>Ga0187894_10005002_pt1 | contig 13854 bp, 13 predicted proteins | sample GBC1701081metaG_FD_136650 | JGI IMG/M metagenome (GOLD analysis project Ga0187894, IMG submission 136650) | White microbial mat communities from a lava cave in the Kipuka Kanohina Cave System on the Island of Hawaii, USA - GBC170108-1 metaG ...
ACGCGGCGAGCGCGACGCTCCCTCGCCCCAATGACGCAGGATCCGCCATCCTGGGATAGACTCGCGGAAATGCCACCCACACACTTCTCGTTGCCGAGAAGGACGGGATGGTCCGCGACGAATTGATCTTCTGGCGAGGCGCCGTGAGCGGACCGCTTGCGGCGTGACACCCCGACGCGCAGGTGACGGAGGCGCGCCCGTGAGCAACGACCCTGATCCTACTCGCTCTGTGATGTGCCCGGTCTGCAAGCGGGCCATCCGCCGGCCGAGCACGAGCCCCTATTTCGGCCAATCGCGAGTGCACGTCGAATGCTGGGCGCCGCCCCTGGCCACGACGAGTCCGGCATTGTTCCCGAGGGACGGGGACGCTGCGCCGAAACGCACGCAGGTTTCGTGATGGACTCGAGCGGCATCGACTACGTCCACGTCGAACGCGTGGACGCCGACGTGCTCGCGGCTTTCCGCCGGCTGCTGCCGCAATTGTCATCCTCCGCGGCGCCGTTGACGGCGGAGGACCTCACGTCGGTCATCTCGATGCCGGGCACCACGGTCTTCATCGCCCGCGAGCGGGACGGCAATCGGCGGATCGTCGGCACGCTGACGCTCGTCACGTTCCGGACTCCCACCGGGATCCGCGCGTGGATCGAGGACGTCGTCGTGGATGAAGCCGCGCGCGGCCTCGGGATCGGCGAGGCGCTGACCCGAACGGGCATCGAGATGGCCCGGACGCTCGGCGTCCGGACGGTCGAGCTCACATCGCGGCCATCGCGCGAGGCCGCCAATCGGTTGTATCAGCGGATCGGCTTCGAGCGCCGGAACACCAACCTCTACCGCATCGACCTCGGGTGAGCGACGACGGCTACGGCCGGGCCCGCTCGTCCAGCCACGTCGTGTAGCACGCAGTGTGAAACCAGAACGACACGAGCTCGGTGCGGCCAAGTCCGAACCGCATGGTGAACTGCAACTCGTACTCGGTCTCCGAGTCCGTGATCGGCACGCCGCAGAGCGCACACGGCTCCCACGAGCCGGGGTTTATCCAGATGCGCTCCGGATTGAGTCGTGGTAGCTCCCCCTGCCGTAGCTTGTCACGGGCGGTCCGCCTGAGCTCCGCTTCGTCCATCCTCGTTGCTGCGGGAGGGTAGAGCAGACGTTGTGCCAGAAGCGCAAGTCGGCCAACGCGGCGCACAACGCGCAGATGGCTACACCGCTCGCACGCACGCGTTCCGAGATCAGGAAGCGACATTCACCTTTTGGGTGATTCGGCGGGTGACGAAACCTGGCAGGTTTGGTGGTATCGTCTGCGCGGCCACCATGGCGCGCCCGAACGTTCCCCCTCTCGCTGATCGAATCCGCGCGAAGCTCGCTCTGGGATGGCTGCCGGTCGACACTCCCGAGAAAACCTACGCCCTGTTCGGCGATGGCAGCCCGTGCGACGGCTGCGACGAGCCGATCCTGCGGTCGCAGGTGGAGTTCGAAAAGGTCTACGCGAACGGGCGAGCCCTGCAGTTCCACATCGGCTGCGCCGGGCTCTGGGACGCGGAGCGCGCACGCCGGGGCTGGTCGAACCCAGATTGACACCCGACCGTGACGACAGGCTAGCCGGACTCGATCCGGGGGCGGCGAGCGTCCCCGCCGCCCCCGGGGACGATCGCTAGTAGATCACGATCGGATTGCCGGGAGAGCCGGTCGCGCCGATGATGCGGAGCGGCGCCCAGATGAAGGCGCCCTCGAAGACCTTCTTGTCGACGAGGGATTTGGTGTCGACGTTCTCGAGATTCCAGATGCCCCGGCGCGTCTGGAGCTCGGTGTGGCACGGGACGGCGAAGTCCGGGCCCTGCTCGCCCGAGGGCTGCGCGTCGCACGCCGAGGTGTCGCACATGGTCAGCGCGATGTCGCGCGAGGCCATGTACTCGCAGGCGCTGATTCCAAAGCCCGGCTCGCCCTGACCGAAGAGATCGCGGGCCGCCTTCCGCTGATCGGCATTCATCGACTTGTACCGGTCATTGCTCCAGCTGTTGCCTTGCCCGGTGTGAAGCGCCACGCAATCGCCGGCGCCGATCTCCCTCAAACCCTGCATCTGCATGATCCCCCTGACGTCGTCCGCCGTCACGATCCCGGGGTCGCCGGGCTTGGTTGGGATCGGCAACATCTCGGCGTTGGCCGGAATCTGTCCCTTGGACTTCTTGTAGGCGACGGCGTCCAGCACGACGAGGCGGCAGACGAAGCCGAGCTCGCCCACGTTCTCGACGCCCAGTGGCCCCATGCCCACGACACGGCCGCCGGCGCCTCGCTCGTAGGCGTCCCAGGCGATCACGCCGTTGTACATGAACGGCCCCTTCGACGTGTTCACGCCGATGTGGCCGGGCCCGTCGAACTGCGTCTGGATCTGGCCGATCTCGGTCGTCACCAGCTCGTCGTGGTAGATGAGCGCATTGTTGCCGAAGGGGCCGCCCGTCGGCGTGCCCGGAATGCTCATCTGCCAGCCGCGCGGCCCGAACGCGGGCGCCTCCCGGTGGTAGTACTTGCCGATCGTCAGCACCTTGTTCTGCTTGACCGTGGCCAGCGCCTTCGCGATGTTCGCGGGGCTGTTCGTGTGGTTGGCCGACCCTGCGCGGTCGGTCGGTCCCCATTTCGACGGCGCCCAGTTCTCGGTCAGGGGCTTGTCCGAGACGGGCCCCTTGAGCGTCTGCGTGAGGGCAGGGACGGCGAGAACGAGCAGCAGCAAGACCGCGATCAACGACACCGCGCGATTGACCGGGAGCTTCATGCAGTCCTCCTCTCCTCTGGCGGCGAGAAGTGAGAAGCTCGTGACCTCGGTCCTCGCGACGTGCCCCACGGCACCGCGCGACCAGAGGCGGCGCCCACCGAATCGCGCGCGGCCCCTCTCCCGCATCCCCGCGACGACGGCGCCCGTGCGGCCTAGCACTAGCGCGGGAGCGCCAGACCTGTCAAGGTCACGGCCGCCGCCACCGGCGCGACGAGATGCTCGGCGCCGCATCGGGGCCGCGTCACCCGGTATCCTATCGGCGTGAGTGGCGCGATTCTTCTGAGCTGTGAGGCGATCGGCAAGGCCTACGGCGCCCGTCGCTTGTTCGAGGGGCTGTCGTTCGCACTCTTCGAGGGAGACCACGCCGGCCTCGTCGGACCCAACGGGTCGGGCAAATCCACGCTGCTCAGGATCCTGGCTGGAATCGATTCGCCCGACAGCGGGACCCGCTCCGTCCGCGGGGGCGTCCGCATCGGGTACGTGCCGCAGGACCCCGTCTTTCCCTCGGACGGCACCGTCGAGGACGTGATCGCCGCCGCGCTCGTCGGCGTCGGCGAGGACGAACGTCCGCGCCGGATTGCCCGCGCCCGGAGCCGCGCGGGCCTCGATGGGAAGGCGGACGTCGCCGCGCTGTCCGGCGGATGGCGAAAGCGCCTGGCGATCGCGCGCGAGCTGGCGGCCGAACCCGACGTCCTGTTGATGGACGAGCCGACCAACCACCTCGACGTGGACGGCATCCTCTGGCTCGAGGGTGTGCTCGCCGAGGAGGCGCGCGCGTTCCTCGTCGTGAGCCACGACCGCTACTTCCTCGAGCACGTCGCGACGCGCGTCCTCGAGCTCGACCGCACGTATCGCGACGGCGTCTTCCAGGCGGACGGGCGCTACAGCGAGTTCCTCGCCCGTCGCGACGAGTTCCTCAGGGGGCAGGCGGCCTACGAGGAGTCCCTCGCCAACACCGTCCGGCGCGAGATCGAGTGGCTGCGCCAGGGGGCGAAGGCGCGCTCCACCAAGGCGCGGGGACGCATCAAGGAGGCGGATCGGCTCCAGCAGGCGCTCGCGGACGTGCGCGAGCGCGGCGTCCGTCGGCCCGCAGGGATCGAGCTGGCGGCGTCCGCACGACCGACGAAGAAGCTCCTCGTCGCGCGCGGGGTCGGAAAGTCGCTCGGCGGCCGCGCGCTCGTCCGCGGCCTCGACCTCGCCATCACCCGCGGCATGCGGGTCGGTCTCATCGGTCCAAATGGCAGCGGCAAGACGACGTTGCTCGATCTGTTCGCGGGGTCCGTGGCGCCGGACGCCGGCGTCATCGACCGGGCCGACGACCTGCGGGCCGTGCGCTTCGAGCAGGACCGGCGCGGACTCGACCCGGTAGAGCCGCTGCGCCAAGCGCTCGCCCCCGACGGCGACACGGTCGTTTGGCAGGGGCGCCAGGTGCACGTCGCGTCCTGGGCCAAGCGGTTCCTGTTCCGACCCGAGCAACTCGACGTGCCCGTCGGCCGGCTCTCCGGTGGGGAGCAGGCGCGCATCCTCATCGCCCAGCTCATGTGCCGGCCGGCCGATCTGCTCCTGCTGGACGAGCCGACGAACGACCTCGACATCCCGACGCTCGAAGTGCTCGAGGACAGCCTGGCGGAGTTCGAGGGAGGCCTCGTGCTGGTCACCCACGACCGCCTGATGCTGGAGCGCGTGTCCACGGTGCTCCTCGCCCTCGACGGCGAGGGCGGCGCCGAGATCTTCGCGGATCACGCCCAGTGGCAAGCGGGCCGCGCCGCGCGGCCCCCCTCGCCCCGTCTCGCCAACGCCGGCTCGGCCCCGCGCGAGCGCCCTCGCGCGAAGCGCTTCAGCTATCTCGAGCAGCGGGAATGGGATGGGATGGAGGAGGCCGTGCTCAGCGCCGAGGCCGCCGTGGAGGCCTGCCGCCGCGCCGCCGAGGATCCGGCGATCGCCTCCGATTCCTCGGCGCTCGAGGCGCGCTACGCGGCCCTCGAGGCGGCGCGCGCGGAGGTCGACCGGCTCTACGCGCGCTGGGCGGAGCTCGAGGCGCGCCGCGGCTGACGCGGGCTCCCCAGCGGACCTATTCGCCGCGCAGCTCGGGCACCACCCAGAGGGGCGCCCGCCCGGCCTCGACGCGCTGGATGTTGTCGAAGCCGTTGCGGTACGCCTTCGTCCAGTTGTCCCACGTCGGCCCCGCGCTGTGTGGCGTGAGGGTGACGCTCGGCAGCGAGAAGAGCGGGTGATTGGACGCCGGCGGCTCCTGCACCATCACGTCGAGGCCGGCCGCCGCGATCGTTCCCGAGGTGAGCGCGTGATGCAGCGCATCCTCGTCGACCACCGGGCCCCGGCACGTGTTGATGAGCACCGACGTGGGCTTCATCATGGCGAACTCGCGCGTGGACATCATCCGGCGCGTGGCGTCGTTCAACGGCACGTGCAGGGTCACGATGTCCGAGGTGCGGAGCAGCTCGGGGAACAGCGCGAAGCGGACGCCGAGCGCGTCCTCCTGGTCCTCGGTGAGCCGGAGGATGTCGTGGTAGCGGACGTCCATGTCGAACCCCCGGACGCGCCGCGCGACCTTCTTCCCGATGTTGCCGAGGCCGACGATGCCGAGCCGCTTGCCCTCGACCTCGTAGAGACGGCTTGCCGCGAATTCGGCGGTACGCCACTTGCCGGCGACGACCTCGTTGTGGTTGGCCACGAGGCGCTTCAGGGCGGCGAGCATGAGCATGACCGCGTGCTCGGCGACGGCGACCGAGTTGGCGCCGCCGTTGTTGGCGACGGGGATCTTCGCCTTGCGCGCGGCCTCGATGTCGACGCGATCGTAGCCCGCGCTGGTCAGCTGCACGAGCTTCAGCCTGGGCGCGGCCCGGAAGAACTCGTTGCCGATGCCCATGCGCGGCGAGCCCAGATAGTAGTCCGCGTCGGCGGCCGCATCGTAGAACTCCGGCTTGCCCGGGTCGGCGACGACCAGTTCCATGCCGGGGGGAAGCAGCTCCCGCGCGATCTCCATGACGGGGCCGGGCTGAGTGGGCGTGAGGATCTTGGCCACGATCTCCTCCTGAGCTGTGATGGGCTGCCGCGAGTCGTTCGAACCTGACCGCTATCCCAGCGCGTCCAGGAACGATCGCTGCTGGGCCAGGCGCGCCGAACGGTCCCGGGCGAACCGCTGCACGCCCGCGAAGATCGATGCCGCGTCCAGATGGGCCTCCGCGATCACGTCCGCTTCGAGTCCGCCCGTGAGCCACTGATTGTCCCAGTCCGCGGTGAGCGAATAGGCGTCGGTCAGCGGGCCGACGTTCCGGAGCGGCCACATGCGCCGGGTGCCGCTGCTCACGAACATGAGGTCCTGGCGCGCCTCGGGGGGCAGCACCGAATTCCGATAAGCCTCGGGCTGATGGTCGAACAGTTCCTCGCTGATGGCCGCGATGACCTTGACGTTGATGCCCGCCTGTTCGAGGCGGGGCAGCACGCTCACGAGGTTGAACGTCGAGCTGGATCCTTGCGCCACCACGTAGCCGTGCCGCGCCTGGCCCGCCGCGAAGTCGCGGATGACGTAGAGGCCCTTGGCGGCGGCCCGGATGTCGGGGTCGGCGAACGTGCTGCGATCGGCCACGCGGAAGTCCGGGCGCGCCACCTCGATGACGATGACCCCGACCTTCTTCTCGCGGGCGGCGATCTCCGCGGCGGCGAAGTATCCGGGGGCGACGTCGTTGTAGTCCCAGAAGGAGAGGTTGATGACCTGATCCCGCGGAAACAGCTTCCACACCTGCGGCGCGAAGATGCCGAAGTGCGTGCGCGCATCGGCGGCGGTCTCGGGGCCGGAGTGGCCGGCGAGAACGTGCAGGACGCCCGTCAGGAACTTGCTGTCCTGGTTCTGCTGGCTCCAGACCCGCGCGGGCAGGTACATCAGCGGCGTGAAGGCCCCGTAGGTGCCGCTGACGGCCCACACGCCCGCGAACTTCTCCGGGTCGACCGATGCGCTCTGCCCCACGAGGCCGATGGCGCTCGACACGTTGCCGGCTTCCTGGATCGCGGCCTTGATCCGGGTCCCCAGCGGATTGACCTCGGGATCGTAGTGCCCCCAGATGGCGCCGTGCTCCAGGTTGATCGACTCCGACAGGTCGGCGGCCAGCGTCAGCACGCGGTTGTCGGTGACGTGATTCAGCCACTTGACCATCTCGGAGATCCCCCGGCGGGCTCCCGCCACCTCGCCGGCCTTCCGGAACAGCGCGATCTTCAGCTGCTTCTCAGCGCCGGAAATCGAATTCCTCACCGTGAGCGTCTGCGGCTCCTCCGGCAGGTTCTGGACCTTGAGACGATCGTCGAGGAACGGATCGTGCTTCACGTCGACTCGAAGCGGGAGGTCGTCCGTGACCGAATCGCCGATCTCCACGAGGCGATCGGCGAGCCAGTCCCCGAGGCCGTTCTTGTCGAGCACGGACATGACGACGTCGATGTTGGTCTTGAACTGGATGAGCCGCTCGCAGGGGTCCGTGACGGCGCCCTGCCGGATCCCCGCGAAGTCCACGCCGTAGCGCTCCTCGAAGGTCCGCGCCAAGGCGACGAAGTAGTCCGAGTTCATCTTCATCGCGTACGGATGGCTCGGGTAGCCCACCACCTGGTCGCCGGCCCCCGGAATCTTTCCGTTCACCGCGCCGGGCCAGTACCCTTTGACGGTGGTGCCGATCACGATCATCGGCCGGCGGTCCGCCGGATCCCAGTCCTCCATCGTCTTGAGCGCGCCCACGATCTGGTCGTAGTCGTGGCCATCGCGCAGCGAGAGCACGTTCCAGCCATACGACGTCCACTGATCGACGATCCGGTAGCCGTCGAACTTCCGGGCGACGACGCCGCCGATCAGCGAATCGTCGATGCCGGCGTTGTTGTCGGAGAGGAAGATTCGCAAGCGCTTCCCGACCTGGAACGCGATCGCCTGCGTCTTCAACTCCTGCGCGTGGCCCTCGGTCATCGCGAACTCGCCCTCGAACGCGATGATCTTCGGCGTCCCTGCCGGAGCCCCGACGATGTCCCAGAACGCGGCCTTCCCGGCCGCCGTCGCGATGCCCACCCCCGATGGACCGCCATTCACGTCGTTGGTGACGTCGGTGGATTCGATGTGGCCCGACAGGGCGCGGATGCCACGCCCCTTCGCCTGGGCAAACAGCGGATGATCTGCGAGCCCCTGGTCCGCGAGGAGCGTCCGGAGCGCCCCGGCGCCGCGGCGGAAGCCCAGCGCGTCGACGGGTAACATCGCGACGTCCGGCGCGACGTAATAGCGGCGGTCGCCCGTCGCCCGGTACTTGCGATCGAGGGCCTGGCCCAGGATCATCCACAAGGCGTAGCAAGTCGGCGCGCAGTGGCCCGCGGCCAGCATGAACTTGTCGCCGTAGGGATGCTTCGGTCGCCGGTAGTCGTAGCGGAGTCCGCCCAGCTCGGGGCCGGCGAGGTGTGCGGCCACGTTGTAGGGCGTGTAGGCGAGGGGACCGCCGAAGTGTCCGGTCTGCGCATAGTTCCCGAGCAACGTGAGAGTCATACAGGTCATGAAACCAACGTCCTCGAGTCGCTGCCGCTCGTACGGAAGCCCCGACTTCGTGACCCGCGATGGCGAAGCCTGAACGCTCATCGTGATTCCCATCCTCCTGGGGTGGTCTACTGACCGACCCGCGCATTCTACGGGTGGCGCGGGGCGAACGAAAGGGGTGGCGCGGGAAGAACGAGAGCCGCCGTTTGTCCGAGGCTGGCCGCCCGCATCGAGCCATGCGCTATCCTCGAGACGTGCGTGGAGCCCGCATCGCGATCGACCGCCTGATCCGCGTGATTCCCGGCGGATGCGTTGGGCGGCCGGCACCCGCTCGGACCGGGGATCCGCCGGTCCGTTGACGAGCGACCGATGGCGCCGTGGGGACGCGGCCGACGATCGAACCGCGATCGGCGCGGACACTGGGCGGACCCGCTGTGGCGCTGGCTCTGGAGGGTCCGGAACTGGTTCCTCCGAGGTCGCTGAGACGGTAGGCCGGCGCCCCCGTGCTCTCCGGCCCGGCCCCGCCTGGGGGCACGGGACGACGTGGGAGGGCGGTGGTAGCATTCCGAGCCATGGAGATCGTCGAGCTGTGCCGCTCCTGCCGTCACGAGCGCGACTCGCACCGCCAGGAGGATGGGCGCTGCGTCGAGAGCATCGAGGCCGTCGTCGACGAGGTGGGCGTCACGATCGCCATTCCGTGTGATTGTCCCGGCTGGCCCGGTCGATGACCCGGGCGCCGGGCCTTGTCACCGCCGCGCGCTTGGCGGATGATGAGGCCTCCATGCTCCTGGCCCTCCCGTTGTTCCTGCTGCTGCTCGCCGCGCCCGTCGTCGCCGAGGCGGAGCCGGCCGGGAAGGTGTACCGCATCGGCGTCCTCGCGAATGCGCTCGCCACGTCGGACGGCCCCACGTTCCTGGGATTCCTCGAGGCGCTCAAAGGGCTGGGCTACGTGCAGGGCCGAAACATGGACATCGAGTGGCGCTCGTCGGAGGGGGAGACCGGGCAGCTCCCGGGCCTCGCGATGGAGCTCTTGCGCGCGAAGGTCGACATCATCTTCGCGACGGGCCTTCAACCGGCGCTCGCCGCCGAGGAGGCGACGAAGACGGTTCCCATCGTCTTCGTCGTGGCCGCCGATCCGGTGGGGCAACGGCTGGTCCAGAGCCTCGCGCGGCCCGGCGGCAACGCCACGGGCGTGTCGGCCTACGTGCCACAGGAGAGCGCCGACAAGGCCCTCCAGTCGCTCCGGGCCGTGATGCCATCGCTCACGCGGCTCGCCGTCCTGAACAACCCCCGCAACCCGGCGCAACGCGAACTCCTCGCGGGGCCCCTGCCGGCCGCTGCGCGGCGCGCCGGCATCGTCCTGCTGTCCTTCCCGGTGGAGTCGGCCGGCGAGCTGGCCGGCGCCTTCGACGCGGCCCAGCGCGAGCGAGCGCAGGCGATGTACGTGCTCGGTGACGTGCTCACGTTCGTCCAGCGCACGCGCATCGCCGAGCTGGCGGTCAAGCATCGCCTGCCCGCGATCTACACGACGAGGGGGGCCGTGGAGGCCGGTGGCCTCATGGCGTACGGCCCGAACTTGCGGGAGCTGTTTCGCCGCGCCGCGGCCTACGTCGACAAGATCCTGAAAGGATCGAGCCCGTCGGCCCTGGCCGTGGAGTCATCGAGCCGGTACGAGCTGATCGTGAACGTCAAGACGGCGAAGCAGCTCGGGTTGGCCGTGCCGGTGTCGCTGCTCAAGCAGGCGGCCCTCGTCATCGAGTGAGCGATTGCCGGACGAGCCAGCGGGCAGGAGAGGAGCTTACGAGGACTGCGCGGCGCGGGCAGGCTTGGCGGGGCACATCTTGTGAAACCAGACCGAGCCCAGCTTGACGTGGTTGCCGTTCTTTCGGATGCGCAGCTTGCACTTCGGACACGTGCCCATGACCGCTTCCTCCTGAACGCGATTCCGCGCGGCGTTCGCGCTCCGCGCATTATACACGACGGTCCGTGAGCGACGGCTGCGTCTTCTGCAGGATCGCCGCCCGCGAAACGCCCGCCGACATCGTCTACGAGGACGACGACGTCGTCGCCTTCAAGGACATCTACCCGAAGGCGCCCGTGCATCTCCTGATCATTCCGAGGCGTCACATCGAGTCGCTCGCGCGGCTCGAGCCCGGCGACGCCGAGCTGGTCGGCCGCTGTGTCAGCGCGGCGCGCGCGCTCGGCGAGTCCACGGGCTATGCGGAGCGGGGGTATCGGCTCACGTGCAACTGCGGCCCGGAGGGCGGGCAGGTCGTGTATCACCTGCATTTTCACTTCCTCGCAGGCCGCCGGTGATCCGCGTCCGGGGACTGACGAAGCGCTACCCGGGCGGCGTCACGGCGCTCGACCACGTGAGCTTCGAGGTCGAGCCCGGCGAGTTCGTTGCCCTGATCGGGCCAAGCGGGGCAGGGAAGTCGAGCCTGCTCCGGTGTCTCAACGGCTTCGTCACGCCGACGGCCGGCGAGGTCACGGTGGAGGGCGCGGCCGTGACGGGGGCGGGCCGCGAGGATCTCCGCCGCATCCGCGCGCGCGTCGGCTTCGTGTTCCAGCAGTTCAATCTTCTGCGCCGATTGAGCGTGCTCGACAACGTGCTGGTCGGGGGGCTCGGACACGTGCCGGACTGGCGCGCGGCGCTCGGATGGTATGCCGCCAGCGACGTCGCCCGGGCGCGAGCGGCGCTCCGGCGGGTGGGGCTCGACCGCGTGGAGGATCGCCGGGCCGATACGCTCTCGGGCGGCCAGCAGCAGCGCGTGGCGATTGCCCGGGCGCTGGTCCAGGAACCGCGCACGATCCTGGCCGACGAGCCGATGTCGAGCCTCGACCCGGCGCTCGCGCACACGGTGATGGACCTGCTCAGGGAGATCAACAGCCAGGACGGCATCACCGTGATCACCTCCTTGCACGTGCTCGATCTTGCGCGCACCTACGGCCGGCGCATCATCGCGCTCCGCGACGGCCGCATCGCGCACGACGGACCGGCGGGCAGTCTGGACGCGGCGGCGAGCGCCCGGGTGTTCGGGCCGTCGCGGTGACCCGGCGCGCGAACTGGCTCGGCTGGGCGGCGATCCTCGCCGCCTTCCTGTGGTCCGCGCACGCCACCGAGGTATCGGCCGCCCGCGTCGTCGAGGGACTGCCCTTCATGCTGGACTTCCTTCGCCGCATGGTGCCCCCGGATTTCTCGGTCCTGGGCCATGCGGTCCGGGGCGCCGTGCAGACGATCCAGATCGCGATCGTGGGGACGGCCGTGGCCGCGCTCCTCGCCTTGCCCCTCGGGTTCGCCGCCGCTCGCAATGCCGCGCCGCCGTGGCTCTACCATGGCGCGCGTCTCGTGCTCAACGCGTTTCGCGCCGTCGACACGCTCGTCTACGCGCTGTTCTTCGTGGCCGCCGTCGGTCTCGGGCCGTTTCCCGGGGTGCTCGCGGTGGTCGCGTACACCGCGACGGTGCTCGCGAAGCTGTACTCCGAGGCGATCGAGGCGATCGACCCGGGCCCCGTGGAAGCCGTGCGCGCGACCGGGGCCCGCCCGCTGGCGGTCCTGCGCTGGGGGGTCCTCCCGCAGCTCGTGCCGCAGTTCCTCTCGTTCACGCTCTACCGCTTCGAGACCAACATCCGCGCGGCAGCGATCCTGGGCTTCGTGGGGGCCGGGGGCATCGGGTTCTACATCCAGAACTACCTGCGCATGCTCAACTACCCGGCAGCCTCGACCGTGCTGCTGGTGCTGGTCGCGCTCGTGATGCTGGTCGACTACGCCTCAGCCCGCCTCAGGGCGAAGCTGGTCTGACGGCCGCCAAGGGCGATGCCTCGGCCCCTCGAACGTGCGCCGTGGCGCGCGTTGAGCACGCCCGCCCACTTCTGTTAACGTGTCACGCGATGCTTCGCCGGCACCGCCCCATGGCCCTGTTCTGCCTGGTGCTGGCGGTCTCCGGGCTGCCGGGCTGCGCCTCGGCGCCGCGCGCGGCGTCTCGCGCGCTGCCGCCGCCGTCGCGCGTCGTGCTCGAAAACGGCGTCCGCCTCATCACGCAGGAGCACCGCACGAGCGACATCGTCGCGCTCCAGCTCTGGGTCGGCGTCGGCGGGCGCGACGAGGCCGCGGCCGAACGCGGCTTCGCGCACTTCGCCGAGCACATGCTCTTCAAGGGCACGGAGACGCTCGGGCGCGGCTTCGTCGATCGCGAAGTCGAGGCCGTCGGCGGGCGCACGAACGCGGGCACGTCGTACGACTACACGTACTACTACATGCTGCTGCCCGCCGCACGGGCCGCGCGGGGCGTCGAGGTGCTCGCCGACATGGCGTTCAACGCGCGCTTCGACGCAGACGACTTCGACAAGGAGCGCCTGGTCGTGTTCGAGGAGATGCGCCGCGGCGAGGACAATCCGCGCACGGCGCTGTACCGGCGCCTCTACGATCTCGTCTTCCAGGGCCACGAGTACGGCCATCCCGTGCTCGGCGATCGGACCGCGCTCGAGGCCGCGACCGCCGCCACGCTGCGCGCCTTCTACAAGGCGCACTACGCGCCGCAGAATCTCGCGCTGGTGGTCGCCGGCCCGATCGATCGCGAGGAGATCCGCGCCGCGGCAGCCCGTCACTTCGGCCGCGTCCCGGCAAGCGGGCCCGCGCGCGGGCGACCGGACTCGCTCGCGAGCCTTCGCGAGGAGCGTCGCCAGACGATCGCGCGCCCGGAGCGGCAGGCCGCGCTCGGGCTCGGCTGGACGGCGCCGCCGATCGGGCACGCGGACATGGCCGCCGTCGACCTGCTCGTCCACATCCTGGGCGGCTCCCGGAGCTCTCGGCTCAACCAGGCGCTGCGCGAGCGCGCTCGTCTCGTGTCCTCGATCGAGGCGCGCTACACGGCGCTCGAGGGCACCGGGATCCTGAGCGTGACCGCGCAGCTCGAGCCGGCCGACGAGGCGCGCGTCGAGGCGGCGATCCTGACCGAGCTCACCCGGATCCAGGACGACGGCGTCACTCCCGCGGAGCTCGCTCGGGCCATCACCGCCGCGGAATCGGAGCGGGTGTTCTCGCGTGAGACGGTGGAGGGCCTTGCCCTCGCCTACGGGCGCGCAGAGCTGTCGTGGAGCATCGAAGAGGATCTCGAGTATCCAACGCGCCTGCGCGCGGTGACGGCGGACCAGGTCAAGGCCGCTGCGCGGCGCTACCTCGCGGCGCCACGAGGGCGTCTCGCGCTCGTCCCCAAGACGGCGTCGCCGTGAAGCGCTCGGCCCCGCTGTTCGCCGTCCTGCTGATCGGCCTCCTCGTCGCGGTCGCCTCGGCCCGAGCCGACACCCCGACCACCGGGCCGGTGTCGGTCAGGACGCGTCTGCCGAGCGGCCTCACGGTGCTCGTCACCGAGAACCACGCGGCGCCCGTGGTGGCGGCCTCGCTCTTCGTGAAGGTCGGAAGCCGGTGGGAGACGGATGCCGACGCCGGCGTGACGAACCTGCTCCAGCAGGTGATGCTCAAGGGAACGACGACCCGGTCGGCCGTGGCCATCGCGGAGTCGGCCGACGACATGGGCGGCAGCATCGGCGCGTCTGCGGAGATGGACTTCTC
>Ga0187894_10005003_pt1 | contig 13850 bp, 13 predicted proteins | sample GBC1701081metaG_FD_136650 | JGI IMG/M metagenome (GOLD analysis project Ga0187894, IMG submission 136650) | White microbial mat communities from a lava cave in the Kipuka Kanohina Cave System on the Island of Hawaii, USA - GBC170108-1 metaG ...
GGCGTGCAGCAGCAACAGAGGCGGTCCCGTGCGTTCGCGATACAGCCGCGGAATCGCCATGGCTTCGGGCGTCTTCACATGATCCTCCTGAACGCATGATGGATGTGCCGCCGTCGGCCTATCGCTTCGCGTCCGTGACACGGTGGGCCGGAGCACCGCGAAACGTCAGCAGCAAGGCGATCGCGCCCAGGCCGGCTTGCAGAAAGGCGCCGGCATAGGCGCTGGTTGTCGCCAGCAGAACCAATCCGGCACCGACGGCGAAGACGCAGGCATAACGGACCAGGGCGACGCCCGCTTCGCGATGACCGCGGCCCAGCAGCACGAGACCGCCGAGGCCGCCCAGCGCGAGCAGCAGATTGTAGAACCCCTGATTGATGAACAGCGCGCGCAGCACGGCAGCCTGCTGCAGCACATCGATCTGCAGGCCCGGATTGAGCCTCGCGACGGCAATGCCGTGCACGGCGGGACTCATCCATAGGATCGCTTCGGCCACGAATGCCAGCACATGAAAGGCGATGACAAGACCGACAAAAACCTTCGCACCGCTGGTCATTTTTCCGCTCCTCTGGTGATCGCCGGTGGACTCAAGTCGGGAAGATGTCGGAAACCTTCTTGCCCATACGGGCATAGGCGGCGGATGCGGCGGCATCCGGCCGCCGTTCGGTGACGTAGTTGCCTTCGCCCATCCAGCGGCGGACGATCAGCGCGAATCGCTCGCCGTAGCGCTCGGCGGTGAGCAGATCGCCGGCCGTCGGGGCTTCGTGGTCCGCCACATCGGTGTCGCTCTGTGCCATCGGACCGAGAAACGCGCCCAGCCGGTTGATGTCGTCCCGCACCGCCCCGCTCCAGTTGGCGCCCGGATGATCGCCCATGGGAATCCAGAACATGCCCATCTGGGCGGCGTAGGTCAGCAGCATCATCAACGTGACCTGCTTGTCTCCATTCAGCGCCGCGGAGTTGGTGAAGCCGCCGGCGAACTTGTCCTTGAAAGCCTGCTCGTACCACAGGCCGAACGTCGCCTCGAGGAAGGCCTTGAACACGGCGGACACCGTGCCGAACAACGTGACGCTGCCGAAGATGATGCCGTCGGAGGCTTTGAGCGCCTCGACTACGGTGCCGTCGTGCCAGCGGACATGCGGGCCGACCTGTTCCGCCGTCAGCGTCAGCATGTGGACACTGACGCCGGGGACGCTCTGGGCACCTTTCCGGATCGCCTCGGCCTGCCGATCGGTATGCCCGCGCCGCGAATGATAGATGATCGAAATCGTCGTCATGGAAGTCCCCGTCGGCCGCAATTTTCCGCGGCATGCGGACTAGCAGCCGGTCGGCCTTGCGCGAAGGGCAACACCGGGCATAATGGAATTGCCAATCTGGAAAGAGCGATGGACCGGCTTGCAGCGATCGCGGCGTTCGACCACGTGGTGGCGGGCGGCAGCTTCACCGCCGCCGCACGGGTTCTTCAGGTAACGCCGTCGGCGGTGACCAAGGCGATCGGCAAGCTCGAGGCGTATCTCAAGGTCAAACTGCTGGACCGCACGACCCATGGGATATCGCTGACCGACGAAGGCCGCCTCTTTCACGAGCGGGCAAGGACCGTTCTGGGCTGGGTCGCCGAGACCGAAGGGCTGGTCGCCGAGCGTCACGCCAAGCCCGCCGGCCGGGTTCGCATCGGGACCCTCTACGGGATCGGACGGTGGCTTGTCGTTTCCGCGCTGGGCCGGCTGCGTCAGGAATTTCCCGGTATCGATGTCGACCTGCAGCTCTCCGATACGTTGCCGGACCTGTTGGCCGAGCGGCTGGACATCGCCGTGATTCTCGGCGAGCCGCCGAGCCGCTCGCGGCTGTTCTCGCGCACGGTCGCGACCACCCGCCGCATCACGGTCGGCGCCCCCGCGTACCTGACCAGGCACGGCACGCCGCGAGTCCTGGACGATCTGGTCGCGCACGATTGCCTTGCGCATGTGTTCGACGGACGGCCGCAGCCGTGGAGGTTTCGCGGTGCCGGCCGGGCGCAGCGCGGCCGGGAAATGCTGCCCCGCAGCGTTTTCGTCACCAACGCCGGCGACGCCTTGCGCGAGGCGGCTGTCAGCGGCCTCGGCCTGGCGCAGAGCAACTCGCTTCTGTTTCAGAAGGATCTGGATCAGGGCACGCTTGTCGAAGTGCTGCCGAGCTTGTCCCTGCCCGGACTGCCAGTTTGCCTGGTTCGCGCACCGCTGAAGCCCGTTCCGCTGCGCATCCGCGCGGTCGAAGGTTTCCTGCGGTCGCTTTTCAAGTAGCTCGCCGGCGGCGCGCATCCGTCCTTCGCGCCGTCTTGGTTTTTCCGATCGGGCAACGTGGTTATGCCCGCCGCCGCTGTTTGCGCAGGCGTCGCACGCTGGTAGGCGGTGCGGCGGCGCGAACCATGCGCCGCGACGACGAAAATCGGAAGGAACGGAATGTTCGAGCCTGCCGGGCCTGCCGCGCCGCTCACCGTGGCGCGACCAACCGCTGAAGCGTTGATCCGGCGGCTGGATCGATTGCCGTTCACCGCATGGCACCGCCGGTTCCTGATCGTGAGTGCGCTTGGCGTGATGTTCGATGCGGTCGACTTCGCCTTGTTCGGCGCCGCACTGCCGCTCATCGCGGTCGAGTTCGGACTCTCCGCGCAGGAGGCGGGAGGCCTGGCGACCGTCGGCCTCGTCGGTGCTTTCCTGGGCGCGCTATTCTGGGGCAGCGTCTCCGATCATGTCGGACGCAAGCTGTCGATCCAGTCGACGATCGGCATCTTTGCGGCGTTCACCGGCTTGATGGCGCTGTCGTGGAACGTCGTGTCGCTGGGCGTCTTTCGTCTGCTGGCCAATTTCGGTCTGGGCGGGGAGATACCGGTCAACGCGGCGCTCAGCGCCGAGTTCATGCCAGACCGGCTGCGCGGACGGACCACGGCGTTGAGCGCGGCGGCATTCCCCCTCGGGCTGATTGTCGCTGCGCTGCTGGGACTGCTGATCGTGCCGCACTTCGGATGGCGGCTCCTGTTCGCCGTGGGCGTGCTGCCCGCCGTGCTGCTGTTCGCGGTCCGCCGGCACATCCCGGAGTCGGTGCGCTATCTCGCCGGCCGCGGACGCCTCGAGGAAGCGCGGGCGATCGTCGAGACGATCGAGGCGGCGGTGCCGCACAGCGCGACGGTGCGCGACGGCACCGCCGCGATTTCGCCGCCGCAGCCCACGGTCGCCCGGCATCGGGCTACGCCCGCTGAGCTGGTGGCGCCGGCCCGGCGGCGGCTCACCCTGTTGCTGTGGGTCGTGTCGTTCTGCTTCCTGTGGGCCAACAACGGCATCATCTTCATGCTGCCGACCATCCTGACCCATGCCGGCATGGCGCTCGACCAGGCACTCACCATGAGCCTGCTGCTGGCCGTGGGCGGGCTGCTCGGGTTTCTCGCGTTCGGTCCGCTCGTCGACCGTTTCGGACGGCGGCCGGTGCTGTTTGCCGGATATTTCTGTGGCGCCTTCTTCAGCCTTGCCTTCGCGCTGTCGAGCGGCGCCTGGATGTACATCACCGTCGCGATGGTCGGCCTGGTCAACCCCGGCATCTTCGGCATCACCTCGCTCTATGTCAGCGAGCTATATCCGACCCGCATGCGCGCGACCGCGATCGGCTGGTTCTATGGCATCGGCCGGATCGGCTCGTTCCTGGCGCCGGTCGCCTTCGGCGTCATGCTGTCGGGCGGCCTCGCACCCTACGTTCTGCATACGACGGCCGTCGCCTTCCTGGTCGCGTCGGTCGCCATCCTGACGATCGGCGTCGAGACCAAAGGCCGTTCACTCGAAAGCATCGCGCGGTAGAACAACGCCACGTTCCGCTCGCGTCCGATGGCGATCGAGCGCCGCGGTCACCTTGTGGAACGATCGGGCTACTATGCACCGGCAGCGCAGGGACCCGTGAGGCGCGGACCGGCGTCTGTCCTGGGAGGCTGCCATGGCTGCCCAATTCGGCCTAGTGGTGAGCAGCGGCACGGTGTTCGGCAGCACGGACAGCGCGCCGCGCGCGGCCGATGTCGCCGTGCAGGGCGGCCGGATCGCCGCGATCGGCCGCTGGGTCGAAGGAGACGATAGGCTGGCAAACAATTGCCCTGGTCATTGCCCGACAACTGCGGGTTTGAACGCGCCTGGCTAGGAGCGGGTGCCTGCCCGTATCCAGGTATTGCGGATAAAGCCCCAGGGCGTTGCCGCTTCAAGAATGAGGCGGTCCCCTTCCAGGCGAAAAGTCCGCACCTGGGCCTTGTTCTCGAGATTCGGGAATGAGGCGCCCTCGATGAAATGCGTCACCGTGCCGGCGCTGGCGTCGACCGTGTAGCTCCCGAAGTATCCGAAATACTGCTGAAATGCCTCGGCGAGGGCTTCGACCGGCGCGCCGCGATAGTCGTCCGAAGCGAAGGCGGCACGATCGGCGCGAACAAGCTGCGCGGACATGAGTCCGTCGGCGGTATAGACCACCTGTCCCATAGCGCGGTCGCCAAACGGGAAGCGCTTGGAGCCGTCCTGCATGATTTCCGCGCACTCCAGGAGAGACCAGGCGCCCACCAGGCCCTGGCCAACGGCGCGCGCTTCATCCGTCGCCTGATCCGTCGCACGAGGCATCGTATTGCTCCTTCGACGGCTTGCCCGATACCGAGCGCCCGGCTGTACATAGGACAGGCACAGGGCACCGTACAATTACGTGCCACGTCATGACACGGCACTGCGGCTTCTGGAGAGACGCGCGCCGCGAACGGTCCTCACGCCGCGGCCACGTACCCGTCGCGGCGCGGATCGCAGGCGCCGGTCATGGCGCCAGTGGCGGCGTCGATCGCGACGGCCTGCATGCCGCCGACACGCATGTGCCAGGCCGGCAGCGGCGAGACGTCGTGGCCGCGCTGGCGCAGCGTCGCCAAGGTCTTGTCGTCGATGCGCGACTCGGGATGCACGGCACGGCCGTCCATCAGGCGCGCGCGCGGCGCCTCGATCGCCTCCTGCAGGGGCAGACCGTAGTCGAGGTACTGCACCAGCGCCTGGACCTGCGTCTGCAGAATGCCGTAGCTGCCCGGCGTACCCAGCGCCAGGGCCGGCTTGCCGTCGTCGCGCAGGCCGATCGAGGGCGCCATGCAGACCGGCAGCACGCCACCCGGCGCCGAGCGGTTAGGGCTCTTCGGGTTGACGTCGGCCCAGTACAGGAAGTTGTTCAGGCAGACGCCGGTGCCGGGCACGATGACGCCGGAGCCGAACGGACTGCCCAGACTCTGGGTCACGCACACGACATTGCCGTCGCGGTCGGCGATCGAGAACGAGGTCGTGTGATGCTCGATCATCGCCGGCTCGGCGCTCTCGGTCCACTGCTCGGTCGGCCCCGCCACCGGCTGGCCGTTGCGCAACCGCGCGCGCAACTGCGCGACGTATTCATCACCCAGCAGCCAGGTGAGCTTCTCCGGCGTCGGGTGGTTGTGGGCGATGCGCACGCCGGCGGCGATGCGGATGGCGCGCCATACGACATCGAGATGCTCGACGCCGTTGCGCTCCAGGCGCGCCAGGTCGACATCCTCCAGCAGCCGCAGGGTCAACAGGAACTGGAAGCCCTCGCACGGCGGCGGGAGCGTGTGCAACCGCAGGCCGCGATAGGTGACGGCAAGCGGCTCCGACCATGCCGGCCGCGCGGCCTCGAGGTCCTCGATCGAGAGGCAGCCGCCGGCGGCAGCCAGATGCGCCACGACGGCGCGGCCCAACGCACCGCCATAGAGCAGGCCCGGCCCCTCGGCCCCCAGCAGCTCCAGCGTGTGCGCGAGATCGGGCTGGCGCAGGATGAAGCCTGGCGTCACCCGCCCGGTACCGTCGGTGTAGGTGCGTGCCCAGGGCTCGAACAGCGCGGCGTAGCGCCGTAACTCGGGCGCCGTGCCGCGGATCTCCTCGACGTTGAATTCAATCAACGGGTAGCCGTCACGCGCCAGCGCAATGGCCGGCGCGAAAATGTCGGGCAGCGTCTTGCGGCCGTAGGCGCGCACCATCTCGCACCAGCCGGCGAGGTTGCCGGGCGTGCCGACCGACAGGGCGCCGCGCTGCACGTCGTCACGGCGCGTGAAGCGCTCGACGGGAAAATGCCGTGGGATCGGGTTGACGAAATTCAGCGTGCGCACGCGGCCTTCGGCGGCAACGTAACAGGTCGCGTAACCCAGCCCGCCGAGGCCGGACATGTAGGGCTCGACGACGTTGAGCGCCGCCGCCGTGGCGGCCGCCGCGTCGAAAGCGTTGCCACCGTTGCCCAGGATACGGGCGCCGGCCTGCGCCGCCAGCGGGTGCGCGGCGGCGACGATGCCGTGCAGCGAAGAGATCGTGGGGCGTTTGCCGTGCAAGAGTGGACCCTCCCGGTGAATGGCCGATCTTGCATCGATGCCGCCGCGCGCCACCACTGGCGATTCCGCCGGGGCTGGGACGCGCCGGTGTGCGACGGCCGCGATCGGAGGAAGGACAAGCCCGCCGGGGAACGTGTTAGTCTCGCCGGCGAAGCCGCGGTGTCATGCATGGCGCCAACGGTCAACAATTCAGGAGAGAGTCCGATGTCCACGTCAGGCCGGCGCATCTCGCGCCGCACACTCGCCCCGCTGGCCGCCACCGCGGCCGTGACGGTCGCCGCGCCTGCCATCGCCCAGCAGACCGACACCATCCGATGGCGCATGGTGTCGAGCTTCCCCAAGAGCCTCGATACGCTGTTTGGCGCCGTGCAGACCATCGCGCGTGTCGTCGGTGAGCTGACCGAGGGCAAGTTCGTGCTGCAGCCGTTCGCGGCCGGCGAGATCGTGCCGGCGCTGCAGGTGCTGGACGCGGTGTCCAACGGCACGGTGGAGTGCGGCCACAGCTACAGCGGCTACTACATCGGCAAGAACCCGGCGCTGGTGTTCGACGGCTCGGTGCCGTTCGGCATGACGCCGCGGCAGCACAACGCCTGGCTGATGTACGGTGACGGCCGCAAGCTGGCGGACGAGATCTACGACAGTTTCAATGTCGTCGCCATGCCGGCCGGCAACACCGGCGGCCAGATGTTCGGCTGGTTCCGCAAGGAGCTGAAGACGCCGGCCGATTTCCAGGGCCTGAAGATGCGCACCGCCGGCTTCGGCGGCAAGGTGATCGCCAAGCTGGGCGCGGTGCCGCAGCAGATCCCCGGCGGCGAGATCTATTCATCGCTGGAGCGCGGCACCATCGATGCCTGCGAATGGGTGGGCCCCTACGACGACGAGAAGCTCGGCTTCAACAAGGTGGCCAAGTACTACTACACGCCCGGCGTGATGGAGCTGGAGGCGCTGCTGCAGCTCTTCGTCCAGAAGCAGGCATGGAACGCATTGCCGCCACGCTACCAGACCGCGCTGCGCATGGCCTGCCACTACGCCATGACGGAGATGATGGCGGCCTACGACGCCAAGAACGCCACGGCGATCGCCCGTCTGGTGGCCGCCGGCACGCAGCTCACGGTACTGCCCAACGACGTGGTGAAAGCGCTGCGCGGGGCGCTGGAAGCGGTGCTTGACGAGGAAGCCGCCACCAGCCCGCAGTTCAAGAAGATCCTGGAGAATTGGCGGCAGTTCCGCGCCGACCAGCACCGCTGGTTCTCGATCGCCGACACCCGCGCCGAATTCGCGGTCTACAATTCGACGCGGTAAATTATCCCTTCTCCCCGCGCAGGCGCTATGGAGAGGACACATCTCTGGAAGGTGGCGCCCGTGTCGTCCTGAGCGACCCTTCGGCAGACCTCAGGGCAGGCGCGAAGGACCTGTTATGCCATCGCTTCGCACGAACGGATCTCACTGGGGCACGGGCGTCATCGCCACTTCCGCGCGTTTCGACGGCTCAACGGATCCTTCGCTTCGCTCAGGATGACAGCAACGTCCGGCTCGAAAGATGTGTCCTCCCCATAGCGCGCAGGCGGGGAGAAGGGAGCAGGTCACGCCTCGGGCGGAAAGAACACCAGGGCGCGTACCTCGATGCTCTCGCGCGGCGGCGCGCCGATTGCCGTCGGGTTGTCGAACGAGGTGTGGAACGACAGCCGCGCGCGGCCATCGCTGGCGCTGTCGTGTACGCGGATCAGCAGCGCCTCGTCGGTCTGCATCTGCGAGAAATAGTACCAGCGGTGGCTGGGGTTGTAGGCAACCGACGACGTCTCGCCGCGCACATGCGGGTAGACGAGGTCGCTGGCGATCAGGTCGTTGTCGGTGAAAGTGCGCGCATCGCACAGCGCCAGCGGCGAGTCGAGCACCGGCCCGCGGATCGGACGCCAGACATTGACGATGCCGAAGCGATGCTTCAGCAGCTCGGCAGCGTCGGCCCCGAGATGGTCGCGCACCCGGCGCGGCGCCGAGTTGATGGTGTGGTCGTTGTGCACCCGGCGCGAAGGCACCGGCGCGCCGTGGCGCGTGGCATTGCGCACAGTGTGATCGAAGATGACGACACGGGTGACACCCAGCGCGTCGCGCAGCAGGCGCTCGACCTCCGGATAATAGGTGCTCTTGACCTCCTCCGGCGTATAGAAATCGCGCACCTGGGTCGGCGCCTTCAGGAGCGCGAAGCCGTTGCGGTCGAGGTTGAACTCGGACTCGCGGCCGCGCCCGTCCTCAATATGGATCTCCTGCGGATCGTCGATACCGTTCCACGCCGACTCGCCCGGCGGCGGCTCCCCGACATAGCGCACCGGCTTCAGCGGGCCGCGCTTGAGATAATGAAGCGTCGTCGTGACGGATTGCGGCGAGAGACGAACATCGAGTGGCACGATCAACCTCCTATGGTGATCAACGGGCACACTCGCTAATTTTACACTCCTCGAGTGTATGTCAATTTAGTATCACATTTGACAACAGTAGATTATCTAATCCGGCGCGTCACTCGGCGGCGGCGCGCGGCGCGGCGTTGCGCTCCAGGCAGCCGATCAGGAGGTCGGTGTCCATCACGTCGCCGAAGGTCGTGTAGATGCTGGCGAGCGTGGCGTTGTGCTCGGCGTCGGTGCGGGCAGCATTGGCGTCGCTGACCATGATGGTCTTGAAGTTCAGCATCATGGCATCGCGCGCCGAGGACTCGCAGCAGACGTTGGTGACCGTGCCGGTGATCAGCACGGTGTCGTAGCCCTGGGCGCGCAGCCGCTCGGCGAGGTCGGACGCGCCCGGCAGGAAGGCGCTGAAGCGGTATTTGAGCACGGTCTCGTCGGCGGGCTGCACGTCGAGGTCGGGATAAAGCTCATGCCCGCGCGAGCCCGGCTTCATGTTCTCGATCAGCGCCGTGCGCACCTCCGGCGTCATCATCGCCAGCCACTGCGACCACGAGACGATGTCGGCGGCATCGATGGTGTTGCGGATCCAGAATACCTTGCCGCCGGTACGGCGCACCGCGGCCGCCAGCCGATTGACCGCGGGCACGATCTCGACCGCCACCGGCACGAACGCCGCCGCCACTGCCTCGACCATGAAGGCGTTCTGCAGGTCGACCACGATCAGCGCCGTGGTGCGCGGATCGAGATCGGCATGCGCATGCAGCTTGCCGCGGCGGCGCAGCACATGGTCGGTCGCCCATTGCGGCATGGTCACGGTATGCATGGTCCCCTCCTGCGTCGACGTCACGATGCGATGGTCGCAGCCGCCACTGCGTCGGCATGAAAGCAGCGAATGCTACGCCCGGCCGACGGCTCTGTCTGCGGCGGCGTGGCCGCCCGGCACTGCACATCGGCATGGCGGCAGCGCGGCGCGAAGGCGCAACCCGCCGGCAGGCGGCGCATGTCGGGTGGACTGCCGGGAATGGCTTCGATGTCGCGACCGCGATCCTGGCCGTGGATGGTCGAGGCCAGCATGCCGCGCGTATAGGGATGGCGCGGGTTCATCAGCACGTCGCGCACGTCGCCGGCCTCGACGATGCGCCCGGCATACATCACTGCCACCCGGTCGGCGATCTGGGCGGCAACGCCGAGATCATGCGTGACGAAGATCACGCTCATGCCCATCTCGCGCTGCAGCTTGCGCAGCAGCACCAGCACCTGGATCTGCACGGTGGCGTCGAGCGCCGTGGTCGGCTCGTCGGCCAGCAGCAGGCTCGGCCGGCACGACAGCGCCATGGCGATCATCACGCGCTGGCGCAGGCCGCCGGAGAGTTCGTGCGGATACGCCTTCAGCCGCCGCTCCGCCGACGGCACCTTCACGAGGTTCAACAGCTCCAGCGCCCGCGCCAGACCATCGGCATGGGAGCAGCCATCGTGGCGCACCACCGTTTCGGCGATCTGCTGGCCCACGGTATAGACCGGGTCCAGTGCCGTCATCGGTTCCTGGAAGATCATCGACACCGTCGAGCCGCGGATGTCGCTCAGCGCCCGATCGGATAGGCTCAGGATGTCATGGTCGCCCACGCGCATGCGGCCGGAGATGCGGGCGCGATGCTTGGGCAGCAGGCGCATCAGCGCCCGCATGGTGACCGACTTGCCCGAGCCCGACTCGCCGATGATGCACAGCACCTCCCCCGGCAGCATCGAGAACGACACGCCGTTGACCGCCGAGACAGTGGCTTCGCGGCTGACGAATTTGACGGCGAGGTCCTCGACTTCGACTAACGGCCGGGGCGGCGGGGTGGTGGCATCGGACGTCAGGGATTGGAGCTGCATTTACCGGACCTCGGCAGATTGATCGGACCGCGCGCCTCCTGGCGCGCTCATGGTGTTCCGCGGCACGCGAAGAGCGCGGCAGGAGCCGCGCGGTCCATTCGCACCACCGTGCTCACTCATGATCCTGCCGCCGCCTGGCCCAAAGGCGCTGCTGCGGCGGGCGCCGGACGGACGGCGACAGCCAGGCTGTGGCCCGAGTCCGCGTCTTCCACGTGGCAGGCGGCGGCGTGCGTATCGCTGGTCATGGCCTTGGGTAGCGACGGCGCGCGTTCGGCGCAGACGGCCTCGGCATGCGGGCAGCGTGTGCGGAAGCGGCAGCCGCTGGGTGGGTTGATCGGGTTGGGCGGATCGCCGGTCAGCGGCGGATCCTCGACCCGTTCGGCCGGATCGAATGACAGCCGCGATGCCAGGAGCGCGCGCGTATAGGGATGCTTGGGCGCGGCATAGATCGCGTCCACAGGCCCGATCTCGACGATCTCGCCCAGATACATCACCAGCACGCGATCGGAGATGTATTGCACGACATTGAGGTCGTGCGAGATGAAGACGTAGGTGAGGTTGAAGTGCCGCTTGAGCTGGCGCAGCAGGTTCAGCACCTGCGCCTCGACCGACTTGTCGAGCGCCGACACCGCCTCGTCGAGGATCAGCATGCGCGGCTCCAGCGCCAGCGCGCGAGCGATGTTGACGCGCTGCTTCTGGCCCCCGGACAGTTCGTGCGGATAGCGCGGGCCGAAGATCTCGGGCTTCAGCCCAACCTTGGCCAGCAATTCGCGCGCCTTCGCGGTTGCCGCCGCGCGCGAGGCGCCGTGCACGCGCGGGCCGTACGCTACCGAGTCCTCGACCGGCAGGCGTGGGTTGAGCGAGGAGTAGCTGTCCTGGAACACCATCTGCAGGCTGCGGCGCAGGTCGCGCAGGGAGAGGCCGTGCATGCTGCGGCCCACCGCCTCGCCGTCGAACACCACCTCGCCGCTGTCGTGCGGGATGAGGTGCATCAGCAGGCGCGCCAGGGTCGACTTGCCGCAACCCGATTCGCCCACGATGCCCAGGGTCTCGCCCTTCAGCACGGTGAAGGAGACATCGTCGACGGCACGCACATGGCCGATGGTGCGGCCCAGCACGCCGCCCCTGATCGCGAAGTGCCGCTTCAGGTTGGTGACGGCGAGCAGCGGCTGCGCCGGTCCGCCACGATCGCGCCGATCGCCCTCCGGCACCGATGTCAGGGACGGGCGGGACATCGTTGTGGCAGCAGTCATTGCCGGTGCTCCAGACTCGATTGTCGTCCCGAGCGACGCGAAGGACCTGTTGGGCCGTCGTTTCGCACGGGCGACACATTTGACGCGCGTGCGTTGTGGCGGCGGCCCGTGCGACTGAACCGTCCAACAGGTCCTTCGCGTCGCTCAGGACGACAGCGACTCACAGGCGCACGTCCATGGCCTGGCGCAGGCCGTCGCTGACCAGGTTGAACGACAGCGAGGTGATGAAGATCATGACGCCGGGCAGTGCGCAGACCAGCGGCTGCACGTAGATCGCCTGGCGCAAGGTCGAGAGCATCAAACCCCAGTCGGGCGTCGGCGGCTCGACGCCCAGCCCGAGGAACGACAGGCCGGCGGCCAGCAGGATCGAGACCGAGAACAGGCTCGAGGCGTAGATGAAGACCGGCCCCAGCACGTTGCCCAGCACATGGTGCACGATCAGCGACCAGGTCGGCGCGCCGCTGGCGCGCGCGGCCTCGACGAAGTCGAGGTTGCGCACCTGCGTGGTGGCGGTTTCGGCGACGCGGCAGAGCGGCGGGATGAACACCAGGGTCAGCGCCAACAGGCCGTTCAGCATGCCGCCGCCCATCATGCCCGAGATCGCCACTGCCAGCAGCACCGAGGGAAACGCGTAGAAGATGTCCATGACGCGCATGATCAGCATGTTCAGCCGACCGCCGACGAAGCCCGCCACGACACCGAGCGTGCCGCCGATCACGACCGCGAACAGCACCGGCAGCAGGCCCATCATCAGCGACATGCGGCCGCCATGGAGCAGGCGCGAGAGCATGTCGCGGCCCAGCTCGTCGGTGCCCAGCAGGAAGTTGCGGAAGCCGATCGGCTTGAGGCGAAAGGCCATGCTGGTCTTGTTGGGATCGAACGGCGCGATCAGCGGCGCGGCGATAGCCGACAGCGCAATGACGACAATCACCAGCGCGAAGAACAGCGTCAAGTAATCGTAGCGCAGGCGGTAGGCGACCGTGCCCCAGTAACCGCGCACCTTGGTGGCCGGGGCCTCGTCGGCGGCGGCGGTCGCCGTCAGCGGCGGCCCGATGGTGATGTCCGTCATCGATCGCCCTCTGTCACCATACCCGTCATCCCAAGCGCAGCGAGGGATCTCCCGCGGCTGGTCGCACGGTGCGTCATTTGCGGGAGATCCCTCGCTGCGCTCGGGATGACGGGATGATCGAACAACATCAAAGCATCCTGCTCAGGCGCGCTTGATGCGCGGGTCGATCGCCGTTTGCAGCAGGTCGACGACCAGGTTGGTGGCGACGAAGCACAGCGCCAGGATCAGGATGGCGCCTTGCAACACCGGGATGTCGCGGGTCAGGATCGCCTTGCTGAGCAGGAAGCCGGTGCCGGGCCAGGTGAAGACGGTCTCGATCAGGATCGAGCCGCCAACCAGGTAGCCGAACTGCAGGCCCATCACGGCGAGGATCTGCGGCAACGCGTTGCGCACCGCGTGACGCAGCACGGCCATTTCGCCTAGCCCCTTGGCCCGCAAGGTCTGCACGAAGTCATGCGCCAGCACCTCGGCCACGGCGGAACGCGTGGTGCGCATGATGATGCCCAGCGGCACCATCGACAGCGTGACGATCGGCAGGATGGCGTACTTGAACTGATCCCAGCTGGTGATGTCGAAGCTGTCGGAGCCCTTGGAGCCCATGCCGGTGGCGGGCAACCACCCGAGATCGACCGAGAAGACGATGATCAGCACGATGCCCAGCCAGTAGTTCGGCACGCTGACGCCCAGCACCGAGATCGCCGTGACGATGCGATCGACCGGCCGCCCGGCGGCGTAGGCCGCGATGGTGCCCAGCACGAAGGCAAGCGTGAAGGCAACCACGACGGCGCCGGCCGAGACGATGATGGTGTTGCTGAGCGCCCGCGAGACCTCGCCGATCACCGGCCGGCTGGTCTGCAGCGACACGCCGAGATCGCCGGTGACGGCGCGGCCCAGCC
>Ga0187894_10005004_pt1 | contig 13846 bp, 13 predicted proteins | sample GBC1701081metaG_FD_136650 | JGI IMG/M metagenome (GOLD analysis project Ga0187894, IMG submission 136650) | White microbial mat communities from a lava cave in the Kipuka Kanohina Cave System on the Island of Hawaii, USA - GBC170108-1 metaG ...
AACGGCCAACTGAGGGCAGATGGTGGCACGGCTGCTGCGGGCGGAGTCGCTCAGGCAGCGGACGAGTTCGGAAACTTTCAGCATGGATTCGCCGGCGGAGCCGGGGGCGGCGGACGAATCACGGTTCTCGCTCCAATCGTAAACGGCATCTCCGGAAGTATAGGAGCGGATGCTTCCGGTTCGTCGACCGGGGGTACGCCCACTATTAGCACTCATCTGGGCGTAGACGAAATCAAGTTCGATTACAATACCAGTTCAGAAACGGACGGCGTAACCATCCGAATTGATGGTGATACGGTCGTGCCAACGCCCGAATGGAAGGCGGAAGTGCGCGACAAGGTGCCTTCAACGGGGAGCTATTCAGACAATGTCTCGGCACCGGCTGCCTACATTTCGGGTAACCCCCTGGTACTACAGGCCAAATTCAAATCTGGCAATCTAGCCACGGCCCAAATTAACGCGTTCATCGAAAAGGCCGACGGAAGTTCTACAGAATGGTCGGAGCTAGGCACTCAAACAGTCAACTTTTCGAGCGGGGTGTCTTCGGCCGTTGTGTTCACCTCGACCGCCAGTAGTAGCGTCGGAATTCGCGCTGAGGACTATAAGATTCGATGGCATCTAGTGTCCGGGACAACGACGTCAAGCCAGTCCGTCGGCGCCCAAACATTCCAGGCGACTCGCCACCGGATCTACACCTTGCGGCGCGCGCCGATCAGTCCACAAACTGTTCCTTGGGCTAAGGTGCTGGAACTTTCGAGTGCTCTAACTCGTACCCTGGGAACTTCACCGACCGACCTCGCCATCACGGAAAAGATAGCTGACGGCGTATTTTATTCGAGATGGACGGAGGCGCTTCTCCAGATGAGGTTTTACCAGCCTTACGGCATGTACGGGTACGACCCGGGCGTGATGCTTGCTCTCCATTGCGGCGGTACCGATGGCACACAGTTCCCCCTGCAGTACTTTCTGGATTCCATAGGCTCGGGAAATGTTGTAATGCAGTGCTCCGACAGCGCCAATATCCATGTGATCCTGGCCTCTTCACAAGGAGTGGATTCTACAACGAGATACATAGAATACACACCACAACCACTACCCCCCCTACCACGGGTAAAAATAACAACCTCGCCCTATATCAGAGCAGGCGAAGAGGTTCAGTTAGGAGGATCAGAAACATGTCGAATTGATCCCTTCGACTATCACATGATTCCTCAAAACGGCACTCCTTCGCTGCAGTTTGACACCTCCGCAGCTTGCGCATTGGACACCGCTTCTTCGGCCTGCTCCGGGCATACTCTGGGTTGCACGCCTGGATCGAACTTTTTCGGCCTGTCCTATAGCACCTATCTTAGTACCGTGTTTCCGTCGGCTGGTCCTTTCGCGACGGCCCTAGTACCGGTCACCGTAATTGGCTGCACGATACCTTAGCGAAGAGGGCATAGCATGAATCGCGCTAATTACCTACTTGTCAATCTGATTTTTGCGGCGGTGGCCTTCGGCCAAACGGTCATCGAACTTGATCCACGGGAGATATGGCCTCGAAAGCGCGATGCCAACCGTGCCAGCTACTTCCCGAAGGACTTTAAACGAGACATCCCGTATGCCGTCGCAGTGGAGGATCTATCAGGCTTGGCCGGTCGGCTCAATGAGTTGACTACCAAATTGGCAGGTTCGGCGATTTTCCGTCCGCTAAAGACGTCGCCAGCGAGAAACCTTCTCGGTCAGATGGAGTGGACAACGGATGATTCTCAGGAGGAGGCAGTGTCTAAGAGCCAACTGTTAATCACGGTCCGAGCCAAATCTACTTTGGCGCAGGCCGAGGATGAGTTCATCAACTGGACGCTCGTACCCGCTGTTTTTAAACCGTGTGTCGTGTCTGGTCCCAAAGTAGGCGACTTGTGCCTGCAGTACGAAGAAGCGAACCGGCTTACGTTGTTGGTTCTTCGCAATAACGTGGTGTTTGTCGTTCGCTCCATCGGCTCGTTTGTTGTTCCTAGGGAACCAGGGTCTAAGATCCCACCGGGAACTTCTCTGCGGAGGGATGGTGACGTTAAGCCCCGCGGTTGGGAACTGATTCGCGCAATCGACGATTTGATTCTCGATCTCTCTAGCCGCCGCTAACACCGATCTAAGCTTGGCTCTTCCACGTTTATGGCCAACTTGTTGATCATTCTACTTACTCTGACGCAGTGCTACGCGCAGGAGATCCCCAGAGGTGACAGCCCGGAGGTATGGGCCAGATTGCGAGCGGCCTACCGGGGGTTGTACGTACCGAAAGATTTCAAGCGAGATATTCCTTACGCCTCACTACTAACCGACTTCGCGCCGCTAATGCCTCGGATAAACGAAGCAACTCTCAAGTGGACGAACTTGGAAATCGTTTCGATGCCGAAAAACAAGCCGGCTCGCCGATTGGTGGGAGTGAAGCAATGGGTGGTGGACGATTCCAAAGAAGAGGCCGTATCCTCCAATCACTTTCAGATCATCGCAGATCTCAAGCCGACACTGGACGAGGCCACTGATTACTTTGCGAGCGCCGGAATGACAGCCAAGCCTTATAAGCCTTGCGTGTTATCGGGACCGCGCCTCGGAGATCTGTGCCTCATGATGGAGGAGACCGCGCGGCTAAGTTTGATTATCCTGCGCAACAATGCGGTCATCGTGATCGGAAGCACTGGGTCCGTGCTCAGCCCACGAGAGCCGGGAGCCAAAATCCCCCCTGGGCTAACATTTCGGCGCGACCCCGATGTGAAGCGGCGTGTCTGGGAATTGGCGCGAACGATCGACGATTTGCTGCTGGAAGCCTCACAACAAAGCCGCTGACCGGGTGAGTGGCTGGCTGGCGGACGAATCACCGTTCTCGCTCCAGCCGCATGCCACAGGGCTCATCTGTTGATTTTCGCGCCCGTCGACGAATCTTTCACATAATACATTAGTTGCGTTTATTTCATTTAGCGAGTATGATTAAGGGTTAGGAGCGATTCACATGACCATGCTTGCCCATAGACAACTCCCACCTTCCGCGCAGGACGCGGCAATGGCGCGCGTGTCCGGTCAGGTTCTTTCGCGCTTCGTGCAAAAAAAGGCTCCCCTGAAGCTAAAATTGCGGGAAGCGGGGCAGAATAAGCCGCTGGAACTTCCTGCCGGAGCTGTCGCCCTCCTGATGGAAATCCTGGAAGCGATGGCCGCGGGTCGGGGTGTTACCCTGATCCCGGAAAACGCGGAGCTGACCAGCGTGCAAGCCGCGGACGCCCTGAACGTCTCCCGTCCATTCCTGATCAAGCTTCTGGACGACAATGCCCTGCCGCACCGCAAGGTCGGCAAGCACCGCCGCGTCCGCGTGGAAGACGTGATGGCTTACAAGGCGAAGATCGACCGCGAGCGTGAAGCCATCCTCGACCAGCTCGCCCGCACGGCGCAGGAACTGGAGATGGGCTACTGACCCTGTGGGCCGCTACACGGCGCTGCTCGACGCAAACGTGCTTTACCCGGCTCCGCTTCGGGACATCTTCCTGCAACTGACGGTCACGGATTTGTTCAAGGCCAAATGGACGGCAGACATTCACCGGGAATGGATCGAAGCGCTGATGCGCAAGAACCCGCCCCCGGACAGGGCAGCGCTTGAGCGGACGCGGGACCTGATGGACAAAGCGACAAGGGACAGCCTCGTGACGGGCTATGAGCCGTTGATCGCCTCGCTTACGCTACCCGACCCTGACGACCGGCATGTGCTGGCGGCGGCCATCGCCGGACGTTGCGATGTAATCGTCACCCAGAACCTGAAGGACTTTCCGGAGGAGGCGCTGGCACGCTTCTCGATAGAAGCCCAGCACCCGGATGAATTCCTCTGCAATCACCTCAGTCTTGCGCCCGGGATCGTCTGTAGCGCCGTGCGCAAGGTCCGGGCCCGGCTTCTGAAGCCCCCGTATAGTGTCGATCAGTATCTCGCCACGCTGACGCGGCAGGGCCTCGTCGCGACGGCTGCCGAGCTGCAATCCTTTGCGGACCTGCTTTGAAGCTCAACGTCCGGCAGGCGTTGGGAAGTTCACCGCCGCCGTTTCGTAACGGTCATGATGCCGCACCCACTCCATGCCGTAAGGCAGCTCAGCCTCATCGCGCCCCTTGGGCACGCGATCCAAAAAGCCGTACACGCCCAACAACCACTCCAACCCCCGCCCATAGCACGAGTAGGTATGAAAAATCGCGCCGTCTTCGTCCCTGACAAACACGCTCAGCCCCGGCGCTTCGGTCTGCCCGAACGGCTTCAATTGATAGTTGTAATGCGTCGCCCGGGCCGCCACCTCTTCGGGAGTAAACGTCACCGCGAAGTCACGATTAAAGCTATTCCCAAAGGACGACACCCAGCGAAACTTCCAACCCATGCGCTTCTGAAACGCCATCAGCTTTTCGGCCGGCGCCCGCGACACCGCCGCGAACGACACATCGCGCTGAGTCAAGTGCAACACCGAAGGCTCGAAATGATCGGCCGCCAGCGAACACGACTTGCAGCCCTGCTCCCATTCCGGATCGAACATGAAATGGTAAACCGCAAGCTGGCTCCGCGCTCCAAACAAATCCCCGAGCGTCACCTTGCCCTCCGGTCCGTCGAACTCGTAATCCTGCGTCACAAGCACCCACGGCAGCGTCCGCCGCTCGCGAGCCAACGCGTCCTGCAACCGCGTCAGCTCTTTCTCCCTCCGCAGCAGCTCCACTCGAGCCGCCACCCACTCATCGCCAGACACAACTTCATTACGCAACATGGAAACGCTCCTTACTTCTTCGGAAAATTCGCGTCCGCTTTCACTTCCAAAATCTGCTTCGTATGCCGCTCGCTATGCGCTCCGATAAACAGCAGCCATTGATGCGCGTCGAGCTTCAGCCCGATCGGCGAATCCGTAACGTGATCCCGCAATCCCGGCGTCGTCCCAAGAAACTCCATCGTTCGCTTCCGCGCGCTCAGAAAAATGTTTAACGACTCTTTGGGCGCTTGCATGTTCTTCGGTTGCACCTCCTGCGGAGCCTGCGCCTTCTGCGACCGGTCCGCGATCATCGTCGTCACCTTCTGATCGATCGTCCGAACATCGCGACCCGCCTCCCCGGCCGGCGCCTTCATCACGCTCTCAACATGGCTAAACAGGAAGCCCTCCGTCATCGCGATATGCTCGACGACCTCGGCAACCGACCACCGATCCGGGGCCGGCTTGAACTTCCACTGCGCCTCCGAAAGTCCCTTCGTCGCATCCACCACGCCCGCGCGCGTACGCTCCAAATACGCCAGGGCTTCCTTCTTGTCCGCATCCACCGATCCCGCCAACAAAGGCAATGCCGATAGGGCAATCAAAACTCGTCTAGTCATCTTTCTCTCCTTTAAAATCGTCAGAAATCCGGAGCAGCCGCTCCGACCAGTAACCTTGATAAGCGCTAACCCAGCGCTCGTAGATCCGCTGTATAGGAACCGCGTTCAGCGAGTTGACGCGCTGCCGCCCTTCCTCGCGAGTAATCACCAACTGAGCCCCCCGCAGCACATCGATGTGCTTCATCACCCCAAAGCGCGTCATCTGGGGAAACGCCTCAACAATTTCCGTCGTCGTGCGAGGCCCGCTCCGCAACAGGTCTAGAATCGCCCGCCGCGTGGGATCGGAAAGCGCCTTCCAAACCAAATCCAAATCGTCCGCCATCGAAACGGGCTTTACGAAAAGTCCTTCTGAACGAGACCGAGCACGTGGCCCCAACCCATCCCAACGCCTTGCTTGTGCTCCGGATCGAGAAACCCGATTGCCCGGTGCCGCAGAGTAAGCTTCGTGCCGCCCGAAATCTCAGCCAGCTTCACCTCGACATGGTTTAACGCGGGGTAAGACATGAACATAGGTCCGGTAAGCTCAAGCAGTGTTGGAGGCTTAATCACTTGCACATGCCCCCACAAATGCCCAATGCCATTCCCCCGGTCCCGGAACCACCGCCCGCCCGGCCACTGCTCCAGAATCAATTGCATCGCCTCGCCGTCCGGCCGCGTGTTTCCTTCACCCAGGCGATGCAAGGCCGCCCGAAAAACATCGCCCAAAGCGGCTTTGATTTCAATGGTTTGCTCAATATCTAAGGTCAGATTTTCTAAGGTCATAAGGTGACCCCAGAATAACGTGACTAAATGGTCACGTCAAGCTTTTTCTACAGGGTTTCGTTGCGAAAAAACTGTAGAATCCGCGGTCACCAAATCAATTTCAATCCGAACTGCAGATTGCGCGGCGTGGCGGCGCTTGTGACGACACCGAAGTTTGCCGTGCCCAGAACGTTGCCGGGGGGGCCAAAGCGCGGCGTGTTGGTAAACGAAAAAGCCTCGAAGCGAAACTGAAGACGGAGCTCCTCGAGAAGCTGGAAGTTCTTGAGTGCCGAAAAATCCCAGTTGAAATGCGGGCGTCCGCGCAGAATGTTCCGGCCTGCGTTGCCATAGGTGAAATTCGCCGGACGTACAAAGGCATCGACGTTAAAGTCGCGTTGCAGAGTGCGTTCGCCCGAATATGCCGCTCCCGCCACGTCCGGACGCTGCACGACGCCGATCGTTCCCGAATTCGACGGATTGCCCTGTACCGTCGGGCTGAACGTTACCACTGAATTGATCGTGACGATCGAGCCAATGCTCCAGCCGCCCAGCGCGCCTTGCGCGAACTTGTTTGCGGTTGCTAGAAGCGCGCGGCCTTTTCCAACCGGCAGTTCGTAAAGCGCCGACGTCACTAACCGGTGCGGGATGTCCTGATTGTCAAGGCTTCGTTCCGAGGAAAGATCCAAAATGTTCTGAAAGCCGCAGCCGGTCGTATTGCCCTGCACGGCGGTGCCGCAAGTGTCGCCGATGGTTCGCGACCAGGTGTAGGAAGACAGCACTGTGAAGCCCCGCGAGAACCGTTTCTCCACCTTCGCGAGCATCGCATGGTAGATCGAATTGCCATCGTGGTGATAGCGTTGAACCGGTCCGAGAGGAACGATGCCTGTACCCGGAATCTCAAGCCGCTTGTAGAGCCGCTTCGCGTCGATGTTCCCGGGGCCGGCCGGCGAGAAGTTGCCTTCGTACCTGCGGACCAGATGAAGGCCGCGCGAGCCGGAATAGCCAACCTCGACCAGCCAGTCCTGTCCGAACTCCCGCTGCAGATTGAGATTCCATTGATAGGAATTCGAGAGCGGCGGCTTCTGCTCGTAAGACGCGAACTGAAGGCCAGTGGCTCTGGACAGATCCGCCGCGCCCGGAGGGGGACCGGTGGCGAACTGGAAAACCGGCGTTGTTGTCGATCCGGCCAACGTCACCCCGAAGGCAAACGGCGCGTTGCCGATCAGGAATTCTCCATCGCCCATATTCTCTTGATACATGTAGAAGATCCCGGCGGCCGAGCGAAGAACGGTTTTATTGTTCAACTTGTAGGCAAATCCGATCCTCGGCATGATGTTGTTGGTGTCCGTGGCGACCAGAGCCCGGTCTGAGCGCGACCCGTCCTTTGCCAGCACCAGCTTAGGTTCCACCGATTGGGCGCCGGTAACGAAGTTGCCCATCTTGTTGTACTTCTCATACCAGGGCGGCGAGACTTCATAGCGAAGACCGAGGTTCAGTGTCAGCCGTTCATTGATTTTCCAATCATCTTGAACGAACATGCCCAAGTTATGGGCGCGCATGGACACGGTCAACGCAGAGGCCCACGCCCACTGATTGGTGAGCCCCAAGAGGAAGTCCGCCATGCCGTCGCCGGTATAGGCTCCGTTGAATGTGAAAGTCCCAACCGTGTTCCGGTTATTAAAGATCGGATTCTGCGACCGCAGGAATAATGCACCGGTCTTGATCGTGTGCCGCCCGCGAAGCCAGCTCAGATCGCCGCTGATCTGACGGTTCTGCGAGTTGCGATCGACGGGATTGTTCGGACCGATGCCCAGGGCGCGGTATCCGGTGATGTTGATTTGCGAGAAGCTGCCGTCCTGATCGAGCGTGGCGCCTGGAATCCCGAACTCCCGGTTGTAGTTGTGGCCGAGCGCTTCGGCCGGGTTATTTCGCTTGAACCGCGCATAGTTCCATCCGGCGCGGACGCTGGCCACAAGGTTCGGCGTGAAGATGTGATTCCATCCGGCGCCGGTGTTTATGCCTTCCGTAATGAAGTCAAGTCCTCCGCCGCCGTAGGCCGGCGCGGGCAAGCTTGGCGTGTTCGGAACAAAAGTATCGTGGCTGCTGTAGCGGAAGAAGACGTTATCGCGGCTGCCGAAATTCTGATCCACCCGGACGTCGTACTTGTCTATGTCCTCGGTCCGCGGCGACAGATGGGTGAAGTTATTGGCCAAATTTGTGCTTTGCGGAGCCGGGTATAGGCCGATCAATCTGGTCGCGACGGGATCGAACCTGGATGCGGGGATGACGTTGCCAGGGAACGGCTGGCCGGTGAGCGGGTCTCTGATTTGCCTCGGGAAGCTGCCCGAGCGCATCGCCGGCGAAGGGATGGTATTGGCGATCGTATCGGTTTCACGGATCCGGCTGCGCTCAAAGTCGCCAAAGAAGAAAGTCTTGTTGCGTCCATTGTAGATCCGCGGGATTACCACCGGCCCGCCGAACGACAGCCCGTACTGATTTCTCTTGAAAGGCGGCTTGGCGCTGCCCGCCGGAATGAAGAAATTGCGGGCATCGAACTTCTCGTTCCTTACGAATTCGAAAGCCGTCCCGTGCAGGTTGTTGGTTCCGCTCTTGATTGTAAGGTTCACCACCGCGCCCATCCCGCGGCCGAACTCGGCGGAATAGCCGTTGGTTTGCAGCTTGAACTCCTGGATCGCGTCGATTGAGGGCTCGACCATTTCCGCCCTCCGGCCCGCGGCTGCCAGCTCCACCGAATTGTTGTCCAGCCCGTCCAGGATGTAGTTGTTCTGGCTGACCCGCTGCCCGCCCGCCGAAAACCCGCCGATGCGCGACCCGTTGACCGGCTGCACCGCGCCTCCCGACATCAGCGCGAGGTCAAGGAAGTTCCGCCCATTGAGCGGCATATCGACAATTCGCTGGTTGTCGATGACCTGGCCCTGCGACGCCTCGACCGTGTTCAAACGGCTTACCGCGGCCCGCACTTCTATCTGTTCGCTCACGCTGCCCACTTCGAGGCGGAAGTTCAGCTCGGCGCGCTGGTCGACTTCAAGCGTAACGTTGTCCTGCACCATCGGCCTGAATCCGTCGCGCGTCACGCGAACGCGATACGCCCCCGGTGGCAGGAGCGGGACGCCATAAAGACCGACTTCGTTCGTCTGGGTCCGGCGCTCGATTCCGGTCGCGATGTTGGTGACGCTCAGAGCCACACCCGGGACGACAGCGTCGCCCGCGTCGGTTACGCGTCCGCTTAATTGAGCGTTCTGGGCAAGTGCCGCTGAAGCGAGCAAAGCAAAGGCGAAAAGCCGCGAGATCATGAACTAAGCGTATTTCGACGCGACACCGCTGTCTAGGGCAATCTGATCGGACATTTGTGTGAACTGATGGTCCGGAGTTCTCAAGCTGAAGCAACCGAAGTTCGACGGCCCAACGGCACGTTCGATTTGAAAACTGCGGGTGTGAGGCACGGCAGATGGGAAACTGCCATGTCCTCGATCGTGATACGCTCCAATGCGCGCAGGCGTATGGTGGATACCAAGCGTCCCGCGGGAGATTCGTTTCAGGAGACTATGGGAGACACGCCTTTATGCGAGAGAATCAGTCGATGCAGCGCCGGGTAGCGCCCTGGTCCCTCTGGGCGGCCGGCGCACTCTCGCTCTTGTGGAACGGGATGGGCACGTTTCTATGGGGCGGCACGACGTTCTCGCCAGAAACATTCCTCGCCGATATGCCAGTGGCGCACCGAGAGTATGTGAGCAGCCTCCCCGTCTGGAGCACGATCACCTAACGACGCGGCGTTCTGTAGCGAATCACAGTTCCTCGAAGGCCCTCGGAAACTCTCAGCGCGCAAGCGCCACCACAATAGCCCGCTCCGCCTCCCGCGCCATCCGCTCATAACCCGCCGCATTCGGCGCCACGCCATCGACCGTAAACTCGCGCTTCATCGCCCGCCTGTCCGCCAACACCGAGTAGTAATCCAAATAAACCGCTCCGGCCCGATCCGCATAACCCTTCAACCAGGCATTCAAGCTAAGAATTTTCCCCGGAGGGCGCCGTGGCGTCTGCTTCATACCCGCGCAATCGCATACCGGCGTCACCGACGCGAGCACCACCGCGATCCCGTTCACCTTAGCCAACTCCACCATCGACTGAAAATGCTCGGCCATTGTGCCTTCGGTGGACGGCCCCATCACGCTCGCAATGTCGTTCGTCCCTGCTTGAATCACCACAACGCGCGGCTTGAGCGCGATCACATCCTGCCGGAATCGCACCAGCATCTGCGCCGCCGTCTGCCGCTCGATGCCGCGATTTAAATAGGGCTTGCCGGGAAAGAAATTTGTCCAACGCTCCGTGATTTCATCGCCAATGAACACGACACGGTTCTTCTCAAACCGCAACTCCGCGTTCTCGCTTCCATAGCGAGTAAGCCCGCCCCAATCGAGCAACACGCGCCGGTATGCCTCGATCTCCCGCTCTAACTGCTCCCGCGCAGGCTCCGTCGAGGCCTGCCAAAGGAGCAACGCCAGCGCGATCATGGCTTCAAGCCGAAACAATAAAGGTGGCCGTCGTAAGTGTTGACATACACCTTGCCATTGGCCAATCCAAGCCCGCTCCAGTGATTCCAGTTCGTGATCTGCTTGCCGCTCGACCACAACTCTTTCCCCGTCCTCGCGTCCAGCACATAAAGCGTCGCGTGCGTCGAAAGCGGCACACGCCGCTCCATGCGAAAATCGAGCCCCACATCGGGAAACGCCTGCGCTGTGTTCTCGCCGCTGCCATAAGCGAAGATCATCCCGTTCGCGATCAACGGCGGCTCGGCCTGATTCATATCGCGCGAGATCCACGCCGGAACGAGCGTAACCTTGCCGTTCACCGTCTCCATCTTGAACGCGGCAATCGCGCCCTTCTTCACCTCGCCATATTCCAGCGGAGCTTTGAACTTCGAATGCTTCGGTCCCCAGAACGGAGTAAGAATCCAGCGTGTATCGCCGTCCTCCCAGGTTGCAAGCGATCCCCAAATCCCAGCCTCGGCAAAGTCCACAATCTCATTGCAGATGAGCGGCGTCCTGTAAACCGGCGTGCGATGATCGTCGCCGCCAATCGACTCGGTATCCATCAGATAAATGCGGCACTCTTTGCTCGCATCGATCATGTACTCGCGGCTCTTGTAATCGAAAATCGCGGGCGTCACCTGCATATCGAGATCGCGCTTCCACAACCACTCCGCGTTCGAAGGCCCGTAGTAATCGACCAGTTCCAGCGCCTTCGTTTCCGGATTCTGCTTCACCCCAATAATGCCGTTGCCGTAAAGCCCGTTCTCCGGATCCCAACGTCCATCACCCGTACCCGTGTACATCACCAGGTCTTTGCTGACCGCCGGCCCCGACCGCCCCCACATCCCACCGCCCGCCGGTCCCCAACTTCCAACTTTATGCGTCGCCAGATCGTAGGTGTACGCGGTATTCGGATTCCCGCCGCAGCCCTGCGCGCTGTGCGTGTAGATAACGTTGTTCACCAAATTCATCGCGTAGGGCTTGCCGTTCGGAGGCATGAACTTCAGCGGAGGCGACATCGTTTCCCCATCGGCCGCGTTCAAAATATGAAACCGCCCATCCCAGGAAGCGGCGTAGATCTTGTATTTCCCCGGCCCATCGCCAGGCCCGATCGTCACATTCGCCGTCATTCCGCCGGGGCACAACACGCTCGGGCCCCGCCCGCCCGGAGGATCCTGAAAGTTGCTCTCAAAGTGCCGTTTCCAAAGCAGCGCGCCCGTCTTGGCATCCAACGCGTAGACGTTATCCGAAACGCCCGCCTGAATCACCATTTCCTTCGGCCCGGCTTTCGTCTCCACGCGCCCGATCACGAGCGGCTCCAGGAGCGAATGCATCTGCCGCAGCTCGTTATCGAGCTTCTTTTTCCAAAGCAGCTTCATCCCCTTGACGTTGCCTTTCGTGAGGATCGTCTCGTCCTTCTGCCAATTGTTGCGGCGGATGTCGCCGCCATCGGTCAGCCAATCGGCGGCGTGAAGGGCAAAGGCAAGAAGGATAAAGGCCAGGGGAAGGGAAGCTCTACTCATGCAAGCAGACAATATATCTCAATCAATCTGCTCTGCCGCTTATCATTTCAAATTGGCGACCTGATCGCGCGCGTAGTCGCGCAACGGCGGCTGAATCACGCCGTAGTCCATGGACATGGCTATCTTCTGGCCGTCCTCGTACATCCAGCGCAGAAACGACTTCAACTGTTTAAGCTTCGCTGGATTTTCGATGTTTTCCGGAACGATCAGCCAAGTCAGTGTGCAGATGGGATAGGCGTTCTCGCCGGGGGCGTTGGTGAGCGATGCCCGGAAATCGTGCTTCATGCCTTGCGCGACTTCTATGGCGGCGCCGAGGGCTTCGAGATCCGGTTTCTTGAACTTTCCGGCAGCGTTTTGAACTGCGCCGTAGGTCAGGCTTTGCGCGTTCGCATAGTTCAACTCAACGTAGCCGATGGAGGCGGGCGTGCTCTTGATCGCTTTGGCGAGAGCCTCGTTTCCGCGCTGCGCGTCCCCGGTGGGCCAGGCTACCGTTGCCCCCATGCCGATTTCCTGTTTCCACCGCGGGCTCGTCTTCGAAAGAAAGTCGGTGAAAACGTAGGTGGAGCCGCTCGCATCGGCTCGATGCAAGACAGCGATGCGGCTGGAAGGCAGCGCCACCCCGGGATTGAGCTTGGCCAACGCGGCGTCGTTCCAGTTCTTGACGCGCCCGCTGAAAATGCCCGCCAAGGTTTCTCCTGAGAACTTCAGCTCAATGATGCCGGGCAAATTGTAGACGGGAACAATCGCACCCATCAGGGCAGGGAAATGGTACGGCCTCGACCTTATCTTCGACATCTGTTCATCGGTCAGCGGAATATCGGAAGCGGCGAAGTCCACCTTCTCTTGCTCGAGCTTGGCAATTCCATCGCCCGAGCCGGTGGCCTCGTAGTGAATCTTTACGGCCGGCTCAACCTTGGCATAGGCTTCGATCCACTTCGAATAAGCCAGTAACGGAGCGGTGGCCCCGGCCCCTTGCAGGACGACCGGTCCGCCCGCGCTCGTTGTTTTGCTGCCGGAACATCCGCTGAGCGCGAACACAAACACCGCGAGCAAGGTGGGGAGGTGGCGATTGGACATCTCCTGATCGTACCGGCCCCAAGTGACAGGACGATGAAGGTCTTGCTCGATCGGATGGGGAGCGGAGATGGCGGCGCCGCGCCCGGATCGGTCAGCGGCAGGTCGGCCGGTATGGGGTGATGGTCGCTGATGCCGCCCGGCATCGAGCGCATAAACGTTATCGGAACCCTGGCCTGAATGACCATCCCTTTCGGCCCCGCCTTCGTCTCGTCCTTCCACCAGCAGCGCGGCATGGGGCCTCAGCTTCGGCTAGGATGGGTTCGGGAACAAACTCAACCAAGCCGTGACCAAGGGTCCCGCATCTGTTCGATGAGTCTGCGCATACTATTTTCGTGTTGTCTCCCGATCTTGCTCACCGCGCAGGACAGTCCAAAAACTGTGTCCGTGTGCGAGTTATTAACCTCGCTTCAAGAGAATAATGGCAGTCTCATTTCGGTGCGCGGTGAATTAGTCAGCACGGATGAGTCGTTATCCTTGCGTGGGGAATGCTCCGAAAGCATTTATATAGATGGATTCGACTGGCCAAGTGCAATATCGATTGTCCCTCCCACCGGTGATCGGTCGGGGCTTGGCGCTCCTCCCAAGGCGGGGCAGATTGC
>Ga0187894_10005006_pt1 | contig 13844 bp, 12 predicted proteins | sample GBC1701081metaG_FD_136650 | JGI IMG/M metagenome (GOLD analysis project Ga0187894, IMG submission 136650) | White microbial mat communities from a lava cave in the Kipuka Kanohina Cave System on the Island of Hawaii, USA - GBC170108-1 metaG ...
CGTGGCGATGTGCTGGCGTTGCTCCAGGACCTCGCCGACAAGGGAATCGTCCATGACCAGCATGCCTGAGGTGCAGGTCGCGGCGAAAGTCGACCCGCCGCTGGCGCTCCTGGCCGAGCTGACGCATCGCTGTCCGCTGCGCTGTCCCTATTGCTCCAATCCCAAGGAACTGGCGGGCCGCAGCGCCGAGCTCGCGACGGAGGCCTGGCTCGACGTGCTGGCGCAGGCCGGCCGGATGGGCATGCTGCAGGTCCATCTCTCGGGCGGCGAGCCCGCCGCGCGCCGCGACCTCGAGGCACTGGTGCAGGGCGCCCGGTCGGCCGGGCTGTACACCAACCTGATCACCTCGGGCCAGCAGCTCGATCGCGCCCGGCTGGAGCGGCTGAAGCAGGCCGGGCTGGACCACGTCCAGCTCAGCGTCCAGGACAGCGAGGCGTCGGTCGCCGACCGTATCGCCGGCCTCGACGGCGCGCACAGCCGCAAGCTCGCGATCGCGCCTGTCATCCGCGCCATCGGCCTGCCGCTGACACTGAACGTGGTGATCCACCGTCACAACATCGCGCACGTGCCCGACCTGATCGCACTGGCCGTGACGCTGGATGCGGCCCGCATCGAGGTCGCGCACGCGCAGTACTACGGCTGGGGCCTGGATAACCGCGCCGCCCTGATGCCGACGCGCGCCCAACTCGAGGCCGCCACGGCGCACGTCACCGAGGCGCGCGCGCGGCTGAAGGGCCGGCTGGTAATCGACTACGTGCTGCCCGACTACTACGCCCGCCGGCCCAAGGCCTGCATGGGCGGCTGGGCGCGCCGCTTCATGGTGGTGGCACCCGACGGGCATATCCTGCCGTGCCACGCGGCCACGACCATAGCCAACCTGTCGTTTCCCAACGTGCGCGAGACCAGCCTGGCCGAGGCCTGGTTCCACGCCCCCGCCTTCGCGCGTTTCCGCGGCACCGAGTGGATGCGCGAGCCCTGCCGCTCGTGCGATCGGCGCGAGATCGACTGGGGCGGCTGCCGCTGCCAGGCGCTGGCACTGGCCGGCGACGCCGACGCGGTCGATCCCGCCTGCGCCCTCTCGCCGCTTCATGAAAACCTGGTGGCGCTGGCCGAACGCGAGTCGGCAACCGACGCGCCGGCATTCCGTTATCGTGGCAGCAGCGCCTGACGCGCATCACGGCAAGTCTATTGCATATGATGTTGTCGCCGTGAGCGCGTTCCGGCGCGCCAAAATTTGTGCTCAATTTCCAGACACTATCCGCCGCTCAAATGGTTTTAAGATATCAATCAACCATCAACGCATCGGGAGGCAGCATGCATCGCCGTCACGCCGTCATCGCGCTCTGTGCCCTACTCGCCGCACCGCTGGGTGCCGCCGCGCAGACGCCTATCGCCGGCCTGAAACCGGCCGATCCGCAGCCCACCGCCGACAAGCTGGCGCCCGGGCTGGCGGTCAACTACCACTTCGACTTCATCACCAACATCAGCCGCCTCAACGAGAACGGCAAGACCATCGGCGCACCGATCACCCACCTGGAGTGGGACATGGGATCGGGCAAAATACTGACCAGCGACAAGGATGATGGCGTGCAGGCGCACATCTTCGGCTTCATCCGCTTCCCGGCGCCCGGCACCTACACCTTCGAAGTCAATTCCAACGACGGCGTACGGCTGGAGATCGGCGGCAAGAAGATCTGGGAAGACGGCGACGTGCACGCCGACCGCCTGTCGCCACCGATCCCCGTGGCGGTGCCGTCGGCCGGCCTCTATCCGATCAAGATCCTTTATTTCGAACGCAAGAACACCGCCACGCTGGAAGTGTTCTGGGCGCTGCCGGGCGGCAAGCGCTCATCGATCCCCGGTGATGCCATCGTGCATCTGAAGCGGTAACTGTCATCCCGAGCGCAGCGACGGATCTCCCGCGAATGGCGCACTGTGCGTCCTCTGCGGGAGATCCCTCGCTGCGCTCGGGATGACGGTATCTACTCCGCCGCGACCGCATCACCGGCGCGGGCGCGGGCCGCCATCGGTGGCGCGCCGACGGTGCGCAGCGCCATGTCGGCATGCAGATCGGCAACGTCCTCGGCGCGCCAGCCGTCGTGCGTCGAACTGAACCAGTAGGCAACGTCGGTACACTGGTTGAGGATCGCCATGGCGACGATCTTGGTATCGTCGCGCTCCTTGCGTCGCAGCGCGCGGAAAGTGCCGGCGGCATGCCCGCGTTCCAGGATGCGCACGATCATCTCGCGCACCCGGCGACGGCTGGCGCGGATCTCCTGCCGGCGCGACGCATCGAGCCATTCCCATTCCCGGTTCGCCACCACCGCCTCGACCCGCTTGCGCGTGTGGCGCAGGGTGTAGGCGCGCACGAAGGCGTGGAGCTGCGATACCGGCTCGTCGCCGACGCCGGCCATCGCCGCCGCCAGGTCACGCTCCAGCGCCGCCTGAGTCGAGCGGATGATGGTTGCCAGCAGCTCCTCTTTTGACGAGAAGTGGTTGTAGAGCGCGCCTTGCGTCAGGCCGCAGGCGTGCATGATGTCGCGCACCGTCGTGACCTGGAAGCCCTGGCGGGCGAACAGGTCGAAAGCCGCCGCTTCGATGGCCTCGGCCGGCGGCGTCTCACGCAACTCAGTTGTGCGCGCCGCCGTGCGGCGCGAGATCCGGCGTACCACGTCGCTTCCCCGTAGCCGGGCCATCCTTGACGCGGTTGGCCCAGTGCCTTGTTTGCGGGCAGACTATCCCTTGTGGGGGTCGGGCGCAAACGAAGCTAGGGTTCAGCGGGCACCGAGTTTTTGGGCAATTGTCCAAGCCAAATCGGCATTTGGCCTGACGAGTTTACCCGATTCGCCAGCCAGCCGGTTGGCCGCCGTACCATCGAGCGAGCGGGCATAGACCCCTTGGCGGATACAGGCCACCCGGAAGAGGTTGTACGCCATATAGTATTCCCAGCTTGCCGGAATCGAACGGCCGGTGCGCTCGCAGTACCAGCGCACCAACTGCTGCTCGTCGGGTACGCCCAAGGCGGCCAGATCGATGTCGCCGATGCCACCCTGCGCCTCGGGGACGCGATACATCATGCAGAGGTACGACAATTCGGCCAGCGGATCACCCAGGGTGGAGATCTCCCAGTCGATCACGGCCAGCACCCTGGGCTCGCTCTTGTGGAAGATCATGTTGTCGAGGCGATAGTCGCCGTGAACAATGGTGGTGTCGTCGGTCGGCGGCGCATTGGCCGGCAGCCAGTCCAGCAATTTGTCCATCGCCGGGATCGCTTCGGTCTCCGACGCCTTGTACTGCTTGCCCCAGCGCGAGATCTGGCGCGCCACGTAGCTGCCGGGCCGGCCGAAATCGGCCAGGCCGAGCGCCTGCCAATCGGCCTTATGCAGGCGCGCCAGCGTGTCGACTTTGGCCTCGTAGATGCGCGCGCGCATGTCGCGCGCGACATCCGGCAGCAGCGGATCCCACAGCACGCGCCCGTCGCAGAACTCCATGATGTAGAAGGGCGTACCCACCACCTGCTCGTCTTCGCACAGTGCATAGGCGCGCGGCGTCGGCACGTCAGTGCGGTTGAGTGCGGCAATGACGCGGAACTCACGATCGACCGCGTGCGCCGACGGCAGCAGCTTGCCCGGCGGCTTGCGCCGCAGCACGTATTGCCGGCCGCCGCCATCGCTCAGTTTGTAGGTCGGGTTGGACTGCCCGCCGCGAAACTGCTCGACCGTGAGCGGCGCGACAAAACCATCGACGTGCGCCGCCATGTAGCGCTCGAGTGCAGCCGTATCGAAGCGATGCCTGTCCTGTACCGCCATCGTGCCGACGAAGTCGGCGCCGCGTTTCGCCATCGGTGCTCGTCCTGCGTGACTGCCAATCGGGGTGGAGTTTGCGTCGTCACATCACCACATGCAATCATCTGGCGCGTGCCATTGGATTGCGGCGCCAACGGCATCGGATCGCGGGGCGGAATGTCCGGCGACTCATCGATCGACGGAGTGATGCGTGCGATTGTGGGAGCGGCCTGACCTGCGGCCGATCATCTTCGCGGTACTGGCTATTGCGTTTGGCGCCTGGTCGCTGGTGGCGCTGGCACCGCTCAGCGCCGGCACACTGCAGCGCGTCGGCCCGGCCATGGCGCCGCGCTTGTGCGCGATCGCCCTCATCGTTGTCGGGCTGCTGATTGCGGTCCGCGCTGCGACCGGTATCGCAGCGGTACCCCCGCGGCTACTGCCGGGTCCCTTGCGCTTCGGCCTGGCACTGCTGCTGATACTGATCCTGCTGGTGCCCAACATTGCCATGCTGGTTCCCGACGTTCCGCCCGTGGCCTTCCTCGCCGACGGACTGCAGCAATTCATGCTGATGGCGGGCCCGGGGGACATTCTGTCCCTGATCTGGCTGCGCTGGACGCTGGCGATCCTGATCGGTGTCGTCCTCGCGGGCGAAGGCATCCTCACCGGATTGGCATCCATGCTGATCGGCTGCCTGCTGGGACTGGCGGGTGAGGACGTCAATAGCAGCGCCATCCGCCTGCCGCAGCTCGCGGCACTGCTGGAAGCCCATGCGTTTGCCATCGAGATCGGCGTGGTGGTGGTCATGATCCTGTGCCGGGTGAATCCCCTGCCGGCAGCCTTCGCCTATATCAGTGCCCCGATCGCCGCCGAGCAGTTCCTCAGGGTCATGCTGCTGAGCCGCGGCACGCTGCTGCCGGCCATGGGGCGGCCGATTGCACTCGCCCTGCTGGCGGTGATCGTCGTGATCTTCGTGGCGCTGCTGTGGTATCGCTGGCCATGGCGGGCCCGTGCTGCATGGCTGCACACGTAACCGGGACATGAAACGGCCGATTGAGCATTCAGATCTGACCAGCGCCTGACGCCATCGTCATGAATATTGCAATTTCACTCTTGGGCATGCGCCCGATTTCCTGTTATCTGCCGAATGGTTGTCGCGTCAGCGTCAAGTCAGTCGAATGACAAACGGGAGCGACTAAGCTCCGCCTAGGGAGGCGTTTCTTGAATCGATTCCTGTCCAAGGATTTCCTGGCCGGGCTGATGTTCCTGGGCTTCGGTGGCGTCGCCTACGTCGCGGCATTCACCGATCTGTCGAGGTTCTTCGGCCAGTCGCGGCTGGCATTGGGCACCGCGGTCCGCATGGGCCCCGGCTATGTGCCGCAGATGCTGGCATTCATCATGATGGCGCTCGGGGCCATCATCGCGCTGCGTGCCGCGGTCGCCTCCGGCGAGCCGATCGAAAGCGGCAAGTGGAAACCGATCGTCATGATCACGCTGGGCGTGGTCGCGTTCGGTGTGCTGCTCGATCCGGCCAACGTGCCCGCCATCGTGTCGTGGGTCGTCTCCGGCGTGCCGCGCTGGGAGAACCCGGTCTCGGGATTGCTGCCGGCGCTGGTCGCCATGGTCTTTCTGGCAGCGCTGGGCGGCGATGAATTCAAGCTCACCGAGACGATCGCCATGTGCGCCGTGCTGTTCATCATCTGCTACGTCATCTTCAAGTGGGGGCTTTCGATGAACATCGCCATGCTCCAAGGAGTGTGGTGAGATGGACGTCCTCAACAACCTCATCACCGGGTTCAGCGTCGCGCTGACGCTGCAGAACCTGCTCTACTGCTTCATCGGCTGCATGGTCGGCACGCTGATCGGCGTGCTGCCGGGGATCGGTCCGGTGGCGACCATCGCCATGTTGCTGCCGCTGACCTTCAAGCTGCCGCCGGAGGCGGCGCTGATCATGCTGGCCGGCATCTACTACGGCGCCCAGTACGGCGGTTCGACAACGGCAATCCTGGTGAACCTGCCAGGCGAGGCATCATCCGTCGTCACCGCGCTCGACGGTTACAAGATGGCGCAGAAGGGCCGCGCCGGTGCAGCCTTGTCGATTTCGGCCATCGGCTCGTTCTTCGCCGGCACGGTGGGCACGCTTCTGATCGTGATGTTCGCCAAGCCGCTCACCGAAATGGCGCAGAAATTCGGCCCGGCGGAGTACTGCTCGCTGATGGCACTGGGTCTGGTGGCGGCGATCGTGCTGGCCAGCGGCTCGGTCATCAAGGCGATCGCCATGGTGTTCCTCGGCCTAATGATCGGTCTGATCGGCACCGACGTGAATACCGGCGCCCAACGCTTCACCTTCAACATCCCGGAGCTCAGCGACGGCATCGACTTCGCGCCGATCGCCATGGGCCTGTTCGGCATCGCCGAGATCATCGCCAACCTGGAAAAACGCATCACCCGCGATGTCGGCGAGACGAAGATCACCAGCCTGTGGCCGACGCGGGAGGAATTCCGACAATCCTGGCCGGCAGCATTGCGCGGCACCGCGCTGGGCTCCGTGCTGGGCGTGTTGCCGGGCGGCGGCCCAACACTCGGCGCTTTCTCGGCCTACACGCTGGAGAAGAAGCTGTCGAAGACGCCGCAACAGTTCGGTCAGGGGGCACCGGCCGGTGTCGCGGCACCGGAAGCGGCCAACAACGCGGCGGCGCAGACGTCGTTCATCCCGATGCTGACCTTGGGCATTCCGTCGAATGCCGTCATGGCCCTGATGGTCGGCGCCATGATCATCCAGGGCATTCAGCCCGGCCCCGAGGTGATGACCAAGAAGCCGGAACTGTTCTGGGGCATGATTGCTTCGATGTGGGTCGGCAACCTGATGCTGGTCATCATCAACCTGCCGCTGATCGGCATCTGGGTGAAACTGCTGACGGTGCCCTACCGCTTCCTCTATCCGTCGATCCTGCTGTTTTGCTGCATCGGTGCCTACTCGCTGCAGAACAGTACGTTCCATGTGTTGATGGTCGCGATCTTCGGTGTGCTGGGCTACGTGTTCCTCAAGCTGGGCTGCGAGGGCGCGCCGTTCCTGCTCGGCCTCGTGCTGGGGCCGCAGATGGAGGAGTACTTCCGGCGCGCCATGCTGCTGTCGCGCGGCGATCCGACAGTGTTCGTCACGCGGCCGCTCAGCGCCGGCCTGCTGGCGGTCACTGCCGTCCTGCTGATCCTGATGGCCCTGCCGGCGATGCAGAGAAAGCGCCAGGAGGCGTTCCAGGAAGAAGGCTGAACGCATTTTCGCACTCACCGACCGAAGGGGAAGCCGCCGGGCTTCCCCTTTTCATTGATGGAAACGGCGCGCCCGACGGGATGGGGCGCTATAGTGGCGTGGCTGGCGCCAGCCGGCGCCGTATCCCAGGGAGGGAAACGATGCCAGACACCGCCCTCATGCCGTCGCCGACGACCGGTGCTGAACTCGCCTCGCGCTACATCGACGTCGCCACCGTGCCGTGGACGGCGACCCGCTTCCCCGGCATCGAGATGAAGACGCTGATGGAAGACAAGCACACCGGCATGCTCACCGTGCTGATGCGCTGGGCACCGGGCGCGCGGCTGCCGCTGCACGAGCATGTCCGGCTCGAGCAGACCTACGTGCTGGAAGGATCCTTCGCCGACCATGAGGGCGTCTGCACCGCCGGCAATTATGTGTGGCGGCCGCCGGGCAGCCGGCACGAGGCGTGGTCGACCGAGGGCGCATTGATGCTGGCGTTCTTCCTGAGTCCCAATCGCTTCTTCGACCAGCCGGATTGACCTCTTCCCACCGAGGAGGTCAAGACGGTGGACTCCACGCCGCCAGCCTGTAACATGAACGCCGGTTTACGCTGACACCAAGCAGAACCGCCAGCATTGGCGGCACTTCAGGGAGGAGAGTCGATGACCGCCCGCGTTCCGGCGGCTGTGGCCGCGTTTGTCTGCGTTGTCGCGAGTGCATTGCCGTGCAATGGCCAGGGCAAACTGCCGGCCGAGATGGCCTGGACGGCTTACGACACCGGCTCCTCCGGCTTCAACATCGCGGTCGCCATCGGCCAGCAGTTCAAGCAGAAGTACGGCAGCGATTTGCGTCTGCTGCCATCGGGCAACGACACCGGCCGGCTGGCACCGGTGCGCGCCGGTCGCGCCGTCATCTCGCAGATGGGCATTGGCACCTACTTCGCGCAGGAAGGCGTGTTCGAGTTCGGCCAGAAAGCCTGGGGGCCGCAGCCCACGCGCCTGCTGATGACCGCGACGTCGTGCAATGGGCTGGGCCTGGCGGTTGCCAAGGATACCGGCGTCAAGACCGCAGCCGACATGAAAGGCAAGCGCTTGGGCGTCGTCGTCGGCTCGCCGGCGCTGACGCAGGGCGCGATCGCGCTGCTGGCATTCGCCGGGCTGGGACCGAATGACGTGAAGGCGGTCGAGTTCTCGTCGAACAACGCCATGTGGAAGGGCATGGTGAACAACGAGGCCGATATCGCGCTGACGTCGACGATCTCGGGCCAGTCAAAGGAGATGGACACCTCGCCGCGCGGCATCGTATTCCCGCCGATGCCGGCGTCCGACACCGCGGGCTGGGCGCGCGTGAAGAAAAAGGCGCCGTACTTCGTGCCGGTCAAGGCAGCCTGCGGTTCAGGCGGTCTCGCCGAGGACAAGCCGGTCGAAATGGCGGGCTATGCCTATCCCATCTTCATGACCTACGCCGACCGCGGCGAGGAGCAGATCTACCAAGTCACCAAGGCGATGATCGACGCCTATCCCGACTACAAGACCGGCGCGCCGGGCGCCGACGGCATGGCACTGGACAAGCAGAACTTCACCTGGGTCGTTCCCTATCATCCCGGCGCCATCAAGGCCTTCCGCGAGAAGGGCGCGTGGAATGATGCGGCGCAGAAGCACAACGATGCGCTGATCGCGCGCCAGCAGGTGATCGCCAATGCATGGAAAGCCTACGGTGCCAATGCGCCGGCCGACGAGAAAGAGTTCGCTGCCGGCTGGACAAAGACGCGCGCCGAGGCTCTGACGAAGGCCGGCATGGATGTGATCTTCGACTGAGGGCCTCCGTCACGGAGGATCGAGTGACAAGGCCGTCACCCCAAGCGCAGCGACGGATCTCCCGAGAATAGAGTCTCCATGCGCGGGAGATCCCTCGCTGCGCTCGGGATGAGGTATAGGGAGGTGACCATGCGTAAGACCACGGCGCATCGCATGGCGGTGGCACTCGTCGGCGCGCTGGCGTGGGCTGGCGCGCCGGCGGTGGCGCAGACCATCAAGCTGCCATCGACACTCACGTTCACGGCTTACGACACCGGCTCGTCGGGGTTCAACATCGCCGTGGCGGTGGGCAAGATGTTGAAGGACAAGCACGGCACCGAGGTGCGCGTGCTGCCGGCCGGCAACGACGTGGCGCGGCTGGCGCCGCTGCGCGCCGGCCGGGCGCAGGTGGCGGCCAACGGCACCGGCACCTACTTCGCGCAGGAAGCGGTCTTCGAGTTCGGCGCCCGTGAATGGGGACCGCAGCCACTGCGCCTGTTGCTGGCCTCCAACGACTGCAACGGGGCCGCCCTGGGCGTGGCCAAGGACACCGGCGTCAAGGAAGCCAGGGACCTCAAGGGCAAGCGCATCGGCATGGTGGTGGGCTCGCCGGCGCTCAACCAGAATGCGCTGGCGGTGCTGGCATTCGGCGGCCTCACGACGGCCGACGTCAAGCTGGTGGAATTCTCCGGCTACGGCGCGATGTGGAAAGGCGTGCTCAACAACGAGGCCGACGCGGCGTTCGCCTCGACGATCTCGGCGCAACCCAAGGAGGTCGACACCTCGCCGCGCGGCCTGTTGTGGGTACCCACGCCACGCGCCGATACGGCCGGCTGGCAGCGCCTGAACAAGCTGGCGCCCTATGTGTTCCCGCACAAAGCGACATGCGGCGCCGGCATATCACCGCAGACGCCGATCGAGACCGGCACGTTCCCCTATCCGATTTTCATGACCTACGGATCGCAATCGGCCGATCTCGCCTACGGCCTCACCAAAGCGATGATCGATGACTACGCGGCCTACAAGGACGCCGCGCCCGGTGCCGCCGGCCTCGACCTGAAGCTGCAGAAGCTCGAGTGGGTGGTGCCGTTCCATGACGGTGCCATCAAGGCGCTGAAGGAAGCCGGCGTCTGGACCGATGCGCAGCAGAAACACAATGACGGCCTGCTGCGGCGCCAGAAGGTCCTGGGCGATGCCTGGAGTGCGTTTCTGAAGGCGAGCCCGCCCGAGGACGCCGACGCCTTCCGCAAGGGCTGGACAAAGGCACGCAAGAGCGCATTGGAGAGTGGGGGGTTGGATGTGGTGTTCGAGTAGCGGCTACCGAAGGGAGATGACCGATGAAGCGTCTCATCGCCCTCGCCGTGATGCTCGCGGCGAGCCTGCCGGCGGCAGCGCAGGATATCAAACTGCCGCAGACCCTGACGGTCACGGCCTATGACACTGGCACATCCGGTTTCAACATCGTGGTCGCCGTCGGCAAAGCGTTAAAGGAGAAGCACGGCACGGAGGTGCGCGTGCTGCCGGCGGGCAACGACGTGGCCCGCCTCAACCCGCTGCGCACCGGCCGGGCGCAGATCTCGGCCATGGGCATCGGCATGTACTTCGCCCAGGAAGGCGTCTTCGAGTTCGCAGTCAGGGACTGGGGGCCGCAGCGCCTGCAGATGATCCTAGGCTCCAACGACTGCAACGGCGTCGGCATGGGTGTGGCCAAGGACGCCGGCATCCGCGAGGCCAAGGACCTCAAGGGCAAGCGCGTCGGCATCGTCGTCGGCTCACCGGCGCTCAACCAGAACGCCTTCGCCTATATCGCCTTCGGTGGCCTGACGCCCGCCGATGTGAAGCTGGTCGAATTCTCGAGCTTCGGCGCGATGTGGAAGGGCATGCTCAACAACGAGGCCGATGCCGCTATCATCTCGACCATCACCGGCCAGGCCAGGGAGCTGGAGAGCTCGCCGCGTGGCCTCGGCTGGATTCCCACGCCGCATCGTGACAAGGAAGCCTGGGCGCGCATGCACAAAATCGGGCCGTATTTCACACCGCACCTCGCGACCTGCGGCGCCGGCGGCCTCTCGCCGCAGACGCCGGTAGAGATGCCGGCCTACGCCTATCCGCTGGTCATGGCCTATGCCGAGCTGGACGAGAGCCTGGTGTACGCCATCACCAAGGCGATGATCGTGCACTACGACCTCTACAAGGATGCGGCGCCCGGCGCGGCGGGGCTGGCGGTGAGCCGGCAGACCTTAAAATGGGTGCTGCCGCATCACGCGGGGGCGGTGAAGGCGCTGCGCGAAGCGGGCGCCTGGCAGGCCGAGCATGACGCCCACAACCAGGCCCTGCTCACCCGCCAGGAGGTTCTGAGCGCGGCATGGTCGGCGTTCATGAAAACCAACCCACCCGACGACCGCGATACCTTCCGCAAGGCTTGGATGGCAGCACGCAGGACGGCGCTGGGCAATGCCGACCTGCCGACGGTGTTCGATTGATGAGGCTGGGAACTCTTCCCCCCGCTGGCGGGGGAAGGTGCCAATAACTGAGGAATCCGCGGAATGACTGACGCCGCCAAGAAGATCGTGTTCGACGATCCGCACATCGCGACCGGGCCGGTCGAGGCCGAGACGGTCCGCGTACGATCGCTGCAAGGAGCGTGGCGGCTGGCGCTGATCGCGCTGACCGCGGCGACGATCTTCCTGTGCATCAACCAGCAATTCGGCCTGCGGTTCTTCGTCGGCTTCACGCCGCTGAACACCGAGTATTTCTACCTGCTGATCCTCTGCATGCTGCCCTTCACGTTCCTGATCTTTCCGGGCAGCGCGCGGGCCTCGACCGAACGCCTGCCGTGGTACGACATTGTGCTGTTCGTGGTGACGGCGGCGGCGGCGATCTACCTGATGGCGCACATCCGCAAGTCGGCTGAGCTGGGCTGGGAGTTCGGTGGCGCGCCCACCGGCGTAATCTGGGCCGGCTATTTCATGTGGTTCGTGCTGATGGAGGCGCTGCGCCGCACCGGCGGCTGGAGCCTGCTGCTGTCGGTGCTGCCGTTCACCGTCTATCCGCTGTTCGCTGAGGCGCGCTGGCTGGGGCCGCTGAAGGGCAACCAGTCGACCTGGGAACAGGCGTCGGCCTATCACATGCTGTCGACCGAGAGCCTGCTGGGCATTCCCATCCAGGCCTTCGCCGACACGGTGATCGGCTTCCTGGTGTTCGGCACGGCGCTGATGATGACCGGCGCCGGCAAGTTCTTTATCAACCTAGCCTTCGCCCTGTGCGGCACCTTCCGTGGCGGCGCCGCCAAGGTCTGCATCTTCGCCAGCGGCATGCTGGGCATGATGTCGGGTAGCATCGTGTCCAACGTGCTGACCGCCGGCACCATGACCATCCCGGTGATGAAGCGCACCGGCTTCCGCGCCTCCTATGCCGGCGCCATCGAGGCCTGTGCCTCGACCGGCGCCGTGCTGGCGCCACCGGTCATGGGCGCCACCGCTTTCGTGATGGCGCAGTTCATGGGTGTGACCTACGCCGAGGTCGCCATCGCCGCCGCCATCCCGGCTGTGCTCTACTATATCGGCCTCTTCATGCAGGTCGATTCCTACGCGGCGCGCCATGGGCTGAAAGGCCTGCCACGCAGCGAGCTGCCCAGCGCCTGGGCGTCGATCAAGGATGGCTGGTACTACGCCTTCGTCATCATCCTGCTGATCGTGATGCTGCTGTACTTCAAGCGCGAGAGCCACGCGCCATTCTACGCCACGGCGCTGCTGCTGGTGCTGAACCAGTGGGCGCAGCCCGGCACCTGGCGGCCGGCCAACACCATCAACTGCCTGGTGGCGCTCGCGGCCATCGTGGCCATGGTGCTGGCCAGCGATGGTTACGCCAAGGCGATGGCGCTGCTCGCCGGCACGCCCGGTGGTGCTGCCTTCGATGCCTGGATGAACGCCATCCTGCTGCCGACTCTGGGCGGCCTGCTGCTGCTGGTCGTGCTCAACGAGGTGTTCGGCAACAAGCGCTGGGGGCTGGCGAAGTACCTCGCCTTCCTCGAGGTCAACGGCAAGACCTTCGTCGAGTTGATCGGCATCCTGGCCGGCTGCGGCCTGCTGATCGGCGCCTTTTCCATGACCGGCGTGATCTCGAGCCTGGCCAACGACCTGCTGGCGCTGGCCGGCAGCAGTGCGCTGTTGCTGCTGGTGATGTGCGCCATCACCAGCCTGATCCTCGGCCTGGGGCTCACGACGACCGCCTGCTACATCTTCCTCGCCATCCTGGTCGGGCCGGCGCTGGAGAAGGCCGGCCTCAACAAGATGGCCGTGCACATGTTCATCTTCTATTGGGGCATGCTGTCGTCGATCACGCCGCCGGTGGCGATCGCCTCGTTCGCCGCCGCCGGCATCGCCGGCGCGCCGGCGATGAAGACCGGCTGGGAGTCGATGTGGGTGGGCAGCATCATCTACTTCATCCCGTTCTTCTTCGTGCTCAACCCGGCTTTTGTGCTGCAGGGCTCGCTGAGCGAAGCGCTGTACCTGACGGTGACCACCGCGATCGGTACCCTGTTCATCTGCGGTGGCATCCAGGGCTACCAGGCCGGCGTCGGCGATCTGCGCGGGGCGGGCATGCTGGAATGGCCGTTGCGCGTGCTGCTGGTCGTTGGCGGACTCGTGCTGGCGACGCCCGGCGGCGGCATCATGCCGCTCGGCAACACGACCATGGAGTTGCTGGGCCTGGCGATCCTGGTGCCCACGGTGCTGGTGGCGCTATGGCTGGTGCGTCGCGCGGTGCCGCGCCCCGCGATGCCGGTGTAACGAGGAAAGTGACGACATGCCTGGGATTCTCGATGGTATCCGCGTTCTTGATTTCGGCCGCTACATCGCCGGCCCCTATTGCGCCGCCCTGCTGGGCGATCTCGGCGCCGAGGTGATCCGCATCGAGAAACTCGACGGCAGCGAGGACCGCTGGACGGCCCCCGTGGTGCCCGACAAGGAGGGCATCACCTTCCTCCAGATGAACCGCAACAAGCTCGGCCTC
>Ga0187894_10005007_pt1 | contig 13844 bp, 6 predicted proteins | sample GBC1701081metaG_FD_136650 | JGI IMG/M metagenome (GOLD analysis project Ga0187894, IMG submission 136650) | White microbial mat communities from a lava cave in the Kipuka Kanohina Cave System on the Island of Hawaii, USA - GBC170108-1 metaG ...
AAGCCCGCTAGAACTGTTGGCCCGCAGGGCCAATTGAGCGTCGCGGGCTGAGGTCCGCAGGACCGGAAGCCCGCTAGAACTGTTGGCCCGCAGGGCCAATTGAGCGTCGCGGGCTGAGGTCCGCAGGACCGGAAGCCCGCTAGAACCGGAAGCCGGCCGCGAGCATGAACGTGCGGCCACCCGTCTGCCCGGCGCGATAGCCCGGGAAGTGCGTGTTCGCCGTCGCCTGGCCGAAGCGGCTGCCTCTGATGTAGTTCAGCGGCAGACCGTTCGCGTCCTTCGGACCGTTGAAGTCCGGCGTGACGGTGGTGTCCCACGCGATCAGCTTCTGGTTGTTGAACGCGTTCAGCACGTCCAGCTTGATGTAGGGCCGCAGGTGCGCCCACACCGGGATCGAGTAGTTGATCCCGAGGTCGACCAGCGCGTAGCCGCGGAACTGGCCGGCGCCGCGCTCACCGAAGAACAGCGTCTGCACGCCGCCGTTCGGCTCGTTCGCGTAGCCCGGATCCTTGGCGAGCTGGATGTCCGTCAGCGGCACGTTCGCGGCCGCGTAGCTGAAGGTCTGGCCGGAGTTGAAGCGATACATGCCGGACAGATCCACGCCGCCGAAGCGTCCGAGGTTCAGGTTGTAGATGGACCAGACGCGCACCTTGTGGCGCTGGAAGTCGTCGAACCGGCCGATCGGGTAGTTGCGGTTCGGGTCGAACACTTCCGGGTAGTCGCCGAAGAGGGTGGGGCTGCCCGGCGAGTTCGCCGCTTCACCCTCGAAGTTGCCTTCGCTCTTCAACTGCACCGTCCAGTGGCCTTCGACGGTCCAGCGCGGCGCGATCAGGTAGCGTCCCTGGAGGAGCATGGCCTGATACTCGCGCTGCGGTTCGTCCGTGTTGCGGAAGACGATGTTGTCGAACGTGCCGAAGTCGACGCCGTTGCGGATGACCGTCGTCCGACCGTTGTCGAGCGTGATGAAGTCGTCGATAAATCCGCTGATCGTGCGCCACTGATACGTGCCCTTCACATAGGCCCGTTCATTCAACTGGCTGCCGGCCGACAGCGTGAACTCCTTCGTGAGCGGCGAGTGGAGGCCGTCCTCGAAGAAGACGTTCGCGGTCGGGAACGAACCGTCGAGCACCTGGTTGTAGTTCGCGGTGTTGAAACCGGCCGCGAAGTCCATGCCCTGGCCCGCCGGTCCGTTGTAGAGATACCGGACGTTGCTCGGGTTCGCGACGTCGGAATTGCCGCTGAACTGCGCTTCGCTGTACTTGCCGGAGTAGTGCGCGTAGGTCGACTGCAGGACGACCTTGCCGTTGCCCTTCACGTCATACGTCGCGCCGAGGCGCGGGACCCACGTGGTGGTGTCGGCGCCGACGATGTCGCCGGTGGCCTCGCTCTGGACGCTCTCGAAGCGGACGCCCGCGTCGAACGTGAAGTGCTTGCCGGCGGTCCAGTGATCGTGCAGGTAGAACGACGTCGTGTCGATGTTGATCGACGCGCCACGGGTCGGCAGCCAGTTGGTTACGCGCGACCGGCCCGGGACAAAGACCGGGATCAGGCGGCCCTGGGCGTCGTACACGATCTGGCCGTTGTTCGTGAGGTAGTCCGAGAAGAACACGTAGCCGGTGGACGACTGCGAGTTGCCGCCGGTGTTGTTCGCGCGGAACCACTCACCGCCCGCCTTCAGGTCGTGGCTGCCGAAGCGCGGCGACGACAGGAAGTAGGACAGGCTGCCCGCGATCTGCTTGTTGTTGCGGTCCTCGGGGTCGGTGGAATCGAAGAACGGCGCGTTGTAGTGCAAGTTCGGACCGCCCACGCCCGGCAGAATGCCGAGGGTGCGGAACGGCGAGTCGAAGATGTCCGTGCTCGTGCCGCCCGTGTTGCGGAAGCCGAAGCGCTTCTGCGAGAACTGCGCGGTGGCGAAGAGCTTGGACGAGAGGACGCCGTTGTAGTTCACCACGAACAGATCGTTCGGCAGGTCGCGGGTGACGAGCGTGCGCGGATCGATCGACCCAGCCAGGCCCGGCCGATTCGTCTGCGTCACCTTGTTGTCCATCCAGCTTCCCTGGAACGTGTGGTTCTGGATCGGCGTGGCCGTGACCTTGACCTCGTAGCGCTTGTTGTCCACCTTCGATTCGTACGGCAGGCCCGTCTGCTGGAAGGTCGGACTGGTCGTCGAGTTCTCGAAGCGCGCGGCGCCGAAGAACCAGACCTTCGTGCGAACGATCGGACCGCCCGCCGTCGCCTCGTGGATCGTCGACAGCTTGCTCTGACGCGTGACGTTGCGCTCGTTCTCGAACGGCGTCTCGTCGGTCCAGGACGGATTGTTGAAATTCGCGCGATAACTGCCCGAGAACCGGTCGCCGCCACGCTTCGTCACGACGTTGATGACGCCGCCGGAGAAGCGCCCATACTCGGCGGAGATGCCGGACGTCAGCACCTGCGTTTCTTCAATCGCATCCTCGATGAACAGGTTGTTCGCGTTGCCGAAGATGTTGTCGTTGACGTCGACGCCGTTCACCATGAAGACGTTGTCGTAGCCGAACGACCCGGAAATCTGCACCTGACCCGCCGTGCTGTTGTCCGTGAGGCCCGGCGCCATCTCCGCGATGGAGAACGGCGTGCGGCCGACCGGCAGCTCGTTGATCAGACGCGAGTTGTAGTTCGCGCCGCCCGTGATGTTGGTCACGACGGGCGCGGCCTCCGCGGCCACCGTCACCGACTCGGACACCGACGCGACGGTCAACACCGCGTCGAACGTCACCGTCTGGCCCAGCGGCACCGCGACCTGCTTCTTCGCCGTCGACAGCCCCGACATCTCGACCGTCACCGTGTACTGCCCCGGCGGCAGGCCGCGCAGTACGTAGACACCGTTGACATCGCTGACCGTCGATTGCACACCCTGCAGTGCCGGTGATTCCACCGTCACCGTCGCTCCCGGCAACGTCGCCCCGTCGGTCGACGTGAGCGTCCCCGTCAGGACGCCTGTCTGCAGCCCTTGCGCTCCCGCTCCCGCCGCGGCGACCGACACAAACGCCAGCGCCAGGACGAAGCTCTGTAAGCGTCTCAACATTATGTTTCCCCTCCATGAGCGACGCCGCCGCGGCCATGCTCGCCGACAGACGCGCGTCGTAACGGGTGGGGAATAGCAGTGAACGTGCCTCATTCGAGGCCGGAAGAAGGAAATGTGACGGAAGGCTGACCCGTCGTGACGCGGCGCTTACCGCACGCGATGGTCGCCGCCGCGCGCATCAGGACACAAACGTTTTTGATCGGCACAAACGCCGGCTCAGGGACGTAAAATCCAAGCACGCGGATCGCGCGATCCAAATCAGGACGCGTGATAACATCGCTCGGCCCCCAAAGCACACGCCGCCCGCGCGCCGCTGACGCCGCCAGCGCCTGCCGTCCGGACGGACCGAGGTCGACCGCCGCACGCGTCACGTCTTCGTTCCTCGCACGCTCATGATCCAGCGCATCTTCCTCGCCCTCGGCGTCGCGCTCGTGCTGACGACGCTGCCGTCAACCGCCGGTCAACCCGCACCGGCGCCAGCGCCGGCACAGGCCGCGTCCCTCGCCGACGCGTCCGTCTCCTCGGCCCCCTTTTCGACTCTGTCGTTCCGGACCATCGGTCCGGCCACGATGAGCGGACGCATCGTCGACCTCGCGGTCGTCGAGGCCGATCCGACGACGTTCTACGCCGCCAGCGCGACCGGCGGCCTGTGGAAGACGATGGACAACGGCGTGACGTTCGCTCCCGTCTTCGAGCGCGAAGCCGTTCATTCCATCGGCGCCATCGCCATCCACCAGCCGACACCCGCCGTTGTCTGGGTCGGCACGGGTGAAGCCGCGAACCGGCAGAGCGTCTCCTGGGGCGACGGCGTCTACAAGTCCATCGACGCCGGCAAGAGCTGGATCCACGTCGGCCTGCGCGACACGAAGCACATCGGCCGCATCGCCCTTCACCCCACCAACGCCGACATCGTCTTTGTCGCGGCCGTCGGTCATCTGTGGGGACCGAACCGCGAGCGCGGCGTGTTCAAGTCGATCGACGGCGGGAAAACCTGGACGCACGTCCTCTTCGTCGACAACGACACCGGCGCCACCGATGTGGCGATCGATCCGTCCGATCCTTCGGTGATGTACGCCGCCACGTATCAGCGGCGGCGGCGCGCGTGGGGCTTCCACGGCGGCGGCCCCGGCAGCAGCCTCTACAAGTCCACCGACGGCGGCGAGACGTGGACGAAGCTCACCCGCGATCTCCCCGCCGGCGACAAGGGACGCATCGGCATCGCCATCTACCGCAAGGATCCCCGCATCGTCTACGTCTGCATCGAACAAGGCGTGCGCTACAACGCGTCCACCGCGTACGGCGAACGGCTCGCGGGCATCTATCGTTCACCGGACAAGGGCGAGACGTGGCAGCACATGAGCACGTGGAACCCGCGGCCGATGTACGCCAGCCAGATCCGCGTCGACCCGGCGAACGATCAGCGGATCTACATGATGAACAGCTTCAGCTATTCGGACGATGGCGGGAAGACGTTCACGACGCCGCGGCAATCGCTGCACGGCGACGACCGTGTCGTGTGGATCAACCCGCGCGACTCGCGTCACCTGATCAAAGGGGACGATGGCGGCATCGGCGTGTCGTATGACAAGGGCGCCCGCTGGCTGTACGTATCCTCGCTGCCGGTGAGTCAGTTCTATCGGATCAGCGCTGACATGCGCAGTCCGTTCTGGGTGTACGGCGGCCTGCAGGACAACGGCAGTTGGGCCGGACCGAGCGCGACAGACGATGCGTCCGGCGTGCTGAACGATCACTGGATCCGCACGGGCGGCGGCGACGGCTTCTTCAACGTGATCGACCCGTCCGACAACCGGACGCTCTACACAGCGTCGCAGTATCTCGGCCTGTCGCGGCTGGATCTCGTCAGCTTCGAGCGGACGGACATCCGTCCAGGCAATGACCGTGGCTTCATCGGCCCGCGCCGCAACTGGGAGACGTGGGGAAGACCGGACGCACCCGAGCCGGAGCTGGGGAACACGATGGCGCCCGCGAACTGGGATGCGCCGATCGTCCTGTCGCCGCACGACGCCAACACGATCTACGCGGGCACGGACACGCTGTGGAAGAGCACGAACCGCGGCCAGAGCTGGACGTCGCTGGGCAAGCGGACGACGACCGTCGACCGGCGGACGCTGCGCATCATGACGCAGCTTCCCACCGAGACGACGCTGTCGCTGGACGACGGCGCGCCGTATTACCCGACGATCACGGCGATTGCCGAATCGCCGAAGCGGCGCGGCCTGCTCTACGTCGGCACGGATGACGGACAACTGCAGGTGTCGCGCGACGAGGGGCGGACCTGGATAACCGTCAGCAATCGCATCCCGCAGTTGCCGCGCGACGCGTGGATTGGCGGCATCGAAGCGTCGCGGCACGCGGAGAACACCGTCTACGTCGCGATCGACAACCACCGCAGCGACGACTACGCCAACTATCTCTATCGATCGACGGACGCCGGCAGCACGTGGACGTCCATTGTCGGCAATCTGCCGGCCAACCGGACAATCCGCACCGTCCGCGAAGATCCGCGCAATCCGCTGGTGCTCTACGCGGGCACCGAGCTGGGGCTGTTCGTCACGCGCGACGGCGGCGCGCACTGGGTCGAGCTGTTGAACAACCTGCCGCGCGTCGCGGTGAACGATCTCTTGATCCATCCGCGCGACAACGACCTCGTGCTCGCGACGCACGGACGCGGCATCTGGATCCTGGACAACGTCGCGCCGCTGCAGGAGCTGACGCCGGCCGTGCAAGCGAAGGCCGCGCATCTCTTCACCATCGAGCCGGCGGAGATGACGCGCCTGCGCCGCACGAAAGCGCACGCGGGCGACATGATCTTCCGCGGACAGAATCCGCCGGCCGGCGCGATCATCGACTATGCGCTCAGCGCGCCCGACGAGAAGGCTGCGATCGTGGTCGTCGACGCGAGCGGCGCCGAGGTCGCGCACCTGACGCCGGCCCGCACGCGCGGCGTGCATCGGCTCGTCTGGAACCTGCGCTACGACGACCTGCCGCGCGCGGGACGCGCGAGCGAGGATGACGAGGGTGATGGCGAGAGCGGCCGCGTGCCGGGTCCGCTGGTCGTCCCGGGGACGTACACCGTCCGCCTGACGGCCGGTGGCGAGACCGCGACGCGCACGGTCGACATCCGTGAGGATCCACGCGTCCGCGCCACGGCGGACGCACGCCGGGCGTGGACGGAGACGCTGCTCAAGCTCGCGTCCCTGTACCGCACCAGCGCGCGCCTCGCCGACGCGGCCCGCGCCCTGCCCGAGACGGCAGTCGGCCGGCTCGACACGATCCGCATGGCCACGGAGCTGCGGTCGCGCGTCGCGACGCTCTACACCGCCGCGAGTGGCGTCATCGCGCCGCTGACGCAGGATCAGCAGAAGCAGCTCGCGTTCTTCGAATCGACCGCGCAATCAGTCGAAGCCGCGGTCGCGGGGAAACCCTAGCGCGCGCTCAGCGAACAGTCCCGAGCCACGCGCTCAGCGGAAAAATACGGAGCCACGCGCTAAGATGGGGAGCGCATCTCCCGCGCTTCCTACGGCGTCGCCGCCGGACAAGGACTCATCGATGACGATCCGATCTCTCCTCCGAACCTGTGGCTGGCTGACGGGCAGTTTGCTGACGCTGACGGCGCTGTCGTCCGCCAGCGTGGACGGCCAGACGCCTCCCGCGTCCGCGCCCGCCTCCGCGTCCACACAGGCGCCGGCGGGCGATGCCGCGAAGCGGCTGGCGCATGCGCGCAAGCTCCTCAAGGAAGTGCCGCTCATCGATGGACACAACGATCTGCCGCTCGCGCTGCGCGACGTCCAGTACGACTTTGCGAAGATGGACATCAGCCAGCCGCAGCCGAAGCTGCAGACCGACATCCCCCGCCTGAAGCAGGGCGGGCTCGGCGCGCAGTTCTGGTCGGTCTACGTCCCCGCGAGCCTGCAGGGTGACGCGGCGGTGACGATGACGCTGGAGCAGGTGGATGCGGTGTACGCGATGGCGCGGCGGTATCCGGACGTGTTCGAGATGGCGCGGACCGCGGCCGACGTCGAGCGCACCTTCAAGAAGGGCAAGATCGCCTCGCTGATGGGCATGGAAGGCGGCCACTCCATCGACTCGTCGCTCGGCACGCTGCGTATGTTCTCGCGCCTCGGCGTCGGCTACATGACGCTGACGCACAGCGCCAACCTCCCGTGGGCCGACGCGTCACCCGGTCCGGCCACGCTCAACGGTCTGTCGAAGTTCGGCGAAGAAGTGGTGCGCGAGATGAACTGGCTCGGCATGCTCGTCGACCTGAGCCACGTCTCGCCCGACACGATGGCAGACGCGATCCGCGTCAGCGCCGCGCCCGTCATCTTCTCGCACTCCTCCGCCCGCGCGCTGAACGACCATCACCGCAACGTGCCGGACGACATCCTCCGCCTGATGCCGAAGAACGGCGGCGTCGTGATGGTGACGTTCGTGCCGCAATTCCTGTCGGCCGTGGTCGCCGCGCACGGCGGACCGGAGTCCGAGGCGCTGGGCAAGCTGCGCGCGCAGTTCCCGAACGACGAGAAGGCCGTGGCCGACGGCATCGCGGCGTGGCGCACGGCGAACCCGGGCCCGAAGGCGACGCTCGCGCAGGTCGCCGATCACATCGACCACGTCCGCAAGAGCGCGGGGATCGATCACGTCGGCCTCGGCAGCGACTTCGACGGCATCACGTCGGTGCCGGTCGGCCTGGAGGACGTCTCGACGTATCCGGCGCTGATTGCGGAGCTGCTGGGCCGCGGCTGGTCGGACGAGGATGTGCGCAAGCTGCTCGGCAAGAACCTGCTGCGCGTCATGCGCGAGGCCGAGAAGGTGTCCGCGAAGCTGCAGGCGGAGCGCGGACCGTCGACGGCGACGATCGAGCAGTTGGACGGCGTCAAGCCGGCCAGCCAGACGAAGCCGTCGACCGGACGCTAGCACACGCGACGTCACGTCGACCGTCGTTGACGCTGGAGCCCTCATCACAAGGAGATCGACTCGTGCCGCGATTGACGCGCCTCTACACACGCAAGGGTGATGACGGCACCACCGGCCTCGGCGGCGGTCAGCGCGTCCAGAAGGACTCGCTGCGCGTCGCCGCGTACGGCACGGTGGACGAGTTGAACGCCGCGATCGGCGTCGCGCTCGCGCACGGCCTGTCCGCACGCCTGGCCGAGGTCCTGCCGAAAGTGCAGAACGAGCTGTTCCACCTCGGCTCCGATCTGTGTTTCCTGGAAGAGGACAAGGTGCGCTTCACGATCCCGCAGATCGCCGGACCGCATGTCGACGCGCTGGAGGCGCTGATCGACGAATGCAATGAGGTCGTGGGCGCGCTGGAGAATTTCGTCCTGCCGGGGGGATCGACGGGCGCCGCGCACCTGCACGTCGCGCGGACCGTCTGCCGCCGCGCCGAACGCGACGTCATCGCGCTCTCCCGCGTCGAACCGGTCGGCGCCTTCGTCGTCGCCTACCTGAATCGCCTGTCCGACGCGCTGTTCGTGATGTCGCGCTACGAGAACAAGATGCGCGGCGTGCCGGAACCGCTGTGGGACAGCCGGCTGTAAGAAGTTGTCAGTCGTCAGTTGTCAGTCGTCAGTTGCCGAAGGGGCATACCGCCCCTGCAACCGATCCTGATAACTGACGACTGATAACTGACAACTGACGACTTCTAGAAGCTCACGCCGTACGTGAACTTGAAGTTGCGCCCCATCTCCGGGACGAAGTCCTTGATGAAGGAGAGGTGGTTGTAATACGTCTCGTTCGTGACGTTGTCGAGCCGCGCGCTGAACGTGTGCAGCAGCCGCCCCGCCTGCCGCGAGTAGACCCCGAACAGCTTCAGCGTCGTATAGCCGTCCGTCTCCGTCTCCGCGCCGAAGACGCGATCCTGCTTCGCCGCGGCCACGACGTCGCCGCCCACCTGGAACGCGTTGATGCGATACCGCAGCCCGCCGCGGAAGCGGAACGGCGGCATGCGCGGCAGCGGATCGTCCGTCGCCTTCAGCTCGCCGCGGACGAAGTCGAACCCGACCTCCGCGTGCAGCGCCGACGTCAGCTCGATGTCCGTGTGCGCCTCGACGCCCTGCAGCAGGCTGTCCGCCGCGACGAACCGGATCACCGGGAACTCGACGTCTTCCTCGGGCGGCTCTTCGCCGGTCGGGTCGCGGAAGATGAAGTTGTCGACGTCGTTGCGGAAGTACGTCACCTCGCCCGACAGGCGCGCCAGCCGCCAGCGGAACGAGACGTCGACGCCGAGCGCCTTTTCCGATTCGAGCGCGTCGTTGCCAATCTCGAACGCGAAGTTGCCGGGATGCGGCCCGAAGAAGTACAGCTCTTCGAGCGCCGGATTCCGCACCGCCCGCGCCAGGCTCACCGCAATCGTCGTCGCATCCGTCGGCCGGAAGAGGAGGCCCACCGAACCCGAGACGTTCGTGAAGTCGCGATCGCGCAGGCCGCCCTCCGGACGGAACGACGTCCGCTCGACGCGTCCGCCGAACTGCAGTGTGAAGTGCGACCAGGGCACTTCCTGATAGGTGTAGGCCGACACGCCGCGCTGATCGACGGGCGGCGACAGCGCTTCCTCGCCGATCGCTTCAAAGGACCGGAACAGCCCCGACACGCCGTACGTGCCCTGCAGGCGGCCGATCGGCCGCGCGTTGGCGAGCACCTGGAAGTCGGTCGTGTTGTTGCTGAACTGCGTGCCGACTTCGTCGCCTTCCAGCTCGTCGTGCTTGTAGCGGCGGACGCCGACCGACGCGCGGATCGAGTTGATGAAGCTGTCGAGCCCGCGTGATTCCGCGCGCGCGTTGATCGAGTGCCGGCGCGGCGTGAGCTGGACGGTGCCTTCCTCGACGACGGGGATGCCGTACTTCGTGTCGTCGTAGGCGTAGCTGCCGCCGAAGTAGCCTTTCGTCGTGATGGCCGACGCGCCGACGTGGGCGTACGCGCTCCGCGACTGGCTGTTCTCCACGTCGAACAGCGGCGTGCTGACGTCGCCCGTCCGCCGGCCGCTGGCGCCCGCGTGCAGCACCGTGCGGCCGTTGCCGACGGTGATGTCCGCCGCGCCGCCCGCTTCGTTCGCGCCCGTCCCGAAGTCCGTCTGGATGCGGCCTTCGTTGCCGTTCACCGCCTTCGTCGGGATCAGATCCGTGACGACATTGACCAGGCCGCCGATGGCGTTGGCGCCGTGCAGCAGCGTGGCGGGGCCGCGGACGACCTCGACGCGCGAGGCGGCGGCCGGGTTCACCGTGACACCGTGATCCGCCGACTGGCTCGACAGATCGTCCGTCCGCTGACCGTCCTCGAGCACGAGGACGCGGTCACCGTCGAGACCGCGGATCACCGGACGCGACGGCGTCGGCCCGAACGACCGCTGTGACACGCCAGGCTCGTTCTTCAACAGCTCGCCGAGCGACGACTCCATCTTGACCGCGAGCTCCTGTCCGGCCAGCACGGACGTCGGCTGGTACGAATCGAACGCGTCGCGCGCGGTCGGGCTGACCGACAGCACTTCCGTGTAGTGCAGCTCCGGCTCCAGCGTGAAATCGCGCAGCGCGGGCGCGCTGTCCACCTTCACCTCGACCCGCGTCGCACCGAAGCCGTTCGCGTCGACGCGGAGGTGATACGTCCCCGATGGCACGTCGGAGATGGCGTAGGCGCCCGCCGCGTCCGACACGGCGCTGCGCTTCAGCTCTTCGACGGTGACCGTCGCGCCGGACACCGGTTCCTTCGTGTCGTGATGCGTGACGGTGCCGCGGATGACGCCGGCGGCAGCAGTCTGGGCGAAGGCGCCGGGCGTGGAGGGAAGAAGAAGGGCAAGGATCAGCGCCAGCGCGGATATGAGGGGCGCACGGGCCGACGTCGGAAAACAATCAGGAAACAGTGTCACCGCAATGACCTCGATTCGGGCGGCCGGCATGTCAGCGGGCGTCAGGGCGCGCCAGCGGTCGGCATGCGCAAAGCCCGCGGACGTCCATGTCCGCCACAACGTGTTGACCAGCCGTCTTGACGGCTGGAAATCCTTGCGACTGAGTCACGCGTCCTCCGTCAAGACGGCTCGCCCCGCGGAGCGGGGCAAAGCAGACAGCAAGGCTAGCGAGGCGGCGGCAGATGTTCCACGCGAGCGAGTCTGAAGCTCCGCCTCGCTAGCACAGGTAACACCTCGATTGGACACGTGTCGCCCAGCGACCAATGGATGGCCGGAATCAACCAACGAGTGGCAGCGGGAGTGGGGTGAGTTGCAGGCAGGCGGACGCGACCGGCGGTAACAACCAGCCGCGTCCTGTCGTTATTCCAGTTACTTCACCAGCGTCGTCAAGCCTCGCCACACGCCGGCCAGGTAGCCCGCGCGCGTGCGTGGACGGGCTTCGGGCCGGCCGACGATCTGGACGATGACGCGGCGGAAGGCGCCGTTCTTGATCGGGTTCTTCGACACGTACCCGAGCGCGTACTGCTGGGCGAGCTCGCGGCCGATGACGTCGTAGGCGTCCTGGACGTCCTCGTTGCGGATGGGGAAGAAGCTGCGCGCGCCCGTCTCCTGCGCGAGCGACTTCAACGTGAAGTCGGCCTGCGAGAAGTAGCGGCGGACGTTCGACGTGCCGGCCAGCGGATCGAGGTGCAGGCCGATCGTGTAGATCGTCACGCCGCCCTGATGCGCTTCGTTCATGAGCTCGTCGAAGGACAGCAGGCTCACGGTGTCCTCGCCGTCGGAGAGCACGACCATCGCGCGGCGGCGGACGCGGCTGTCCGTCTCCTTGTCCTTGAGCGACAGGCGCGTGAACTCCTTCAGCGTGACGTACACCGCGTTGTAGAGCGCGGTCGCGCCGCCCGCGTTGGTCTGCTGGATGGCGCGCTTGAGCGACGACAGATCCGACGTAAACTCTTGGAGCACCGTGACGCGATCGTTGAAGCCGATGATGGCGGCCCGATCGTTTTGACGCAGGACTTCGGCAAAGCCCGTCGCCGCGCGCTGCACCAGCGGCAGCCTGCTGACCATGCTCGCGCTGGTGTCGACCAGGATGGCGAGGTCGAGCGGGACTTCGGACGCTTCGAAGTAGGCGATCTCCTGCTGCACGCCGTCTTCATAGACCGCGAAGTCGTCCCGTTGCAGGCCGCCCATCGGGCGCTGCTGCAGATCGGTCACCGTCACGTTGAGCGCCACGACGTCGACGCCCGTACGGAACCCCGGCTTCGGCGGCGCGGGCGGTCGCACCTGCGAGCCGGCGGGCGGCGCCTGGTCCGAGGCCGCGGCCGGAGCAGGGGCCTGACCTGACGCGGGCGCCGCGGGCGGCTCTTGCGCCGGTGCGGACGGTGATGCAGACGGGGAAGACGCAGGAGCCGAGAGCGCTGGAGACGCCTGGGGCGTCTCGGCCGAGATAAACAACGATTCCGTTTGCGCACTGACGGGAAGCGTCAGGATCACGAGCGCGACGGATCGCAGCAGGACACCGCGACTCATGGCAGGACTCCCGAAGGAACTGCGACGCCGGCGCCGGATAGCGGAGGTCCGGCGGGAACGCCGAATCACGACCCACACCTAGAGTAAGGAAGTTGGATCTTATCAACTTCCTCGAATGAAAGATACGAAAGATCCACGGATCGGAGGCCCGTCATGCACAGATTCCGCCTGCTCATGCTTGCACTTTTTGTCACTGCAGGATTGCTCGCCGGTCCGCTCACGCACGCCACCTCGACCGCGGCGCAGCAACCGGCACCCGCAGTGGCCTTCGTAGGGGTCAACGTCGTCCCGATGGACCGTGAACAGGTGCTGCGCGACCGCACCGTCATCGTCCAGGGCGATCGGATTGTGACAATCGGTCCGTCCGCCTCGACGAAGGTTCCCGAGGGCGCAACGCGCGTCGAGGCCAAGGGGCAATATCTCGTCCCAGGCCTGGCCGAGATGCATGGCCACCTCACACCCGACCCGGCCATGAACGAGCGGATTCTGTCGATGAACGCGCTCAACGGCGTCACGACGATCCGCGGCATGCTCGGTCATCCCAGCCATATCGAGCTGCGCGCGCGCGTCGCGAAGGGCGAGGTCCTCGGACCGACGATCTGGACGTCCGGTCCCTCGTTCAACGGCAATTCGGTGAAGACGCCGGCGGACGCCGAGCGGATGGTGCGCGAGGAGAAGGCGGCCGGCTATGACTTCCTCAAAATTCATCCCGGCCTGACGCGCGCGTCGTTCGACGCGATGGCCGCGACGGCGGACAAGGAAGGCATCCGCTTCGCCGGCCACGTGCCATCCGACGTCGGCCTCGCGCGCGCGATCGACGCGCGCTACGCGTCGATCGATCACGTCGACGGCTATATCGAAGCGCTCGTGCAGGGACGCGTGCCCGAAGGCCGGCCCGCGGGCTTCTTCGGATCGAACTGGGCCTCGTTCGCGGACGAGAGCAAGCTGCCGGCGCTCGTGGCCGCGACGCGCAAGGCCGGCATCGCGATCGTGCCCACCGAAACCGTCATCCACGCGTTCATGTCGACCGACACGGCGGACACGCTGGCGAAGCGGCCGGAGATGCAGTACCTGCCGAAGGCGCTCGTCGCGAACTGGGTCCAGCAGAAGACGAAGTTCGACGCCGCATCCGTCGAGGCCAAGGAAACCGCCGAGACGCGCGGACAGTTCCTCGCGCTGCGCCGCCGCATCATCAAGGCGCTGCACGCCGGCGGCGTGCCGATCCTGCTCGGCGCCGATTCCCCACAGGTGATGTCCGTTCCCGGCTTCGCCATCCTGCAGGAGCTGCAGCTCATGGTCGACGCCGGCCTGACGCCGTATCAGGCG
>Ga0187894_10005008_pt1 | contig 13843 bp, 14 predicted proteins | sample GBC1701081metaG_FD_136650 | JGI IMG/M metagenome (GOLD analysis project Ga0187894, IMG submission 136650) | White microbial mat communities from a lava cave in the Kipuka Kanohina Cave System on the Island of Hawaii, USA - GBC170108-1 metaG ...
ACCTTACGAAATTGGCGCAAAGGTTCGATTGTTCTGACTACCATAACCAGAACAGCTTTGTGCCAGTTTCTTTTTTGTCAAATAGCAAGTCGGTGGTGACGGACTTTTTTGTCTAAACTCGAGCTCTGGCTTGTATCAAAGATCATCTGGATTGCGCTCGATGGCGCATCCCAAGTGGTTGATCGTACTCAGCTTTAATTTGCACAGGCTTCAATTTATTACCCTGCAACCTGATGTCAGGGCACTTTTGTAAATCACATGCCAGAGCAAGTTAGTCAAATTGTGGGCGTTTTTTTCTACCATGTGTGTCTACAAACATCAGTCGGAAACTAACGATGAGGGCGCCTTTTATTCGGGCTTGCCTTGCACATCGGTTGCGCTCTTCAGAGAACCGCATTGAAACTAGAAAACCTGCTTTTTCCAGAGTTGGCACACTATAGGCACGCCGAAAGTAAAACAGGCAGTCCAAAGACTGCCTGTAAATTACTGATTAAAAAGTATGGGCCGTGTAGGACTCGAACCTACGACCCGATGATTAAGAGTCATCTGCTCTACCAACTGAGCTAACGGCCCTCGCCTTGGAAATTGATGATCGAAATGGATCAATCAGCGGGGCATATTCTTGACGATGCAAAACTTATTGTCAAGACAGCCTCTTAATCTATCTGAGTTGATGAACCCGCGGTTCATTTTGACTTGGTTAAAAAAAGCCAGAATCAGCCGCGATTACGGCATGGAGCGTGACACAATGTTCAGACTATCTCCAATTTGTTGCAGCAGGTTGACAAGGTTCATGCCCATACCGGTGAGATAAATGAGCACGATTGTACCAATAAGAACTAGTAGGAGTGAGTATTCGACCATGTCCTGGCCGCGCTCTTCAGTGAGGAATTGTTTCAGTTTGTTGATCATTTTGTTCAGCTCGTTTTCTTTTTAATTTTCTGTACGGGCATTTATTCTGATCAAAAACAGCAAGGCGTTCGCTCGAAGATGCCATTGGGAGCAACATTACCTTATCCGCCACTTATATTCTATTATGATTGTTGATTTGCGGCGAAAGGCAAGAGCGACAAAGTTGCGCGAATATTTGACTCAGAGGGGTCGGTGGGATCAAGGCAGCCGAAAGGGGAATAAAGGGCAAAGAGCAACGGCGCCGTGATTATTCGGGGGCCGCAAACCTGCGTAAAGCGGCAAACAGGGAATCAGCGCAGGTTGCTGGCCAAAATGAAGGGAAATGTCATCAGATTTATTTGTCTTTGAACACATCCGCACGCAGTTCCTGCTCGCGAATCATTGCGTTTCGCAGAAGCGTCTCATTCTGAGCGATTGTTCTTTCTGCTCTCGCCAGCTCTTCGCGCAGTGTACGAACCTCGGCTTGAAGCTCCGCGATATAACTGAGCGCCCGACGCAGTCTTTGCTCGTGCGCCAGTTCGAAGAGCGAGACATTGTTGTGCGTTTTCTCGATGCGCTTCTCGAAAGGCTCTGCTTCGACAAGGGATTGATTGACTAGTTGAATCGCTGCACTCATTGTTAACTATCTCCTGTTTGCCTTTGTTTTCTTCTTTAATTTTTGTTAGTTGTTGATTGGGTCCCGTTGAGTTTCGCTCGACAGGCTGGCCGTGAAATTGGCGAACTGGCTTAGCTCAACGTTGTTTTTACTATTCAGGGGCAGGCCGGTTTTCCTCGTCGGCAGAAAAACTCCGGTTCAACAAGATTGACGGCGCACCCTTAGAATGACTCGACCCGGTTCAGGTTGCCCGCACGCATCTGTGTATACATCTGCCTGCGGATTTAACTACCACACTGTTCATCGCCAGAGCTAGGCGATGATGGCGAATAGAGATGAAAGCGCTAGTTACAAATAGCCTAAAGTATCAACAGCAAATGATTAACCTTCAGCGGTTAATCATTCTAGCCTTACCGGATTCAGGGGCGGCGAGGAGATTTCCGGTAATCAATCCACAGAGAGTTTTACTATTCGATGTTTTAAATTGAAGGCTCTTGGGCTTGTGGGGGAGCAGAGCAAGAACCGACGGACAACTACTACTGCTAGATCGGGAACATCTGTAAGGCGGGGCAATTTTCAGACACGGCGCATATTAGCACAGTCGTCTCTTCGCGCGAAGAAATTTTTGTAGGCGCCAATAAATTTTTGCATGTCGATCTTGAGTCGAAAGCCCTTCGGTTCTCCATTTGAGTTGGCTGGCTTACGGGCGCAAATCAGCTGCCCTGAACCAAATGAAGCAATGAAGTTGTGATAAGATCGTAGACCAATCGCTGATCATTTCACGGAGGCATCTTAAGATAAAAATGGCAGCACAGTTATTGAACGGCGCCGCAGTGGCGGAGGAGATCAAACGGGGGGTGGCGGCGCGTGTGAAAGAATTGGAACCGCGCGGACTCAAGCCCGGTCTTGCGGCTGTGATTGTTGGGGACGATCCCGCTTCTAAGGTCTATGTGGGCAGCAAGGTCAAGACCTGTCGGACGCTGGGGTTGCATTCAGAGCAGTATGAACTGCCGGTTCAGACGACCACGGAGGAATTAGTGGCGTTGGTCGAACATCTGAATCAACGTAATGACATTGACGGCATACTCGTGCAGCTACCTTTGCCGAAAGAGATTGAAACGCGCCGCATCCTTGAAGCGGTTGATCCGGCGAAAGACGTGGATGGGTTTCACGCAGTCAACGTCGGCCGTCTGGTTCGAGGCGAAGAATCACTCGTCCCCTGCACTCCGGCTGGGATCATAGAGATGCTCGATCACTATCAAATCCGAATCGAAGGCGCGCACGCTGTCGTTGTCGGGCGCAGCGACATTGTCGGCAAACCGATGTCAATGTTGTTGCTTCATAGAAACGCGACGGTCACGATTTGTCATTCGCGCACGCGCAACCTGCCCGAAGTTACCCGCCAAGCCGATATTTTGATTGCTGCGATCGGGCGTACGGCGGTGATCACCGGCGATTTTATCCGCGAAGGCGCAGTTGTTGTTGATGTCGGGATGAACAACGTTACAACAGCTGATGAGGTCGACCGCATCTTCGCCGAGTCTGAAATCCCCAACCGAATGGAAACCTTGGCTAAGCGCGGCTACACGTTAGTTGGCGATGTCGAGCCTAGAACTGTCGCTGAGCGAGCGTCATGGCTGACTCCGGTTCCCGGGGGAGTCGGCCCTCTGACAATTGCGATGTTGATGAAAAATACATTACGCGCCGCCGAAATGCGGCGCGGTTGATTTGATATACGGAGACGGCGAGAGCTTTCCGTGGCTGTCTTCAGCGCCTTTTGCGCCTTCTCGTAGTTATCTTCAAATGCTCAAAATCGGACTGACAGGTGGAATCGCGACGGGCAAATCTTATGTGCTAAGCGTGTTGAGCGAGTTGGGCTGTGAAGTGATTGACGCGGACACCGTGGCTCACCGGGTGATTGAGCCGGGCCGTCCAGCCTATCTGGGCATCATCAATCAGTTCGGCCACAAAATCCTCAACGAAGACGGCTCAATAAATCGCGCCGCGCTCGGCGCGATAGTCTTTGCCAGCAAGAACGCGCGCGAGAAGCTCAACGCGATTGTTCACCCCCGGGTTTACGAAGCGCAGGCGGAATGGTTTGAGCAAGTGGCCCGGCGCGATCCCGGCGCGATTGCTGTTGTTGACGCTGCGCTGATGATCGAGACAGGCTCATATCGCCGGTTTGATAAAATGATCGTGGTCTATTGCGACTCTGAGATGCAGCTTCGACGATTGACGGAGCGCAACGGTTTCACGCGCGAGCAGGCTTTGGCGAGAATCTCGGCTCAGATGCCGTCCGAAGAGAAATTGAAATACGCCGACTACTCTGTCAACACGTCGAACGGGTTTGAGGATACGCGGAGGCAGGTTGAGAAGATATACGAAGAATTGCGCGCGCTTCAGACCATTCCATCCAATCCCAATCTTTAAGGAGAGGTCATGAGACGGTCGCGCAAAGCCACAACGGAAGGAACGTCGAATTACAAAGAACGTTTTACAGGCATTGTCGCTGAAGGCCATTTTCGACAATCGCAGGGTTTGTGGATGTCGTCAATCGGCTTCGGGTCTTACCTGGGCGCCTCTGATGAACGAACGGATGCCGCTTATCGAAACGCCGTTAAACGCGCCGTCGAATTGGGCTGCAATGTCTTCGACACGGCCGCGAACTACCGCTACCAACGCAGCGAGCGAAACATAGGCGATGCGTTTGCGGATCTGTTTGCGCGAGGCAAAGCGGCGCGCGATGAAATCATCGTTTCGACCAAAGGCGGGTATATCCCCTTTGACACCACGCCGCCTCGCGGCAAGCAGGAGATAATGACCTATCTCGAAGACACATTCATTAAACCTGGCGTCTGCGAATGGGATGATTTCGTGCAATCCAGCCATTGCATGACGCCTGCCTACATCGCGCATCAGCTTGATCAGAGCCTGCGCAACCTGAAACTCGAATGCGTTGATATCTACTATATTCATAATCCTGAATCCCAGCTTGCGGAAGTTTCGCGTGACGGGTTTTACAAAAGGCTGCGCGCCGCGTTCGAGTTTTTGGAAACCGCTGTGGCGGATGGCAAGGTTTCGATCTACGGGACGGCTACGTGGAATGGTTATCGAGCGCCATCGGGCAGTCCGGACGCTTTATCATTGGAGCAGGTGGTAAAAACGGCGCGCGAGGTGGCGGGCGATCAGCACCACTTCAAAGTCGTTCAATTGCCATTCAATCTGGCCATGACCGAGGCGTTTACCAACATCAATCAAGCGCTCAACGGCGAGAAAGTCACATTTCTGGAAGCCGCGGCGGGCCTTGGGGTCACGGTTGTGTCAAGCGCCTCAATTTTGCAATCACGTCTCTCTTCAGGACTGCCGCCGATTGTCGGCGCCTCTCTAAGAGGATTACGCACGGACGCGCAACGCGCAATTCAATATACGCGCTCAACCCCTGGAATTGACGCCGCGCTTGTTGGGATGAGCAACATCGCGCACGTCGAAGAGAATTTGGCGGTAGCGGAAATACCTCCGGCCCCGGCGGAAGAGTACTTGAGATTGTTTAGCAATAGATGAGAGGCGCTCCAAACTCTCTCCTAAATTTCACGCCGCAGTGTCTCCCAGAAACTGCCGCGATAGACATGCCGATCCAATCCTTCGTAACGCGCCTGCAACTCTTTATCGCTGAGGATGTGGCCTTGCAGCCAGACTTCGGATGCAAGCCATCCATCAACCTTCAACTCGCCTTTGAGATCGGAGCGGTTGACCAGCACTTCGAGTTTTACTTTTCCGGCGTCAACATCAATCAAAATCAGATTGCTGGTAGTGTGCGGATTTTTGATTTCGCGCCAGGAGAGGATGCGTCCGCGCACGGCATAATCGGCCTCGGTCACCTTTCTGCGCGGATACCGTTCAGCAAGCGGAGCGAAGAGCGAATCTTTGGTCTTTGTGATTACTCGCGCGCGATAAGCCAAGCCGGAAACGGCCGCCGTGATCTGCCGGTCGCGCAAACGGCTCAGATCAACCTCGGTGATGTTTTGCAGTTCGAAGACGATCTCGGTGTCGGAATTAACCAGTAACCCTCGCGCCACGGCTTCGCCATCTTCTTCGTACTCGGCGATCTCCCAAGGGTAGAAGCTAAAAATATGGCGCGCGCGAAAGGCCGGACGGCAATCGGCGTAAAAGAGGCCATCCTTCGATTCGTAGAGCATCGTCCACACTTCCAGGCCGGAGCCGATGTTCCAGCAACAACCGTGAAGCACGCCTTGTTCGCGCTTCGCATGGCTCGGCGTTCCGCGTTGCTGCGCTTCTTCGGCCAGCGCCTGATAGGAAGCCTCGTCGGTGATTTTGAATCCGATTGCGTAGAAAGGTTCACCCATATTCCAGAAGGAAATTCAATCTCAGGGTTTCTTCTTGCGGGGAGACTTCTTCGCTATTATCTCATTAGGGGGGGCGTACCGACGGACGCCGCGGATGTTGCGCGCGGGGCCGTGTTTCGGGGGTTGATTGCTTCGCGCCATTTCGGCGAAAAGGTCCATATCGTAATCACATTCACGCGACATCTCTTCGCGGATCGCTTGTAGCTCTTCAAGAAACCGAGGGCGTTGATACATAAAACAGTAGGGAGTGGGGAATAGGGAATGGGGAGTGGGGAGTGGGAGTCGCTGTCCATCCCCACTCCCCACTCCCTATTCCCCACTCCCCACTATCACAGCTCGCTCACCAAAAACTCAGGCGTCACGATTTCCGGGACGAAGAATCCGGCGGCGGTGTTGAACAATTTTATCCGCGCCTGGCGGTGCACGTTCGCCAGATGGCCGAAATTCCAGGTCACCAGGTAATCAATCTTGTGAAACGAGGCGAGCGCGACATGCAGCGCGTCACCCAGATATTTTCGCTGAAAGATACCGCGCCCGATGTACCCATCGGCCAGTATCGCGGCCTCCTCCGTGATCTCCAACTGCGGCAGAGCGCGGATCAATTGCAAATAGCTGTGCCGGTATGGCTCCCGCGCGCGTTCGAGTTCTCGCGTGACCAACGGCGAAACATACGCGCGGTAGTTCCTCAGTTCGTGCTCCCACCACCGGATCGTCAGGTCTCGGCGGAACGACTCTCCTTTGTCGAGGTACGCGCCGATGACCGATGTTTCGAGGTAGATGCTGGTAATCATAAATCAGCGGGGAGTAGAGAGTAGGGAAGTGTCATTTCCCAATTCCCCATTCCCTACTACTTCTCCGCCGCGATTGTGATCGCCTTGCTCTGCGGCGTCAGTTTGAATTGGTAACGCCGCAGATCGAGCACCACGCGGAAATGCGCCAGATAATCTCCGCCCAGTATCCCATGTTGTTCAAACCCTGAAGTCTCATTGACCGCTTCGAGGTTCAAAATCACGGCGCGCGAGTTGTTCTTTTTCAAACCGTTGACGGTCAGCGCCGACAAGCCGAGTGTTTCGACACCATCTTCGATGCCAGCCGCGCCTATGACGCGAATGGTCTCGCCCTTGATCTTCAGCCCGTCCAATTCGTGGCGCTGGACTGCGGCCTTCGAGATAACGGTCGTCGTGGCGCCGGTGTCGATAATGAAGTTGAGGGGCCGTTTCAGATTCGGCAGATGCGTCTCGGCGCTGGCCAGACCGCCGCTCGTGCTGCGAATCGGGATTTCAAACCCGCTGACGAGGTCGCCCGTGATCGGCGCATCCGGTTTGGAAGTGTCAGCCGGCTTCGCCGCGTCGAGTTTAATCGGCTGCTGCGGCTCTTCGCGGATCGGAGAGCGGTCGAGCGTCATCTGTTTGGCCTGGTAATCGAGCGTCACCGCATAGTTCGCAAGGACGGACAGCCCGATGTACCCATCGGCTTTTTCGCTTTCGGGCGTTTCAGGCGCGTTGTGGATGGTGCGAATGTAAATTGGGATCGCCTCGATCCGAGTTTCTCCGATTGTGATCGAGTCGAGCAGCCCGTAAACGATCGGGAATGCGCCGCTGCCGCCAACCGCCCGCGCATTGCCTCCGCGCGCGACGGGCTTGATGCCTAAACGCGCGGCCGCTTTATCCGAAATCACCGACAGGCTGGCGCCGGTGTCAATAACGAACCGCAACGGCCCTTTGCCATTGACCACCAAATTGATGAACGGGCGATGATTTACCAGATCGAACGGAGTGGCCGAGACCTCTTTACCGCCTGTGCGATGAATCTTTGTGTTGCCCAGGTAGCGATAGAAATCTATCAGCCCGCGAATGCGCGCCCGACGCTCGATATCTGATTTCGGGGTGACATCCAGGAATCGCTGATAGGCGTCCGCGGCTTCGTTGTAATATTCCAGGCGCGAGCAGGCGCGGGCGAGCGAAAGGTAATAATCGGGTTCCAGTGGATCAATCGAGATCGCGCGCCTCAAACCGTCATACGAGTTACGCGTTCGATGCTCGAAGTATTCAATTTCAGAAAGCCCCGCGATGGCCAGCGCCTCTTTGTTGTTGAATTTGACGGCGGTGTAGAGAGCTTCGACCGAGTTGCGGAATTCGCCCGATCTCAGCAGCGCAGTTCCTAGCAGCGCGAATGCGCGCGAGCTGAGCGGATCGGTGGCGATCACCTGCGCCGCGTTTTCGTAGGCTTCCTGCAGCTTGACCTGTTTGACCAGCGCGAAGCTCAGACCCAGCCGCGCATCCTTGTCGGTTTGATCTTTCTCTAGCAGGTGGCGATAGATTTTTTCGGCCTCTATGTAATTGGCGCGTCGTATCTCGCCGTCGGCGCGTTTGAGCGCCTTGCCGCGGCTCTCGGCCAACGCGGCGGCGGGTATGAGAACAACGGCCAACAAGACTGTCAGAATCCGGAGAGCGCTTATCATAATAAACACCTCGCAAGCTGTGGATGGAGACGAGAGCGCTCGCTGTGGCGGCGCCATCGTTCATTACTTCATTTCAAAATCTCACCGGTTTTGTTCGACCAAAGCAGGAGATCAAGTTCGTCGAAGTTGATTCTAATATCCTCGGCGAATTTTCTCATCCGGTCTTCAACGGCCAGGTACTTTTTTTTTGTGCTGGGAGGATTAGGAGCGTCAATCACTCCGATCTCGCTCAGGGTTCGCAGAATGTGTTTGTCGAGGATCGCGTAACCGCGATAGCCTATGTTTCTGAGGTAATGACTGGCCTCTTTATAGCCGATGCCTTTGACGCCGGGGTTTTTCGCGAAGAAGTCGCGGCGCGCATCCATATCATCGCCGAATAATTTCAATCGCCCGCTGAGCCTCAACCCGCAATCACGTCTCAGAAAATTCCGTGTGTGGATTACGTATTCGGAACGCGCGTTCGGATAACGATGCGCCCCGGTGAGCAATCGGTTCAATCGCCCGTGGCCGGCCTTGAGCAGATACGGGCGGACTCTTTCGACGGAATTCAATCCCATACGCGCGCTCGCCCCCGCCGTGAAGATGCAATAGACAAGCTCTTCGAACAAACGTTCGTCATTGCCTTCAAGTATGACCTCATCGAATTCGGCGAGGCGCGCGCGAATCGCCTTCCGTTTTTCGAGATAGGTTTTCTGCAGTTCTTCAATCAACGAATGGTTCATCACGACTCGAACAAAGGTATCTCACACTGATAATGCCCTGACAAGCTCACACTTCAATTTCGACCAAATCTTCGGCCGCGACTGTGCTCGGAAAGACCGAGCGGGCTTCTTCCAACAACGGACGTATATCGGGAAAACGCGAGCTGAAATGCGTAATCAGTAGTCGGCGCGCGTTGGCTTCGCGCGCGATCTCCGCCGCCTGAATCGCGGTCGAATGCCCGAAATGATGGGACTCTTCGATCAGCTCTTCGGTGAACGTCGCTTCATGGATCAACCATTCGGCGTTCTCGGAGAGTTTCACAGCGTTGGCGCAAGGCCGCGTGTCCAGACAGTAACTGACGGCTTTGCCAGGACGCGGCGGTCCCAAAACTTCCGAAGGATGAATTACGCGCCCATCGTTGAGCGTGATTGATCTGCCCGATTGCAATTGTGAATATAACGGGCCGGCGGGAATCCCCAACTCTTCCGCGCGTTCAAGGTCGAACTTGCCCGGCTTCGTCTTTTCTTCGAGTCTGAATCCGAGCGCGAAGATTCGATGATCGAGCGGGCGCGTTGTGACTGTGAATCTAGCCGATTCGTAAACCAGCTCTTGCTCTCTGTCGGCAAAATATTGCGCGTCGAATTCGCGCAGCTTGAGCGGGTAATTGACATAGCAAATTTTCAGGCTGGCGAGCAGCGTCAGATATTCATCAATGCCCGTGGGGCCGACCAGCGTCAGCTCTTTTTCGCGCTGGTCGAGCGACATCGTCGAAAGCAACCCGGGCAGTCCATTGAAATGATCGCCGTGCAGGTGCGAGATGAAAATACCAGCGAGCTTTTGCGGCGAAAGTCCGGCGCGAGCGATCTGGGTTTGCGCCCCCTCGCCACAATCGAACAACCACCATTCGCCCTCGCCAACGACGGCCAGCGCGCTGACATTGCGATGCAATGTGGGTTTACCTGAACTTGTGCCAAGTGGAATGATCTTCATTTTACCAGCCAAGCACTCGTTTGCCAGGATCGTTCCACCGGCTCAGGATGACTTTGTTATGCGTGTAAAAGTGAAAGCCTTCGTGACCTTGGATGTGCAGATCGCCGAAGAATGACTGGTTCCATCCCGCGAACGGAAACATGGCCATGGGCGCGGGCACGCCGACGTTGACTCCGATCATCCCGCAATTAACGTAGCGCGCGAACGTGCGCGCCGCGCCGCCATCGCGCGTAAAGATGACTGCGCCGTTGCCGTATGGCGACTCGTTGGCGCGCGCAATGGCTTCGCTTAAATCTTCAACGCGCATCACGGACAAGACCGGCCCGAAGATTTCGTCGCGCGCGATTTGCATTTGAGGCGCGACTTTGTCGAAGATCGTCGGGCCGACAAAGAACCCTTCGCTCCATTCGGTCAACAACACTCCGCGCCCGTCGGTCGCCAATTTCGCGCCTTCATTCAAGCCCATATCAATGTAGCCGCTGATTCGGTCGCGCGCCGCGGCGTCGATTACCGGCCCCATATCCACACTGACTGCGGAAGGGAAGCTGTCCGTAGGTCCTACGCGCATCTTCTTCGCCGCCGCGTCCAGACTTTTGACCAACGGGTCGCCAGCCTTGCCGACCGCAACGGCGACGCTGCCGGCCATGCACCGCTGCCCGCTGCAACCGAAAGCCGCGCCCATGATCTGGCTCGTCGCCGCTTCGAGATCAGCGTCAGGCATCACCAGCATATAATTTTTCGCCCCGCCGGCGGCCTGCACGCGTTTGCCGTGGGCTGTGCCAACTTCATAAATATATTTGGCCACTTTTGTCGAGCCGACAAAGCTGATCGTCGCGACATTGGGATGTTTGAGCAGCGCGTCAACCGTTTCCGCGCCGCCGTGAACGACGTTGAAAACGCCTTTGGGCAATCCGGCTTCGGTCAGCAATTCCGCCAACCGCATCGGCGTCAGCGGGACTTTCGGCGAAGGCTTGAGGATGAACGTGTTGCCGCAAACAATCGCGACCGGGAACATCCATAGCGGAACCATTGCGGGGAAATTGAACGGCGTAATGCCGACGCAGACTCCAAGCGGATGCCGTTCGACTCGCCCGTCGATGCCGCGCGCGACGTTGTCTAGCGTCTGCCCCATCAACAGCGTCGGCGCGTGGCAGGCCAACTCGACCATTTCGATCCCGCGCCGCACATCTCCTTTCGCCTCTTCGGGAGTCTTGCCATGTTCGCGCGTGACCAACTGGGCCAGTTCGTCGAAGTTTTCTTCGAGCAGATGCGCGAATCGGAACATCACGCGCGCGCGTTCGACCACCGGCGTGTCCGCCCAGCCGGGAAAAGCGATTCGCGCCGTCTGAACGGCCTGGTCAACCGACTGCGCGTCACTGTCTGGCGCCTCCGCGATCACTTTGCCGCGGGATGGGTTGTAGACAGGCGTGCGATGTGACGCCGTAGCTGGAATTAACTTGCCGCCGATGAAGTTGTGACAAATCGTGTTCATAAACTTTCCTCCGCTCTTTGAGCTTTGTGAGCTTTCCCCCACTTCCTGAACTCTTTCACCATAGCTACAGTTCCGTCATTCTCGCCCTTCTGCAAATATTCCAGAACAACGTCCGGCGTGAGAAACGGGAACAGGTCGCTGTGCGTGATCTCATCATACTCATCACCGGACAGCCGATAAAACTTCATCTTCTCGTTTTTGTAACGCCAGAGTTCCGGGACACCAACGGCGGCGTAGATTGGAAATTTGCTGAGTGAACCTGAAGTAACGTCTACCTCAATCGCCAGATCAGGCGGCGGATCAACAGAGAGATCAATACGTTTCTTGCCGGAAATCTTTTTGTAGTCCTTGAAGTAGTAGCAATCGTCAGGGTCTGTGCCCTTGGATTTCTTCTTCTTTCTCAAAGTAGTCGATCCGCGACTGAGAAAGTCAATGTCGAGTTCCTCCGCGATCACTGCGATTAGATGAGGAATAAGTTTGGCAGGGCCTTCGTGTTCTGCTGAGACAGTCATGATTTCCAGCCTCCCATTGTCGTAAGTCAACCGGTAGTAGGGTTGTTCCTTCAGCTCTTCGAGAAGTTCGTCGTACTCATCCCAACTCACATTGCTGAGAGTCAGGATGGTTCCTGGAGGCATTGCCTGGATCATTGTCAAATAATCAGTTTCTGTCGTAACCATAACCACTCCTTATGCGCCGGCCGATATCACCTCGCGCCCATAAATTTCCACCGTCTGCTCTTCATCGCCGCACATCAGATAAATATTGAACTGCGTCACGCCGATCTCTTCAAGCTCCTTTAACCGCCGTATCTGTTCTTCGGCAGTTCCGACAATGCAGAACCGGTCAACCACTTCATCCGTGACGAACTCGGCGTTGCTGCTGCCGACTTCGGCGTGGTGCAGATAGTTGTACCCCTTGCGATCCTGGATGTATCCAGTTAATTCCGGCGGCAATTCTTCCGGCTTGTAGCGCGAAACCAGATCAACCACGTGATTCGACACCAGCGCCGGGAACCATCGCACGCGGTCGCGCGCCTCTGCCAGGTCATCCGAAACCCAGACCGGCGCCGCGCTCATAACTTTGATCTTCGAGAAATCGCGCCCGGCTTCCTCCGCGCCTTCGCGCACAAACTGCAAACACCATTTGATCAGGTGCGGATCGGCGAATTGCAGGATTACGCCGTCGCCGATCTTGCCCGCGCATCGCAGCGCCTTCGGCCCGTAGCCAGCAACCCAGACGGGCGGAACGCCGGCGTCGGCCCACGCCATCCGGATCGGCTGCTCTTCATAAACGATCTCCTTGCCCGCGCACAGGTCGCGCACCGTTTGTACGCACGCTTCCAAATCGGCCAGCGTCGTCGGGCGTTTGCCCATCACGCGCCGCGAACTGTCTCCGCGCCCGATGCCCAAATCCATCCGCCCGCCCGAAATGCGGTTGAGTGTGGCGAGCAGGCTTGCGGTCACCGTCCAATCGCGCACCGCTGGGTTGGTTACGCAAGTGCCGAATCTCATCTCTTCGGTGTTCGCGGCCATCAGCGTCAACAGCGGGTAAGGCTCTTGCCACAGCACGTGCGAATCAAAAATCCAGCCGTAGGTGAAATCGTTATGCTCGGCCTGCTTCGTCAGGTGGACAATGCGTTCCGGCGTCATATCGGGTTTGAAGGTGATGGCAAATTCCATAAGTTTTATTCAGTTTCGTTGTATGGGCTGAGATAGATCATTTCATCTCACCGAACGGTAATGGTAGCTCGTTTTGAAATTGAGTTGATGCGTCATGGTCAGAATCCGGCGAAAGGCGGTCCGTCAGGATCTTCGACGTGAACGAGTAATGGTCGGTCAAACCCCTACTCCTTCGCGGCTATGAGAACTTCAGCTCCATTGGCGCCGTGCTCAACCAACTGCTCCCCTTCCAACGCCACCCATTGATCCGCGTATTCGCGCGCGTGCTCCTGCAGCCATTGATATTCCCGGCTGCGATCTTTCCAATGGAACACGCCTAGGATGCGGTTTCTTCTCGCTCGCCTCCGATTCTTCCGCCAACGCCTGGAGCAACCTTTGTCGCTCCAACCACGGAAGCTGTCGAGCTTGCGTCAATACGCTTTCAAACGTGATTTCGGATATCGCTTTACCTCCGTTCATTACCGGCGCGCCGCTCACGATCAGGTTAACGCCACGGCTACCCTTCGACAAGCTGTTCATAGGTCTCGGGCCGCCGGTCGCGGAAGAACTGCCACGTGTTGCGCACTTCACGGATCAGGTCTAGGTTCAAATCGGCCACGACCAGCGCGTCTTCATCGCGCGGCGCCTGCGCGACGATCTGACCGCGCG
>Ga0187894_10005009_pt1 | contig 13841 bp, 12 predicted proteins | sample GBC1701081metaG_FD_136650 | JGI IMG/M metagenome (GOLD analysis project Ga0187894, IMG submission 136650) | White microbial mat communities from a lava cave in the Kipuka Kanohina Cave System on the Island of Hawaii, USA - GBC170108-1 metaG ...
AATCTCTGTTTAATTTCCCCATAGCTGCACTATGGGCTAAGAATATATCGCTGTCTTCGACAGCTAAAACCGATTCCTGATTAAAGTTTTTGAATTATTATCACCTGACCTAATCAGTTACAATTTATCTTAATCATCTTTAACCTTAAAACCTAATTGATTATCAAGTACTTTATAGAGCGAGAATAAAATTTCTATTGCTCTTTATTTATCTGTAAAAAATATCGCAAGTGAGGTTGAAAGAGCCGTTCTGTGAGCGCGTTTTGAAAGAAACGCAAAAAAGTTTGATAAATTAACTACTTTATACAAAAAAGTGCTTGACATAAAAACGAAAACTGGTTTATAAGAACAAGGTCTTGCGAAAGCGGGTTTTTAACGCAGGATAAGAAGAGGAAAAAGATTTCAATGATTACGAATTGGTCAAACAACAAACATTTGCGGTTCACGGGTTTTTGCGCGAGTGAACAGCCGTGTGTCGGTAAAGATGCCGCCGCAGTGAGGATGTCTGTATATGCACCAAAATCGTTATCCGGTTTTTATCCCGGTAGTGAAAAAGTTCAAGGGCATACAGCCATTATACAAGGACAAGAAACCTTGGATTGTAACAATTTGAAGAGTTGATTTTAGCGGGAGCGCGGTTCGTTCTCGCTCCCGAAATCCGAATAAAGTTTTAGAAGATTTTAAGGAGCGGTTGAACCCGAGTTTCCCTGTGAGACGCGGAATAAACCGCTCCTTTTATTTTTTTTATTTTGATATTTGACAATTGAAATACCTTGTAAACATAAAAAGGTTGAAGGCTAAGAAATGCCTTCGTTGAGTATTGCCGTCGTCAGTAACTTTGGCGAGTCAGAACGGCGACAATACTTTCAAAAAAGCTCGGGTCGAAGTCTGTCTTCGTTTCCCTTTTCTTATAGCCTTCAACCGATTTTTTAGCATATAGATTTTTATTTTGCATCAGACGCCGAACTGGTACGGCACGCGGTCTGTAAAACCGTGGTTCTTTATGAGCATTAGAGGTTCAAATCCTCTCTGATGCACCAAATATTCAGGGGCGTCGGTTAATGGCAAACCATCGGTCTCCAAAATCGAGACTCTCCGTTCGAGTCGGAGCGTTCCTGCCAAATATTCAAAACTCAAAATTCAATATGGAAGGCATGACGAATAGGTTAAGTCCGCAGTCTTGAAAACTGTCGCGTGTGATGCGCTTGATGGGTTCGAGTCCCTCGCCTTCCGCCAGATTCAAAACGGAGGTGTCACCTAATCGGTATGGTAGCGGTTTGCTACACCGCCGCGAGAAATCGTGTACAGGTTCGAGTCCTGTCATCTCCGCCAAATTTCTATTGGATCATTAGCTCAATGGAATCAGAGCGCAACCGTGCGAAGGTTGAGGTTGCACGTTCGAGCCGTGCATGGTCCACCAAATTTATTTCGGGGTCGTCCAACCGGCAGGACGTCTGACTTTGAATCAGAAGACGGAGGTTCAAATCCTTCCCCCGAAGCCAATTTCTCCCGACGTAGCCTAATTGGCAAAGGCGTTGGTTTTAGAAACCAAAGATTGCGAGTTCGAGTCTCGCCGTCGGGATCAGACATATTCATCTCTCATTCTTCATTCTTTACACTCAGTTTGCGGATGTGATGCAACCGGCAGACATTCTCGTTTGAGAGACAAGTTTTGTGAGTTCAAATCTTGCGTCGTCCGCACCAACGATTTTAAGCCGAAGTGATGCAAACACGGCAGACATACTGTTCTCAAAAATCAGTTCTTGTGGGTTCGATTCCCACCTTCGGCACCAGATTTCAAAACGCGCGTGTAGCCCAATCTTGGCAGAGGCGGCTGACTTAAAATTAGCAGGTTGAGAGTTCAAATCTCTCCACGCGCACCAAGTTCAAATGGGGATGAAAACAAAGGGCCGCGTGGTTAGTCCTTCAAACTAACGCTAGAGAGTTCAAGTCTCTCCATCCCTGCCAATTCAATAGAGCGAATGCTGAACGTGACTACATCCTTGAAAATGACAACGTCGCGTTTGTTTTTTGTCGCTCTTATCTTTTCAAATATTTCGGGCGAATGCTGAATGTGATTACATCTCGTAAATGTACAAACATCACATTCATTTTCTTTGTCGCCTCAAAAAAATTATGTGGATGGTAGCTTAAAGGCAAAGCACCACACTGTGAATGTGACAAATGTGAGTTCAAATCTCATCCATCCACCCAAATTTTACAAGGCGCGGTGTCCGAGATGTGAGGGATTTGGTTATAACTACGCTGGACTCAATCATGTATTACAGTCGAGTCTATGAAAACGTGTTCAACTTGCAAACAGACCAAGTCACTTGAAGAGTTCGATTTTAAGAATAAGGATGCAAACATTCGGCACGCACGATGTAAGCCGTGTCAGAGAGAGTACGGGCACAATCACTACAAAAGAAACAAAGAGATATATCGGACAAGAAATGAAAGACTTCGGATACAGTACCGTGAAGAAGTAAAGTCCCTTAAAGAAAAACCTTGTGCAGACTGTGGTCAGAAATTTCCTTACTACATAATGGATTTCGATCACATAGAAGGAAAAAAAGTGGCAAGCGTGAGTCGCCTAATGAATGCACGAAAAATAAAACAAACGCAAGAAGAGATTCTGAAATGCGACGTTGTTTGCGCTAATTGCCATCGTGAACGAACACATCGCAGACGATTGGAAAAAACGGGGTTGTAGCTCAATCGGGAGAGCATACGGTTGTCAACCGTAAGGTAGCGGGATCGAAACCCGTCAGCCCCGCCAAGAGATTAAAACGATGGCGGTTCGAGTCCGTTCCATACCGCCAAATTTCAAAATGCGTCAGTAGCTAAACTGGTTAAGGCACTTGTCTCTTAAACAAGAGAAGTGTGAGTTCGAGTCTCACCTGACGCACCAATTTTCAGGGTGTGGTGTAACGGCATTGGCGTCCGGGTTTTGGAAACTCGTGGTGAAGGTTCAATTCCTTCCTCCCTGACCAAATTTCAAAACGGGACATGGTGTAATGGCATTTGCATCCAAGTCTTGGGAACTTGTGGTGACAGTTCAATTCTGTCTGTCCCGACCAATCTTTCAGGCATCGTTCGTCTAGTCTGGTTAAAGACACTGGTTTGCCATATCGGAAACGTGGGTTCAAATCCCACACGATGCTCCAAACATTTCAAAAAAAATCGAACGGGCGGTTAGCATAATGGAATGAATGCACCACGTTTCGACCGTGGACAATGCGGGTTCAAGTCCTGCACCGCTCTCCAAAAAACTTTTAAGCGATAGTGATGTAAGTGGGAACATACGAGACTTCCAATCTCGGATTAAGGGTTCAAATCCCTTCTATCGCTCCAATTTCAAATATGCGGGTATAGCCAAGCTGGATAAGGCGGCGGTCTGCAAAATCGCTAATCATCGGTTCAAATCCGATTACCCGCTCCAACTTTTTTCTGACATACACGGCGAAAATTTTGCATTCGTCGTCGCATCAAATAAACTTAACGAAAGGAGACGCCAGAGAAGGATGTTAACCAGCAGAGTTTTACTATTGAATTTTTCATACGAACCGCTCGGCACTGTCGGCGTAGCGCGTGCTATGTGCATGGTCTTTCGCGGCGCGGTTTTCGTTGAAGAGTATGATGGCGACAATGTGCTTCATTCGCCAAAGCAGGTTTGGCGCGTGCCAAGCGTTATTCGCCTTCGCTCTTACATAAATGTTCGTCGCCGTCGTCAGGCTACGGCAATGAAGCGCGTGCGAATTTATATTCGTGACAAGTATCGTTGTCAATACTGCGGCGAAAAGAGAAGTGCGGCTGAATTGACGCTAGACCACATCACGCCACGCGCACAGGGCGGCGAATCAATGGCTGAAAACCTTGTTTCGGCTTGTATTGAATGCAACCAGCGCAAGGGAAACCGCACGCCCGAACAAGCAAGAATGCCGCTTCTCACTCCGCAAAAACTTCTTCGACTTGGCTTAGACCGCGTTGTGCTTTGCTACTACGCAGAATCAAAGCCCGAATGGAAGAAGTATCTTTTCATCGAAGATGCGGAAAACGAAGAAGCAATGACAGCCTAAATCGTGAATTGTAAATCGTGAACGGATTTTTTCTATTTACAACTCACGATTTACGATTTACTAACCACGGCTGGATGACTTAGACAGATGAGTGCCGGTCTGAAAAACCGGAAAGATTGGTGCGATGCCAATTCCAGCCACCAAAACTTTCTTTCCTAAAAACAATCCAAACAATGAACACATATCAAAGGAGCATCATGCTTTTGTTGGGCAAGTGTCTGTTTTTTGTTTCAGCAACGCATGATGCAATAACTACGAATAGCCGATTAGCTCAAAGGTGGAGCAGTTGTCCTACAAACAAATGGCTGAAGGTTCAAGTCCTTCATCGGCTACCAACTTTTTTATCGGAGCATAGCTCAGTCTGTAGAGAGCGTGCGGTTTGGGGCCACAAGGACGAAGGTTCAAATCCTTCTGCTCCGAAAAAATACACTTCTAAAAGCCAATTAGTATTAAAATGTTTGCTTCTTAAATGTACAGGTAATATGTGTTTAAGGGGCTATATAATGCACGAGAAGAAAACAAAGGGCGATATTGCAGTTACTTATGTTATCTCTAGGCTTACTGAGTTAGGTTGGACTGTGGGTATCCTAATAACTGAACACGCAAAGTATGACTTATTAGCTGAAAAAGAAGGCAAAATGATACGAGTTCAAGCTAGGTCTGTTAAATTAAAAGACAATGGGTCAATTGAAATCCCTCTTCGTAACACTTATGCCGATAGACGTGGGTGTTATGCCAGAAAAAGAAATGTAGGCGATTACGATGTTTTAGCCGTTTATTGTCAGCAAATGAAATCTGTTTACTTTATTACTGATGAAATCTTAGCCAGCAATTCAAGTGGTTTCAGTTTGAGAATAAAAAAGACTGAGAACGGACAAACTAAACGTGTGCATTTTGCCAGTGATTTCCGGTTACTCTAAACAGAGCGATACAACCTCTAATCTTTTTATCCAAAACAGTGTAAGCAAAATCGAAAAATCCTTTTGGGTCTGTAGCTCAGTGGAACATTAGAGCATCTATCTTCTAAATAGAGGGACGCAAGTTCAAGTCTTGCCAGACCCGCCAATTCAATTAAAAATTAAGAATTAAAAATGCAAAAATGCAAACGAATTTTTAATTTTGCATTTTTAATTCTTAATTGATTAGCGGCGTAGCTCAAACAGCGGAGCGTGAGTCCCATAAACTCATCGGTGGTGGTGCAAGTCCACCCGCCGCGACCAAAATTTATTCATGGGTTGGTAGCTTAATTTGGCAGAGCGACAGTCCTGCAAACTGTTATGTGTGAGTTCAACTCTCACCCAATCCACCAAAGTACAAAGAAAATCTCCCCTTCTCTCTTTCTCCCCGTCTCCCCTTCGGTCTTTTGCGGTGTAGCTCAATTGGCAACCAAGAGCGTTCGCCTTGTAAGCGAGAAGATGTGGGTTCAAATCCCACCGCCGCAGCCAAATCTGCCTCAAATAATTTATACTTCGGAGCAAATTATGATTGCTTGTGTTGATGTTGATTATCGTGATTCTGAAGCTGTTGCGGCTTGCGTTTTGTTTGACTTGTGGAAAGATGGTCAAAGTAAAAAAGAGATTGTCGAAAGAATCAGTAGCGTTGAGCCCTATCAGCCCGGACAGTTTTATCGTCGGGAACTTCCTTGTTTGTTAAAAGTTTTAAGTAAAGTTGATATTTCATTGGAAACTGTTTTGGTTGATGGTTACGTTTGGTTAAGTAACGACAAATCTCCGGGACTTGGCGCGCATCTATTTGAAGCATTAGGCGGCAAAATTCCTGTTATCGGAGTGGCGAAAACAAAGTTTGTATCCTCTGTAAAAGCAAAAGAAATTTTCAGAGGTAATAGCAGAAATCCCCTTTATGTTACCTCAGCAGGTATTGACCCTGATGTTGCAGTTCAGCAAATCGAAAATATGCACGGACAATTTCGTATTCCTACGCTTTTGAAACGTGTAGATACTCTATGTCGCAAAGCATGAAATTACGCGGGTATGGAGCAACGGGAAGGCTCGCTGGTCTCATAAGCCGGAAAACGCTTGGTTCAATTCCAAGACCCGCAATCAAGTTTTTAATTTTCACAATTCTAAAGTCGCAAGTCTCAAATCAACTTAAATAATTCGAGCCTTGTGACACAATTTCTTGCAATTTTGTCTTCACTCTTTTTTGACGCGAAAAATTCTCTCTGATAAGCCAACCAGCAACGAAGTGCGAAGAAAAAACGTGGGATGAAGGACGCGTAGAATTCCCTTGTCTATCGTGTTTGGACTGCGTTTATATCTTCGCGCTTTCCCGCCTTGAATCGTTGTTGATGAAATCAGATGAAAAGTTTTTATTGACGGGTAGTTTAATTGGCAAAACTTTCGATTGTTAATCGGGAAGATGTCGGTTCAAATCCGACTCCGTCAGCCAAATTCAAATGTAAAGCCAAAATTAATCGGCAATTTTTTGATGGCAGATTGTCGTTAATTCCAAGAACTTAGGAGGAATTAACGATGGCATTTGATAATGAAGAAGATGCAGGATTCTGGGCGTTGATAAATCTGGAAAGAGCATTGCCGCCTGAACCTATGGAAACTAGCGAATGGTACGAGGCTGGCACACAAATCTATCGTTGGAAAGATGAAAAGGGTACTTTTCAATATGATTTTCAATGGCCGCTTTATTCAAATCATGATAAGGACGGACACTGGCAACCGGCAGGAAAGGTTCCGATTGGTGCGGAGATAGTTGCCGCCTGTCATACACATCCCAACAATGGATTTTTTAGCAACATTGATACTGCAACTGCCAGGGGCGAACGTGGTCTTGTAAAACAGAAAATCGTTATGTATATGGTCAACCGAATCGGGGCATATTCTTACGATGGCAAGACTGCAAACTTATCGGAAACTGCACGCTATCATTTGTTGTGGGGCAAGTATCCTGAAAAGAAAAAGTAAACACATTGCTTAAAATTTCCCTATCAAAATCCTCACCCGAACTATTCAGTCTTAACAATCAAAGGAATCTTACAAAATTCATGTCAATTTTAGGGGGTTGAAGCTCTAGCGGCAGAGCGTTGGACTTTTAATCCAATAGGTGAGAGTTCGAGCCTCTCCAGCCCCACCAAAAGCAATTATGAATTAGGAATTATAAATGCTGAAAAGACATTTCTTTATAATTCCTAATTGCTTTTCGCGGTGTAGCTCAATCGGCTTAGAGCATTCGATCGATAATCGAAAGATGCAGGTTCAAGTCCTGACTCCGCGACCAAAAATTCAATTCGGGACATGGCGCAAATGGAAGCGCGTTTGTGTGACATGCAGAAGGTTGCAGGTTCAAATCCTGCTGTCCCGACCAGAAGGACGTGTAGCTTAACGGTAAAGCCCTCGTCTTATAAGCGAGCAAAGCAGTCACCCGATTAGTGACCAATGAGAGTTCGATTCTCTCCACGTCCACCAATCAAATTTACAAGGTATTTCGATTTGTCATTAAAGAGTTTTTGCATAGCCCTTTTTCGGAATGCAAACAATTTGTCCGTAAAGGAGAAAAGAAATGGCAAACAAGAATTTATTTAAGTCAGTTGTAGGAAAGTTTATTCCGCAAACAGATGTAATCAACGAAGCGGGCGGCAACGCCTACGCATTCACGCCAAAGCACGCGTTGGCACAATACGCCGCAACGGGTTGTTTGAACTCTACGTTCTACGCAAACGCCGAGGAACAACTCGAAAAGGTTCTCGCTATGACGGTTAATGTTGATGCCGGATTTATCGCAAAGACGGCTGTGTTTGCACGCGAACGCGGTTACATGAAGGATATGCCTGTGTTATTGGTTGCCGTTCTTTCTGTTCGTGACCGCGATGTGTTCGCACAAGTTTTTCCGCGCGTAATTGATAACGGCAAGATGCTTCGCAACTTCGTTCAAATCATGCGTTCGGGCGCGGTTGGTCGTAAGTCTCTGGGCTCATTGCCAAAGCGCATGGTACGCGAATGGTTTGACGCACGCGAAGGCGAAGCAATTTTCAAGCAATCTGTCGGCGCATCTCCATCATTTGCAGACATTGTGAAGATGGTTCACCCGCGCCCAAGCGACAAGACGCACGAAGCCCTTTTCGGCTACTTCATCGGACGCGAATTTGATTTCGAGGCATTGCCTGAAACTGTTCGTGCGTTCGAGTTGTTCAAGAAGGGTGAAGCTTTGGAAGTTCCGAATGTTCCCTTCCAAATGTTGACGGCTCTGCCGCTTTCAACAAAGGAGTGGACGGCGATTGCACGTAACGCCGCATGGCAAATGACGCGCATGAACCTTAACACATTCGCACGTCACAGCGTTTTTGCCGATGCTGAAATTGTTAAGTTGATTGCAACCCGTCTTCGTGACGAAAAGGCAATCAAGAAGGCTCGCGTATTTCCATACCAACTTTTGAGCGCGTTCAAGATGGCTGAAGCGAACAGCGATGTTCCGCGTGAAGTTGTGAACGCTCTGCAAGATGCTATGGAAATCGCAATCCAAAACGTACCTGAGATTGAAGGCAAGGTCTTTATCTTCCCGGACGTTTCTGGTTCTATGTCTTCGCCTGTAACCGGTTACCGCAAGGGCGCAACGACGAACGTGCGTTGCATTGACATTGCAGCTCTGGTTTCGGCAAGCATTGTTCGCAAGAACCAAAGTGCAGAGGTCATTCCGTTCGAGCATGGTGTTGTAAAGGTCAACATCAACCCTCGTGACAGCGTGATGACAAACGCGCAAAAGCTTGCAAGCGTCGGTGGTGGCGGTACGAACTGCAGTGCGCCTCTGGCACAACTTAACAAGCAAAACGCCAAGAGCGATTTAATCGTTTACGTTTCTGACAACGAATCTTGGGTTGATGCAGGAAACCCGCATCGCGGAACTGCGACAATGCAAGAATGGAACATATTCAAGAAGCGTAACCCGAATGCGAAGATGGTCTGTATTGATGTTCAACCTTACGGTTCAACTCAAGCCGCAGAAGCGCAAGACATCTTGAACGTAGGCGGATTCAGCGACCGGGTTTTTGACATCATCGCAGAGTTTTCTGCGGGTCGTCTGAATACAGAACACTGGGTAGGCGTTATCGAGAGCGTAGCACTCTAAATTTCGGAATTCGGATTTCGGATTGCGGAATAACTTCCCATCAGTCCGCAATCCGCAATCCGAAATCGTTTACGGTCCCGGCGGAGTTAGGAGCGACCCTTCAAAGGTATGGATGCCATCCATTGCGAGCATGGCTCATCTTCAGTTGCCAATCTGAACATTCGTTCTCCAAATCAACGAGGCTCCGGGACCTCCAATTTTTTATGTAGGATAGACTGCCAGTCTGTTCACGCTCTGAAAACAATAAAATAATTCGACAGGTTAGTAATCGGTCGTAGATTTTATGAGGTGAAAACCAATGACTAAACAACTAACTCTCAACCGTGAAATTTTCATAAAGGAAACCCACCGTGGTTTGTGGTACGAAGACGGTGTATTGAAACAGGTTTTAGAAGCAGGTCGTTATGAAATTCCGTCGCAATTTACATTCTTTGGTTTGATTCGTCGTCCGCGTGTAGAAGTCACGATTGTTGACGTTCGTGAACGCGAGCTCATCATTAAAGGTCAGGAAATTTTGACGGCTGACAAAGTCGCTATTCGTGTAAGCATCATCGTCCAATTCCGTGTGATTGACCCGCGCTCGGCATTGCACGAAGTTGAAAATTACGAAGACCGTCTTTACACGGACGTTCAGCTTGCGGCACGTCGTTCATTGGCAACAATGACGTTGGAAGAAATTTTGACTAACCGCAACCATTTGTCGGAAGACATCCTGCGCGACGTTAAAGAAACTGCAAGCGACTACGGCATTTCGATTCTTCGCGCCGACGTAAAAGATTTGGTCTTTCCCGGCAATTTGCAGGAAATTATGAATCGGGTGCTGGCGGCTGAACGTATGAGCCAAGCACAATTGGTCGAAGCGCGTACAAAGGCGGAAGTGCAACGCATTGACGCACAAACACGCGCAGAATCCGAACGTCTTAACGCAGACGTTCGCGCCGACGCAAAACGCTTGGAAGCAGAGACCGAAGCCGAAGCAATTCGCGTTAAGACAAGTGCGGAAATTTCCGCGCTTAACGAACGCGCACAAGCGGCACAAGCCTACAACAAACATCCTGTGCTTGTGCGTCTTGCAGAACTCGAAACATTGCGTGAACTCAGCGAAAACGCAAACGCACGCATCTATATCGGTTTCGATAAGCACAAAGAGTTGGCAGACCGTGAGTCGTAAATCGTAAATCGTGATGAGAAATAAGGAAAAGAAGTTCCTTGCCATTCACGATTTACGATTCACCAAATTTGAGCCGAATGCTGTTTGGGACTACATTCACCTGTTAAGTGAAAACCACAGTCGTCTCAAGGATTTTGTCGGCTCGTTAAAGATGCGAGTCATAAATCGTAAATTGAATTTTCTATTCACGATTTACGATTCAGGATTTACCAGACTTGGCGAATGCTGGTGTGGAGTACATGGTAACAATGGTTCGACTCCATTCGCCGCCCCAAAATTATTATGGGCGGTGAACTACTGCAAAGTCGTTGTGGCAATGTGGTAGTCGAAAAACTCTCGCTGATTTTGTCGCCAATCCAATTAAGCGACGAATGCCGTTGGAACTACATCCCTGTAACGGACGAGGTCGTGGGTTCGATCCCCACCGTTCCGCCTAAAAAAAATATGCGGAACGTAGTTCAGTTGGTAGAACACGAAAACGGTTTCATCAATTTTGTCGTCGCATTAGCTTTGAAAATAAAATAAATCTGCGAATGCTCGTGGAACTACATATTAGAGGTTCAAATCCTTTCATCTCCACCGAATTTTATGGGGATGTCGCCTAATTGGTTAAGGCAGTGTTTCACATTTTGTGGTCGCAGTTTTTTTGAAATGAATTAGTGTTCAGTCAAGTTTCAATTGACGGACGAGGTCAGAACCGCCTGCGTTAGCGGGCGGATTTCTTCTTTGCCGCGCTTAACCCGCTCGTAGGCGTGCAGGCGGATTTCTTCTTTGCCGCGCTTAACCCGCTCGTAGGCGTGCAGGCGGATTTCTTCTTTGCCGCGCTTAACCCGCTCGTAGGCGTGCAGGCGGATTTCTTCTTTGCCGTGCTTAACCCGCCCGTAGGCGCAGGCGGTTCTGACCCGTCAATTGAAACTTGACTGAACATTAGTGACGAATGCTAGGGGAACTACATAGCTAACCTGACGGTTCTTGGTTCAAATCCGAGTCGCGCTTGAAAAAGCGCGGTAGCTCAATCCGGCAGAGCATCAGGAAAAAAGTTTCCCGCCCTTTTGTCGTCGCTTAAATTCATTGTCGGATTGCAAGAATCGAATAAGCAGAGGATAAAACCAATGATAGCAGTTGTAGAAACAACCACACATTATAAAAGCACGAAAGAAATTTTCGCGCTCGTTGATGCTTTTGAAAGCTGTACGTTGTCGCGTGCGGAGTGGACGCACGCGGCGCATTTAACTGTAGGGCTTTGGTATCTTCTTCTTCATCCTTTTGATGAAGCAGTCAATTTTATCTGTAACGGTATCAAGCGTTTCAACGCATCTCACGGGATTGTAACCACACCGACAGGTGGCTATCATGAAACGCTCACACTCTTTTGGATTCACACTGTGAACGGCTATCTGAAAAAGCACAAAGACCGCGAACTGTCTTTCGTGGGTCTCGCAAACGGCTTGATTGAAAAGTGCGGCGATTCAAAATTGCCGTTTGAGTATTACAGCCGCGACTATCTTTTTTCGCCGACGGCAAGAACAGAGTTTGTCGCGCCTGATTTGAAACCGCTGGGAACGCCGTCATCCTGACGGCATCGTTACTTGGGAACGCCATCATCCTGACGGCATCGTTACTTGGGAACGCCATCATCCTGACGGCATCGTTACTTGGGAACGCCATCATCCTGACGGCATCGTTACTTGGGAACGCTATATGAAATCACTTGAGCCTATTTACATCAACGAACTGTTTCCGAAACTGGATGCGGAACTTATAAAGTTGCTAAAGAGTCTTTCGGACGAAGACTGGCACAAACCAACTGTGTGTGCCGAATGGAACGTAAAAGACATCGTTGCACATTTGCTGGACACATCGCTTCGCAAGGTATCAACGCGCCGCGACAAATACTTTGGCTTGAATCCTGAAGACATCAACTCTTATCAAGACCTTGTTGCATTTATCAATCGCATAAACAGCGAATGGGTACGAGCCGCGAAACGAATCAGTCCGCAAATTTTAATTGAGCTATTAGAACAAACAGCACCGGTAACAAATGATTTACTTAGAGAATTAGACCCGCACGAACAATCACATCATTCGGTAGCCTGGGCAGGTGAAGAAATCTCGGAAAACTGGTTCGACATTGCACGCGAATACACAGAACGCTGGCATCACCAACAACAAATCCGTCTTGCCGTTGATAAACCCGGTGTAATGAACCGGGAATTATATTTTCCCGTTCTTGACGCCTTCATGCGTGCCTTGCCGCACACTTACAGAGATGTAACGGCAGAAGAAAAAACGCTTCTTAAATTTCATATTGTTGGTGAAGCGGGCGGGACTTGGTTCTTATTTAGAGAAAACGATAAGTGGCTTTTAGGCACAGACGCACAAGGCACGCCCGCAAGCGAAGTGTCAATCCCGCAAGAAATTGCCTGGCGTCTTTTCACAAAGGGAATAAATAAGGCAGAGGCTCAAAAACATATCACAATAACGGGCGACGAAAACTTTGGTGGCGTAGTTTTGAATATGTTGTCTGTGATGGCATAGCGACGCGTTAACGTCGGGAGCGCAAGACTGTTATCCGCTATGAGCGGACATAGAGCGAACAAAACAGAATTGAGAGCCAAAAGCGATGTACATACGTTTTGTGACAACACAAATAGACAGCGATTCGCACAAGCCTCAAGGTTTATTTGTGACAATGAGTGAATTGCTTGAACAAGATGATTTGTCGCAAACAGAGCGTGAGCAGTTAAAAGAAGTTGAGATATGGTTTAATAAAAACCTTCCAAGCCCGGGAAAAAGCTTTAACGCTCGTCGTGCAATTTTCTGGTACAAGCAAAGAGCAAACAATCACATCAATAAAATGTGGGAATTAGCAAACCTTTTGCGGCTGCATGGATATTTCATAGAAGTGCAAAAATGCCATCGTGTTGTGAATATAATTTTTGAAGATGATTTCCAAGTCGCGGCTTATTCGTCAAAGGATGATGGAAAGTAAAAGCGATTCTTAATCAATTGGCTTAACAAGATATTTGTTTGGTTCAATATGAAAAGTATTCTTGGTCGCCACAAATTGTTCGCGCCCGTTCCGATGCGCGAAAGCCTGGCAATTGACAGCCGTGTAATCCCGGCAAAAGAATCAGAGGGGTTAATCATCAGCCACTACAAACTTCAAACAAAGTAGCCCGAAACGCGCAAAAGTTTTAAGCAAATTCTTTTATGTTTTTACAGTATTTCGCGGGCAAAAAATTTTATTTTTTTGTAACTGATTAGGTCATCAACCAGCCGTTGAAAAGGGTGTTCATATTTGTAGCCCACAATGCTAATTGCGCGACTGATGATTCGCGGCATCGGAGTTATCGAAGATAACGACATAGATTTTCAGTTTGATTTTTATGTCGCCATTTTCAACGGCTCAAAATCTCTGTTTAATTTCCCCATAGTTGCACTATGGGCTACGAATATATCGTTGTCTTCGACAGCTAAAACCGATTCCTGAT
>Ga0187894_10005010_pt1 | contig 13840 bp, 12 predicted proteins | sample GBC1701081metaG_FD_136650 | JGI IMG/M metagenome (GOLD analysis project Ga0187894, IMG submission 136650) | White microbial mat communities from a lava cave in the Kipuka Kanohina Cave System on the Island of Hawaii, USA - GBC170108-1 metaG ...
ATGGGCCGAGCGCGATGTTCCGCGCAGATCGAGCGATGCGACCACGTGCACGCGGGACCCCGGAGGCACTGACATGAAGCTCGTGCGATACGGACGACCTGGCGCCGAGCGCCCCGGCGTCATCGACGCGGACGGAAAGATCCGAGACCTTGGACGCGTCATCGAGGACGTGACACCGTCCGCGCTCGGGCCCACGAGCCTTCGGAAGCTCCGCGCGGTCAATCTGGCGCGCCTGCCGGTCGTGCGCGGTCGGCCGCGGCTCGGCTGCCCGGTGGCGGGCATGGGCAAGATGGTCTGCATCGGGCTCAACTACACGGATCACGCGGCCGAGGTCGGCATGGCGTTGCCGAACGAGCCGACGCTGTTCATCAAGGCGCCGAGCGCGATCTGTGGGCCCGACGATCCCATCGTGCGTCCGCGGGGAGCGGTGAAGCTCGACTACGAAGTGGAGCTTGGCGTCGTGATGGGGCGCGACGCGCGCTACGTCGAGGAGGCCGATGCGCTCCGCCACGTCGCCGGCTACTGCCTCGTGAACGACGTCTCCGAGAGGGCGTTTCAGATGGAGCATGCCGGCACGACGACGAAGGGCAAGAGCGCCGACACGTTCGGCCCGACGGGGCCGTGGCTCGTCACGGCCGACGAGGTGGGCGACCCTCAGTCCCTGGCGCTGTGGACGGCGGTCAACGGCGAGCGCCGGCAGGACGGCCACACGGGGAAGATGATCTTCCCGGTCGCGTCGTTGATCGCCTACGTGAGCCGCTTCATGTCACTCAGAGCGGGCGACGTGATCTCCACGGGCACGCCCGCCGGCGTGGGGCACGGCGCGAAGCCGCCCAGATACCTCGCGCCTGGCGACGTGGTCGAGATGGGGATCACCGGCCTCGGCACGCAGCGCCACAAGATCGTCGAGTCCCGCTGACTAGAACTCCTCGAATCCGTCGTCCGCGTGGTGGGTCGTCCCGTTCTGAGCGCCATTGGCCGCGGGGGCGGTGGCCATGACCGGCTCGTCGGTCTTCCGTGACCGCCGGGGATGCGGTTCGCCCGGCTGCCGCTCCGGCGTGCGTGCCCCGGCCATTTCGGGCGCCGGGTGGCCAGCTGGCGCGCTCTGATGTCCCCCGGCCGCGCGCACCGCCCTCGCGGCGGCAGGCGGCGGCAGCGCCCGGTGCGCCGCGACCCGGGCTGGGCCCTGGTTCAGCTTGAAGCGGGCGATCAGCGCCTGCAGTCGCTCCGCTTCGCCGGCCAGTGACTGGGCCGTCGACGACAGCTCCTCCGTCTGCGAGGCGTTCGACTGGACGACCTCGTCCATCCGGGTCACGGCCCGGTTGACCTGATCCACTCCTGCCGTCTGCTCATGCGAGGCGGCGGCGATCTCCGCGATGATATCCGTCACGCGCTTGACCGACGCCACGATGTCGGTGAGCGTGGCTCCGGACTTGTTGACCAGCTCGGAGCCGTCCTCCACCTTGTGGACGCTGTCCGCGATGAGCCCCTTGATCTCCTTGGCGGCGGTGGCGCTGCGCTGCGCCAGGTTGCGCACCTCGGCGGCCACGACCGCGAAGCCGCGGCCCTGCTCGCCGGCTCGCGCGGCCTCCACCGCGGCGTTCAGCGCCAGCAGATTCGTCTGGAAGGCTATCTCGTCGATCGTGGTGATGATGTCGGCGATCTTCTTCGAGGCCCGGTTGATCTCGCCCATCGCGCCGACCGCGGACGTCACGACCTGGCCGCCCTTTTCCGCGACGTCCCGCGACCCCATCGCGAGCGAGCTCGCCTGCTTCGCGTTGTCCGCGTTCTGCTTCACCGTCCCGGTGATCTCTTCGAGCGACGCCGCGGTCTCCTCGAGGCTCGATGCCTGCTCCTGGGCGCCCGACGACAGCTGCTCGGCCGCCCCGGCCAGCTGCTGCGCCGCCGAGGACACGTGGCCGGCCGCGTTGTTGGCCAGGATCATGACCTTCTCGAGCTTGTCCAGGAAGGCGTTCAGCGACTCGGACGCCTGGCCGAGCTCGTCCCGGCGGACGACCTCGAGGCGCCCGGTGAGATCACCCTCTTCCTCGGCGACCTTCAGCAGCGCGACGACGGCGCGCAATGGTCCGGTGATGCCACGGCGGATGATCGTGCTCAGGGCGAAGCCCGCCACCACGGCCACCGCGGCGAAGGGCAGCATGAACCAGAGCGTCCGCTGAACCTGCCCGGCCAGCAAGGCCTCCATGCCGGCCATCCGCTCATTGGCGGCCTGGGCCAGCGCGGCGGCGTTCTTCTCGAGGCGATGGATCGCCTCCTTGTGCTCGTTGACGAGCCGGTTGCCGTCGGCGGCGGTCTTGACCTGTCCGGCCTTGATCTTGTCGATGATTCCGGCCAGTCCCGCCGCGTAAGCCGCGGCGTCGCCCGCCATCTGGGCGACCCGCTGCTGGTCGTCGCCGGTGACCGTCCGGCGCTTGACGGCATCCAGGTCCTTGAGCAGCCGCTCGCGCTCCGCATGGAACTTCACGACGTATTCCTCGACCTTCTTGGCGTCCTCGATGTTGATGAGGATGTCCTTCTCGTAGCGCCGGAGCCCGAGGACGGTTGTACGCACGATGGCCGCGCGCTCGGCGACCTGCGCTTCCACCCGGAGCATCTGTCGGGTGCTGCCGAAGACCGACTGGAGACCCCAGTACCCCGAGCCGGCCACGGCCAGCGTGAGCAATGCCGCCACAGCGTTCGCCGTCATGAGCTTCTTGCCGATCGTCATGCCGTGTTCTCCGTCGCGATGCGAGAGGATGCTGGACGCATAGTTCGGCAGATGCCGTTCCCTGGTATGTCCATCGGAGAATGTGGGGCGCAACATTAGGCAGGAATCAGCATCTGGACGTGCCGCGGCGCGCCAAGTGGACGGCGCTGGTCGCCGCGCGGCCACCGCGAACGGACCTCGGCCGGTCGTTCAACCCGTCAGTGCTTCAGGGCGCCGGCGGTCAATCCCTCGATGAATTGCTGCTGGAAGAAGAAATAGAGGACGAGGACCGGAAGGGAGAAGAGCACGAGCGAGGCGGCGAGGATCGGGTAGTTGCCGTAGAACTCGCTGGAGAGCAGGGCGTAGATGCCGGTGGGCAGCGTGCGCATGCGGCCCTCGGTGATGAAGGTGAGGGCGAAGAGGAACTCGTTCCAGTTCTGCAGGAACAGGAAGATCGCCACCGTGGCGAGGGCCGGGCGGGTGAGGGGCAGCATGACCGAGGCGAAGATGCGGAACTCGGCGGCGCCGTCCAGGCGGGCGGCCTCCTCGAGCTCACGGGGAAGGCCTTCGAAGAACCCCTTCATGACATAGGTGCCGAAGGCCAGGCCGAAGGCGGTGTACGGCCCGATGAGGGCGAGCGGCGTGTTGATGAGCCCGAGCAGCCGAAGGTTCATGAACAGGGGGATGAGCGCGATCTGGAGCGGGATCGTGAGGCCGACGAGCACGATGGCGTACACGAGCCCGCGACCGGCGAAGCGGATGCGCCCGAGGCCGTAGCCGGCGAGCGCAGAGACGGCGACCGTCAGCACCGTCGACACGGTCGAGACGTAGATGCTGTTCCAGTAGAGGCGGCCGATGTTGCTGGCAACCCACGCGCGCGGATAGTTCTCGGGGTGGATCGGCCAGGGGACGATGCGGCCGGCAAAGAGCTGGGGATTGTCCATGAGGGACAGGCCGACCATGTAGAGCCCCGGGGCCAGCGACAGGGCGACGGCGCCGAGCAATACCGCCCACACGGTGCCGTGACTGGCGCGCGGGCGCCAGGCGACGCGCCAGCGCGAGCGCGCGACCGACGTGGCGACCGCGGTGGTCATGTCGTCCGGCCCTCCCGCGACTCCTGCAGCGCGAAGGCCTGCACGCGCGCGATCGACAGCACCACGGCGACCAGGATCACGCCGATGGCCGAGGCGATACCCATGTGGTTCAGCTCGAAGGCCTCGCGGTACAGCATGGTGGCGAGCACCTCGGTGGAGTACGTCGGGCCGCCGCGCGTCATGATGAAGACGAGATCGAACACCTTGAGCCCGCCGATGATGGACAGGAGCGCGGTGAGCGCCAGGATCGGCCGCATGAGCGGAGTGATCACGCGCAGGGTGAGCTGCCAGGCGTTGGCGCCGTCGACGCGCGCGGCCTCGAGGACGTCCTGCGGCAGCCCCTGCAGGCCGGCGAGGAGGATCACCAGGCTGAAGCCGACGTTCTTCCACACGCTGACGGCGATGACGGCGGGCAGGGCGGTGGCGGGATCGCCCAGCCACGGATGCGCCCAGCCGCCGAGCCCGACGAGGGTGAGGAACGTGTTGAGCAGGCCGGTGTTCGGCTCGTACACGCGCTGGAAGATGATCGTGACGACGATCAGCGACATGACGACGGGCACGAAGAAGAGCGTCCGCAAGAGCGAGCGCGCGGCGAGCCGCCGGTTCAGCAGCAGGGCCAGCAGGAAGCCCAGGCCGACCTCGAGCGGCGTGCGCACGACGACGAAGACGATGGAGTTCCAGGTGGCCCGCCAGAACACCTCGTCGCCGGCCAGCGCGCGGTAGTTCTCGAGCCCGACGAATGATCCCCACCGCGGCGTATAGCCGTCCCACTCGTGGAGGCTGAGCCACAGCGAGTAGCCGATCGGGTAGAGGAGGAACGCCGCCAGGATCAGGAGCGCGGGACCGGTGAAGGCGAAGCCGGCCGCGTGCCGCCGCCAGCGCTGGCGGGCGGACGTGGGGCCCACGTCGGGCGCCTCAGCCCGTCCGAAACTTCCGCGCGCCGAGCTTCTGGGAGACCGCCTCCACCGACTCCATCACGGCCTTCGGCGTCTTCTGGCCGGTGATGATGGCTTGCATCCCCTGGGTCATCGCCTCCTCGACGGCCGGCGTGAAGATGACCCGCGTGGTTCCGGTGGGCTGGAGCTTGAGGAACTCGGGGTAGAGCGGATCCTTGAGCGACTGCATCTGATACGCGATGGCGTCCGCGGTGATCGGCCCGTTCGGCGAGAGCCCGAGGTTCTTCGTGTACTCGATCTTGCCCCAGGCGCCCGTGATCGCCTTGATCATCTCGAACGCGAGGTCGGGGCGCTTGCTCCGCGCGTTCACGGTCAGCGTGATCCCGACGGAGCTCAGCACGGGCTTGATGCCGCCGGGCACCACGGCCGGGAAGGGGAACAGCCCGAGATCGAAGCCCGCGGGCAGCGCCGCCCGGATCGAGCGACGCATCCATTGCCCGCCCCAGAACATCGCCGAGCGGCCGGTGGCGAAGATCTGGATCGCGTCCGGCTCCTTGACGCCGAGCGGGCCCTTGGCGTAGAGGCCCGACTTCGCCATCATCTCCACGAACTCCGCGCCCGCGACCAGCTCCGGGCTCGTCCAGGGTTTGAGCCCGAGGTCGGCCTCGCGCATCAGCTTGTCGGCCTTCGTCGCGCCCAGGTACGTGTAGTAGGGGAACAGCGGGAAGTTGCGGTCCTGCCCGGCGGGGTACGCGATCGGCATGATGCCCTTCGCGTTCAGCGCGGCGCCGATCTTCTTGAGATCGTCGAGCGTGTTCGGGACCTCGAGCCCGTGCTGGCGGAAGAGGCCGCGGTTGTAGTAGACGACCACGGTGTTCGTGACAGCGGGCACCGACACGATCGCGCCGTTGATCGTGAGCAGCTCGAGCGCGTTGGGCCAGAACCCGCGCTTGTAGTCGGGATCCTCGGCGAAGATCTTCGTGAAGTCGAGCACGCTGCCGCTCGTGGAGACGTCGACGGCGTAGGCGCCGGGCTCGATGGCGATGATGTCGGGCGTCGGGCTCTGCGCCGCCAGCGCGGACTTCACGCCCACACGCTGCTCGTTCAGTCCCGGGTACGCGGTGATCTCGAGCGACACGTTCGGGTCGTGCCGCTTCTTGTACTCCTCCGCGATGAACTTCTGGACCTCGACGTGGAAGCCGACGTACTGCCAGAACGACAGCGTGGTGGGACTCGCCGCCTTGACCTTCGGCGCCTTGAAGTCGGCCGGGTTCTTGAGGTCGCCCGTTGGAGCCGGCGCTGGAGCCGGCTGGGCGCCGCCCACCTGGGCCGATGCGCGCCGCGGCCGGAGGAGTGTCGGCGCCGCAGCGGAGAGAAGCCCGAACTGCACCATCCGCCGTCGAGAGATCCCACCGTCCGAACGCCGATCCGCCAAGGCCATGTGCGGGCTCCTTCTCCGTTGAACGACGTGAGACGACACCCGCTCCCAGGTAACTGACCACTCGGTCCGATGTCAAGCGGCGGGGTCGCCCTTGCCTTCGCGCCGGTAGAGCTCCTGCACGCGTTCCCACGGGATCACGCCGACCCGGTTTGCCCACGTCTCCCACGCCGCCGCCAGGTCGGTCACGACGTCCGGGTGGCGTGCCGCCATGTCGACCAGCTCCGCGCGGTCGACGTCGATGTCGTACAGCTCCCAGGGCGAGCCGTGCTCGCGCACGAGCTTCCACCGGCCGCGCCGGATCGCCGCGTTGCCGATGTGCTCCCAGTAGAGCGTCGCGGGCTCCACCGCGCCGCCTCTGAGCGCCAGCAGCATGCTGCGCCCTTCGAGCGGCAGCACGTCCCGACCCGGATACGTCGCGGGGTAGGAGACGCCCGTTGCCTCGAGCACCGTCGGCACGACGTCGGTGAGCTGAAACGGCGTGTGCACGATGCCGGGCCCGAGTCCGCCGGCCGGCCAGTGCACGATCAGCGGCGTCGCGATGCCGCCCTCGTGCACCCAGCGCTTGTAGAAGCGAAAGGGCGTGTTCGACAGGTTGGCCCACGCGCGCCCGTAGCTCGCGTAGGTATCCTCGGGCCCGGGCTCGATGTGGGGTGTGTTGCCGATGCGCAGGGGAGCTCCGGCCCACGTCGCCGGCGGCACGATGCTCGCGCGGCGGCGGAAGCGCTCGACGTCCTCGAATGGCAGGGCCTCGGCGCTGGCGCCGTTGTCCGACAGGAAGAGGAAGAGCGTGTGTTCGAGCGCCCCTGTCTCGGCCAGCGCCGCCACGATCCGACCGATGCCGCGATCCATCCGATCGATCTGGGCGGCGTAGGCCTGCATGCGCGTGAGCTGCCACGCGTGGTCTGGCGTGGATGACCACGCGGGCTGGCTCGGATCGCGATCGCTGGGCGTCGTCGTCGCCGGCAGGAGGCCCTCGGCGACCAGCCGGCCGAGCCGCGCCTCGCGCAGCTCGTCCCAGCCGGCGTCGAACACGCCGCGGTAGCGCGCGATGTCCGCGGCCGGCGCGTGCAGCGGCCAGTGCGGCGCCGTGAACGCGACGTAGAGGAAAAACGGGGCGTCCGTACGCGCGGCCCGCTCCCGCACGAAGGCCTCCGCCTCGCTCGCGATGGCGTCGGTGTAGAAGAAGCCCGGCGCGGCCGCCTCCGGCTCGGCGCCGGTCTCGCCGCGCGTGAGCGTGGTCGGGCGGTAGTAGCTCCCGCAGCCCGACAGCGTGCCGAAGAACTGCTCGAAGCCGCGACGAGTCGGCCAGGCATCGGACGGCGTCCACACCTCGGAGGCCAGGTGCCACTTGCCGGAGAGGCAGGTCTGATAGCCGGCCTCCCGCAGCACCTCGGCGAGCGTGACGCACCGGTGATTGAGCGAGCCCGGGTAGCCGTGCGGGCGATCGTCGTTCGTGAGGATGCCGATGCCCGTCTGGTGCGGATGGAGGCCCGTCAGCAGAGAGGCGCGCGAGGGGCTGCAGCGCGTGGTGTTGTAGAAGCGCGTGAGGCGCACACCCGCTCGGCCCAGCCGGTCGAGCGCCGGCGTGGCGATCTCGGCGCCGAAGCACCCGAGATCGGAGTAGCCCATGTCGTCGGCGACGACGAGCACGACGTGCGGCCGAGAGCTCATCGGATTCGTGAGGGCCAGCTCCATCGCGATGGTCAGCCCAGCTCGTATTCCATGTCCAGCTTGCCGCGTCGCCGGTTCGTCTCGACGAGGTCCGTGTACGGGAATGCGGCCTGCGGATACTTGTAGAGGTACTTCATGTAGGAATGGGTCGGTGTGCTGTCGAGGTAGAAGTAGTACTCCTTCACGTCCTCGCCGTGGTTGCCCTCGCCGTTGGTGAGGCCGAACAGCCGCTCCTTGAGGATCGGATCGTTGCCGTTCCACAAGGCGAGCGCGAAGCAGAGAAGCTGCCGATCGTCCGAGATTCCGGCGATCCCGTCTTCTCCCCACCGGTAGGCCCGGGAGCGCGACTGATCGTGGCTGAAGTAGTCCCAGGCGTTTCCCGTGTGGCTGTAGTCCTCGCGCACGGTGCCCCACTGCCGCTCGCTCAGGTAGGGGCCCCATTTCTTCCAGGGCGTCTGGAGCTCGCGCGTCGCTCGAAGCCGCGCCTCTTCCGCCAGCATTCGCTCTGCCATGGCGTGTCCACCTTGTCAGCCGGGCCGTCCTCCGCCGCCTGTCGCTTCCACCCGACCTGAAGTCTTCCGCAACCAGGCCGCCACGCCATGAGACCTTGGTCCCACGGTCAGACGAGAGCGCTGCAGGACCTGATAATGTCTTCGGATCCGAGCGATGGCCGTCGGCTCGGAAATCGACCACGCAGCGGGAGCAGCCGACAGGAGGACGCCATGGGACTTCTCGACGACTTGCTCGGAGGCGCACTCGGTGGGGCCTCGGGCCAGCAAGGTGGCGCCCGGCGGGCGCAGCTACCGGCTGGCGCCGGCGGCGGTATGGGCGGTGTCATGATGGCGCTTTTGCCCATGGTGCTCTCGATGCTCGCGAGCCGGGGCGGTGGCCCGCGACAGGGTGGTGGCGGTCTCGGCGACATCCTGGGCCAGGTGCTCGGCGGCGGCCAGCCGTGGAGTGGAGGTCTCGGCGGCGTGGGGGCCAGCATGATGGGCCGTGGTGCGGGTATGGGCGGCGGCATGGGCGGACTCGGCGCGCTGCTCGAGCAGATGCAGCATGCAGGTTTGGGCGAGGAGGCTCGCTCGTGGGTCGGAACCGGCCAGAACATGCCGCTCTCGCGGGACGCCCTTGGCCAGATCTTCGGCGAGGACGGCATCGGGGCGATTGCTCGACAAGCCGGCCTGACGCCGGAGCAGACCTCCGAGGGTCTATCCGAACTGCTTCCGGACGTGGTCAACCACGTCACGCCAACCGGGGAAGTGCCGGACTTCGATCAGCTGACCCGGAGCGTCGACGACCTGAGGCGGCGCATGGGCACCTGATCGGACTTGACTTGGCCCGGGCCGTCTCCTCCTATAGATGCGGTAGGTAGTCACCCGAGCCGGCCCTGAGGGAGGGCCGCATGTTCCCACGTTCTCGGGCCTCTTGTTGCGTCCTTCGCACAAACTTCCCCCGCGTGACCGGGCTGATGGTGACGTGGGCCGTGCCGCCCGACTGCTTCGCCCCCAGGGCCGCGTCCGAGAGGCGCGTGGCAAGGACCGCCGCGGCGCCGTCGCTTCGCCCGACCGGCACAACAAGGAGGCGCGCCGATGCCAACGTATATCACGTTGCTCCGCTACACCCAGCAAGGGGCCGAACGGATGAAGGAGAGCCCGACGCGGCTCGAGGCGGCAAAGCAGTCCGTCCGTGCGATGGGCGGAGAGCTCAAGGCGTTCTATCTGGTGATGGGCCGCTATGACGCGGTGGTGATTAGCGAGGCGCCGGACGATGAAACGGCCACGAAGTTCGCCCTTGCCACGGCGGCGAGGGGTTTCGTGCGCACCGAGACGCTCCGAGCATATCCCGAGGACGAATACCGGAAGATCATCGCGGCACTGCCCTGAGAGGAACCACGCGGAAGCCCGACGATCGCCACGCCCGCGGTGATCAGATCGCGGGGAGAAAGGAGCACCCCATGACCATCGAGATCGGCGTCTTTCACAACGGTGCCTCCGACCTGAAGGCGATCACCACGCCCAATGGCGTGGTGGTGAACGACGGCTCACTGGAGGAGGTGCACCAGAGCTATCAGCGGGTCCTCGTCGGCCAGGTGCGTCAGGGAATCCTCGCCGACCGCCTCGGCTATGACTACTGGTTCATGACCGAGCATCACTTCATGCCCGAGGGGCCGGAGTTCAGCCCCAATCCGCTCGTGACGGAGGCCGCGATCGCGTCCCAGACCAGGCGGATCCGCTTCGGCCAGATGGCGAACATCCTACCCTGGTGGCATCCGCTGCGCGTCGCCGAGCAGGCGGCCATGCTGGACGTGATCAGCGGCGGGCGGCTCGAGTTCGGCATCGGCCGTGGCTACCAGCCGCGCGAGGCGGAAACCTGGGGCTGGCGCTATGGCTCGACGATCCAGGACCAGGAGAGGAACCGAGCGTACTTCGAGGAGGCCTTCGAGATCATCATGAAGGCCTGGACGCAGCCGTCCTTCTCCCACCACGGCGAGTTCTGGTCGCTGCCGCCCCGGCACACGAAGTGGAATCACAAGGCGACGATGGCGTACTTCAGCACGCCCAAGGCGGGGCGCCGGCTCGAGGACGTGCTCAACATCGGCGCGCCCGACATGTACTCCGTGGGCAGCCCGATCATGGCCTCGACGACGACGCTGAAGGAGATCAGCGTGTTCCCGCAGCCGCTGCAGAAGCCGCACCCACAGGTGTGGGAACCGGTGACGAGCGAGCGCTCGATTCGCTGGGCGGCACGCAACAAGGTCAATGCCTTCACCGTGCCCGAGCCGACCTCGCGCCTGAAGCGCAACATCGAGATCTACTACGAGGAGGCGGACAAGCACGGCTGGCCGGATCGCCAGGGTCGAGGCCCCTGGAAGGCAGGCTGGGACGCCCAGAAGCACCGCGGCTTTGCCTGCTGCCGTTACGTGCACATCCTCCGTCCCGGTCACGAGCGGGAAGACCTCCAGCGCTACAAGGAGCCGATCGAGCTGCAATGGGACTACTACGGCCCGTTCGGCTTCGCCGCGGTGCTCTCCGACCTGGGGGAGCCGATGTACGACCTGAACATGAAGGTCACCGCGGATCTGATCATGCAGAAGGAGATCGCGATCGTCGGCACCGCCGTTGAGGTCGTCGACAAGATCATGCGCATCAAGGAGACCTGCGGCTACGACGATTTCATGTTCACGGCATGGTTCGAGGCGGGCGGGTACTCCACGGAGGAGATCGAGGAGCAGATGCAGGTGTTCGCAGCGGAGGTGATGCCCGTGCTGCGGCGCGAGTGCGGCGGCGGCGCGACGCTGCCCGAATCGACCGTCGAGGTCGTCCCGGAGCGCGCGCTGGCGGGGGCTGCCGGATCGTGAGCTGGTCCCGAGCAGAGGACGGGGTGGCCGACCGGGCCGGCGCGACACAAGGAGCAGAGCGATGAGCGTGCTACAGGAAGTCTTGAAGGCGAACGCGGCCTACGCAGCAGACTTTGGCGACAAGGGCAAGTTGACGATCCCGCCGGCCCGCCATTTCACGGTCTTGACGTGCATGGACGCCCGTCTCGATCCCGGCAAGTACGCCGGACTGGCCGAAGGAGATGCCCACGTCATCCGCAACGCGGGAGGACGCGCCAGCGATGATGCCCTTCGCTCCCTGATCATTTCCTACAAGCTGCTCGGCACGAAGGAGTTCTTCGTCATTCACCACACGGATTGCGGCATGTTGTTCTTCACCGATGATGTCATGCGCACCATGCTCGCCAGTAGCCTCGAGACCGCGGAGCTCACGCCCGCCGGCTTTCGCGATGTCGGGACCGGCCCTGGATCGACGGAAGGCGAATTCATCGACTGGCTCACGATGAAAGACAATGCGGCGGGTGTCATTGCCGACGTGAAACGCATTCGCAACCATCCGCTGATCCCGAAGTCGATTCCGATCCATGGATACATCTACGACGTGAGGACGGGCAGACTGGAGGAAGTTCCCGACGCCACGACGGCGGGCAAGGCCGGATAAGAGGTCGACGCCCGGCGCACGCCGATAGTCGAGCGAGACCGGCGTCCTCGGCGCGCGCTGGGCGCCCTCACGCATCTACTTTCGCGGGCGTCGGCCCGACCGGCCGGAGACGGGCCGGGCGCTCACGCGGCGCCCACGCGCGGCCGGGCGCGCTCGCGCGGCGCCAGCCACCGGCCGCGCTTTCGACCGCAGCCGCCGGCTCGCGATCCTCGCGCCCTCCGCCAGTGTCTCGAGCTTCGCCCAGACCACGTCTTCCGCCACCATCGTGTAGCCCGCGACCGTCGCGAACCCGCAGTCGGTGCCGGCGATCACCCGGGACGGGTCGCCGCCCATGACGTCCACGTACAGCTCGATCCGGTCGGCGACCACCTCGGGGTGCTCGACGTAGTTGGTCGTCACGTCGATCACGCCCGGGATCAGGATCATTCCTCGCGGAGGCGGGTTCTTCCGGAGCGCCTTCCAGTCGTGCTGGTGGCGCGGGTTGGCGGCGGGCAGGCTCAGCGCCCCGACCTTGGCGCGGTACAGGATTGGCAGGAGCGGAGCCAGATCGACGTCGTCGACGTGAGGCCCGTCCCAGTTTCCGAAGCACACGTGAAGGCGGACGCGCTCTGGCGGGATGTCGGCCAGCGCCCGGTTCATGGCGTCGACGTGAACCTTGATGCGGTCGAGGAACTCGCCGAGCGGCCGGCCCTGGAACATGAACGACCGCTCCATGGCGAGGTCGGGGGCGTCGAGCTGGAGCACATGGCCGCGGGAGACGATGTAGTCGTACTCCGTCTTCATCGCGGTGGCGAGGCCGTACACGTAGTCCTTGTCGGTCTTGTAGTCGGGGTTGTCGTCGGCGCGCAGGAAGGTGGTGCTGATGATGCCCGGCGACGCTGCGGTGACGAATGTCTCGGCGAAGGTCTTCGGCTGCCGCCCGAGGGAGTCCTTGAACGCGCGCAGCTCGAGGGCGGCGTCGACCAGGTCGGGCTGGTACTGCACGGCGCGCTGGCACTGGAAGCAGTTGAACAGCTTGGCGGTCAGCTCGCCGGGACGGGCCAGGCGGCGGCCCAGCATCTCGCCGTACTTCGGGAACTTCGCGATGTCGGTCATGCCCTTCCTGGCCGACACGCCGCCCCACCCGGAGAGGCGCACGCTCGCGTAGGTCTGGAAGCCGACGCGCGCCGCCTCGCCGTCGTTCCCGATATCGATGCCGCTCTCGCGCTGACGCTCCACCACCCAGTCGGTGGCCGCCTCGGTTTCCCGCTCGAGCTCCTCCGGGTCGACCGGCCGGTCGTTGTCGCGCTCGATCAGGAGCCGTGTCAGCCGGTCCGGGCGCGGCAGGCTCCCCGCGTGAGTGGTCAGGATCCGGCGCTCGCTCGTCCGCATCGTCGTGACCTCCGCTCGGCGTCGTTGCACATCGCGTCCCGGCCACAGGACGCGGCCGCCGTCTGTGTGTCAGACGCACACGCAGCGAGCCGCCTTGCCATGCGCTCCTATGCCACCTGCGGTTTCACCTCTTTCATGAACCGCTCCATCACTCCCAGCATTCCCGACACGTCGACCTTCGGCATGTCGAACGTCACCCACTCGCAGTCGAGGCCCTTCGCCCGCTTCACGTCCTTCGCGACGTCGTCGGCATTTCCCTCGTAGGGGCCGCGACTCGCGCCGCCTGTCTTGTCTCCGAGCAGCAGCATGTTGCGAGGGGCGAAACGCACCGCGCCCGCCGGCCGCCCGGCCTTCGTCGCCAGCTCGCGTACCGTCGCCATGCCCTTTTCCAGGTCGGCCCACGAGAGCGCGAGCGGGTGCCACGCGTCACAGCGCGTGGCCGCGCGGCGCATCGCGGGCGCGGACAGGGCGCCGGGGGCGCCACCCGCCCAGATAGGTGGATTCGGCTTCTGGGCCGGCCGCGGTGAGAACGTGGCGCCGCCGAACGAGAGGTAGCGCCCGGCGTAGCTCGGCACGTCGGCCGCCCACGCCGTCTTGATGACATCGAGGTACTCGTCGGCCATCGCGCCGCGCTCCTTGAACGGCAGGCGCAGGTCGTTGAA
>Ga0187894_10005011_pt1 | contig 13839 bp, 7 predicted proteins | sample GBC1701081metaG_FD_136650 | JGI IMG/M metagenome (GOLD analysis project Ga0187894, IMG submission 136650) | White microbial mat communities from a lava cave in the Kipuka Kanohina Cave System on the Island of Hawaii, USA - GBC170108-1 metaG ...
AGGGTAGAAATCGGTCATGTAGAATCAACAACTTACAAACTATTTTAATTCAAAAAGCCTAAAGTCGATTTTGTTAAGTCCTTTGTTTTCAACACGGGCAATTTTCTACCCTTGATTCGCATTGTCAATTTGAAACGAGCAACTCGCCATCTCAAGTTTGCGACTCCATAATTTGGAAAGATGTCTAATGTTTTGACATCAATTGTTGCAGACAGCTAACAAAAAAACATCAATCGTTGTAATTTGCTGCATTTTGGTATTGACACAAATGCAACAATGTGTGTAATATCGCACTCAATTACAATCAATTTGCAGCAAATAATGCAACAAACAGACGTGAGTATTTTGAATAACAGCCTTTCATTTATTGGTTAAAAATAAAAACAACAGGAAATTTATGGCTAAAAATGACTCAATCAAAAAACAAAATGAACCTCCAACTAACGGAGAGATAGGGAATTCCTCCAGAGTCATTTTGGACGCGCAAACCCAACTTGAAAACCGTTTTCTTTCCGCCCAAGACAGTCTGAGTTCCAGCCGTCAGAGATTGATGCAGCAGATTCTGGATGAGCATGAGGAAACATTTTTTCTCTCGTCGCGGGAAATGGGGAAGCGTTACGGGGTGGATTCGGCAACCGTTGTCCGCACCGTCCAAGCCATGGGTTACAGAAAATTTGCCGATTTTGCTCACGATTTGCGTGGGCATTTTGTTACTCAAATCACACCTTACACGGCGATGAAAGCGGCAACGCAAAAAAATCAAAGTATTGTTTCCCGTGTTAATCAAAGCCTCGAACAAGATTTTGAAAATTTGACTTCGCTGAAAGCCACGTTAAACGCGGATTTGGTCATCGAATTGGCTAAAACGATTCACAAATCTCAACGAATAATCGTGCTGGGAGTGGACTTTGCCGCAGGTTTGGCAATGTCTTTAGCCTACGGATTAGTGAGGTTGGGTTGTGATGCCGAAGCCCCGATTGGAAGCACCGGCACCGTGCAGGGCAAAATTAAAGTGTTGACCAAAAAAGACTTATTGATAGCTATTACCTTTGGGCGAGGATTGCGCGAAACGGTTGAAGCCGTTCAGCGGGCGAGAGAGAAAAATATTCCGACTTTTGGGATTACGGACAGTAATAAGAGTCCGTTGGCGAGATATTGTGACCGATATCTGCTGGCATCCACCGCACGCACCACTTTTTTGGATTCCTATGTGGCTCCGGTGGCGGCAATCAATGCGATTCTGGTTGCCTGCGCTCATATTAAGCCGAAACGCGCCCTGGAGTGGCTCGAACAAAGCGACAAAGAATACGAAAGCGGAAAACGCTGGTATCGGGAAGAGGTTTAAGTAAAAAGTAAAAAGGTCAAAGGCAAAAAAGTCGGATGCTATTTAAGTTGTTGAATAGTCAGTAACTTAACTTTTGATTATCGAGTTAAAAACACATTGATAAAACCGTAATAATGATTTCTAGATTTAAGTCTTGGGGAGGCAGAAAAAAATGAAAAAAATAAAATATGGTATTTTTTTAGTTTGGTTGATGATTTTCGCGTTTGGTTTGACAGCGATTGCTCAAACTACGACTTCCACGATTGAAGGAATGGTAACTGATGCTAACGGAGCAGTTGTTAGTGGAGCATCGGTCACGGCAAAGAGCGCAACTTTGGCAGTTGAGCGGACTGTGACAACGGATAAGGAGGGATTTTATCGTTTAGTGGCGATGCCTGCGGGAACATATACAATTACGATTACGCAGAAAGGTTTTGTGACTAAAACATCCAATCTTGAATTGACGCTGAATCGGGTTGCGACTTTAGATGTTCAGTTGCAAGTTGGCGGAAGTGTCAACCAGGTTGAGATTACTTCGGAAAATCAATTGTTAGAGCCGAATGATGCCGCAGTCGGTTTAACCGTCACGCCCAAACAAATTACCGATTTGCCCGTCAATGGTCGCAATTATTTGGATTTATTGCAATTAGTTCCGGGCGTTGCGGTCAATCGGCAAGCTAATCCTGACGGAGATAATGCCACTCCGATTTTAGGTGAACGGGGCGGCAATACCAATTTTTTCATTGACGGACATCCGAACAAAGACACGGTTAATGGCGGACCGGCGGCGCAGTTTAATCAGGAAACCATCGCTGAATTCCAAGTTTTAACCACTGGGTATCAAGCCGAATTCGGACAGGCATCGGGAGCCATTGTCAATGTCATCACCAAAAGCGGCAGCAACGGTTTTCACGGAGTCGGCTCGCTGTTTTTACGAAATGACGGGTTGGATTCGTCAAATTCATTAAGCACAACGACTACCAAACCGCCTGACTTGAGCCGATATAATTATAGTGTTGCCTTAGGCGGTCCGATTATTAAGGATAAAGTCTTTTTCTTCGGTTCAGTCGAGCGGATTACCGAAGACCGTCAGATTGATTTTTCTTTTCCCAACACGGGCAATGCGACGGTTAATACGCTGCTCAGAAATCAGGAAAATCCGTTTGACACTCCGGCATTGACGCGGGAATCCAGACTGTTTTTCAAACTGAATGAACAACTTGGACGGCATCAGTTATCCCAAGAAGTAAATTATACCAACTCCCGAATCAAGAATTTTCTGCCGCTTTCTCAATCGCAAAGTCTGCCGTCGGCGCGGAATAATATTGGTTCACGCAGTCTTTTGTTGGCTTTTGGCGATACGGTTTTAGTCGGAAATCAGAGTAATCCGTTTATTGTAACGCTTCGCGGTGCGTTTCGCAGGGAGCCTTCGGATACCGAACCAGCACATCCTCAAATTGTCGGCTCGACTCGCTTTAATCCATACAGCGGACCCGGCTCTTTTTTGTTCGGCGATTTGCCGGTAGTGATTTTTGGTAATTCGAACACGCCTTCAAATCTGAAGCAGGAATATGTCTCGTTCACGGCTAATGTGAACAAATTAGTCGGCGACCACGATATTAAATTCGGTTGGAATTTTTTGCGGACAAAAGCGGACGGGGTTGAAACTCGTTTTTTGCAAAATCAGCTTTTTGCCACGGTAGCGGATTTTACACAATTTGGGGCGGCAAGTGCCGGGGTTTATTTACTCGCCGAACGTGGCGGAGTCACTCCGACGGGCGACGAAATTCACCTCCGAAACAATTACAATGGACTTTTTGTTCAAGACAATTGGAAATTGTTCAATAATTTGAGTGTAAATTTCGGAATTCGTTGGGATCACGATTCGGAATTTCGCACCACGGGAAACTTTTCACCTCGTTTGGGGGTGGCTTGGTCGGTTGATCCAAAAACAGTTATTCGGGGAAATGTCGGCGTTTATTATGACCAATTTCGTTTAGGATTAGTAAGAAATATTCCGGCATTCGGCGGTTCAGACCAACGAACCGGGCAAATCTTTGTCTTTCCGAGACTTTTGTATGGCTCGCCGTCTTTCATTTCCAGCATTGCTTTGCTGAGTGGATTACCGGGCGGCTGTTTTCAAAATCTAACTACAGGAAATTTAACCGATGCCCAAGTTACGGCGGCGGGGGCGGCGGGAATTTGTCCGTTCACCGGCGCACCGTTTATCGGGGTTGATAGGCTTAATCGGGTGGTTGCCGCAGGTCGTCCGCCGATTCCGGCAAATACTGTCGTAACGGCGGCAAATGTGCAGACATTAACGGGACTGACTCCGCAACAATTTGCCGACCAAGCAAGTGTCGCCATTGGACAACCTGTCGGATACTTTACTTTCGGAACGCTCGGAGTTCTTTACAATCAAGTTATTCCACCCGCACAGTTTCCGATAGCGATTGATGAAACTTTCAAAACGCCGCATACACTCGGGTTTAGCGTTGGATTTCAGCGTGAAATAATCAAAGATATAGTTATCGGGGCGGATTATTACCACCGCGAAATACGTGATATTTTAGGGGTTCGGACGACCAATCTTCCGTTTCGGGCAAGAGTTGTCGGGCGTGTTTTTGACCCGCCTTTCACCGCCGGTCCGATTAATACTTTTGGACCATTTTTCAAAGGGAAATATGACGGACTAATCATCAATTTTAATTCACGTTTCGGTAAACGGTTTGTCATTGGTTCAAGTTACAGCTATTCGAGAGCAATTGATAACTCGCTCGGAATCATTACGGGTCCTTCGGATAGTTTTGTCGGAATCGTGCCGGTTGTAACCGAAGGTGCTAACACCAATGCCAACGGTTCTTTCACAACTACACAGGGGCGTTTTGTCGCACAGGCGGGACAGTTTTACAATGGACCTGATTTGGATAGAGGACCGTCCGATTTAGCTTTAAACCACGTTTTCCAAATCAACGGTTTGATTGATTTGCCGTGGCAGTTTCAACTCGGGGCAATCTTCCGCGCTCAAAGCGGTTTTCATTTTACAAAAGGAAATGCCCCCGGCGCACCCTTGAGCGAAGGCGACCCCGACGGCGACTCGTCAATCAACGGGCTTGACATCAGAGCTGGACGAAATGCTTTTACGGCTCCACCATTTGCTAATTTTGATTTACGTTTTACCAAACGATTTAATTTGGGCGAAAGAGTCAAATTACAGTTATTGTTTGAGTTTTTCAACCTCTTGAATCGGCAAAATCCGGCGGCGGTGCAAACCGTAGAAGGCATTACCGGACAGCCATTTGGCAGACCAACCCAAGTTTTACCGGGACGCGAGGGACAATTCGGATTTAGAATTGAGTTTTAACAACCAAGACAGAAACACGCACGTTAGCAAGTGTGCCATTCGATTTTATATTAGACATTTTTCCTAAATAAGTAGTCATTCTGCTAAACTTAGAAGAATGAGTGTATTTGAAAAATATAAGCGGGTGAGCAAAAATTTTCAGACATAATGCCGCAAGCCCACACGAAGTAAGGGCGCGATTTCACGCTTGTTTCATGCGTGTTTCTGGATTTGGATTATCCCTGTAAATATCTTCTGACCTGCTTAAGATGAAACGTCCTGCCGAATTTACTCGCCTCGTGGGAGTCAATTATGCGACCTTTAATATCATCTTAGAAAAACTAAAAAACGAAATTATTCGTTATCGGCAAGCCAAATTAGTTCGCTGGTAGTGGCTTACGCAGTTCTTTGTCAATCGAAGACCAATTGTTACTAACTTTAACTTATCCCTAGTCAACATCATACTTTTTTGCAACTCGGCGAAATGTTTTCCATTAGTGAAAGTTAAGCCCAAAAACGCTACACTTTTATCACTCAAAGATTGCTCAAAGCGATGGACATTCCCAATGATAAAGCGTTGACGGCAGATAAGTTAAAGATAATTGCCGATGTTACTGAACAACCGATTGAACGTCCCTTCAAAGAGCAAAAATCGTATTATTCAGGAAAAAAAAAGAGCATACTATCAAAACCTTGATAATCGTCTGTTTTTTAACTGGAATCATTCTTTGAGTCAGATGTGCGAGAGGAACTAAACACGATTTTAAGATTCTCAAAGAAAGTAAATTGAAAATCAATGAAAATGCCAAAATCAAAGTGGATAAAGGCTTTCTTGGGATTCTCAAACTGTTCAGAAAAGCCCAAGTGCCGCCCATAGAAGTCCAAGTACAAACCGTTGACCAAAGAGCAAAAAGAGTTCAATCAACAATTGGCAAAGGAGCGTATCTTGATTGAACACCTCAACCGGGACTGCAAGATATTTCGGATTTGCAAAGAACAATATCGAGGCAAGCATAAAAATTATGAGCGAACTTGGAAACTGGTGGCATCTATTGTCAATTTGAAACGAGCAACTCGCCATCTCAAGTTTGCGACTCCATAATTTATTTAGGAAAGATGTCTATTATGAAATTTCAATCACGAACAAATAATTTTATCTTTTTAATTCTGTTACTTTTCATTAATTCGACTTTCGCTGTCGTGCAGGACGCGCCGAATGTTCCGCCTGGTCCGCAGGAGAAATTAACGACAAACGAAATTCGTCCTTCGGGCAACCGCGAGCTGACTGTTGCGGATGTTGAAACTTTTCTCGACGGAATTGTGCCGCTCCAACTTGTGCGGGAAGATATTGCCGGCGCGACCGTTTCAGTCGTCAAAGATGGAAAACTCCTTTTTGCCAAAGGTTATGGTTACGCCGACACCAAACAGAAAAAGATCGTTGTTGCTGATGAAACGCTGTTTCGACCTGGCTCGGTCGCCAAACTTTTCACATGGACGGCGGTTATGCAGCTTTATGAAAAAGGCAAACTCGATCTTAACCGTGATGTGAACGAATACCTTGATTTCAAGATTCCTGAAGCCTTCGGGAAACCGATTACGCTGAAAAATTTACTGACGCATACTCCGGGGTTTGAAGCACAAATTAAGGATTCATTCACAGTTGGTTCTGAAACCCCAAATCTCGGAGAGTATCTAAAGACACACATTCCAACACGAATCTACCCGCCGGGTGAAACCCCGGCTTACTCAAATTACGGAGCATCGTTAGCCGGATATATTGTCGAGCGGGTTTCGGGGCAATCCTTTACCGAATATGTCGAGGAACACATTTTTAAACCGCTTGAAATGAAACATTCGACCTTCGTGCAACCTCTGCCGCCGAATCTGGCATTAAATATGTCTAATGGTTATATATTGGGATCGGGTGAATCGCGACTATTTGAAGTAGTCCGCCCGACTGCCGCCGGAAGTATGACCAGCACTGCCACCGATTTGGCTCGTTTTATGCTCGCCCATCTGCAAGGCGGTCAACTCGGCGATGCCCGCATACTTAGTTCTGAAACAACTCGTCTGATGCACAGCCGACTTTTCGCATTAGACGATAATGCCAGCGGAGTGTGTTACGGCTTCCTTGACACATCAACAAACGGACACCGGATTCTCTGGCACGCCGGCGATACGCAGTATTTCCATAGCAATCTGCACTTGATTCCTGATGCAAATGTCGGATTCTTTATTTCCTATAACAGCTTGGGCAAAGCGGAAGTTACACCGCGTACAATAGTTTGGGAAGCGTTTCTTGACCGTTATTTTCCCTATATGCCGCCGGATACACCAACATTGAATAGTGCCAAACAGGATGCCCAAGCCGTCAGCGGCACATACATTTTCAGCCTACGCAGCGAAACATCGTTCTTTAAGGTATTCGGACTGATTGGCGAAGCCACCGTTTCAGCGAATAAAGACGAAACGATTGAAGTTTCTTTTCTGACCGATTCGAGGGGTAAGCCAAAGCGTTGGCGAGAAGTCGCACCGCTACAGTTTCGTGAGGTGGGCGGGCAGGAAACCATTGTTTTCAAACGTGACCGAACTAAGACCGGGAGTATGGAAATGCTTTTCTCTTTTCCGGTTTTTACGCTTCAACGAGTGGGATTTTGGGAGAATAAGACTATTCTTTTACCTGTTGTTGGAATTTCGCTTCTGATTATGTTTCTTACACTTGTGTTGGCTCCGGTCGTCTGGCTGGTGCGAAGACACTACGATTATAAGCCGGAGCTAACGTCGTTGGAACGTCGTTTGCGAATCGGTGTATGGGTTGTTTTTGCACTCAATCTGATTTTTATCGCGGCGATGTTCGGTCTGATTGCTTATGCAACGACGAATTTTGATTTTTTAAGCGATCGCGGAGTCGTTTGGTTTCATCTGGCGCAAGTAATCGGCGTTTTCGGCGCAATCGGAACGCTAGTCGTTTTCTACAACGCTGTCCACGCCTGGATGAGCAAACGATACCGAATCTGGGGAAAACTTCAGGCGACGATTTTCGTACTCGCTTGTTTCGGATTTCTCTGGTTTGTCTTTGCAGGCAATTTATTGAGTTTTACATCAAATTTTTGAAACGGCTGGTTGAGCTTGAATTGTCAGCCTCAATTAAGACATTTTGCCCGCGAAAAAACGCGAAAAAGTGATTTCAAGATATTTTCGCGCCTTTTCGCATCTTTCGCGGGCAAATAAAAAATGTTTGTAGCTGATTAGGTCAAAAGGATATTTTATCCGATTACAGAGTAATAAGTAGTTCAATTTTTAAGCTTTATGATGTTTGTAGTTCCGCTTTTAAGCGGTCAATCCGGTAATTATTCAACTTAACCGCCGCCTCAAGGCGGAACTACGAACATTCGTTTTCAGCAGAAAATTTAAAAAACGAACTAATAAGTAGTCTGTAAATTAAGTTTTCTGATATTTGGAAAGAGTTTTGAGTCCCGCCTTCAGGCGGCTAATGTTTAGAAACAGTCGCCTAAAGGCGGGACTCAAAACATTAGATAACTTTGTTTACAATGTATTAACTTCCCCGCATTGCTATCCGTTTTCATATGGACACAAACGCCTTTTGCCGATAGTATTTCACGCGAACACCATGCCTGAATGTTCGTTAAATTTCTCCAAAAAAGTGCGGAGGCAAACAAGGGTGACATTACGTCAAGTGCTTGCTTTTATTCGTGAGAGTAATCAAATTGCAGTCAAACATTTTTTTGTTGCTTTGTGTTTCCAGTTTTTCTTATTTTCAACAGCAACTGTGACACTCTGCCAACTTGGTTCTGCATCGTCTTCTTCTAAAGGCAAAACTGCTACAAGCAAGATAATCACAGGAACGTCCGTGCGCGTTCGTTCGGAACCGAAACTATCCGGAAAAGAGGTTGCTACGTTGAATTTGGGTGCAATAGTCAAATCAACCGAAAAATCCTCGACCAAAGATAAAATCGGACAGAAAGAAGATTTTTGGTACAAGATAACGACGCAGGATAAAAAGAGCGGATGGGTATTTGGCGGCTTTCTTATTAATTACGAAGAGGCAAAACGTGAAACCATCTATCTGAAAATTGCAACGGAAAGATTGAAACTGGAGGATGCAGATTTTGGCGACTATTCTGACCTTTATAATTTTCTAGCCCGCATTAACTCTCAAGTTAAAACTCAGGCGGTGGTTGCAGAACTCGAACTTTATAAATTTCAGGCTCTTGCAAAAGCACTTGAAAAAATTCCTTTTGACAAACAGACTACTACGCCCTACAGCGATTTCATTAAAAACAACGAGTCTAAAATTGCTTACAGCGAACCCGCAGGACAGTATTATGTACGTGCAGACCTTTTGTGGAATCTGAGTGCGCGTTACCGCACGTTATCCATAGGCGAAAGAATCGCTTGGGCGGCTTCGCAAACACCCATACCGGGCGAGTGCGAAGGCGACATTTCTTGTCACCTTATTTTCGTGAGACGGACCAACGGCGAATATCTAAAGCTTTATCCGAGTGGCGGACACGCAAAAGATTCTTTGCAACAGATGTCGGAGTTGTTTGCCCCAATCGTCGCCGATTTATCAAATAAAGAAACATATATGTTTGCCGGCAGTTTGGCTGAGAAACAAGATGCCAGAAAAACAATCTCTGAAATACGCACGATTCTGAGGCAAGTTGAGGCAAGCCCGTCAAAAGATATTGTGATGAATCAGCTAGATCAGATTTACAAAGCATTTCAGTAAGCAAGATGGACGAACTTGAAAGAATTGAAGACCAACTGAAACGGGCGCACGAAGGCGTAGCTTGGCACGGACCACATTTGCAGGAATTATTGTCCGGCATTAAAGCAGAACAAGCTTTGGCGAAACCAATCGCAAACACACACAGTATATGGGAAATCGTTTATCACATAGCGACTTGGGAGAATGTCGTCAGACTCAGGCTGATTGGTGAAACCCCGGAAGTGCCGGATGAAGAAAATTTCCCGACAATTGCAGATAAAAGCGAAGAGGCTTGGCAAGAAACTCTCACACGACTTGGCACAGCCAACAGACAATTACGCCAAGCCGTTTTAAGCGCAGACGAAAATCGTTTGAATGACCCCATAATGTCAATGGAAGGAATGCCCACAACCTACCGCACACTGCACGGTGCAGTCGAACATACCCTTTATCACGCGGGACAAATTGCCCTTATCAAAAATGCTTTGTTTAGTTAATTTTTGTATAGTCTCTGAAAAAAGTTTTCTATTAGGACTTTAATTCTTTGTTCAACCTTTGTTTTAGAGAATGATTAACGATTCAAATTCGGGCGTAGTGAATTTTGACAGCGCACGCGAACGGCTTCGTCCGCGTTATGGCTCTACGCGTGAAGATTTGGAAACGGAACTCGCGGAAACACGATTACTGTTGGATAAAGGCTTGTCAAAAGTAGCGGCTGAAAAGCTACAACAGATAATTCGTTTTTCCCGTCACGAACCTAACATAATGGCACAGGCGCGTTGTGCGCTTTCAATATCGCTCGAAATGCAAGGACAAATGCACGAATCGCTTGATGTAATAATTCCTTACGAACTCCAAGATTCACGCGAAAAACTTAATGAAGATCTCGCAATCGAAGTCCGCACACAGCTCGGCGTCGCTTATAACAATACGGGCGATTATCCCAAATCAATTGCGGTTCTTAATGCCGCCCTGCGCGACGCAACCGAATCAAAATCCGATATTCAACTCGGCATGGTTTATGTCGCACTTGCTTATTCATACCGCCGTATCAACGAATATCAAATTGCACGCGATTATTCGCAAAAAGCACTGGCACATAACAGGTTGACGGGTGATTGGCGTTCGCTGTCGGAATCGTATCGCGGGCTTGCGATGGCTGACCTTTACGAAGCCAAATACGAATCTTGCTTAGAAAATTTTCAACAGGCACTTCAACTTGTGGGTGACCGTCCCGCACCTTTTATTCAGGGGAAAATTTATTCCGACATGGCTGGCGTTTTATGGTTTTTGAAACGTCCCCACGAAGGCATAGCCTGTCTTGAAAAATCCATCAACTATTTTGAGCGCACGGAACACAAAAGCAACGCCGCGAGTTGCTATAACAATTTAGGCATAAACCGAATGCTTCTGGGACATTGGGAACTCGCACAAGAAGCGTTTGAAACAGCAATTAAATTAGCAAATGCTGTTGATGAAAACGACAAACAGTCTTCAATGATTCTGGATTCGACTGCCGAATTACAACTGCTCAGAGGTAACTACGAAGAAGCATCTTCGTTGATTAAACAAGCCGTTCAATATGCGTACAATACAAACAGACCTTGGTTTATAACTCAAACGCTCCGCACCGAAGCACGTTATTACATTTTGAAAGGTCATAACGAAAAGGCTATCGAATCAGCCAAAAAATCTTTGGAGTATGCAGAGCGAATCAGTAATGAACAAGCTATCTTTAACGCAAGGCTTGCGCTTGCCGAAAGCTATCTGCGAAATCAAGATTTGCCCGCGTGCGCTCAGGAACTCAAAAAAGTTACAAATGAAACCGCCGAATCAACCTTTGATTTTGATGTCATCGGTGAAGCGCAACGCTTAAACGGCTGGCTTGCGCTTGAATTAAAAAACCACGCTCTTGCAACACATCACTTTAGCCGCAGTGTTTCCATCTTTGAAACTATATGCGACGTTTTCAGAACGGCGCGTGCACGTTTTGAATTAGGAAAAGCCTACACTGAAACCCAACCCGAACGTGCCGCCGAAAATCTTGTCCTGGCGATTCGCACGTTTCAGGAACTCGGTGCGAAACCCGCGCTTAAAGAGGCGGAAAAAGCTCTGGCGGATTTAGACCGCACCCGCCCCGAACAAAGACAAGAACCAAGCGCATTGATGCAACTTCTCACTCTACGAATGGCTGAGGCTGCGGCTTCGCGTGATTTGTTGCTCGCTGAATTGGCTTCTGTTATCTACCAAGAGATGTATGCGCGGTTTGTCATCATTACAGAACCTGACGAAGAAGAACATTCACGAATTGTCGTATCTCACGGCGGCACAGCCGAGGACATAACGGGTTATGTAAAGAAACTACAACTACAAAAAACAGAACGTGAGCGCGAACGGTTCGCCATAGAAAATAATTTTTCAATCACTAAATTACGCGCTCCGAACACGAAAACCGCTACGCTAATCATTTCACCGCGTGATGCATCCATGCCTTCAGGAATTTCTCTTGACCCAATCTTGCGTATTGCCGAATTGGGGCTGGACGTTTGCGCCTTACGCGAGAAAGAACGCTCAACACGAAACAGTCAGGAACAAACGCGAACGGAAGACCAAAGCCTAATGCCCGGCTTTATTCATTCAAGCCCTGCAATGATGCAACTCGTCGAAGAGGTTCATAAAATCCGCTCTTCGGATGTAACGGTTCTTGTCACGGGTGAAAGCGGCACAGGTAAAGAATTGGTCTCGCGTGCGATTCATACAATTTCGTCGCGCCGCGATAAAATTTTCGTTCCATTCAACTGCACCGCCGTCCCGAAAGAACTTTCCGAAGCCTATCTTTTTGGCTATCGTCGCGGCGCGTTTACAAGCGCAACATATGATTCGTCAGGTGTTATTCGCACAGCGGCGGGCGGCACGCTTTTCTTGGATGAAATAGGAGATTTGCCGATTGATGTTCAGCCGAAGATTTTACGTTTTCTGCAAGAAGGCGAGATTCAGCCGCTCGGCGAACAAAAACCTTCAAAGGTTGATGTTCGCATCATCGCGGCAACAAATACAAACCTGGAAGATATGGTTGCGTCAGGGCGTTTTCGTGAAGACCTGTTCTATCGTCTTAACGTAATTCGCCTGCGTGTGCCGCCGCTCAGAGAACGCCGTTCCGAAATTCCTACGATTATTAATTACTACATCAATCATTATTCGTCCAAATTTCGCAAACGCGACATCAGCATCACACCGCAGACTGTTGATTTGCTGATGGTCAATGATTGGCCCGGAAACGTGCGCCAACTCTGCAACGAAATTCAACGCATCATCGCACGTGCAGAGGACGGCAACACAATCACACCAGACCATCTTTCGCCCGAACTTCGCCGCGTCACGACTCCGCACGCGCCGCAAAGCGCAGGCGTTACACCTATAAATTCGGTTAACGTTTCAACAGCAGGAATGACACTTCAGGAAGCGGTTGACGAACTTGAGCGAAAAATCATCTCGGAAGCGATGAACCGTCACAACGGAAACATCTCTCGCGTAGCACGCGAACTCGGACTGACGAGACGCGGGCTTTATCTGAAACTCGAACGCCTTCAGTTAAGAGCAAGCGCGTAAATTTTTAGCCTAGGCATTTAGTTCTAAAGCCAGGGCGATGACATCTTCCAACTCCATATTTTCGCCCTGTGCTAACGCTTCGGCAAAAGCCTTTTCGCCCAACACTTCATGTGCTGAATTGATTGTATTCGCAAGCAAAAGCGCATCAACAGGGTCTTTGATGAAGCCCAAAATGTTGCGTAGTTTCGTCGTTGCACCCACCAATACACAAGCCCGATAATGTTGACCGAGTTTTCCAGCGATGCCCGCAAACCCGTCAAGCGCGGCAGCTATCATACGTTTGTCTTTCATGTTAGTAACAATACTCAAACATTCTTTATGATACTTCAAAGCGTCATCATACTTTCCTAATTTATCGTTTACATATCCGAGGTTGCTCAAAACGATTGAAGTTAAATTCGGTCTTTTCGTTCTCTTTGCCCTTATCAAAGCTTCTTCATAATAACGGCGCGATTCAGTGTAATCGTTTAGGTATCGGGTTGTTTCTCCTAACGTGTTCAGCAAAAGTGCGTGTTGCCTATCATCGTTCGTTTCTTTTGCCTCTGTTAAAGAGCCTCTTTTAGCAGAGCCTTTGCATTTACATATTCGCCCTCATGGTTTGCCACAATTGCCAAATTATTGAGGGTAAAAACAATCAACGCTTTGTCATGGACGTTTTTTGCAATCTTCAAACTTTCTGCAAAAGCCGTGCGAGCCTCCTCATAATTTCCTTTTATCTTGAATTAGCCCAAGACTCCCTCTATCATCCGCTTTGGGATTTAGAGGGAGATGTAGGGCGTTGCCGCCGCCGCCGTGCTTTCAAACGGCGGTTTAAGCCTCTGAATCAATCGG
>Ga0187894_10005012_pt1 | contig 13837 bp, 12 predicted proteins | sample GBC1701081metaG_FD_136650 | JGI IMG/M metagenome (GOLD analysis project Ga0187894, IMG submission 136650) | White microbial mat communities from a lava cave in the Kipuka Kanohina Cave System on the Island of Hawaii, USA - GBC170108-1 metaG ...
GGAGAGGGGGGAATCGGTGGAGTATGACGCTCGATCCCTTCATCGCCGACTGGCTCAATCTCCTGCTGCGCTGGGCGCATATGATGGCGGGCATTGCCTGGATCGGCACTTCCTTCTATTTCGTGGCGCTCGACTTTTCGCTGAAGCGCCGGGCCGGTCTTCCCGCCGGCGTCTATGGCGAAGCCTGGGAAGTGCATGGCGGCGGCTTCTATCACGTGCAGAAATATTCGGTGGCGCCCGCCGATCTGCCGCCCGACCTCATCTGGTTCAAATGGGAAGCCTATCTCACCTGGCTCTCCGGCTTCCTGCTGCTGATCGTGCAGTTCTATTTCAACGCGACGAGCTACCTGATCGATCCGACGATCATGCCGCTCACCCCCTGGCAAGCCATCGCGATCTCGCTCGCCGGATTGGCGGCGGGCTGGTTCATCTATGACGGGCTGTGCCGCTCGGCCCTGATCCATCGTCCGGGATGGCTGGCGCTCGCCGTCTTTCTCCTGATCCTCATCGCGGCTTACGGCTTCACCCATGTCTTCTCGGGCCGAGGCGCCCTTATCCATGTCGGGGCCTTCATCGGCACGATGATGGCCGCCAATGTCTTTGCGGTCATCATTCCCAACCAGAAGAAGATCACCGCTTCACTCCTCAAAGGCGAGGCGCCCGATCCCAAACTCGGCATCACCGGCAAGCAGCGCTCGCTGCACAACACCTACCTGACCTTGCCGGTGCTTCTGATGATGATCAGCAACCACTATCCGATGATCACCGATCATCGCGAGGCGTGGATCCTGGTAGGCCTCATCGTCATCGGCGGTGCCGCCTTGCGCCACTTCCTGGTGCGCCATGAAGTGGGCGACGATATGGAGGAGATCGCCTGGACCTTGCCGATCATTTTCGGTGCGCTCGCCGCGGCACTCTGGCTGACCGAGCCCGCGCCCATCATCGGCGAAGGGCTCGTAGTTTCGGATTCGGAAGTTCTCGGAATCACGGCCAAGAACTGCACCATGTGTCATGCCGCGAAGCCGACGCATCAAGGCTTCAAGGAGCCGCCCAAGGGCGTGGCGCTCGAGACGCTTGATGAATTGCGCCGTTACAATGCGCAGATCATGGCGCAGGCGGTGCGCAACAAGTCGATGCCGCTCGGCAATGAGACCGGCATGACCGATGAGGAGCGCCAGAAGCTCGGCGCCTGGCTGGCAGCGCAATGACCACGCTCAGCAACATAAACGCCATGACGCGACGGGCTTTCGTCGCGGCTTTCGGCGATGTGGCCGAGCATTCGCCCTGGGTGGCGGAAAAGGCCTGGGATAAGCGGCCCTTCGCCGATCGCGACGCGCTTATCCAGGTTTTCGCGGAAGCCTTGCGCCAGGCGCCACGCGAGGCGAAGCTCGCTCTCATCCGCGCCCATCCCGATCTCGCGACGCGCGCCAAGCTCACGGCGGATTCGACGAATGAGCAGGCGGGCGCCGGGCTCGACCGCTTGAGCCCCGATGAATTCGCGCGCTTCAGCCGCTTCAACGAAGCCTATAAGACGCGCTTCGGCTTTCCGTTCATCTTTGCGGTCAAGGGCGCGACCAAGCATCAGATCCTGGCCGCCTTCGAAGAGCGGCTTGGCAACAGTCCGGAAAAGGAATTCGAGATCGCTCTTGCCCAGATCCTGCGCATCTTCCGCTTCCGGCTTGAAGATCGGGTGTCGCCATGACTCATGTCCTCTTCGGTGCGCTACTGACCTTCGGCGCCGAGCCTGAGGATTGTTTCCATGAAACACAGGGCGCGGTGGTGATCGGCGATGATGGCCGCATCCTGTGGCGGGGCGCCCGGCAGGATCTTCCGGAGGACTATCGCCCGAGCCCTGCCGATGATTTCGGCGATTGCCTGATCCTGCCGGGCTTCATCGATGCCCATATCCACTTCCCGCAGTATCGCATGCTGGCTGCACCCGGCAAGGATCTGCTCGACTGGCTCAACCGCTTCACCTTCCCCGAAGAAGCGCGCTATGGCGATGAAGCCTATGCCAGGGCGGCAGCGGAGAAGTTCCTCGAACGGCTGTTCAGCCATGGCACGACCTCGGCCATGGTCTTCTCCTCGGTGCACCAGGTCAGCGCCGATGCCCTGTTCGACGCGGCGCACCGGCGGCACATGGCACTCGTGACCGGCAAGACGATGATGGACCGCGACGTGCCGGCTTCGGTGCGGGACAGCCCGGAGCAAGCAGCGGTCGAGAGCGAGGCGCTTTATCGCAAATGGCATGGCAGGGATCGCCTGCGCTATGCGGTGACGCCGCGCTTCGCCGTCACGTCGAGCGAGGCGCAGCTTCAGGTGGCGCATGACCTGATGCAATCCTTGCCTGACGCGCTGCTGCAGACGCATCTTTCGGAAAGTCAAGGCGAGCTCGAGCGTATTCGCGAGCTCTATCCGAATGATGCGGATTATACGGCCGTCTATGACCGTTTCTGGCTGCTGGGCGAGCGCAGCCTCTTCGCTCATGGCGTCCATCTCTCCGATCGCGAATGCCGGCGCCTGTCGCAGACGGACTCGATTGTCGTCCATTGCCCGACCTCGAACATGTTCTTGGGCTCGGGGCTGATGGACATGGCGTATCTGAGTATGGAAAGGCGGCCCGTACGCCTGGCGCTCGGTACCGATGTCGGCGGCGGCACCAGCTATTCCATGCTCGCCACTCTGGGTGCTGCCTATAAAGTGCAGATGCTCGCCGGCAATCGGCCGACGGCTCTCGAATTGTTCCATCTGGCGACGCGGCGCAATGCCGAAGCCTTGCGCCTTGCCGATGAGATGGGCTCGCTCGAGCCCGGCAAATGGGCGGACATCGTGGTGATCGATCCGCATGCGACCGAGATCCTGGCGAGCCGCCAGGAGCTTTCGCGCTCGCTGGAGGATATGCTGTTCGCGCTTATGATATTGGGCGATGATCGCGCCATACGCGCGACCTATGTCGCCGGACGCAAGGTTCATGAGAGAAGGATGAAATGACGAGTTCCTATCCGCGCGACATGAAGGGCTATGGCCGCGCCATACCCGACCCGCAATGGCCTGACGGCGCTTATGTCACCGTGCAGTTCGTGCTCAATTACGAAGAGGGCGGCGAGAATTGCGTTCTCCATGGCGATGCCGCGTCCGAGGCGTTTCTCTCCGAGATCGTCGGCGCCCAGGCCTGGCCGGGGCAGCGCCATTGGAACATGGAATCGATCTATGAATATGGCGCGCGCGCCGGCTTCTGGCGCCTGTGGCGCATCTTCACCGGCCGCAAGATACCGCTCACCATCTATGGCGTGGCGACGGCGCTCGAACGCTCGCCCGACCAGACCCAGGCGATGAGGGAGGCGGGCTGGGAGATCGCCAGCCACGGCCTCAAATGGATCGAATACAAGGATTATAGCGAGGCCGACGAGCGCGCCCATCTCGAGGAAGCGATAAAGATCCACACCCAGGTCACCGGCGAGCGGCCGCTCGGCTGGTATACCGGGCGCTGCTCGGTCAATACGACGAAGCTGGTGATGGAGGAGGGCGGCTTCCTCTATTCATCGGATTCCTACGCCGATGACCTGCCCTATTGGGTGGCGCGGCCGCAAGGCGGCAGCCATCTCATCATACCCTATACGCTCGATGCCAATGACATGCGCTTCGCCACGCCGCAGGGCTTCAACAGCGGCGAGCAGTTCCATGCATATCTGAGAGACAGTTTCGATTGCCTCTATGAGGAGGGCCGCCGCGGTTCGCCCAAGATGATGTCGGTGGGGCTCCATTGCCGGCTCATCGGCAGGCCGGGACGAGCCCTGGCGCTCGAACGCTTCCTCGACCACGTCGTGCGCCACGACAAAGTGTGGATGCCGCGACGCATCGATATCGCCCGGCACTGGCACGAGCATTTTCCGCCGGCGTGAATGTTCTGTGGCCCGGCTCGCCCGCATCGTCATTCCGGATGTCCCGCATCATGTGGTGCAGCGGGTGCGATCCGGCGTCGTGCTCTTCGCCGATGATGCCGATTATGCCGAGTATCGCGATATCCTCTTGCGCAACCTGCGCGGCGTCGAACTGGTTTCCGCCTGCATGATGCCCGATCACGTGCATCTGGTCGCCATTCCGCAGGCGGCCGATGCGCTGGCGCGCATGATGGGCGAGACGCGACGTCTCTACGCCCGCCACAAGGGGCTCGGGCCGCAAGGGCTCTGGCGCGGCAGGTATCAATCCTGTCCCTTGGACGAAGCCCATGCCCAGGCGGCGCTCGCTTATGTGAGTTTCAATCCGGTGCGCGCCGGGCTCGTCGCCGATCCCGGCCAATGGCCGTGGCTGATCGGCGAAAAGCATCTGGCACTGCCTGCCGATGAGCGCCATATCGAGGCGATCAGGCGTGCGACACGCACCGGCAGGCCGGCGGGCGCTGCCGATTTCTACACCCGGATCGAATATGAGCTCGGCCGCTCGCTGAAGCCGAAGAAACGCGGCCGCAAGGCGCGGTGGTGATCCGCTAAAGTTCGAGGATCGCAGGCTGCGGCAGCTCGACTTCCTCGAGATTGTTGCCCGGACCTTTGCGGTCGATGATCAGGAAGTCACCCTCCTGGTCGAGGACGAGGAGCGGATAGTGCCAGATGTTGCGGGCATAGTTGATACCCTGCCGGCCCGTGGCGCGGAAGGCACGGAGCGTGCCGATGGCGGGCGCCGGACCCGCTTCGGCGACGACGATGAGCCAGTCGCGATCCTGCAAGGGATAGAAGGCCTGGCTGCCGAGCGGATGGCGCTCGACGAAGCCGATCTCGATCGGAAGCGGCCGCGGCCTGCCGTGGAACAGGCTGATGATCGTCTCGCCGTTCTCGGCATCGGTGTCTATGCGCGCCAGATCGTGAAAGCGTTCGGCATAGCCCTGATTGATCGGATAGTGATGAGCGCCCGTCATCTCGATGACGTCGCCGAAAGGCGCGAAGCCGGCACGGGTGAGCGGTTCGATCTTGAGTCGGGATGCAATGGCGGAGCGTGAATCATTGGTCATGATCTCGCCAAACTAGCGGTTAACGCTGCGCAAGACCACAAGGGTTCCGCAGACTGTCGTTGCGAGAGACCCAAGGGAAGTGTGATCGACATGCAACGAACATTGCCGCGTCGCACAAAAATCGACAGCACAAAAAAATGCGTGATCAAAATCAAGGCACAAGCAAGCTGTTGAAATAATTGAAGCTCAGTCTTGATGTGGCGCAAAAGAGGCAAACTGACGTAACGATTGCCGCAAAAATGCCGATGGTCCTCGCAGAGTTGTGATGTTATCAAACTAGAGGGTTGGGGAACCGATGAGCGCTAGGGACGGGCGCTGCGTTTTCATCGTTCACCAATCGAGGGGAAGTTTAAGTAAATGCGTTTAAGAGCGTCCGTGGTCGTGCCGGCCATATTGTCTGTTGTCTTGGTCGGTTGCAATGCACTCCCGAGCGAAGGCCCCCGCAGCAAGCAGATCGAAGAAACCTACCTCGAGAAGAACACGGCAGGTTTCGCTCTCGTCAATGTAAATCGCAGTGTTGCCGATTATCTGGCGCGTCATCAAACGATCAGCTTCGGCGACCGCTTCGGCAAGGGCAAGCCCAACCGCGCCGAACTGATCGGACCGGGTGATGTGCTCACCGTCACGATCTGGGAAGCCGACCAGACCGGCGTGTTCGCCAGCACGAGCACCGCCGATCGCGGCACCATTCCCGATGTCGAGGTGAGCAGCCGGGGAACCATCTCGATACCCTATGCCGGCGCGATCAAGGCGGCCGGACGCACGCCGCAGGGCCTCGCGGCCTCGATCGCCAAGGCTCTGTCGAACAAGGCGGTCGAACCGCAAGTGCATGTGGCGCGCAAGGAAAAAGTGGCTTCCGTCGTCACGGTCACGGGCGGTGTCGGCAAGGCCGGTCTCTATCCGTTGAGCCTGCGTGGCGACACGCTGCTCGATGTCATCGCCGGATCGGGCGGAACGTCCTCTGCCGCCTATGAGACGGTGGTGAACCTCACCCGGCAGGGCGAGATCGCCTCGTCCTATCTCGATCACGTCCAGGAGACGCCGGCCGACAACATCTACATGCGACCTGGCGATATCATCAGCATCGAGAAGATGCCGCGCACCTATTCGGCCTTCGGCGCGGTGGAGCGCAAGGGCAATGTCCCGTTCGGCGCCGGCAACCTCAATCTGATCGAGGCTGTCGGCAAGGCATCGGGCCTCGCCGATATCCGCGCCGATGCTTCCGGCGTCTTCCTCTTCCGCTTCGAAAAGCGCGCCGTCGCAGAACGCTTCTCGTCCAAGCCGATCCAGGTGCAGGGTGACCTTGTGCCGGTGATCTATCGGCTCAATCTCAGGGATGCGAACCAGTATTTCTTCGCCCAGGCGATCGCCATGCAGGATCGTGACGTCATCTATGTGGCCGATGCCTCGACCGTGGCCCTGCAGAAATTCCTGGGTATCCTGGGTTCGGCGCTGTCGCCGCCGGCCTCGGCGTTGCGGACATACAACTCGGCGAACCAGCTGTGATCAGGAGCTGACTTTGAGCAGGCCTGTGAGCGGTGCGTAGAGTTGCGGGGTGGAGGCGAGGACGGCATTGCCTTTGCGAAGGCCGTCCTCGCCCAGAAAATCATTCACGCTCCCGCCCGCTTCCTTGACGATGCACAAGCCCGCCGCGACGTCCCACGCATTGATATGCGCTTCCCAATAGCCGTCGAGCCGGCCGTCCGCCGTCAGAGCGAGGCCGAGCGCGCCTGAGCCGAGCCGGCTATATTCGCAATGGGCATCGAGCAAGGCCTTGACCGCCTCGGCATGAGGAGCGACCGGGCGGCGATAGCTGAAGCCGATGGCGATCCGCGCCTCATCGAGCTTCTTCACTTTGCTGACCTCGATCCTGCGGCCGTTGAGCGTGGCTCCCTGGCCCTGGCGGGCGGCATAGAGCTCATCGGTGATCGGGTTGTAGATCACGCCGATGGCGAACTTGCTCTCGGCGAGAAGGCCGAGCGAGACACACCAGAGCGGGATACCGCGCAGAAAATTGGCGGTGCCGTCGATCGGGTCGATGATCCAGACGGCCTTGGCGCCTTCATTCTGCACGCCGCGCTCTTCGCCGAGGAAACCGTCTTGCGGGAAGAGCCGCTTGAGCGCGCCGACGATCATGTCCTCGCAGGCGCGGTCCGCCTCGCTCACCAGATCCTGGGTGCCCTTGCGCTCGACATCGAGCTCGTGGCGCCTGCGGTAATGATCGGCCGCCCGCTCGCCCGCCTCGCGCACGACGGCGAGCGCCGTCCAGTATCTCAATTCGATCTCATTCGATTCCAAAGGCGGCCTCTTTCTAAAACGATCAATCCAAGCTCTATCGCATCTTCCAGTTTCGCCGACATTCCCTTCCGGATTCGGCACCGCTTTGATGGCGAATCCGACCCCACTTCACTAGACTGCGACCATGATCATTTATCTCAATGGCTGGCCGGGCGTCGGCAAGAAGACGATCGGCCAGATCGTGGCGTCGCGGCTCGGCGCTCGCTTCGTCCACAATCACCTCCTGCATGATGTGGCGATCGCCTGCCATGGACTGACCGATCCCGCGCGTTGGGACCTGTATGAAGAGGTGCGGCGGGCAGCCTATGGAGCACTGCGAATGCGGCCGCGTGAAGAGGTCTTCGTAATGACCAACGCGCTCTGCACAAATTCGGATCGTGAACGCGAGGCTTGGAATCATGTGGTCGATCTGGCCGTCGACCGTAAGGTTCCGCTCATTCCCATTGTCCTGGAGGCGGCATTCGCGGAAAATGCGCGGCGGCTGCAGGACAGTGAGCGTACCGGCCGCAAGATGACCGATCCCCGCCTGCTTCAAGAGTTCATGGCGGCCGATACCATACAGAAGCCGGATATGACGGAGCTGCTCGTGCTCGATGTGACGAGGCTCTCGCCGGATGAGGCAGCAAAGACGATCTTGCAACATGTTTCGAGTTTGACGGCTAGCGGCAAGCTCCGCACGGCGACGCCCACCGCCTCCCGGTTGAAATAGCTCAGGCAAAGAGCTCCGTCTTCTCGAAGCGGGTCACGTCGATGAGTCCGATGTCAGAAATGCGCAATTCCGGGATCACCACCAGCGCCAAGAGCGAATGCTGCATATAGGCGTTGTTGAGGCTGCAGCCGCAGGCTTGCATTGCTTCGACCATCTTGCCGGCCTTCTGGGCGACGATCTCGGCGCGCTCGTCCGACATGAGGCCGGCGATCGGCAGTTCGACCAACGCCAGGACCTTGCCCTTGCTCACCACGACGATGCCGCCGCCGACCTCGCCGAGCTTGTTGGCGGCGATCGCCATGTCGTCCTTGTTGGTGCCGACCACGATCATATGATGGCTGTCATGGGCAACCGTGCTCGCCACCGCGCAATCGGTAGCGTAGCCGAAGCCCGAGACAAAACCGTTGGTCACCTGTCCGGTGGCGCGGTGGCGCTCGACCAGCGCGATCTGGCAAACATCCTGCTCACGGTCCATCAAGGCGAGGCCCTGGCTCACCTTGAGCTCGCGCTCCAGCGCCTTGGTCGGCGCCTGGTTCTCGATGACGCCGATGACCCGCGCCTTGACCTGGTTGGCGCCCTTGGGCGCTGCGATGTCGAAGTCCTTCGCCGCAAGCTTGCGGCCCATCTTCACCGTGTCGCGGGCACTCTTGGGGTAAGGATAAGCCTTGATGTCGGCGGTGAGCTTGCCGTTCTCGGCCAGCACCTGACCATGGGCGATGACCAACTCGATGGGAAGCGTCATCAGGTCGGAGGTCAGGATGAGGTCAGCCCGCCTGCCGGGCGTGATGGAGCCCAGTTCGCGCTCGAGGCCGAAATGCTGGGCGGTGTTGATGGTCGCCATCTGGATGGCAGTGATGGGCTTGAGACCTTGCGCGATGGCGTGGCGCACGACCCGGTTCATATGGCCGTCATTGACCAGCGTGCCCGAATGGCTGTCATCGGTGCACAGCACGAAATTGCGCGAGTCTATGCCGCGCTCGGTGACGGCCTTGATCTGGGCGGCGACGTCAAACCAGGCCGAGCCCAGCCGCAGCATCGCGCGCATACCCTGACGGACACGGGCGATCGCATCCTCGATGCGGGTGCCCTCATGGTCATCGGCGGGGCCGCCCGCGACATAAGCGTGGAAGGGAAGGCCGAGATCGGGCGAGGCATAATGGCCGCCCACCGTCTTGTGCGCGGCCTGGGTCGCCGCGATCTCGCCCAGCATCTTCTCGTCCTTGAAGGTGACGCCCGGAAAATTCATCATTTCCCCGAGCCCGATGATATTGGGCCAGGCCATCGCCTCCTTCACCTCGGCGACGCCGAGCGAGGCGCCGGCATTTTCGAGGCCGGGGGCGCTGGGGACACAGCTCGGCATCTGCACCAGCACATTGATGGGCAGGCTCGCAGCCTCGTCATGCATCAGCTTCACGCCGGGCAAGCCCAGCACATTGGCGATCTCATGCGGATCGATGAACATCGTCGTCGTGCCATGCGGGACGACGGCGCGCGCGAATTCGGTCACCGTCACCATGCCGCTTTCGACATGCATGTGCCCGTCGCAGAGCCCCGGCACGAGATAGCGGCCATTGGCCTCGATGACCTTCGTCTTGGGGCCGACCGCGTGAGAGGCGTCAGGTCCGACATAGGCGAAGCGGCCGGCGATGATGGCGATATCGGTATCAGGGATGATCTCGCCCGAATGCACATTCACCCAGCGGCCTTTGCGGATCACGGTGTCGGCCGGCGTTCGCCCCATGGCGACGTCGATGAGCTGCGGCGCCGACTCGAACCAGGTCTTGGGCATTAGGCTGTTCTCCTATTGAGGGCGGCGGGGTGGCGTGCTCACCACCTCGACGCAATAGCGCGGCACATAGTGCTGCGCCCGTTGTTTGTAGAAATCGACACAGAAGGACTGGAAGGCGGCGAATTTGCGCGACACATAGCGCCTTCGCGGATAGAGCAGGTTGACCGAGACTTCGGGCGAACGCCACCGCGGCAGCACGGGCACGAGATGGCCAGTGGCGCATTCGATCTCGGTGAAGAAATCGGGGAGGTAGGCGAGGCCCTCGCCCGCCACTGCGAAATACTTGATCATCCAATAGTCGTTGGCGACGCAGCTTGCCGGCGGCAGCACGTCGAGCGTTTCCTCGAGCCGCTTCAGATGCCAGGATTGAAGGCCCGTCGGCGTGCGGAAGGCGATGCCGCGATGATCGTGAAGCTCGGCCGGCGCTTCGGGCTGGCCATGCTTCTCGATATAGGCGGGGCTCGCATAGAGGCCGAAGGAAGCGCCGGTGAGGCGGCGCGCGATATAGTCGACATTGGAGGGCTCGCCCCAATAGAAGATGCCGTCGAAGGCCTGCTGGCGCTCGGGCGCGAAGAGATAGCCGGACGAAAGGAAGATCACGTCGATCTTCACCTGGGGAAATCGCTGGCGGAAGGCGAAGAGCAGTTCCGAGGTAAAGGACGTGCCGAACTCGCCGGTCGAGCCGATGGTGAGCGTGCCGGCGATTTCCTGGCGCATGGCGGCGATCGCTGCTGCGGCGCCATCGCAGCTCGCCTGGATGCGATGGGCATGGTCGAGGAACTCGGCCCCGGCGTCGGTCAGGAACATGTCGCGGCCCTCGCGCACGAAGAGCGCTACGCCGAGCTTGTCCTCGAGCTGACGGATCTTGTGGGAGAGCGTCGATTTCGGCAGGCCATGCAGCTTGGCCGCGTTGGACAGCGAGCGCGCATCGGCGACCTTGATGAAATAATCGATGGCCTCGAGATCCATGGTCTGTCCAAAATATTGGACGAAATGTCCAAAATTAACAGGCAATTCGCCAATTGCGTGGACGAGCATAATACGGGAAAGTTGCGGGCAACAAGGGAAAAGGAGCCGATTTTGCCCGATATTCGCGATTATATCCGCGCCGGCCGTGCGGAGCTCAAGGCGACGGTAATCATTAAAGGCGGCCAGCTCGTCAATGTGGCGTCTGAGGAGATCTATCCGGCCGATATCGCCATTTACCATGACCGCGTCGTGGCCATGGGCGATGTGAAGATCTATGAGGGCAAGAATACGGAGATCATCGACGCCACGGGCTATCATCTCTGTCCCGGCATGATCGACGGCCATCTCCATGTCGAATGCTCGAAAATGTCGATCACCAGCTTCGCCAAGGCGGTGGTGCCTTTGGGCACGACGGCAATCGTCTCCGGCCTCGACCAGATCCTGGTCTCGGCGGGCGTCGCAGGTGCACGCGAATTCCTCGACGAGGCGGAGAGAAGTCCGCTCAAGGTCTTCTGGGGCGCGCCCTGCAAGACGCCCTATACGCTGCCCGTCTCCAATGTCGGGCACTATTTCGGGCCTGAGGATCACCGCGCCACGCATCATTGGCCCGAATGCGTCGGCATCTGGGAGACGGTGCGCGAATTCATCCAGGAAATGGACGACAACGTGCTGGAGGCCCTGGCCATTGCCGAGAAGAGCCGCCTGCCGGTGCTCGGCTGCTCGCCCATGGCGCGGGGCCAGAAGCTCAACTCCTATCTGCAGAGCGGGGTGAGGGCGGATCACGAAAGCTACACCGCCGATGAGATGCTGGAGAAATTGCGCAACGGCATGAATGTGGTGATCCGCGAATCTTCGATCTCGCATTTCCTCACCGAGAATTTGCGCATCGTCACCGAGATGGGCATCACCGCGACGCGGCGCATCTCCTTCTGCACCGACGATGTCGTGGCGAGCGACATCCTCAAGCGCGGCCATCTCGACAATATGGTGCGCATGGCGATCAAAATGGGCATCAAGCCTTTGACCGCCATCCAGATGGCGACCATCAACGGCGCGGAAGCCTTGCGCATCGATCACAAGGTCGGGCTGATCGCGCCCGGCCGCAGCGCCGATATCCTGTTCGTCAAGGATTTGAGCGATTTCCATGTCGACCGTGTGGTGGCCAAAGGCAAGCTCGTGGCCGAGAAGGGCAAGCTCACGGCAGCGCTGACGCCGCCCAGGCGCAGCGACACGCTGATGCGCACCTTCAAGGTCGATCCCGTAAAGCCCGAAGAGCTCATAGTGCGCGGCAAGGGGAAGGGCGAGAAGGCCAAGGTCCTCGCCATGGCGGTATCGCCCGACCAGATCTTCGTGCGCAAGCGCCGCGACGTGACGCTTCAGGCCAAGGACGGCATCATTTTGGCCGACCCGAAGCTGGATGTGCAATATGTGACCGTGGTCGAACGCTATGGCCGCACGCGAAACCGGCCAGTCGCCTTCGTCGCGGGTTTCGGCCTCGAAACGGGGGCGCTCGCCACCTCGACGGCGCCCGACGACAATAATATCGTCTGTGTCGGAACCAATCCTCAAGACATGGCGGTCGCCATCAACCATATCATCGCCCATAATGGCGGTCAGGCCGTGGTCAAGGACGGCAAGGTCACAGCCTTCCTCGAGCTGCCGATCGGCGGCATCGTCACCGATCTCGAGCCTCAGGAGATGGCAAAGCAGGAGGCGGCCCTCGATGACGCCGCCCGGGCGCTCGGCTGCAGACTGCCATGGCCTTTCATGTATATGTTCGTTCTGCAGATCACCGCCATTCCGGACTATGCGATCACCGATCTCGGCGCTATCGATTGTATCGACCTCAAGGTCGTCGATCCGGTCCTGGCGCCGTTCTAGATAACAAGGGAGGTAAGAATGAGAAGATTGTGGGCTGTGCTGGCGGGCGTCATGCTCGCCGTAGGGGTGTTGGTCTCAGGCGCCCTTGCGGAAAACCCGACCAAGCTCAAGATCGCCGGCATTTTGTCGGCCGGCAAGGAGGCACCCTGGGAGACGTCCTTCGTCTCGTCCATGGACCGTATCATCGCGGCCAAGCCGCATGGGCTCGATATCGAGGTGAATTATACCGAGAATGTCTATGACAATGCCGAGCAGGTCTTCCGCACCTATGCCGAGACCGGCGAATATGACATCCTCTTCGGCGACACGGCCTATGCCGATGCCATCGAGAAGCTGAAAGACGAATTCCCCAATATCATGTTCGTGATGTCGGGTTCGGGCAACCGCGGCATGGGCGGCAACGCCTATTGGGTCTTCGTCCACGCCCATGAGCCGGCCTTCGTCATGGGCCAGCTCGCGGGCAAGCTCACCAAGTCCAATGTCGTCGGCACCGTCTCGACCTTCCCGGCCGAGGATACCAATGACCAGATCAACGCCTTCTTCGCCGGCGCCAAGGAAGCCAATCCGGCGGTCAAGCAGAAGATCACCTATATCCAGTCCTGGTACGACCCGGCGAAGTCGAACGAAGCCACCTCGGCGCAGATCGCCGCCGGCGCCGACATGATCTATCAGATGTCGGGCGCCTTCGAGGTCTGCGAGCAGAAGGAGATCGGCTGCTTCGGCAATTATGTCGACATGTCGTCCTTCGCGCCGAAGTCGATCGTCGCCTCCGCCATCGTCAAATGGGATCCGCATATCAACTGGATCATCGATGAATGGTGGAAGGTTAAGGCCGAAGGCGGCAAGTTCGATGCGCCCAAGGAGCCGAAATGGTTCACCTGGAAGGAAGGCTCGGGCGACATCGCTCTCAACAAGAGCTGGGTCGAGAAACTTCCCGCCGATGTCAGGAAGCTCACCGACGACACGATCGCCGCCATCAAGGATGGCGCGAAGACGGTCGAGCTCAATCTCAACGAGGTGAAGTCGGATTGAGATCGCTGTCTCCTGAATCCCCTCTCCCCCAACGGGCTACGACATTCACACATTTTCTGAAGGCTTGCAGGGAGGTTCCGATGCTGACTCACTATAGCCGTGATTCGCGCAGCGGAGGGAGCAATGGAACTGAACCTTGGAGAGTTTGGAGACA
>Ga0187894_10005013_pt1 | contig 13836 bp, 13 predicted proteins | sample GBC1701081metaG_FD_136650 | JGI IMG/M metagenome (GOLD analysis project Ga0187894, IMG submission 136650) | White microbial mat communities from a lava cave in the Kipuka Kanohina Cave System on the Island of Hawaii, USA - GBC170108-1 metaG ...
CGGGATTCCGGTGACGAATCTCTCCCTCAACCCCGCCCGCAGCACCGCCACGGCCGTCTTTGCCGACGGCTGGGCGCTGCAACAACTCTGGCTCTTCTGGGTCGCACCGATCCTGGGGGGCGCGATCGCTGGCGTGGTTTATCCCTTCCTTGCCGGGGCACCACCGGTCAGCAGTCCTGCAAAACGCGAGGGAAAGCCGGCGCGATAAGCTCTGCGCGCGAAGCTGCGAGGGCATGAGGCCGACTGCCACAATCTGTTGAGCGACCGACTCCTCAGAGTTGCATCCGCCGACATCCATCACGATAAAGCGATGAAGAGCCGGCGGTACGTACGCGCATATGATTGGGATTTACTGGAGGTGTTTTATCCCGTCGCCCAGAACCATCATATGGCTCCGGGTCGAGCGAGAAAGGAATACAGCCACTTGAGGTATTTATCCGGCGGCATCAAGGAAGAGAGGCTTCGCCTGATGAGCCGCCGGAACGCACGAAGTGCGGTTTGGTGGAGGCGCCGGGAGTTGAACCCGGGTCCGAAGACCTTCAGCACAACGGATCTACATGTGTAGCCGATCGTTTTAGTTTCGCAGCCACCCACGCCCACCGGCTAGCTTAGACTGGCCACTAGCCCAGTATTGTCTCGTCCTCAGCCGCTGAGCACCAGCTTTGGACCAGCCCGCTGTATCGCGCTCCGACCACCCCCGCGGGCCTCAGGTGGAGGAACGTCGCAGGGTATTAAGCTGCGAGTGCCAGTTCTTGATTGGCAGTTACATTTTCCCGGAGGATTTACGAGACCCCGAGAGCTCGACATGCACCGTTGACCTCAGTATCCCCGTCGAAACCGGTCGCCCCCTTTGTTCAGGTTGTTGAAAATGACCGCCAGCTGCGTTCTCGCATCGCTCAACGCCTCAACGTACTGGATAGTACGCCTCGGCATCTCGCTCGCTGCGGCCTTGCTGGACGGCCATTTTGAACAACCTGCCCGGATGAAGCAGGCTCTTCCGTTCCAATCCAGCTTCCTTCAGATGCTCATGATACCGCACAGGTCAAGGAGATACCAGGAAGTTATGTGCTCCGTTTATGAGTTTCCGTGAGTACGTGGAAACAATCTTCCGTCTAATTCCTGATTCAACCGAGATACTTGAGTCTTAGCCCCATCTTTGCGATGAACTGACTCAAATGCTCGATCCCCGTCTTGTAACTCTTGTGAGCCTCCATGAAGTACCCACCACATTTGACTGGTACAAAAAACTCATTCCCGTTCGGGTGAATTGGACGGTCGGCGATGAGATATCGAAGGCTACTCGTACTAAACGGCACGAGGTCTTTGACGCGCTTGGAGTGTCCGTTGTCTAGCAAATACCTCAGTGTCTCCTGATACATTTCTTTAACAGAAATAGCTCGGATCACATGACCATCGATCTCGATCGTCACCCCCCTTTCACGAGGAATCCGTTCCGCGATTTTGGCTTCTCGAACTAACGAGCTTGGTTTACTACCGGTTGATGCACCAACCCCCCTTTCGCCTTTCGATGTCTCTGCTCCACTTTTCTCGTAATGGCTAACGAGCCTTTCAATTACATCGGCTGGCGTATCAACAAGTGGCACCGCTAGGCTCTGTAAGCGAACGAATAAGCCTTCCGACAGTGTTACCTCATGCATGACATCCCTCCAATTTCATGTTAACCTCTCATACAGTGTCTATTCGTATACACTGGTTAAATGGTTTTGTCAATGCAGGTTATGCTGGGCATCCTCTCTGCCTTAACTAATTCAACCCGTCGAGCGTTGTGCCATGTGGATGCCTGCTGGCCCGCTTGACAGACTACGCGCTTTTGAAGCGGGTGACCTTGGCAAACACGATTGCTGCGAACGGGAGGGCGAGGCCCAAGACTAACTGCGCAATGAGTAGCGAGCCGAGCTGACTATAGTCTGCGGGGGTTTGCACAACGCCAGAAGCCTGATCACGGATTTCCCGGCTGACCACATAGATTTCATTCATGTATTTCGTTCCGAGCTGACTCAATGACAAGGCCAGATTCGTGAACGATGCCATCACGGCAAAGAAGGTCGCTTTCAAGTTCGCGGGCGCTGAATTCGCGATCCAGGCCAGCATGGGAATCATTGAAATCTGTCCGAGTGGCGACTCCAGCGCCGTATCGATCAAGGCGATGAATCGCGCATCGACGATCCCGCCTGTAATTCTGGCTGTCCATTCGTGCAAGCCGTAAAACATGCTCACGATCGGGAGAGTCAGAACGGTGCCGATCACCGTGAGAAACCCCACGACATAGGCAATCGAGCGCTCGGCCATGAAGCGGCGGAAGACGAACATGCCCACCAAGGTCAATGTGCTGCCGATCAGCGAGAGGATGGAGAGAAACTGCTGATCGAACTTCAGTTGGTCGATCATCCACCAGGTCGTCCCTGGCCCGGTTCCCGGAATGGCGCGGAAGATGAAGACCACGACTGCCGTCCCGACTAGAGTGAATTGTTTGTCCGGCTCCAGCTCTCGAATCAGTCTCGCCATCAAGAACAAGACGATGGCCATCGAGCCGGCAAAGACAATCTCTTCGCTATAGGAGAAACCGCCGAATCCGACCGTGAGTGTGAACAGAACGAAGACGAGGCTTCCGCCCAAAATCCACCAGTTGGGCTTCGTCGGTTCGCCCAACGATTCCCGTGCGTCCACCATCTGCCCGGCCTGTTCACGCGAGAAGCCCTGTTGAGTGAGCTGTTGCCTGTGCTGTCGCCGCAGCCACCAAGCCATCGCCAGCCCGAAGACTGAAATAAACGGGATGACGAGCGCCATCAGATAGACTTGCTTATAGAGACGAACGATCTCGGTTTGTGCAAGTCCGTCGACTCCCGAGAAGACATACACATTGACCATCGCCACCAGAATCCCACCGCCGATGATCGCCACCCGCCCGAGCGTCTGCATGGTGGTATGCATGAGCTTGAGCGTCGGTTGGTCGAACGGCTGCCCCCGTTCATCTACTCGTGGCACAGCTTCAACCGTCATCGCGTCCGCCACTGCGTCTTGCACCACATAGCCGATCGGCCCAAGCAACGTGCTGACGACATACCAGACTTCCGCCGGCAGGATGGCGGTCATGGCTTCCCGACTCCCGATCAATGCCGCCATGATCCCAAGACTGGTGGCCAACAGTCCGGCTCCAAGGACCACAAGCCAGCCTTTCCAGCGCCATAAGAGATCGACGAGATGTCCGATCGGCATCTTGAGCGCCCAGGGAATACCGGCCCAAAATCCTAGAGCTGCGAGGAAGGATGCGGAGAGGCCGAGGTAGTCCTTGACGAAGAAGGTTCCGACGATACCGGTGAGGCCGGAGATGCCGTAGGCCATGTAGACCATGAGAGGCGGCAGATAGGAGAGTCGCATCTCACGGCCGAGGGAAAGAATATTGCGGTCGATCCACCGGGCGAAACGCATGAACATCGCTACGACAGAACCCTGGTGGTCTGGCGGCGCGCGACCAGCGCCCGCAGCTGTGCGCGCATCTCGTCAGCCGGCAAGCACGTCCGATCCCCATGCCCAGCCAGCACCCATTCAAAAGGGTAGTCGAGGAGTTTCTTGATGGAGTCCATCAGTACATGCCTCCTCCACACCAGCTGGGTCGGAGCACCGAGCCTCTTCTGCGCGGAGTCCCACCAGAGATGATCCCCCGTAAAGAGGAACCGGTTCTTGTAGAACAACGCCATGCTGCCTGCCGTATGGCCAGGCACAGGGATGACCTGAAACTGCGGCATGACTTGCAGACTGTCAATCCCCTCAATAATCCATTCGGAATCAGGAGCCGCTTCGACGTCCGCCCGATGAATCATCCGTTTCGCACCGAAGTGCGCGGCATATTTTTCTGCGTCAGCCACATCGTCTTTATGCGTGAGGAAGATGTGCGCGATGCCGCCCTTGCGTTCGAAGGCCTCGACGAGATATTTGAGATAACGCGGTGAATCGATGAGCCAGTTGCCGTCCGGATGTTCGATGAAAAAGCTATTCGCACCGAACGACTTCTCCGAATTGAAGCCACAGTAAGACACCTCGCCTTCAATTTGGAGCGGAAAGCTCGCCATGGCTTCTTTCAGCCGGGAAGGGTTGCTGTGCTCGGTACCGATCGAACCGACCGGGCAGGCAAGGAGCGCTTGATAGGCCTGGTGAATTGGCCCCTCATCGGTCGGCTGATTGGTCACGGCGGAAAAATTACCGACTTCCTCGAAACTCATCGGCGCCAACTGCCGGCAGGTATCGCAGTTGATACAGGTCGCGTCGACAAAGAAGTTGCCCGCGACATTGGAATCGAGTCGTTTCTGCTCATCGGCCATGGCACACTCTCTATGTCGAGCCTACAGGATGGGAAAAACTCAGTCTGAGCTTGCAGGATGCTCAAAGACCGTCCAGCAAGGCCGCAGCGAGCGAAGAGGCGAGGCGTACGCTTCGGTACGTTGAGCCTCTGAGCGATGCGAGAACGCCGCTGGCGGTCTTTTTCAGCATCCTGATTCCTTCGCGCGATCCGCCGCACGCCAGAGATACCAGGCTGCGGCAGTGCGGTAGGGCTTCCAGCGTTCCCCGTATCGTAGCACCTCTTTCGGCTTCGGCATCGAACGCCGCCCGTAGGCGATGCGGAATCCGTTGCGCACGCCGAAGTCGTCGACCGGCAGGACGTCCGGACGCCCCAATTGAAAGATCAACAACATTTCGACCGTCCAACGGCCAACGCCACGGACTGCAATGAGGCGCTCGATGATCGCCTCGTCGTCGAGCGTCCGAACGATAGCGCCTGTCGGCACGGTACCGTCGAGCGTCCTGGCAGCCAGATCGCGAAGCGCCGCAACCTTGGCTTGTGAAAAGCCTGCGCCGCGAATCGCCTGCTCGTTCATCGCAAGCAAATCGGCTGGCCGAGGGAATCGCCCCGTGGAAAACAAGGCGACGAACCGGCGCAAAATACTTTCAGCCGCTTTCTCGTGCAGCTGTTGATACGCAATAGCGCGTGCCAACGATTCAAACGGTGATCGCTTCGCTCGTGGAGTTAAGGTGAAGGGACCCACTTCACGGATCAACCGTCGCATGACCGGATCGGCCTTGGCCAGATGCCTGATTTCCGACGCCTGTCGATCCATCTGAGAAATAACGCGCCTGCCTCTACGATGTTTCTTGAGTTAAAACGGCATCGGCTTCGATTTCGACCAACATATCCGGATCGATCAACCGTTTCACTTCCACCATCGTCGTCGCAGGCCTGATCGAGCCGAATACTTCCCCATGGGCTCGCCCAACATCCTGCCATTGATCGATGTTCACCAAATACATGCGCGTTCGGACCACATCGGCAAGCGAAGCGCCTGCTTGCTTGAGCGCCGCTTCAATCGTCTTCAATGTCTGAATCGTCTGGGCATAGGGATCCCCTTTGCCAATAAGGCCTTCCGCCGTCATGGCCGTCGAACCGGATACGGATATCGACGCGCCGGCTCGTACCGCGCGCGAATATCCAAGCTTGCCCTCCCAAGGACCACCAGTAGAAATATTCTGCCGCCCCATTCGTGGCCTCCTATCAGGCTAAGGAAAAATTCGGTCTACACACAATAGACGATTGAAGCTTTCCATATTGGCTGTGACGGTAACAAAGCCGCAGTATGCTCAAAGATGATTCTCCTACTTCATCTACACCTTTTAAAGGGAGCGGCCAAGGCTGCTCTTTACTGCGCGCATCGAACGAGCACATTCTGATCGTGCGCGTTCTGCGAGCAAGAAGGGCACCTGGTCACTCTCTCCCCTGCTGGCAGACTTTTTCAGCATCCTGCTACATGACAATGCCGCCGCCCGCATGGATATTCTGCCCCGTCAACCACCGCGCCTCTTCACTGACGATGAATGCCACCACGTCGGCAATGTCCTTGGGGAGACCAAGCCGCTTCAACGGCGACATCTGAATGCCGATCTGGCGGAATTGATCCGTCATCATGCCCGTTTCGGTAAAGCCCGGCGAGACCGTGTTGACCGTAATGCCTCGTGGAGCGAGTTCCTGCGCCAATCCCTTCGTATACTGCTCCAGCGCTCCTTTGCTGCCAAGATAAGCCGTTGCACCGGGAAAACTCAAATGGGTTCCATCAGTCGAAATGTTCACGATGCGGCCGCCCTCTTTGAGCACGCTGGCTGCCTCCTGCATCGCGAAGTAGGGACCCTTGGCGTTCAAGGCGATGATCTGGTCGAAGTCAGCTTCTGTCGTGTCGAGAAGCGCCTTGGGCATAAATCGCCCGGCATTGTTGACGAGAATGTCGAGCCGACCGAACTGCTTCACCGTTTCGAATACAAGGCGGCATGCATCGGCCACCTGGCTCATGTCAGCCTGGACGGAAACTGCTTTGCCACCTTTGGCTTGAATACCCTTGATGACCTGCTTGGCCTTGTCATCGCTTTGATTGTAGTTCACCACGACAATAGCGCCATCTTCACCCAATCGCTCCGCGATCGCTCGACCGATTCCATTGGAGGCGCCCGTCACAATCGCCACTCTTCCGTTCAAGGATCCCATCTGCCTACCTCCTTCATGACACTGCTACTGCAGAGGGTCTCCCCACTGCCCTGAAAACGTCCACTCTGAAATGAGCTGGCGGCTTCGTGGTCGCAGTTCTCGTTCGCGCAGCCGGTCGGAAAGGGAAGCGAGATCGCCCGGATAGCCCACCGCAATCATCGCAACCGGCTCGTAGCCTGACGGAATCTTGAGGTCTGCGCACGCCTTCTCCACGTCGAAGCCCGCCATCTGGTGCGTCGAAAGTCCAAGCGCGGTGGCTTGGAGCACAAGATTCTCGACCGCCATGCCGGTGTCGTGAAAGGCATGCCGATTCGGTGTGGAATCTTCCTGAAAGTTCAGGCTCGCTACGGACAGGATCAGAGCCGGCGCGCGGTAGGCCCATTTGCGATTGCCTTCCACCAGACAATCCAGAAGCCGGTTCCACTCCGTCTCATGGTCCTTAGTTGCGACGATGAATCGCCAGGGTTGCTCGTTGTTGGAGGATGGCGCCCACCGGGCGGCCTCAAAGAGCATGTGGAGCTTCTCCGCTTCGATCGGTTGGTCGGAAAAGGCGCGCGGGCTCCATCGCCGCTTGAGCAGGTCATGTATAGGATGCTGCGTGTCAGCCGGTTTTTCCATCATCGTCCCTCACGCCTGTCCTTTCTCTCGGCGAAGCTCATCTTCTGCCTGCAGCCAATCCTCTTCGGCATGGCCGTCGGTACCGCCGCGTTCGAGGAAAATCTGATAGGCGCGCCGCTCAATCTCACCTTGCGATGGCCCCCGAGAAGCAGACGCTCTTTTTCCGAAGATGATACGCTTCATTTTCGGTGTGTCCTCTTTTTGTGTCGTGCGTTTCGGCATGGCTACCTCCTTCATGAAGGTCGTGAATCGACCGTCGGTGGGAACTCCCTGCCCTACACCACATCATCCCCGGCCCCCTGGCGGCACAGACGAACCCGGGCGCTCGCGACCCGCTTCGCCAGGCGACCAGCCGCCACCAAGGGCCTTGTAAAGTTGCACCACCGACACCAGATGGAGTCGATGGGTATCGGCTAGCGCCAATTCCGTCACAAACAGGTTCCGCTGCGCAATGAGGACATCCAGATAGTTTGCCAACCCGCCTTTGTATCTCTGATTGGCAAGATGCAAGGCCGACCGTAGAGAAGTGACCTGCCTTTCCTGGGCTGCCGCTTGCTCACGGGCCGTGCTGACTCCCACCAATGCGTCTTCAACCTCCCTGAACGCGATGAGAATCGTTTGTTCGTACTGGGCTACAGCCTGTCTGGCTTGGGCTTCTACGGCCTGCTGTTGAAACCCTAACGTTTGGGCATTCAACAGGGGGCCGGTCAGTGTCGGAGCGAGGACTCCGAAACTGGTTCCTGGCGATACAAAATCCGTCAGGGTCGGACTTGCCACGCCGAGGGAGCCCGTGAGCGACAGTTTGGGAAACCGTTCGGCTTTCGCCACCCCGATCCTCGCGGTGGCTGCAACCAATTGTTGCTCCGCCGCCACGACATCCGGGCGACGTTGAAGCAGTTCTGAGGGAAGACCGGCGGGCACAACAGGCGGCATCATTTGTTCGGTCAGCGATCGCCCCCTGGCGATTTGACTGGGATTCCTCCCCAACAGCACACTGAGTTCGTTTTCTTTCTGAATCATATGACGCTTCAGCTCCGCAATCCGAGCGGCGGCATTCTCCCGCTCCGCTTCAAATTGATCGACATCCAGCTTGTTGATCAGCCCCTGCCGAAGCCGTGCTTGACCGATTCTCACTGACTCCTCCCATGCCGACAACGTGCGCTTGGCGATCTCCAACTGCATGTCGAATTGCCGAAGGTCGAAATACGCCTGCGCCACGCCGCCCACGATTTGCAGAGTGACCGCTCGTCGGTTTTCCTCCTGAGTCAAGAGTTCCGCCAAGCTCGCCTCATTCGCCCTGCGGATGCGCCCCCAGATATCCAGCTCCCAGGCAAGAGATCCTTGCCCAAAATGAGCAAAGGGACTGGGAAAACCGGGAAAGGTCACGCCGCCCAGGCGAGCGACGGGAAGATTGCCGTTCGCGTTGAGTTGAGGGGCAAAGTCCATTCGAGCCGTGTACAGGCGCGCCTGGTATTCGTCGATACTCGCGACCGCTCGTTTAAGGTCTTTGTTCTCATCGAGCGCGATCCGGATCAGCCGCTGGAGTTCTTCGTCTTGGTAGAGTTCCCACCACGGCATATTCGCCAGCGAAGGCAGATCTTTCGGCTCCTCAGCCATGCGAAAGGAATCAGAGGTAGGAATGTCGGGGCGAGAATAGTCAGGCCCCATCGCACAGGCGAACAGGAGCAACGAAAAAACTGCGAGGATAAGGCTGCGCATGTCACTTTCCTCCTTCTGTCACTAACGGAATTGAGTATGTCCCGGGACGGGGACTTGCTTGACCGGCACCGCGCCGACTCAATTTCCGAACCAGCACAAAAAAAAGCGGGACGAAGAAGATGGCCAAGAAGGTCGCGGCAAGCATGCCGCCGAACACGCCGGTGCCGATCGAGTTACGGCTGGCTGCGCCCGCACCGCTGGCTAAGACTAATGGCACGACACCCAGAATAAAGGCCATGGAGGTCATCACGATCGGCCGGAACCGAATCTTGGCGGCTTCCATCGCGGCATCGATCAGGGAATCTCCGGCTTCATATCGCTTGTTCGCGAACTCGACAATCAGAATGGCGTTTTTGGCGGAAAGTCCGATCAGCGTCACCAATCCGATCTGGAAGTAGATGTCGTTGGACATCCCCATCACCCACACGGCGCACAAGGCTCCGAATACACCAAAGGGCACGGCAAGGAGCACGGCAAACGGCACGGCCCAACTTTCATACTGCGCGGCCAGCACAAGAAACACCATCAACAGGCCGAAGCCAAAGACAAACAGCGATTGCTGCCCGACCATGCGTTCCTGATAAGAGATCCCGCTCCAATCGATCCCATATCCCTGGGGAACCAGCACCTCCTTGGCGACCTGATCCAGCGCATCGAGTACCTGCCCGGAACTATACCCCGGAGCCGCTGCTCCCAAGACCAGGGCCGTATTGTATCCGTTGAAGTGAGTGACCGGATCCGGTCCGCTGGTGAATTCCGTCGTCACCACGGTGTCGAGTGGGATCATGGTGGATTTCAGTCCGTTCACGGCGCGCACATAAATCTTCGCGACGTCCTCGGGCGTGGATCGAAATTGCGCCTCGGCCTCCGTCTGCACCCGATAGACACGGCCGAATTTGAGGAAGTCATTGATGTAGAGATTGCCGAAATAGGCCTGCAGCGTGTCGAACACTTCCGAAATCGGCACGCCCAGCGATTTGGCTCGCTCTCGATCCACATGGGCAAAGATACGCGGCGCGCTCACGCGAAAGCTGGAACCGATCGCTCCGATCGCCGGGTGCTGTCTGGCTTTGGCGAGAAACTCTTGCGCCACGCCGGCGAACTTATTGAAATCGCCGCTGCTGGGATCTTGAAGCTGAATAGAAAACCCGCCCGTGGCGCCGAGACCTCTGATAGACGGCGCATTAAAGGCTAAAATCAGCGCCTCAGGAATTTTTGCGAACTCTCCGTACGCGGCGCCGATCAGCGCCTTCACATGGTTCTGCGGCCCCTGCCGTTCGTCCCAGTGATGCAAGGGCAAGAACATCGTCGCCGAGTTCGGCCCTCTGGTGCCGAAGACGAAGTTCTGGCCAGCCAGCGCATCGGTCGAATGGATCGCGGGAACTGAGAGGAAGTAGTTTTCAATTTTACTCAGCACCGCATCGGTCCGCTGCTTCGACGCACCATCCGGCAGCTGGACAATCGTGATGAAGTAGCCTTGATCTTCTTCCGGCAAGAAGCTGGTAGGAATCGTCTTGAATAGCCCGGCGGCGAAGAGGCCGATGATGCCGAAGAGCACTAAAGATAGGACCGAGCGGTTGAGGATCGTCCCCACGACGGTTGCATAACGAGCCTGCGTCCAACCGAAGAATCGATTGAAGACACCGAAAAAACCTCTGCGCAGGCCGTGGCCCGGCTTCAGCACCAAGGAACAGAGGGCCGGACTCAGTGTGAGGGCCGTGATCCCTGAAATGATGACGGAGATGGCAATTGTGATCGCAAATTGTTTGTACAGCTGGCCCGTAATGCCACCCAAGAAACCCACCGGCACGAACACGGCGCAGAGCACCAGCACGATCGCGATCACAGGGCCCGTTACCTCATCCATCGCCTTCTTGGCGGCATCCTTCGACGAGTGGCCTTCTCCCATGTGGCGTTCGACGTTCTCCACCACCACGATGGCGTCGTCGACCACCATCCCGATGGCCAGGACCATCCCAAAGAGAGTAAGGGTGTTGATCGAAAAACCGAGCGCCTGCATGCCGGCAAAGGTCCCGATGAGGGAGACCGGTACGGCCACGCCCGGAATCAGCGTCGCGCGCCAACTTTGGAGAAACAGATACACGACGAGGATGACCAGCACCATCGCTTCCGCCAGGGTCTTGACCACTTCTTGGATGGACACTTCGATAAATTTGGTCGTATCGTACGGAATATCGTAGGAGACCCCCTGTGGGAAGCTCTTCGATACCGCATCCATCTCCTTCCTGACTCGCTTCACCGTATCGAGGGCATTGGCGCCGGGCGACAGGAAGGTCAAGAGAAACACATTCGGTTTGCCATTCCACCGGCCTTCGAGACTATAGGATTGAGCGCCCAGCTCGATCTTGGCGACATCCTTTAAGCGGATCATCGACCCGTCGGGGAGCGCACGGACGATCATCTCCTCGAAATCCTTCACGTCCGTGAGACGGCCTTGTGTGATCACCGGGATCGTCAGTTCGGTGCCTCTTGGAGCCGGTTCCCGCCCGATCGTCCCGGCTGGAAAGTCCCGATTTTGTTCGCGGACGGTCGTGGCAATGTCGGTGGGCGTGAGGTTGAGTTGCGCCATCTTGGTCGGGTCCAGGATCAGACGCATCGAGTAATTCTGCCCGCCGAAGACCACCGCGTCTCCGACGCCAGGCAATCGTTTGATATTATCGATCACGTTGAGGAGCGCGTAGTTGGAGATAAAGACCGTATCTTTCGTGGGATCGCTGGAACTGAGCGCGACGACCGCCAGCAGATCCGGCGACACTTTCTTGACCGAAATGCCTTGGCGGACGACTTCGGGCGGCAACTGGGGCTCTGCCAGCTTCTGGCGGTTCTGGGTCTGCACCTGCGCGATGTCCACGTTCGTCCCGATCTCGAACGTGAGCTTGATGGTCATGTGCCCGTCATTGGTGCTGGTGGAATCATAGTAGAGAAGTTTGTCGATGCCGGGAAGCTGCACTTCGATCGGGCGTGCGACGGAGTCTGCGATCACTTCCGCGCTCGCGCCCGGATAGTCCGCCTCGATCTGGACGACAGGCGGCGTGATCTCCGGAAACTGAGCGATGGGCAGGCCCTGCAAAGCGACCAACCCCACGACAACGATCACGATGGACAGGACGGAAGCAAAGATCGGACGATCGATAAAAAAGTGCGGAATCATTTCGCCTGCTCCGGCTTCGCATCTGCCGGCTGGCCGGAAGCGGCTGGATCGGATTGAGGATACGGAACGGTTTTCACCGGCGCGCCCGGCGCGATCATATGGAATCCTGCCACGATCACCCGCTCTCCCTCACGTAACCCGTCTTCGATGGACCACTGGTTGCCGCGCCAGGACGTGGCCCGAACAGGGCGGATCTCCACCTTATTGTCGGGGCCGACGACAAAGACGATGGGGCCCTTGGGTCCCTGCTGGACGGCGCTCTGGGGGATCAGGATCACGCTGGTTCTCACGGCGCCCAAAATGCGGACCTTCACGAACTGTCCTGGGAACAGGACGTTGTTCGGATTAGGGAAGATCACGCGAAAGTCTCTGGTGCCGGTGGCCGAGCGGACACCGACTTCGAGCAAATCAAACTTGCCTTCATGCGCATAGGTGCTGCCGTCCGTAAATGTGATGACACCCCGCAGTTCATAGAGTGTCGCGCCTTGGATCCGATGAGTTGCGCGGTCCCGGAAGCGCTTGAGGACAAACGCTTCCGGGGCGCTCGCGTTCACATACATGGGGTCTAACTGGTGGATTGTGGTCAGCAGATCGGTCTGCGCGGAGATGAGGCGCCCTTCGTAGAACCGGCTCCGCTCGATCCGGCCGCTGATCGGCGCCGTGATAAGCGTGTTGTCGAGATCGAACTTGGCCTTTACCTGATCGCCCTTGGCTCCCTCCAGCGCCGCCTTGGCAGCCAATTCCTCCGCCACCGCATCGTCCACATCTTTTTGGCTGACAGCCTGCTCCGCCAGCAGCGGCTTCACGCGAGCAAAATGTTGCTGGGCTTGCACCAGCCTTGCCTCTGCCTGCGCCACCCTGGCTTTCGCGCTGCTCATGGCCGCTTTGAACGGAATCGGATCGATTTGATAGAGCCGGTCGCCTTGCTTGACGTCGCGCCCCTCAATAAAAAACCGCTCTTTGAGGATGCCCGTCACCTGGGAACGGATCTCGACCGGTCGCGATGCTTCGGTCTGACCGATGAACTCCGGTTCATCCGGCATCGTGCCGGACGACACCGTGACCACCGGCACCTCCGGGATAGGAGGCGCCGGCGTAGAGGCCGCCTCCTGCTTGCAGCCGGGTAATCCAGTAAGGCCGAGAACGAGCAGAACACCGAACAGACTGAACGTGAGTCTCTGTGCTCGATACTGTGTCGTTACGCTTGACATCCTTCGCCCTTCGACAATCATCCGGTTACTTCCCACGTTCACCCTTTCTCGCCACGTGCACAATCTCATTCACAATACAGCTTGTCAGACAGCCGGAGGCGACGAGCCTTGCTCCCCGTCGATGGATTTTCTTCAGCAGATCCTTTCCATCTGAATCAACATAGGTCACGGCTGAAAGGTCTACAGTCAGAGGGTGATTCGTCGTCGTGCCGACGGTAGAGTCCCAGCACCGTTCCAGCTCCTGCACCCAAGGTCCCGCCAAACGGCCCTCAAGCCTGAGGGCAGTCGATTCTGCATTCGTGAGCGTCGTAATTTTCAGCATGGATTCTCCCCCTCACCCCATGAGAATGGCAAGAGGCATTCCAGCGGTCGAGGGCGAATTCATCTTCACAACCTAATGTTACTTGGAGAAATATCTCGAGGTCCGCATCTTGACACGTCTTACTGACGATGGGGATCTGCCGATATCCCGGCACTCGCCGAATCATCGGCAGAATCGGAAAGAACAGACTACCGAATGAGCGGCCAAGACAAGTTTCTAACTGCAAGACGGCGGAGGCCAGCCGTTC
>Ga0187894_10005014_pt1 | contig 13836 bp, 9 predicted proteins | sample GBC1701081metaG_FD_136650 | JGI IMG/M metagenome (GOLD analysis project Ga0187894, IMG submission 136650) | White microbial mat communities from a lava cave in the Kipuka Kanohina Cave System on the Island of Hawaii, USA - GBC170108-1 metaG ...
GACGGCGGGCTGTGTGATCTACGACCATTTGGTCAACCCCGAAATCCTCCGCCACGCCGCGCCGGGCGCCGAGTTGATCTACGCCGGCAAGCAATGCGGCAAATGCGCGATGCGACAGGAGACAATCAACGCGTTGCTGGTGACCAAAGCGACTGAACACGACATTGTTGTGCGGCTCAAGGGCGGCGATCCGTTCACCTTCGGGCGCGGCGGCGAAGAGGCGCTGGCGTTGGTGAGCGCGGGCATCCCGTGGGAAGTCGTGCCCGGCGTTTCGGCTGGCGCAGCCGTCGCCGCGTACGCCGGCATTCCGATTACGCATCGCGGCCTGAGTAGTTCTGTCGCCTTCGTCACCGGCCACGAAGATCCGGCCAAAACAGAATCAACCGTTTACTGGGAGCGTCTGGCGCGCGGAGTGGATACGCTGGTGATCTTTATGGGGGTCTGCGGCGCGCCGCAGATCACGGAACGTCTGATGGCGCACGGACGCCGCGGAGAGACTCCGGCGGCGGTGGTTCGCTGGGGAACGTATGAGCGTCAGGAATGCCACGTCACTGCGCTCGCGGAATTGGCCGATCTGATCGAAGCGCGCGCCATCACAGCGCCAGCCATCATTATCATCGGCGAAGTCGTGCGGCTGCGCGAAAAACTGAGTTGGTTCGGCCCGGCTGCGGACTGCAAAAACACCTTTCAACACAAAGGGGCAAAGGATCAAAGGGTCAGCCGCTAACTTTCCAAGTCACGGCGCCGCGCCTTGGCCGCTTCCGTCAAAATTTCCTCCCGATGTTCATCGAGACGAGGCGCAAGTCGCCGGACAGCGCCCGGAGTGCGCGAGAATCGCACTGGAATCCCGATGGTTCGCACGGCGCCTTCCGAAGGATGGGCTTCACTCTGAAAAAAACCGATTGCCTGCAAGTGTTCATCGTCGAGCAAATCTTCGGGAGAGAGGACTGGCGTCATCGGAAGATCGGCGGCTCTGAGCAGTTCGACCCACTCAGCCGTCGTTCGTTCAGCGACGATCTCGGCCAGCAGGCTATACAACTCATTGATCTTTCGACTCCTCAACGCCGGATCGGTCACGCGCGGGTCGGCGGCCATTTCAGGCCTACCTGCGGCTTCAAAGAAACGCGCCCACTGCTCGGCCGTATAAGGCAACAAACCGATATAACCATCCTTTGTGCGATAGGGCTTGCGGTGTTCGGATAAGACGCGTTCATATCCCATGCTTTCCCGCGCCGGGCAAAAAGTCTCGCCCGCCAGGTGTTCGATCATAGTGAACGAAACCATCGTTTCGAACATCGGGACTTCAATCGCCTGGCCGCGCCCTGAGCGCTCGCGTTCGTAGAGCGCCATCGCGACCGCGTACGCCACAGTGAAGCCGACGGTCTTGTCAGCGAAAATGGTGTTGACGTATCTCGGGCCGTTCGGACGCTGCGCTCCCCGCCTCTCTCCCTGGAGGCCCTGGAGAGAGGCTATTCCGCACATCGCCTGAATGATATCGTCGAAGGCGGGACGGCCCGCGTAAGGGCCTTCTTCCGAAAATCCGTACGCGCCGCAATAGATCAGGCGCGGATTTCGTTCGCGCAAACTCTCGTAATCGAGGCCGAGCTTGCGCATCGCCTGTGGCCGCACGGTCGTCACGAACACATCCGCCCCGCCGAGCAAGTCGAGCAGCGCCTGCCGTTCATCTTCATGTTTCAGATCGAGCGCGATGCTGCGTTTGTTGCGATTTAGATTGAGGAACGCGGCGCTCATTCCGCGGTTGCGGAACGGCGTGACGTGGCGGAAGACATCGCCTTCGGGCGGTTCGACCTTGATCACATCCGCGCCCATATCGCCCAGAATCTGGGTCGCGTAAGGTCCCATCACAACGGAAGTCAGATCAATGACACGAACGCCTGTCAGTGGGCCTGGCATGATTTCATCCTCACAGTATAAAGGTCAGCGGATCACGAAATCAGGAAAGAAGACATTTTCCATTTTCCATTTTCCATTTGATATTTGTCATTTGTCATTTGAGAAGATCGGCTCCGGTAATGACAAATGACAATTGTGATATGGAAAATGGAAAATGAGATGATTGCCCCATCTCGTGTTCCAACATGAAGCAGGCGGTCATCATAACAAACCTGAGCCTAAATTTTCGGGAACCATTTATCCTTCGGCGCCCTATCACCCATGGTAACCGGGGTTGAATTCAGGGTATGAACTCATTCGAGACCTGTAGCAATGAAACACTGTTGCGGCTAATGATGGCTGGGGACGAAGAGGCTTTCACCCGGCTTTACCGGCGTTTGCGCGGCGTCGTTTACCGGTTTGCGCGGCAGATGAGCGGGTCGTCGAGTGTTGCGGAAGACGTGACTCAGGAAGTCTTTCTGATCTTGTTGCGCAAAGCTGAGCTGTATGACCCCGGACGTGGATCGCTTTCAACTTATTTGGTTCAGATCGCTCGGAATGAAATCCTGCGCCGTCTTGGCCGTGACCGCGACTATGTTTCCCTGACTGCTGACGCGCGGGAAGGAGATCTTCCGCAAGATGGAAATTTGGATGAGAATCTGATTGTCAGAGGCAATCCGTTGGGGAATCTCGTGCGCAACGAAGAGATCGAATCTGTTCGCCAGGCCGTGTTGGCGCTGCCGCTGCATTATCGAGAGGTTGTTGTGTTATGCGATCTGGAAGAGATGAGTTACACCGAGGCCGCCGCGCTGCTCGGTTGCGCTGTTGGCACGGTTCGTTCGCGGCTGCATCGCGCGCGCGCGCTGCTGAAGCAGCGATTGCGCAGTGGCGAGGCTACGGAGCAGGATGGGTTGCAGGTTAATCGGGCGAGCTGTCTTGGGTGAGTTATGAATTGTCAGGATTTTGAAACCATCATCATTGAAATCGCGCGGGATCGGCTTATGGACGCTGTGGCGCGTGAGCGTGGACTGGAACACGTTCGAAGATGCGCGCCATGCGCGCTGCTCATGGTTGAAGAACGGGCGTTGAGCCGGGATCTGCGCTCGCTTTCCGCAGCCACCGCCGTTGAAGAGATACCCGCACGCCTTGAAACAGCATTGCTGACGGCTTTTCGTCAGCAGGCTGTCGCTCCGGCTGCCGCTCCGGCGGCGTCGCCGGGGACGCGGCGCTGGTTGCTGGTTGCGGCGGCGTTGGCCCTGCTTACATTCGGTCTTTCATTGGCCGGCCCTTCGTTGGCTAGATGGGTTGCGTCATCTCCTGAGAAAAAATCAGCGGCGACCGATTCGACTCATGGGAGAGACGCTACAACTCCGGCAGGCGTCTCCGCGACGCCTGAGAATTCCGGTCAGGCGCCTCCGCAGATAGCCACAGTTCGACAACTCGCTCGGCCAACCCCGGATTCAACAAAGGAGCGGCGTCAGAAGAGATTGGCGCCCGCAAGCGCCAGTCGCCAATCCACAAGCGATGGCGCGCCGCGTGAATTCGTCACGCAGTTTTTCCCTGTTATGCAAGGCGATGAACTGATTCCGCTGGAAGGCGGGCAAATCGTTCGTGTCAGGATGTCGCGTTCCAACCTTATTCCATTGGGGATTCCATTCAATCAGGAACGCGTGAGTGAAACGATCCAGGCCGATGTGCTGGTCAGCAACGATGGGTTGGCGCGCGCAATCCGGCTGGTCTATTAACCGATAAGGAAGGAACTTATGAGAAGGAAGAAACAATTGTTGATGGCGATGCTCTGCGCATTCTCGATGCTGATCAATAGCGCGGCCGCCGTCGCGCAGAGCAAGGACAAACAGCAGAAATCGAGCGCCCAGAAGACGCCGGAGGTTTTGAACGACGTCTTGGTTCCAAACGACGTTATCTTGTTCGGTGAGCTGGCGCAGGAGCCCGTCTTTGAGATCGCCCTTGCCAACCCCGATCAGAGGGATGTGCTATACACCCCCGCGGCTCAGGTTGAATTCATCCACAATGAGTTCAGCTTTGACACCAAGGTGGTCAAAGGCGCGCCTTATTCAGCGGACGCCGTCACGGAAACGATCCAGACACTCGGTGACGGCAATCGGATTGTTCGGAATTCCTCGGCCAAGATTTACCGCGACGGCGCGGGCCGCACGCGCCGCGAGCAGGCGCTGAAAGCGGTCGGGCCGTGGGCGGTCTCCGGCGAATCTCCGATCATGGTCTCCATCAGTGACCCGGTCTCTGGCGTTCATTACAGCCTCAATCCAAGCACACGGACTGCGAGCAAGATGACGACGCCTCGCGTGAGTAATCTCAATGGAGATACAAGGGCGACTGTGGAAGTGAGGGCGGCGGAAGCGAGGGCGACCGCCAGATTGAAGACGAGAAATAGCGCCGGCGCTGTCGCTAGCGCTGAGCCTGTCGCTGGCGCTGTTACCAATGTAGTCACTAGCGCTGGCGGTGTCGCTGGCACATTCGCATCGAGCATTTCAATGTCAGCGGGGGAAAGAGTTGACGCGGAGGTCAACCAGGAATCATTAGGCGCGCAGACGATCGAGGGAGTGCAGGCCGAAGGCACTCGCGTCACCTTCACCATCCCCGCCGGCAAGATCGGTAATGAGCGCCCAATCGTAACGGTGAACGAGCGATGGTATTCGCAGGAATTGCAAACCATCGTGATGAGTAAAAACAGCGATCCGCGCATGGGCGAAACCACTTACAGATTGACCAACATTGTTCGCAGCGAACCCGATCCGTCGCTTTTCCAAGTCCCGGCCGATTACACGATTAAGGAGGGCGGCTTCGCTTTCGGCCCCGGACCCGCTGATATGATCAAGAGACTTGAGGTGGAAAGAAAAGCCGGAAAACCGAATGACAATTGAGGGATTGCGGATTGCGGATCGAAAAATCCGCAATCCGCAATCCGCAATCCGCGGGTCAACGTATATTCACACTAACCTGGTTGGAAAGTTGCCCGTCCATAATCAATGTCACCCGCACATTCCCGCTCCCCGCCAGAGAGCGTGGCAATCGCACGTTGACCTGATCTTGTCCGATGAAATCGCCCTGAGCGCCCGCGAACATGACCGGCAAATTGGTTCCGCCGATTTGCACTGAGACTTTTTGGAGCGAAGTTGGACGGCGGAATCCTGAGCCGAATAGGATCAAGAAGACCTGATCGGAAGCGTCTCCCAAATCCGGTCCCAGATCAATCGGGATCGCGACGAGGCTGCCCAGATCGTTGAACTGCGCGATCGGTTCAAAGCCGAATGAACCGTCCTTTCGAATGCGCAGCGCGACGGCGGCTGCAAGCCCCTGCCCGCTGGCCTCGGCTGAAAACAGTCCGGGGGCGGCGTTATCAATCCAGACGGTCGCGCTGATGTTAGCGTTTTGCGAATTGGTAACTGTGATGATCGCCTTGCCCGGCGCGGTTTCCGCCGGGATCAGGAAGTTAATTTGATTGGGCGAGACGAAAAAGAGCGAGGCTGCGCGCTCTACGCCCGCAGCGTCTTTGATCTTGAGGCTCGCGCCCTGCAATGTGGTCGGCAATGGAATCCCTTTCGCGCTCTCAGCCCCGCCGGCCAGCCCCGCGCCGAACGCGGCGACAATTGATTCGGGAGCCAGAGCCGCGCCGTTGAAACTCGCCGCTGAAACCGGCGCGATGGTCACGATGTCGGGCGTGGTGATTTTGGCGATGAAGGCGTCGCTCAATCCCCCGCCGTAGGTGTTTTGCACCGGCAAAGCGACCGGAAAATCATTCTTCAACGTCTGTCCGGCGACGTAAACTCCGCCGGCTCCAAGCGCGATGCCCAATCCGCGCTCCTCGGCGCCGGCGCCGCCGGCTTCGGCGCCACCGAGATAAGTCGAAAATACCAGCGCGGAACCCGCCGGGTCGAGCTTGGCGATGAACGCGTCGGTGTCGCCAAGCAATCCCGCTTGGATTGGGAGGACGACGGGGAAGTCCTGCGACGCGGTTTTTCCCGTGACGTAAGCGAATCCGAGCGCGTCAACCGCGATTGCGCAACCGGGCGTAGGGTCCAGAACCGGTCCGATGTTTTCCCCGGCGGAGCCGCCCAGGAATGTCGAATAGACTAACGCCCCAGCTCCACTCAACTTCGTCACGAACCCATCGCCGCCGCCGCCATAAGCCGGCTGCAGCGCGTTGGCGCGCGGAAAATCGGATGACAGGGTGTAGCCGGTGATATAGGCGTTTCCAAACCTGTCGACGGCTATGCCGCGCCCGTCGTCAAGGCGCGAGCCGCCGATAAAAGTGGAGTAGATGATCGTCGGCCCAGTTGAATTGAGTTTCGTGACGAATGCGTCCTCGTCGCCCCCGAAGGCGCCCTGAGTCGGGTTGACGAGCGGGAAGTTCGGCGAAGTTGTATATCCCGTGACGTAGACATTCTGTAACACGTCGAGCGCGATACCGTAACCCGTCTCTTCGTCGCGTCCGCCCGGCGTCTCCGGCTCTCCGCCGAGGTAAGTCGAAAAGAGCATCTCTCCGTCGGGGCTGAGCTTGGATACAAACGCGTCGCGCTGTCCGCGCAAGGCTCCTTGCAGCGGATTTTTGGTCGGGAAATTGGATGAATCCGTTCGCCCGGTGATGTAGGCGTTGTCAAAGCGGTCGAGCGCGATGCTGTATGCGGCGTCAATAAAACTGCCTCCAAGATAGGTGGAGTAAAGCAACACGTTTCCCTGGATGCTCAGCTTGGTTACGAAGGCGTCAACCCCGCCGCGAAAATTCGGCTGCGCCGCGTTGTGGGTGGGGAAGTTGAGCGATGTCGTCTCTCCCGTGAGGTAGACCTGACCGCCCTGGTCTACCGCAATCGCGAAGCCTCTATCGCCCGGATTACGCCCGCCGATATAGGTTGAAAAGACAACGGCGTTGCCCTGAGGGTTGAGCTTGACCACGAAGGCGTCACTCGCGCCGTTCAGCGACGGCTCGAAGGGATTTTTGGTCGGGAAGTTCAACGATGAAGTCTGGCCGGTGATGTAGACGCTCCCCTGCCGGTCAACCGTTATTCCATAGGCGACGTCTGTCCCGCCGCCACCGTAATAGGTCGAATATTCAAGCACGGGGTCAATGATCAAAGTTTCGTTCGCGTCGTAATCGCCGATCTGAAATCCAACCACGGGAGTGGGGAGTGGGGAATGGGGAGTGGGGGGTGAGGAATCGGATTCGAGCAGGACGTAGCGGCCGGTGATTTGGCGGCGCGCGCCGTTCGTTTCCTGGTAAATAACGGGCGCGCGCATCCGCAGTTGTTCGCCGCCGGTGTTGAGCAGCAGGTCGCCTTGTCCATCAACCACCGCCTCCTCCGCGCCTTCAAACGCGAGTCTGATTTGACGCGGATCGCCGCGCGGCGCCACGACGAAATCATATTCGATCCGCCGCTGATTGCCGTAATAGACGACGTCAATGCCCGGATAGACGCCGCGATAACGTACGCGCGAATAATTCGGGATGTCAGTCCGCCATTGGCCCGGATCGGCGCCGATGAAGTAATTGCTTTTGCCTTCCAGAAGCCCGGTTGAGTCGGCGGGCGAAGCTTTGGCGTTGAGCAGTTTCAATTTGCTCCTCACGCCGTTTTTCGTCGTGAGAACCGCTTCGGTTGAATTCAGGAAGAGCGCGCAGCCAAGCCCGCGCGCGATGAAGTCCGCGGCTTCGCCGGTCTGACCGCGATTCGCTTCAAAGCCCAAAGGCAGCTTGCCGAATTCGTCGATCCGGGCGCGGTCAACTCCCACGGAGACCGGCTGGTTAATGAGTTCGGCCATCTCTTCGGGCCGCCCCTGTTGAGAGACAGACGAATCGCCAACGGCAAATAGAACGCCGGTTGCAAGCGCTAAACTCAGAGTTGAAGCGCGCAAGCGCGGAGAAAAATACCTTGTCATGTGAATGAACTTTCGTGAGAGGGGCGGATGGTCGCGCAACTTGCAAGGGGGAGGGCGCTAACAAGGGGCCGGTTGCTAAGCTTGTGATTGTGAATGATGCGTCGTTCGCGGCGAGGGGGGATTATAAACAATCGAAGCGGCGCGCGCCAATCAATATCAGTTCAGTACCGCGAGCGGTAGCGAGCGTCGCTTGCGAAATAAGTTGATCACGGGAGACACGCTCGTTACCGCTTACGGTACTGATCAACTCAATCGGAATGAATGATCGGTCAGATATTTCCATCCCTCTTCGCTCAACAGATCGAAGGATGAAAGCCCGTCCTGCTCCGTTCCCGGATAGACATAGATCCCGTCGCGTTCGATCACACGCGGATCTAGCGCGCGGACCCCGTCCAGCAGTCTCTCGAACGTCTGCGCGCGCCAGTATTCCGATTCGTCGAAATTTTCGCACATCTGGCGGAAGGGAAGCGCGAGTTGCGAATAGGTCGGGCGGAACTCGTAATCGCCGACGTCGTCCGCCACGGGTTCATCGCGGTTGTCTATCAACATCAGCAGCGTGACGATCAGATATTCTTTCTGATCCGAGAACCGGTGCAACCGGTCAATCTCGCCGCCCATCTCCTCAGGCTCGGTCGCCATCGAGGCTTCGATCTCGTTGCGCCATTGGTTGAACGACCTGATCGCGGCTTCGGCGTCTGCGGAAAACTCCCAGAAGCCGTATTCCCACGCGTATTGACTTTCGATCAGCAGTGAGGCGAGCGATTTCATGAAGCGGCGTTTTTCGCCGGCGCTGTCGGTTTCGTCTTCAGCTTCGATCAGGCTGGCGATACGGGCGCGCAACTGGTCGCTGCCGAAAATCTGAATGACCAGTTGAAGGCCGAAAAAGAGCGCGTGATCGTTCTGCGCGCCGCGTCCGCCGAGAAACGATCTGCGCCCCTGGTCAATCTGATTCTGGCCGGAGCCGCGCCACGCCAGATAGGCGCCGCCAGCGAAAATAGCGGCGAAAATCAACATCACGAACAGATAAGTCCCGGTGGCCATCAACAAAAAGAATGCAGGATTGGTCATAAGTTATCGTCTTCTCGTCTTGGCGGGCGCTTTCGCGACCTTGGCGGCCTTAGCGGCCTTAGCGGCCTTAGCGGCCTTAGCGGGAAGATGGCAAAGGAGAGGGCGTCCGTCCCTGGCCTTCTCGCCATTTTGTTTCAGGTATTCCTCGCCAAGCGTCTCCGCGCGCTGCCATTCAGACTGGGTGATCTCGGCTTTCTTGTGTTCGATAATCTCCGCGTCGTCCGTCAGGAATTCCGCAATGAGCGGCGCGAAGTTTCTGTATTTGCCGGTCTGTCTCGGGCCAGGGGTTAAATCTTCCGGCAGGAAGAAATTCCATTCGAGATAAAAGTTGACCGCCAGAAGGCGCGACCCGATTTTCAAATCAGATTTCGTCGCGAATTGAGCAGGGAAGCCGAGCAGCGCCACGCAATCAAGTTCACCCGCGTATGCGGCGATCAGGAGCGGCGAATCGGAGACGACGACGGCGGATTCACAATCGCCGCGCCGCAGATTCTCCGCGACGTATTCCTTCCAATGATCGGCGTCTTCATCCGGCGAACTCAGACGGTAGCCGTTTTCCCGTAAAAACTTCCGCCAGCCTCGTGAAGAGTAGAGTTCCGGCTGTAACGCTTTCAGCTTCTGATGCGAAAGCGCGATGGTCTGCGATTGAGCGCCCGGTGTGTCGTTTTCCATATGCCATATGGAAATTGAATTACGGCAAAAATTTTGCCTGACTGCTTATCCGCCAAACCATCCGCCGCCGCTGCGCCCGTAAGAGCCTGATCTTCCCACCCGCGTGCCCGTGACTCGCCCGTCGCTCGAAACCCTCACGCTGGTGCGGCCGAAACCGCTCGGCCTGGTCTTGCCGACTCCCGTAACGCCGCCGACGCGCGATGAGCTGAAGACCGTTGGACGCGACGCGGGGCGGTAATTCGGCGGGTCGAATGTCGGGCCTGTAGACGGACGCGGGATCGGAACGTTGCGTCCGTCGCGATAAACGACGACTTCACGCGGATAGCCGTAGCCGTAGTGGTTGTAGAACCACCAGGACGCCAAGGGGCTTCCGCCGTAGTAATAATGCCGTTGAACCGTGGTCGTTGACGCCCCGGCCACGGTCGTTTGAGAAGGTTCGTCGTAAGGTTTGAAATCCGACAGCCGCAGCATCCGCACGTTGATCCCCTGCTTCTGCCATTCGACCAGGTCGTCGTTGACGTCGTCGAGTTCCTCTTTCTGGTTCTGGTCTTTGACCAGGTAGATCACCTGCTGGACGCCGCGCTGTTTGATCTGATCGGCGGGCGCGAGCTTCGCCAGATAGCGGTTGTCGAATTGCGTGTCCTGATCGGTATAAGCCGTCAGGCGGTTGCTATCGAGCAGCATCAGCGCGGGCGCGTTCTCTTTCAGCTTTGAACGCTTCTCATCAATCTCGCCGGCGTAATACGACATTGCGCCTATCGTCTCGTGCGAACGAACCACTCCGAGCGGGTGCGGCCAGTTGTCGAAAACCGGAACCAGATGCGCGGTGTCGGCCATCGCCGCGCCGAGCGCGATTGATTGTGGCCCCGGCAGTTCGGAGATGATTAGAGTCTGTCCCGGATTCGGAGTTTGCGAGATCAAATTGCGCAGCGCCTCGGCGCGCTGGTAAGTCTCGTCCATCTGCCCGGTATGGACGGGGCGGATTTGCGATCTGAGCGACGTTTGTGACTCAAGTGATTGAATCAGCGTCGGCGCAAAGAAGGGCTGCCATTTCGGATCGCGCGGCTGATAGACCGAAATCAGATAGTTCGGGTCAGCCCCGCTCAAGGCCTTGCCGCGGCTGTCAGTCGCGCTCGATCCGTCGAAGGTGAGAGGCTTGTCGGTCGAGCCGACGTTCCAGCCTTCTTTCTTTTGCAGATCAAGCGAATCTTGAGAGACTTCGGTGTCATCGTCGCCGGCGAGTTGATAGACGGTGACTCCGGCCATCGCCAGCACCGCGCCCCAGGCCAGGCCTTTGCCGAGCGAACGGCGCGAGATATGGTCGGTAAACCACTGGGTCATCTTCTCGCCAGAGCCGCTCGCCCCACCCGGTGTTGGTTGGCCGAAAGTGGAGCGTCTGACATCTTTGAGTTTGTTTTTGTTAGCCATAATTTTGCAGTGTGATGAATGTAATATTCGCGGCGCCCACGAGACGACCGCGCTCGCCACTCACCGCAAATTATACGTCAACGCTCTTTAAATTGTTTGAGGTCCAGAGTGACTGTGAGGTCGTCTACGGTAAAAACTTCGCCGGACAGCGCGCTGAAGCCGAAGGAGCCGTAAAGGAATTTGTCTTTTGTCGTGGTCGTATCTGTCCAGACGCCCAGATCGTTTATTTCCACATTTTGGTCGTCGGTGATCCAATGCCTGATCTTGTGTCCTTCGACGAGAATTTCGACTGTGTAAGAGCTTTTTTGATTTAAATCGACCTGGACGGGAAACGGCGTGCTGACCTCGATCGGCGCGGCGCCGTCCTTGACCAAATAGGTATAGAAGCGCCTCTGCGTGTGAGTGGTCGAGTTCGGGCCTGCAAGGTGGAAGAGGTAGTAATTGCCTTTATCCACGCGGACGGCCCAGGTTGCGCCTTTGCCGTCATCGAGCCAGAGCTTGAAGGAGACGCCGAAATCACGATAGGTTTTGTCTTTGAGCGCTCCGAGCTGTTCGCCTTTGACCTCGAGCTTTTTATTGCGGGAGTCGGAGACGATCTTCCATGAAGACGGCGCCTTCCAGAGCGACAGGTTGTCGAACAAATCCGAAACCCCGGTTGAAGTTTCTATCGGATCGAGCTTGACCGTGATCTCGCGCGGCCCCGGCGAGAGCATCTCGCGCTTCGACCAGGTTTGATAGCCGAGCAATTCCACGCTGATCGTGTGCTCTGAAGCCTTTTCGAGTTCGTAATCAATACGCACAACGCCCTCAGGGTTGATTATCCCCTGTACCGCGCCGTCAATCAGGACCCTGGCGTCGGCCGGGCCTTGAATGGTCAACTTCGCCACGCGGGTCAGTCGGATTTTCCCGAAGCTGTACTCGACGCCCGCTTCCAATTTGGACAGTGTGTCGGTGTAATCGTTGTACTCAGGATGCCGGATCGCCAGCGAGTGATCGCCGGGAGCGAGATCGCCAATGATTACGTCTCCAGTCTTATCCGCCGTAGCGCGCTGCGTTTCACCAATGAAAACCTGCGCGCCTGCGGGCAGATTGCGGAATTTGAGAGATGCGAATTGCGGAACGAGCGCGAGGCGAACTACTGAGATTGCCACGAGAGGTTTGGATTTGCCCGAAACGCTCAGATAGCCAGGATAACTGGCTTCTACCTGATAAATCTTGCCGCGCTGAAGCTGAAACTCGGCCTGTCCCAGATTGCCAGCGTCTTTTTTATCCAGCACACGCCCGCTTAAATCTTTGACCACGACCTGAGCGTTGACGTATTGCGAAAGCACAACTGCAAGCACGCCTTTTGACGGTTGCGCTGGTTTGGTAGCGACGATGACACGGTCAGTGTTGGATCGCTCACGCGGTCTTGCGACAACCGGTAACTCCTTAACTCCGGGTTGCGCCAACCCTGCGCAGACCCCAACAATCAGCCAAACCGCAACCAACCAGTATTTAGCGCAGAATGATGTAGACATAAGCTCAGGCGCGAAGGAAAAATGAAATCATCTTCCCCGGCTTTGGACAGATCATACGCGGCGGCAATCAGTTTATGCTTTTAGCGCAGCGGAAACCAATGTAGTCCACTTTGGTCGCGGGGAGATGGAAGAAGCGATCCGTCGCCGTTTGGAATTCGGCTTCAGCGTTAAACGCCCCGCCGCGCACGACCTTTCTACCCGCATTGGGATTATCGGGCGCCAGTTTGCTGCCCGGGTAGGGTTTGAACTCACTCGCGGTCCATTCAGCCACATTGCCGGCCATATCAAAAACTCCGAACGGGCTGACTCCGCCAGGGTAACTACCGACAGTTCTCAGTTCGCCCGGTTGATATGGAGATGGCGCGGCGCTGGAAAGTTGCGACCTCCATTTGTCCCCGTAAGGGTAGAGCCTCCCATCAGTGCCTCGCGCGGCATACTCCCATTCCTCTTCGGTCGGCAACCGCTTCCTGGCCCAATTAGCGTAAGCGACGGCGTCATCCCAACTTACGTTGACTACAGGCAGCGTCGCCTCACCATCAGGGTAGCGCCCGTTGCGCCAGTGGTTTGGAGGCTGGCGTCGCGTCGCGTCAACAAACTGCTGGTATTGCTCGTTGGTAACCTCTGTGGCGTCGATGAAGAAAGGTTTGACCTGCACGGTGTGGGCGGGCTTTTCGTAGTCGTTTCCGTCATCGCGCCCCATTTTGAATTCACCGTCCGTAACCGAAATCATTCCGACGGGAGCTCTCAAGTTCGGGTCGCGGGGCGGGTCTTTGGTAAGGTTGGGGTTGGTGACTAGCCAAAGGGCCACGACGATTGTGAGAATCGCGACGAAAGCGATTCCGGCGATGAGCGGCGTTTTGGGTTTCGCTGGCGCGGGCTTTTTGAATAATACTCCGCGCGGCTTCGACTCCGAGTTCAGCGCCGGGTCCGGCGCCGGATTCTTCGAATAGTCGTTGTAGAGCGCGTTGTTGGTGAAGGGGCGATCCGGGTCCGTGATGACCGTTTCGCCGATGCCGACAGTCGGGGCCTCGGCCATTTTCTGGTGTCCCGTATATCGTTCAGCGCTCACCATGGTTCGGCGTCCGACTGACATCCGTTCTGTCAACCTTGCGAATCCTGTCTGTTCGAACTCTTCCAGGACTTCCAGACACTGTCGCGCGGTTTGATAGCGTTCATCGGGGCTTTTCTCAAGGGCCTTGAAGGTGATCTTTTCAAGCTCGATCGAGACGCCCGGGTAGTATTTTGAAAACGGAGGCACGGGCATCTCGATGTGACCGCGGCGGATTTCGTAATCCGAAGTGCCGCTGCCGTCGCCCTCGAACGGCACGTGTCCGGTCAGCATCTC
>Ga0187894_10005017_pt1 | contig 13827 bp, 14 predicted proteins | sample GBC1701081metaG_FD_136650 | JGI IMG/M metagenome (GOLD analysis project Ga0187894, IMG submission 136650) | White microbial mat communities from a lava cave in the Kipuka Kanohina Cave System on the Island of Hawaii, USA - GBC170108-1 metaG ...
GCGCTGCGCGCCGACATCAGATCTTTCATCGAGCACCACAATGCCGATCCAAAGCCTTTCCGTTGGACAAGATCCGCTGACGACATCCTCAACTCAATCGAGCGGTTCTGTCGGCGTAATCAGTCCGCAAATGCTTAAGCAAACGAACTTCTGGTTCAGCACACTAGGTGACAGGCCGACCGAGACTCGCGTCGGCCTTCAGAGCCGCTTCGATGACATTCGCGTCGGCCTGTTCAAGACGCACGAGCGCGAAACCTTGTCGACTGTGCGCGAAGACCGGGTGAGGGAGTCCAGCATAGGCGTGTATATCCAGAACGCCACGCGATGGACGGACTGGATGCGCACGACCATCGGGCTGCGCGGCGATTATGTCGATGCCCGGGTGCGCAGCGACACGCCGGCCAATTCGGGCAACACGCACGATTTCATCGCCGGCCCCAAAGCCGGCCTCGTACTGGGCCCGTTCGCCACGACAGAAGTGTTCCTGAACAGTGGCTTTGGTTTTCACAGCAATGACGTGCGGGGCGTGACCATCACGGTCGATCCGGCCGACAAGGTCGCGCCGCTGCCGCGGGTGCCACTGCTCGTCCGCTCCAAGGGCGCCGAAATCGGCGTGCGTACCCGCGCGCTGAAGGGACTCGATAGTTCGTTGGCGCTCTTCGTGCTGACCTTCGATTCCGAGATTCTGTTCGTTGGCGATGCGGGCACGACCGAGCCGAGCCGGCCCAGCCGGCGCGTCGGCATCGAATGGACCAACCACTACCAGGCGATGCCGTGGCTGGCGCTCGATCTCGACCTCGCGGTCACACGGGCGCGTTTCACGAACCGGGATCCGTCCGGCAAGTACATCCCCGGCGCGCCCGGCGTCGTCGTTTCGGCCGGTCTCGAGCTCGGCGAGGATCTGGGCTGGTTCGGCGCTCTGCGCCTGCGCTATTTCGGTCCGCGCCCGCTGATCGAGGACAACAGTGTGCGCTCGCGGTCCACGACCCTGGTCAGCGGGCGCATCGGCTATGCCTTCGACAACGGTGTCCGCATCCAGCTCGACGCCTTCAACCTGCTGAACAAGAAGGCGAGCCAGATCGACTATTTCTACGCCTCACGCCTGCAGGGCGAGGCGCCGGAAGGTGTGGACGATCGCCACTTCCATCCCGCCGAGCCGCGCGCCTTCCGTCTGATCTTGGCCAAGGTGTTTTAGAGCCTGGGAGCGCGGGCCTCTGGCCCGCTCATGTCTCGGCGCTGCGCCAAGATGCGGGCGGGACGCCCGCGCACCCAGGTGCATTACTGGTTACCACCTGAACTCCAGCCCTATGAAGACGGCGCGGCCTTCACCAGGATTGTAGAGCTGGTCGACCGGTGTCGCGATCGGTCGCGCGTTGGTGTTCGAGACGTAGGTCTTGTTGAAGAGGTTGCGCGCATCGAGGAAGACGCTAAGTCCGTTCTCGAACGTCCAGCCGGCGCGGGCGCCCAGCAGGGCATAGGCCTTGGTACGGAACGCCTTGGTGTTGGCGTTGTCGACGTAGTAGCCCTGCGGCACCCACTCGATGTTGGGCCCGAACCAGAAACCCAGCGGATGGCTGTAGCGCAGCTCGGCGCGGACATAGTGGCGGGGTGCGCCCGGGATCTGGTTTCTGCCGGCGACCGGATCGCGGCGGAACCGGAAATCGCTGAACGTGTAGGCAAGGCGTGCGTCGATCTTGTCCCTGATGCCCGCCGCCGGCGTGATCAACCCTTCGAACAGTGTCGCGTCGAGGCCAAGTTCGACGCCCTGGTGGATCGTGCGGTCGGCATTGAGCGCGAAGCCGCCGTCGCCGGAGCCGGGCACGACGAAAAGCTGCAGCTCGTCTCGGACCCAGGCGCGATAGAGCGACAGGTCGAAGCCGACACCACGCCATTTGCCGCGCGTGCCGATCTCGGCCGTCCAGGATTTTTGCGGCTTGAGGTTGGCGAAACCGGGATTCGCGCTGGGATTCAGTTCCGAGAACGTCGGCGGCTCCGAGGCGCGGCTGAAGTTGCCGAAGATCTGCAGGTCCTGGCGCGGTTGCCATAGAACACCGACCTTGGGATTGAAACTGGTGAAGGTCTTGCTGCCGCTGTCGTCGCCGTTACTGAGGAACTTGTCGTCCAGACGCCGGCGCGCCCGGCTGAGCTGGGCGCCGACGATGACGGCGACGGTCGAATCGAGGTAGAGCCGGTTCTCGCCGTAGAGCTCCATGTTGGTCGAATGCTCGTCGACGTGGTTCATCAGGCCGTTCCGGTGGCCATTGCTGTTGATGTACGTCTTGTTGACATTGACGCCGGTGAACACGTTGGCGCCCACGACATACTCGTTCTTGAGGCCGCCGATCATGCCGGTGCCCTTCCACCGCAGGCTGCCACCGCCATCGTCGGAGACATTGTCGACGATGCCGAACGACAGCGGATGGAACAGCACCTTGTGGTGATACCAGGCTGAGAAGGTCAGCTCGTCATCGCCGATGCGGAACGTCGTACGGTTGGCCAGCCGGGTCGAATCGATGTCGCGGCGGGTTCCCTTCGCGAAGCTCGACGGGTCGGTCGCCTGCGGGTCGGAATAGGCCAGCGAGCGGCTGAGCGAACTCGGGATCTTTTGCCGGATGTGGTTCACGCCGGCAAAGAAGCGCGTCTCGGCATTGTCGCCGAAGCGATAGCCGAGATTGCCGTTGAAGCGCAGGTAGTCGCGCGCGGTATGGTCACGATATCCGTCCGAGCGGCCATAGGTCGGTGACAGCCAGAAGTCCCAGGGACCCAGGCTGCGGCCGACGGCAACCTGGCCGCCGCCGCTACCGAAGCTGCCACCATCGGCACGCAACAGCAGGCGAGGCGCATCGCGCCCGGTCGGCGAGACGTAGTTGATGGCGCCGCCCAGCGAGGCAGTCTCCCATTGCAGGGCATTGGCGCCGCGAAAGACCTCGATGTAGCGGACGCCCAGCGGATCGAGCTCCTGGGTGTCGGCGCCGCCGTCGGCCAGGTTCATCGGCACGCCGTCGACCATGACGCGGATGCCGCGCAGGTGGAAGTTGCGCGACAAGCCCGAGCCGCGGATCGACAGCCGTGCGTCCTCTTGGCCGTATTTCGGCTGGGCGAACACGCCGGGTACGTAGTCGAGCGCATCCTTGACGGTCACGGCCCGGCTGTCGCGGATCTGTTCGCTGGGCACGATACTGACGCCACCCGGCGTGCGCTCGATGTCGCGGCGCGCGTCGTCGACGGTTGGCACCGTCAGGGACGGCTTGATCCTGTCGCCGGTCACCGTGACGGGCGGCGTTTCGATCGGAGCCTGTGCGAGGGCAGGCTGTACAGCAAGGATGAGGCCCAGCGCCGTGGCCGTGGATGCCGTCCAACGCTTCAGGGGCGGATCTCGGTCTCTGTCGAATGGTCGATGACGGTTATCGGACAACATTGTCGTGTCTCCCCACCACGCCGCGCGCACGCGCAGCCGGCCATGGCAGTCTTCGGAATAAAATGAGATCAGGGACAGGAGGTCGCCGTCCGGCGTGCGACCGAGCGGCGTCGCTATGTGTTGGCGCGCGGGACGAGCGGCGGATCGCGCGGATGGCCGGGCCGTTCCGGCGGCACGATGTTGGTTCGTTGCGGACCTTGCGTCCGCGGCGGTGCCGTGGCGTTGGCGGCGCGGGCCGGCGGCAGGATCTCGGGCTGGTCGGGCGCGAGCGCGGGAATGCCGACGACGAGGCAGCACGCGAGCTTGCCAGCTTTGGCGTGCACGTCGAAGGGCAAGTGGAAGCCGACAGCCTTGCCGTCACCGGCATCCGCCGCGATCAGTGCGTCGAGGTTGATCAGTTTCAGGCCGTCGACCGAGCAGATCACCACGTAACCGTTGACGGGCCCGTCAGCGAAACGCTGCAGCGCGCGGGCATGGGCGATCGGCGAGAAGACCTGGATCGAGAGCGCCAACAACGCCAGCCACAGCGCAACCGCCTGCCGCCATGTCGTGGCCGCGGTGGGGGCGTGGATGGCTGGGGATTGGCGCATCGAATGATCGGCAGCTCTAGCGAGACAGGCGGGCGGCAGCCCGCGTCGCGGCGGTCCGCGCGGCTTCCAGCGCCGTTGCCCGCAATTTCAGGATGGACTGCGTGATCTCATTGCCGGCTGTTGTCGGGTTGCCGGCCTGGAATGGCGGCTGCGGGTCGTACTCAAGCACCAGCTGGGTGATCTTTGCCCATGTCTCGCCACGCAGGCGTGCCGAGATGGCCAGACCGAAGTCGATCCCGGCGGTAACGCCGCCTGCGGTGATGACGTTGCCGTCTTCGACGACGCGCCCACCTGCGGGAATCGCGCCGAACACGGGAAGCAGGTCGCGCGTATACCAATGCGACGTCGCGTGCACGCCCTTGAGAAGGCCGGCGGCTCCGAGCAGCAGCGTGCCGGTGCAGACGCCCGTCACGTACCGGGCGCGCCCGCCGACGTCGCGCAAGAACGCCAGGGTCTCGTCGTCGTTCAGCAGTGCGGTCGTGCCGCCAAGACCGCCGGGGACGAACAGCACGTCAACGTCGCGCGGACAGTTGGCGAAGGTTGTCGTCGGCATAACGTTGACGCCGATATCCGTGCCGACGGGCGTCATCGACTTCCAGGCCAGGTGAACCTGGCCCATGGTCAGGGCGAAGACGGTTTGCGGGCCGACAAGATCCAGCATGACCATGCCCGGATGCACGAGCATGGCAAAGCGTGGGGCTTTGGCTTCAGCTGTCGGTGTCTGCGCGCTGCTTTGGGCTGTCGACGCCAGCAGACCAAGGGTGGCCAGTCCAGCAGCTTGTGTGAAGTCGCGGCGGTTCATGAGTGCGCCTTTCCACTCGAGGGTCATGGCCGGATGACGATGGTGTCTTCGAGCGTGACCAGCTCGAAGTCGGAGACCAGGATGTCGGCGCGCACGGACCAGCGGCCTGGTGTTGGCAGCACGAGGCCGTCGATCAGCCAGGTACCGTCGTCGCGCTTGTGCGCCGGCCGCCGGATGGGCTCGATGCCGGCAGCCGGATTGGCCAACGCCAGCGTCACCTCCTTGGCATCAAGCGGCGTGAAGTCGCCGCCGATGGTTACCACGACAATCGTCACAGGCCCGGTTCGGCCGGGCAGCACCGTGATATCCGCCATCGCCGCGGCCGTGTGGATGTGCACATAGGCTGGTGCCTGGGCGGCGCTCGCGAGCGCCCGCGGTGGTGGCGTGAACCGCCAGAGCGACACCACGCCGAGAATGCCCAGCACAAGGACCGTCTCGACCAGAATGGCCCTGGCCAGACGCCGGGCTGCCTCGGGCGCGCCCTGGCCGGCCGGGACCGTCCATCGCCAGCGATTGACAGCCGCCAACCCCAGTAGAATGAGGATGAGCCCGCCCTTGACCAGCAGGACGTTACCGTACGCCGTCGTCCACAGAGCACTCGGCTGCTCGAGCTGAACAACCGCGAGCGTGAGGCCCGATGCGACGAGCGAGACAAGAACGATCGGGATGACGCGCGAAAAACGGTTCAGCGTAGCGGCAGCTTCTGGGGCACGCGCCGCCAGCTGCATGGACAGCGGCACCAGGGCTCCGATCCAGAAGGCGACGCCGATCGTGTGGAGAAACACCGCCGGTCGGGTCAGCCACTGGGGATGCGCTGCACCGGCGTGCCCGCTGGCTGCCAGGGCGACACCGACACACGCGAGCGCCAGCAACGACAGGCCGCGGGTGTGCCGCGGTGAGACCAGGCGCGAGGCCACCACAGCCAGCAGCAGCGCCACGGCAGCGACGATGACTGTCCGTCCGTAGGTGGTACTGAGACCGGCGGCCCAGGTTTCGGACGTCGCGACGCCGGAGAGCGTGCCGTCCAGCGCGTCAATGCCCTGTAGACCGACGGAAAGCGGTGCCGCGATCAGACCCAGCACGATCATGCGGGTGACGAAGCGCATGCCGTATCGCGAGCCCGGCGATATCCAGGCCCGACAGAAGGTACCACCGACGCCGAAGAACAGGCTCGCCAGCAGGGTGAGCTTGATGATCCAGACGGCGCCGCGCACGGGATCGCGGTGCAGTGGCACAGCGATCGGTCTGGCAACGGCGCTGGGTGTTCGCACCGAAAACACGACAGCGCCGGCGACAGGATGGCCGTCCTCGGAAACGACACGCCAGCTCAGCACATGAGTGCCGGTGGCAATGTCGCCGGGCGCATCGACGGCCAAGGTGGTGCCATCGTGCGATGGCTTCTGCAGATCGAGCGTGCTGCCGTCCGGCCGGACAAGCTTGAGCACCAATGGCGAGACCGGTTCGTTGAAGGTCAGGCTGAAGCGCGTCGGCGGTTCGGCGATAACGGCACCGTCGGCCGGCTCGGTGCGCAGCAAGGCGGCGTGCGCCAGCGCATCGCCAGCCGCTGCAGCGAGCACCAGCACGGCAAGAATGAGCATTGCGGTAGTGCGACGTCGACACGCCCCAACTGTCATGCCGAGCACGGCGAGGGGATTAAGCATCATCCCTGACCCCTTCGCTGCTCTCGGGTGATGGGTGCACGGCGCGGGAGGACCACGTCACTTCTTCGGCAGCAGCCTCAGGCCGGGTGCCGGGCTTTCGTAGTCGCCAACCTTCTTGCCCTCGGCCGGGATCTCGATCCACCGTGACGTGCCGCCGCCGGCGCATTCCTGGACGACGGGGAAGTAGATCACCGTGTTCGGCTTGAGATCGGCGCTCAGATAGACCTGCAGCACGAACTCGTCGTAGAACTCGTCCGGCAGCATGCCGCCGCTCCAGCTGATCTCTTTGGCGCCCTCGCTGACCGAGCCGTGGTAGAGATCATAAGCCTTGGCGTACTTGCCCTTGACGACTTTCAGTTCCCAGCCCGCCTTGGGCATCGGCTTCACGCCGATCACGCCCTCGGGGATCTTGACGCGCACGGCGGTGGTCGCGGCGCCCTTGCAGCCGTGCGGAACGCGGAACACCGCCTTATAGCCTGACGACACCGGGGTTTCCTGGGTTTCCAGCGTGACGTGGGCAAGCGCCGGCGAAGCGCACACCGCAACAGCGGCGGCAACAATGACCTGCTTCAACATGACTGTTCTCCATGGATTCGAATGATCATCCCTCCGCCGGGCGGAAAGGACACGCGAAGCGCAGCCGGCGCTTCCGTCATCGACTCCCGCCGCAGGCGGGAGTGGGAGTGCGCGGCAGTAGCCGCGCCCAGTCAAAGGGGTGGGGCTCTTGGATGGCCGGTTCGTTCCGGCGGCAGGCCGATTGCGCGTTGGGGATCGTGGGACCGTGGCGGCGCGGTTGCCATCACGGTGCGCGGTGGCGGCAGCAGTGTGGGCAGATCCGGCGTGACGGCCGGCACCCCGGCCACCAGGCAGCAGGCGTGCTTGCCGGCCTTGGCCTGGACATCGAACGGCAGATGGAAGCCGACGGCCTTGCCGTCGCCGGCATCGGCGGCGATCAGTTCATCGAGATCGATCAGCTTCAGCCCATCGGGCGCGCAGATCACGACATAGCCGCCGATGGGGCCGGTGGCGAAACGTTGCAGCGCGCGGGCATGCGCGACCGGCGAGAAGGCCTGGACCGTCAGCGCCAGCAGCGCCAACCACAAGGCCAGCGCGTGCCGCCACGCGGTGCGTGGCGCGCTGGACTGGGCTGGTGTGACGGGAGAACGATCCATTAACATGAATTTCTAGCGCCGGAGATGAATGAAGTCGAGGCTGACGCCGGCAACTGCGACGAGATGAACCGGCGCGGCATATGGAGGACAGCATGCCCAATCCCGTCAATCGCCAGTGGGTACTCTCGTCGCGGCCGACCGGCATGGTGGGGCCCGAGCATTTCACCCTGCGCGAGCAGCCGGTGCCGCAGCCGGGGACCGGCGAGATCGTGGTGCGCACGCGACTGCTGTCGCTCGACCCGGCCAACCGTGCCTGGATGTCGCCGGTGCCGACCTACAAGGCGCCGGTATCGCCAGGTGACGTGATGCACGGCTTTGCATTGGGCGAAGTGACGGCGTCGAACGTGGCCGACATTGCGGTGGGCGACCTGGTCGACGGTATGCTGGGCTGGCAGGACTACGCCGTGATGAAGCCAGGCGAGGTGACGCGCCGCGATTCGCGCTATCGGCCCGAGGCGCTGATGGGTGTGCTCGGCATCACCGGCCTCACAGCTTACTACGGACTGCGCGAGGTGGGTCGGCCCAAGCCGGGCGAGACCGTGCTGGTGTCGGCCGCTGCCGGGGCGGTCGGCTCGATCGTCGGCCAGATCGCCAAGATCGAAGGCTGTCGCGTGGTGGGCACGGCCGGCGGGCCCGAGAAATGCGCCTGGCTCACGGACACGCTGGGGCTCGATGCCGCCATCGACTACAAGAGCGCCGACCTGCGTCGCGCCCTGAAGGAAGCCTGCCCGCGCGGTATTGATGTCTACTTCGACAACACCGGCGGCGCCGTGCTGCAGGCCGCGCTCTACCAGATGAACATGGGCGGTCGCATCGTGTGCTGCGGCAACCTCTCGCAATACAACGCCGAGCGTCCCGAGCCCGGTCCCATTGGCGTGCCGGGCCTGCTGGTCGTGAAGCGCCTGCGCATGGAAGGCTTCATCGTCATGGACTATTTCGCCACCCGCCCGCAGGCCGAGGCGACCCTGGCCAAATGGGTGGAGGAGGGCAAGCTGAAAGCGGCCGAGGACATCGTCGATGGCCTCGAAAAGGCACCAGCGGCACTGGCTGAGCTGTTCGCCGGCCGCAACCGCGGCAAACTGCTGGTGCGGGTGGCGTGAGCGCCGATGCAACGTTTCGCCGCGAGCGGCGTTACAGCGGCGCATGCTCACGCGAACGTTGCAATTCATCGCGGTCATCCTGACGGCGCTTGCGCTGGTGCCGGCGGGCGCCCACTTGCTGGCGCTGCCGAACAAGATCGCGCTGGCGCAGGCCGATTATTTCACCGTGCAGGGCATCTATCGCGGCTGGTCGCTGCTGGGCAGCGTATTGGTGGCAGCGATCGTCGCCAATCTGCTGCTGACCGTGTGGCTGCGCCGGCGCGGCGTCGTTTTCTGGTTGGCGCTGGCCGGCCTGCTGCTGCTTGCGGCGACGCTGGTGATTTTCTTCGTCTCGACGTATCCCGCCAACCAGGCGACGCAGAACTGGACCGTGGTTCCCGAAAACTGGCAGGTCCTGCGCGACCAGTGGGAGTATGCTCACGCCACCGGCGCGATCCTGACCTTCATCGCGCTCTGTTCGGTCCTCTTGACGATATTTGGCGCGCGCCGGTGAGGGTTCACCGCGCGTAGAGCCCTTTGTGCAGGTCGCGAAGGACGTTCTTCTGCACCTTGCCCATGGTGTTGCGCGGCAGGTCGTTGACGAACAGCACGCGCTTGGGCTGCTTGAACTTGGCGAGCCTTTCCTCAAGCGCCGCCAGGATCGTGCGTTCATCGAGCGTCGCGCCGGCCTTGCGTACGACCACGGCGGTGACACCTTCGCCGAAGTCGGGATGTGGCACGCCGACGACAGCGCTCTCGACCACGCCGGCGATGGCGTCGATCTCGCCCTCGATCTCCTTGGGGTAGACGTTGAAGCCGCCGGTGATGATCAGGTCCTTGCCGCGGCCCACGATGTGCACGTAGCCGCGCTCGTCGATGCGGCCGAGATCGCCGGTGATGAAGAAGCCGTCGGCGCGGAATTCGGCCGCCGTCTTGTCCGGCATGCGCCAGTAACCCTTGAAGACGTTGGGTCCCTTGACCTCGATGACGCCGATATCGCCCCGCGCGAGGGCGCTGCCGCTCTCGGGATCGGCGATGCGCAGCGCGACGCCGGGCAGGGGGAAGCCCACGGTGCCCGCCACCCGGTCCCCGTCATAGGGGTTCGAGGTGTTCATGTTGGTCTCGGTCATGCCGTAGCGCTCGAGAATGGCGTGGCCGGTGCGCGCGCGCCAGTCGCGGTGCGTCTCGGCCAGCAGCGGCGCCGAGCCGGAGACGAAAAGCCGCATATGCTTCGTTGCCTCCGGCGTGAGCCCGGGGTGCTGCAGCAGGCGCGTATAGAACGTCGGCACGCCCATCATCGCCGTGGCGCGCGGCAGCAGCCGCATCACCGTGTCGGCGTCGAACTTGGGCAGGAACAGCATCGAGCCGCCGGCCGTCAGCAGCGTGTTGGTGGCGGTGAACAGGCCATGCGTGTGGTAGATCGGCAGCGCGTGTAGCAGCACATCATTGGCCGTGAAGTGCCAGTAGTCGACCAGGGTGCGCGCGTTCGAGGCCAGATTGTCGTGCGTCAGCATGGCGCCCTTGGAGCGCCCGGTCGTGCCCGATGTGTAGAGAATCGCGGCCAGATCGTCGGCGGCACGGTCGACATCATCGAACTTCGGCGATTGCGCTGCCGCCTTGGCGGCGAGGCTGCCCTCGCCGGCGGGGTCGAGGGTCTCCACCGCCTTGACGCCGGTCTTTGCCGCGATGACGGCGATCCCCTCGCGCTTGGCCGGGTCGCAGACCACGACAGTCGGCTCCGCGTCGCCGATGAAATATTCCAGCTCGGCGATAGTGTAGGCGGTGTTCAGCGGCAGGAAGACCGCGCCGGCCCGCGCGCAGGCGAGGTACAGCAAGATCGCCGGCACGCTCTTTTCCACCTGCACCGCGACGCGGTCGCCGGGCGCGACGCCCAGCGCCACCAGTGCATTGGCATAGCGGCCGGTGCCGTCGACCAGGTCGGCATAGGTGAGCGTGCGGCCGTCCGATGTCTCGATGAACACCTTGCCGGGGGCCGGGATGCGCGAGCGGATGAGCGAGAACAGGTGGTTCGTCATGCCGCTCTCTTAGCCCGTCCTGGAGAGCGTTGTCATCCCTCCCTCCACGATAGTGGAGGAGGTCTCCCTGGGAGCGCGGGCGTCTCGCCCGCATCGGCGCGTAGCGCCGAGACATGAGCGGGCCAGAGGCCCGCGCTCCCAGGAAGGCACCGCCCCAGGATTTCTCACGCGGCCTGGGCGGCGACGAGTTCGGCGTCCTTGGCGTAGACGCGTTGCAGAGCCGGGCGCTCGCGCAGGCGTGCGGCGTAAGCCAGAATCTCGGGCCGTTCCGGTATCGCCTTGACCGCCATGCCCCAGATCAGGCCGGAGCCGATCACGACGTCGGCCGCCGTGAACGGCTCGCCCAGCAGGTAGGGGCCTTGGGCGATGGCCTTGACGACGACATCGAGCGTGGTGTCGTAGTTGCCGTAGCCCAGGGAGCCGGGCGCCACATCGGGCCGCTTGAACATGCGATCGATGATGGCGGGCTCCAGGCAGCTGGGCCCAAAGAACAGCCACTTCAGATAGGGGCCACGTCGCGGATCGCCGACCGGGATGTTGAGCCCGGCCTGGGGATAGGCGTCGGCAAGGTGGCAGCAGATCGCCGCCGCCTCGGTGACGACGACGCCCTTGTGGGCGATCGCCGGCACCTTGCCCATCGGGTTGACGGCAAGGTAGGCGGGTTGCTTGTGCTCTTCCTTCCTCAGGCTCAGCAGATGCAGGTGATAGGGTTCGCCCAACTCCTCCAGCATCCACTGTGCGATGATCGAGCGTGATTGCGGGGCGTGATAGAAAACGATGTCAGGTTCGATTGCCATCGATCGGCTCCTTGGCCACGGGAGCCGACCTATAGCACGATGCCGACGCGCGGACGTTACGGCATCGTGGCGGCGTGCCGCATAAAGCGGCCGGCGATTTCGACACCGTCGCGCAAAGGGATGGTGTGCGGCTGATCGCCCAGCGCGATCTTGAGCACGGCAACGACCATACCGCGGCGGGCCTGGATACGCGTGCGCAACGCCGCGATCTCATTGTTGGATTGCAGGGTGACGACATCAGGCAAGCCGCAGGCGGTTGCCACGGCGGCCAGGTCGACACCGAAAGACGTAGCCGTCGGCTGCATGCCGGTCTCGGCGTACTGCCCATTATCGAGGACGACGATCGACAAATTGGGTGGCCGATGTTGTGCGATGGTCGCGAAGGCGCCGATTCCCATCAGCATCTCGCCGTCACCGGTGATGGCGATAACCGGACGGTCGGGCTGCGCCAGCGCCAGGCCCAGCGCGATCATGGCCGCCGAACCCATGGCACCCCAGTTGTAGAAGTTCAGGTCATGGTCGCCTGCGGCGAACGCGTCGTAGACGGGTGAGCCCAGTCCGGCGACGAGCAGCAGGTCGCCGCGTTCGGCAAGAAGGTCGGCCACCGCCCGCCGGCGTTCGATCGTCATGGTCTACTTGCTCCAGTCCTTGCGTCCGATCAGCCGCTGCGCCAGCAGCACCGCGACGGGGCGTCGTGAGAAAAAGGCATGGTCGATGGCACCGCGGACCGTGTCGCCGACCGCGCCGGCCTCGTCGGCGCGATAGACGTCGAAGCCCATCAACTCGAGGACGGCGCCCGTGCGCTTGCCCATCGGGATCTGCCACGGATTGAATTCGGCGAACTCGCCGCGCATGGTTACCAGCGTCACGAACGGCGCTCGGCAGTTCTCGAGCAGGCTGAACAGGTTGACGCAGTTACCGACGCCGCTCGACTGCATGAGCATGACGCTGCGCCGGCCGCCGAGCCACAGGCCGGTCGCGAGTGCGATGCCTTCCTCTTCCGTGGTCATGACCGTCGTGGTGACCGCCGGATCGGCTTCGCAGAGTTTGATCAGTCCCTTGTGGCCGGCATCGGGTACGAAGGGTACATGCGTGATGTCGGCAGCCGTGAAGCAGGCATGGATATCACGCTGCCAAGGCCTGATGACCTGTCCGACGTCGGCCGATGGAATGACGCTGTGTTGGTTCATCTAAAGGATCTCCTAGTCGCTCTTGATGCCAAGCTCCGTCACCGTGCTGGTCCAGAATCGCGTCTGCTGGTCGACGAACGCGGTGATGGCATCGGATGGGAGGTCGGGAATCTCGGCGCCCTGCTGCTGCCAGACCTGCCGCACCGCGGGCTCATCGAGCGCCTGTCGAACGGCGGTGCGTATGCGGCCGACAATCGCCGGGTCGGTCGCGGCGAGCGCCCAGAGCGCATACCAGGTGGCGATATCGAGCGCCGGGCCGCCGGCTTCTGCCAGGGTCGGGATGTCGGCGAGCAGCGGCGAGCGGCGCTGCGTGGTCACCGCGATCGCCCGCAAGCGGCCACCGGCGATCTGCGGCGCCGACGTGCCCAGGCCATCGAACATCATGTCGCAGAAACCGCCCATCAGGTCCTTCAGCGCCGGTGCGGTGCCGCGATAGGGGATGTGCAGCAGATCCGTGTCGGTGCTGCGCTTGAACATCTCGGCGATGATGTGCTGCGACGTGCCGTTGCCGGACGAGCAATAGCTGAGCTTTCCCGGATCGGCCTTCGCCGCGTCGATGATCTGCTTCACGCTGGTGAAACGCGATGCCGCGGGTACGACGAGGATGTTGGGCACCATCGCGGTGATGGTGAGGGGTACGAAATCCTTGTCGATCCGGTAGCCGCGGGTCGGATAGAGCGCTTCCGACATCGGCTGGTGCACGCCGCCGGCCAGGATCGTGGTGCCGTCGGCGGCCGACTGCGCCGCGTTGAGCACGCCGATGGTGCCGCCGGCGCCGGACCGGTTGTCGATCACCACCCGTTGCGGCAGTCGTTCGTTCAAGGCGGCGGCGATCGGTCGGGCGAAGGCGTCAACGCCGCCGCCGGGACCGTACGGAACGACGATGCGCACCAGCCGTGTCGGCCAAATCTCGGCGCTTGCGATGGATGGGACGGCAACTACCCCGAGGCAAGCTGCCATCACCGCGACGATACGTGTCATGTTCACTCGTTCCCCCTGATGGACCAGTCACGCAAAATCTCGTCCCGATGCTGGTCGAGAAGCGGCGGTGGACGGGGTGCCGGAGGCGGCTGGTCATCGAA
>Ga0187894_10005018_pt1 | contig 13825 bp, 12 predicted proteins | sample GBC1701081metaG_FD_136650 | JGI IMG/M metagenome (GOLD analysis project Ga0187894, IMG submission 136650) | White microbial mat communities from a lava cave in the Kipuka Kanohina Cave System on the Island of Hawaii, USA - GBC170108-1 metaG ...
CGCCGGTAACCTCTACAACTTCGGCCACGTTGCCAACCTGAAGCGTGAAGTTGAGGCCGAGCACCTGGCCCACCTGCAGGTTCACGTCGTTGCGAACCTGCGCGCTGAACCCCGCCTTCTCCACTCGAACGTTGTAAATCCCGGGGAGCAAGGCCGGAACGCTGAAAACGCCGGACTCGTTGGTATCCACCGTGCGGACCTGGTTGGTGGCTGGATTCGTTACGGTTACCTTGGCCCCGGCCACTACCGCGCCGCTCGGGTCGGTCGCCGTGCCCGTGATTTCACCGACGGGCGCCTGGGCGAACACAGCCGCCGCGAATAGGCACACAAATAGAGTTTGCAAAAAGTGTGAGCGAAACATACCCCTGATCTCCTGTCGCATACTGAGCGATCCACCGCTGAATGGCGGTCTTACAAAAACGTTTCACCCATCATACACGCTGATGGTCCCGGGCAGACCACAAGACTTTGGTAGCGAACAAAATGCGTAAGGCCGCACGATCCGATTCAAGACCACTAGTGCTAGTGGGGTGGGAACTTACTACCCACTTGGCCGTACCTCTGCCGCACCCGGTTCCTTCCACCGGACTTCGCGCAAAAGTACTTGCTTAATTATCAAGTTGCAGCTATTCTCGTTCTGTGCCAGCCAGTGGGGCTCAGTGGGGCGAAATGGAGACTGGATCTGTTCCAGACACCCCAGGTTTCGCCTTCGACTTCCCGCTCTTCGCTGACGAAACCACAATAGACGAAAAAGGGCGCGTTAGCATCCCTGTCCGCCATAAGGAGTTCATCACCTCGTTGCCAGCCAAAGATTTGGTTGCGGTAACCGTCGACGGCAAGATGGCGATGATCTTCCCGCTGATTTTCTATAAGGAGTTCCTAAAACAATTTGAAGCCTGGGCCAAGCTGAATCCTATTAAAGCTCCCGCTGCGCGAACGAACCTCAACTTGTATGGCTGTCCAGTCGCTATCGACGCGGCGGATCGCTTGTTGCTTCCGCAGAAACTGCGCGAAAAGGTAGGGCTGGCAGGCAAACACAAACTTTGCCTCGCGTGGGTAAAGGGCAGGTTGGAGTTGACCAAGGCGGAAGTATACGCACAGCCCTCCAACGATCCTGTCGCTTTGAACGACTCCGTGACGAGTTTGGTGGAGGCGGGAATTCTCTAATGAGCGGCTATGAATCACTTCTCCGTCATGCTTCGCGAAGCCCTGGATTATCTGGGCATAAAGCCGGATGGTGTCTATCTGGACGTAACAGCGGGCATGGGCGGGCATTCGAAGGCGATCGCCGCGAAGCTGCGCGAAGGCCGGCTCATCATGCGCGACCGGGACGGCGAGTCGCTGTCCAGGGCCGTGGCGAACACGAGCGAATATGCCGCGCGAATTACTCCGCAGCGGGGGAAGTTCTCCACCCTGCGGCGAGACTTGACCGCATTGGGCGTGGATCGTGTGGATGGCTTGCTGGTGGATGCGGGCGTTTCGCGGCCGCAGTTGACCGAAGGCGAGCGCGGTTTCTCGCTAATGAACGATGGACCACTCGATATGCGGATGTCGCGCGAGGAGGATGTCCCGACGGCGAGGGAAATCTTAGAAGCAAGTTCCGAGCAGGAAATCTTTCAGCTCCTGGTGGAGCTGGCGGAAGAAAGGAGCGATCACGCGAGGAAAATAGCCAGAGCACTCCATCGAGCGCGGCCGGCCACGATGCGGCAATTCGCCGCGGCGGTGGAATCGGCCGTGCCTCGAAGGGGAAAGCTGCATCCCGGCACGAAAGCGGCGATGGCTCTTCGAATCGCGGTGAACTCCGAGCTCGAAGAATTGGATGCGTTGATGAATGCGCTGCCGGAAGTGATGGCGCCCGGCGGACGCGTGGTGGCGATTACCTTTCATTCGCTGGAAAGCCGGCGCGTGAAACGGGCGTTTCAAGAATTGGCGCGGGGAGGCCGCGCCAGGCTCCTGACCAAGCATGTGGTTAGGCCGGCGGAGGAAGAAGTTAGGACCAATGCGGCTTCGAGGCCGGCGGAGTTAAGGGCATTGGAAATGTACGGAGCGGAGTAGGGAATATGTCGGCGTTGCCAGCTTGGTTGAATCGAATGGCCAACGGCGCGGAGGACGCGCAAGTGCCGGTCAAGACGGAGCGGCGCGAAGCAAGCGCCTATCAAGTGCGTTCACTGCCAAACGAGGACGTTTGCCTGTGGATCAAATCGATCGATAACGCGCGAGTGGCGCGCCATGCCGACCCGCGGTTGCGCACGGCGGCGTGGCGGTTCATTGGCATCGCCTCGGCGATGGTCGTGATGGTGATCGGTCTGTTGCTGCCGACCGCCTACAAGCTGCTCGCGGGATATCACGTCGGGCAACTCGAAAAGGAATATCGAACGCTGATGGACGAGCGCCGGCAGTTGGAACTCGACGCGGCCGTCCTGCGAAGCCCGGAAAATTTGGAGCGCGTCGCCAAAGCTCTGGAGATGAAGCCGGCTCCGGCGAAGGTCCATTATCTGGCGGTCGAGGGGGCTGCCCTCGCAATGAATCAATCCAAGCGGTAGATCGGTGGTGCGGTGATGGACCCACTCGAGCAAGGCAATCCGCAATTCGCCCGCGGCCGGAAAAGACTTGTGTTTCTGGCGCGCGTTGCCGCTCTGTGGACTCTGGTGATCTTCGGGCGGCTGGTGGACCTGCAGCTTGTCAAAAAGGAAAGCTACCGCCGCATCGCCGACTCCCAGCAGCAACGGGAAATGGAGGTCCAGGCTCCGCGCGGAGAAATTCTCGACTCCCGCGGCAAACGGCTCGCGATGAGCGTTCCGCTGGACTCTGCGTGCGTCAATCCGCGAGAGATCAAGGATGCGCAGGTCGCCGCCGCCGTGCTGGCGAACGTGCTGGGAGAGGACCGCGCCGTACTCGCCAAGCGCATTCAAACAGCGCGCGAACGGAACCGGGGCTTTCTTTGGATCAAGCGGCGAATTTCCCGCGCGGAAAGCGAGCGCCTTCGCTCGCTGAACCTCGATTGGGTGCAGTTCCGCCAGGAATCGAAACGCGTGTATCCGAATGGCATGCTCGCTTCGAATGTCGTTGGCGCCGTGGGGGAGGGTGAATCGGGCAGCCACGGATTGGAGTTGGCGCTTGAATCCGACCTGCGCGGAAAGCCGGGCACGATTCGCATGCTGATGGACGTGCGCCAGCGCGGCCTTGATTCCGCCGTCGAAATCGAGGCGCAACCTGGACGCACCGTCGCCTTGACCATTGACGGCCGCATTCAATTTGTCGCGGATACGGCGCTGCGGAATGCTGTGATCGAGAACGAATGCTTCAGCGGGAGCGTTGTTGTGATAGATCCGCGAAATGGGCATATCCTCGCTATGTCCAGTTATCCGACGTTCGACCCGAACGATCCGGTGAAGGGAAAGCGCGAATTGGGCTGGCGCGCGAATCAGGCGATCAGTGTGCCCTTCGAACCGGGTTCTATCTTTAAAACCTTCAGTTGGACGGCGGGCATCGAGACGGGAGCCGTCCGGCTGGATACGTTCTTTGGGCCCAGCAGCGGCTACAACGTCTTCGGACTGCTCATCGGTGAACATCACCGCTTCAAGGGCGGTACCACCGAGGACGGCTTCGTCCATTCGTCCAATACTGTGGCGGCGCAAATCGGTCTCGCCGTGCGTGCTCCGCGCATGTACGACTATTTGACGCAGAAATTCGGTTTTGGCCGGAAGACCGGATTGCCGTTGCCCGGTGAATCGGCCGGCATGGTGCGGTCGCTGAAAATCTGGAACAAGGGGTCGGTGGCCTTCGTCGCTATGGGCCACGAGATCGGCGCGACAACGGTGCAATTGGCGCGCGCCGCGAGCGTAATCGCCAACGGCGGCCTCATGGTGAAGCCGAAGCTGGTTATTTGGAGAAAGCGTCCCGGTGAAGATCCCGTCTACGAAAAGGACGAGCCTGCTGTGCGTGTGATCGAAGCCGAGACCGCCATGACGATGCGCCGCCTGATGCGCGAGGTCGTACGCCGCGGCACCGGCACACGCGCGGCGCTGGATGGCTATTCGACCGGTGGCAAGACAGGTTCGGCGCAACTGTTCGATTTCAAGGCCAGGAAGTACGTCAGCTTGTACAACGCCTCGTTTATGGGGTTCGCGCCGGTGACTTCGCCGAACATCGTTGTGGTTGTCACGTTGAATGGGGCAAAGGAATTCGGCGGGAAGCTCTCGGCCCCCGTCTATAAACAGATTGCCGAAGCCGCGTTGCGCATCCGGCAGGTGCCGCGGGACATCGTGATCGAGAACACGCCGCCGTCCACGGATAGCCGCATGCTGGCGGACGCAAGCGCCGCGCCGGCAGCCATGCCCGCCGATCTCGCCGCGGCCATACAGGAAGCCTCCCAAGACGAAGCGGCGGCGAACGGAGTCGTGGTTGGGCCGACCGTGCCGAATTTTCGCGGCATGACTTTAAGCGCCGTGATGAGAGAGTGCGTGAATCTGGGGCTTCAGGTGGAGGTAAAGGGCAAGGGACTCGCCCGTGCGCAAGAGCCGTCGCCCGGACAGATGATCGCTTCTGGGCAGCGGGTTCGCGTGACCTTCGCCAGATAGGAGTGCAGGCTGACAAATATTCGAGCCGCGCTGCCTTTTCAAACGTTGCTTCCAGGTGAGGCCCTGCCGGCGTCCGTCGCGTCGGCGATGGTCAGCGGACTGTGCTTCGATTCGCGGCGCGCCGGCGAAGGAAAGATCTTTTTCGCGTTCGCCGGGGCCAAAGCGGACGGGCGGGATTTCGCACAGGCGGCGATGGACGCGGGATGCATCGCCGTCGTCAGTGAATTGCCGGCTCCGGCGGATTTTCGCGGCGTCTGGATACGCGTAGAACATGCCCGGCGGACATTGGCTTTGATGGCGCGGCGGCTGTTTGAGGCCGTGGCGCAAGCGGTGGCGATTGTCGGCGTGACCGGAACGAACGGCAAGACAACGACGGCCTATTTGATAGAGGCGATTATGAGAGCGGCGGGAAAAGTGGCGGCGATGGTGGGCACGATTGAATATCGTGTCGGCGGCGAGCGCCTCAGCGCGCCAAATACCACGCCCGAGTCAATCCAGATGTACGAATTGCTGGATCTTCTGGTGGCGGCCGGCGGAACGCACATGGTCACCGAAATGAGTTCTCACGCCCTGGCGTTAGGCCGGGTGTGGGGTATCGCGTTGGCGGTAGCCGTTTTTACGAATCTCACCCGCGACCATCTGGATTTCCACGCCGGTATGGAAGACTACTTCGCCGCCAAGGAACAGATGTTTCAAGGGCAGGACGCCCCCGCGCCACCGGTCGCGGTCTTGAACGCCGATGATGCCTGGGCGCACAAGATTCGTTTGCGTCCAGAGACGCGCGCTTTATGGTACTCGGCGGCCGGAGCTGGCGCGGACCTCCGCGCGCGAAATGTGGAAGCAAGCTTCGACGGGCTCCGCTTCGAAGTTGAATACAACGGCAGGAAGTATCCTGTGCGCTCGGCCTTGGCGGCGCGAGTCAACGCGGCGAACATTTTGGCGGCGTTCGGAGCGGGCGTGGGCCTCGGCTTCACGCCTGAAGCGATCATCCGTGGAATCGAATCTTGCCGCGCAGTGCCAGGGCGCTTTGAACGAATCGACGAGGGGCAGCCGTTCTTTCTCGCCGTCGACTACGCCCATACCGACGACGCTTTGCGCAATACGCTGAAAGCTGCGCGGGATTTGAAACCCGCGCGAATCCTTACGGTGTTCGGCTGCGGCGGCGACCGCGATCGCGCCAAGCGTCCTCTTATGGGCCAAGCCGCGGGCGAGCTCAGCGACTTCGTCGTGCTCACGAGCGACAATCCCCGCAGTGAGGATCCGTTGGCGATTATCAACGACGCGCTCGTCGGATTGCAGCGCACCGAAACCCCTCATGTGTGCGAGGCGGACCGGGAGCGGGCCATCCGCCGCGCTATCCAGGAAGCCGGCCCGCGCGATTTAATCCTCATCGCGGGCAAAGGACACGAAACCTACCAGGTATTGAAGGATCGCACCATCGACTTCGACGACCGCGAAGTGGCGAGACGCGTCCTTCGGGAGTTCGGCTACCGCAAGGAGGCTCGTCCATGACGCGCTCCGCGGTGGCGATCCGGCTTGGCCGTAAGGCCAAGGATGTGCTCAAAGGAAGAGCCGGCGCCGTTCGCATCCATAACGATCCTGGGAACGCAGCCCAAACCGTTAAGCGCCAAATGTGGCGCAAAGCGGACGGCGCCGTATTTTTCGAGGGAAGGAGCCGCGGCTAACTCGTGTTTTACTGGCTTCTTTTCGAATTGCTCTCTCCCTCTTGGGGACCGCTGCGGTTATTCGGCTACGTAACGTTTCGCACGGCTTTCGCCGCTTTGACGGCGCTATCCATGTCCCTGTTATTGGGGCCGTGGTTGATCTCCCGGTTGCGGCGTTTTCAATTCACGCAATACATTCGCGAGGAAGGGCCGCGCTCACATCAAAAGAAGGCGGGAACGCCCACAATGGGCGGCCTGTTAATCATCTTGTCCATCGTCGTGCCGACGCTGCTCTGGGCGAATCTGCGCAACCAATACGTATGGATTGCGCTGTTTGGCCTTCTCAGTTACGGCTTCATTGGATTTTTGGATGACTACACGAAGGTAACCAAGAAGCGAAATTTGGGTTTGCGCGCCTGGCAAAAGTTCGCCTTGCAATGTGTTCCCGGAATGGTGATCGGCATCATTCTGCTGCTATTACATGCCCGAGGACAGTACTCGACCACGATGAACGTGCCATTCTTCAAAAGCCTGCGGCCGGACATGCTGGTGGACTCGCTGCTGCAATCGCCTTACACCTATCCGTTCGCCTTCGTCTTCTTTTTTGGATTCTTGCTGCTGGTTCTGGTTGGTTCGGCCAACGCGGTGAATCTTACCGACGGCCTGGATGGATTGGCGGCCGGCCTGATGATTATCACCGCCGGCGCGATGACGATCCTTTGCTATGTCAGCGGGCACCGGGAGTTTTCCACTTACCTGGACATCGCGAGGCTGCCCGGCGCGGCCGAACTTTCAATCGTCTGCGCGTCAATGACTGGCGCGGCATTGGGGTTCCTTTGGTTCAACGCGCATCCGGCGGAAATTTTCATGGGCGATGTCGGTTCGCTCGCCCTCGGCGGCGCGATTGGAACGGTGGCGGTGCTCATCAAACAGGAGCTGTTGCTTGTGTTTTTAGGCGGCATTTATGTGATGGAGTGCCTCAGCGTCATTCTGCAGGTGGCCAGCGTTCGTTTTCGCGGCCGCAAGCTCTTCCTTATGGCGCCGCTGCACCACCATTTCGAACAACTGGGATGGGATGAGGCGAAGGTCATTACAAGGTTCTGGATTCTAGGGCTGGTGATGGCGCTTTTCGCCCTCACGACGTTAAAGTTGCGATGAGAGTTGCTGGAATCGAGTTGCGGGGCGCGCGTGTCGCCGTGTTGGGGCTGGCCAAATCCGGCTTGGCCGCGATCGCCTTGCTGCGCGCGCACGGCGCCTTGGTGACGGCCAGCGATGTGAAGGCGCTCGATGAGCTTCCCCCCGCCGTGCAATCGTCCCTCGCGGGAATTCGCTTCGTCCGGCAGGAAGATGGGCCGGCGGCGGGACAGGATCTGGTCGTGCTTTCACCCGGTGTTCCGCGCGAGTTGGAAGTGCTGCGCGGATCGCGCGCGATCGGCGATCTCGAGTTGGCAAGCTACTTTCTTCGCGGGAAGACGCTGGCGGTCACGGGTTCAAACGGGAAGACGACCACCACGGCCATGATCGGGCATGTGCTGAGGCAGTGCGGCGTGCCTTGCCAGGTCGGCGGGAATATCGGAGTGCCGCCCGCGGCGATGGTGGAAACGTCGCGCGACGAGCAATGGAACGTGCTGGAGGTTTCCTCCTTTCAATCCGAGGCGATCGAGAACTTTTCCGCCGACATCGCCGCCTGCCTGAACGTAACGCCCGATCATCTCGACCGCCATGGCACCTTCGAGGCCTACACCACCGCGAAGGGACGTCTGTTCGCCACGCAGAAGCCGGGCTCGCTCGCCGTGCTCAATGCGGACGACGCCGCTTGCGTTCGCTTCGCCGCTCAGACCGCCGCGCAAACAGTTTGGTTTTCACAGGATCGTGCAGTGACGCCGGGCCTCTGGGTGAAAGACGGATGGATTCTCATGGACGACGAGGCCGTCCTTCGCACAAGCGAAATCCCCTTGCGTGGCAAGCACAACGTGGAGAATACGCTCGCCGCCGCCGGAGTATCCCGCCTTGCGGGCGCGCCGCTGGATGGCATCGCCGCCGCCGTAAAAACATTTCCAGGGGTCGAGCACCGCATCGAATTCGTACGCGAGCTGCGTGGCGTTCAGTATTACAACGACTCCAAGGCAACCAACGTCGACGCCGCCCTAAAAGCCATCCAAGCGTTTGACAAGAAGCTGTGGATCATCCTGGGCGGGAAAGACAAGAACAGCGACTACCGGCCGCTTGTAGCGCCGTTGAAGCGGCGTGATGCCGTAACGCTTCTTGTGGGCGCCGCCGCGGCGAAGATTGAAGAGCATTTCGCCGCGGCGCTGCCTATCGTGCGCAGCGGCACAATCGGCGCCGCTGTTGAATATGCCGCGTCGCAGGCGGGCGCGGGAGACGTGGTGCTGCTAGCGCCGGCCTGCGCAAGTTTCGATCAATTCGATAGCTACGAGCACCGCGGTCGAGTTTTCAAGGAAGTCGTAAGGGGGTTGCCCGCATGACCAGATTGCGAATGGATTGGGTGCTGTTTCTAACCGTCGTGGCTATGGTCGGGTTCGGCTTGGTCATGGTCTACAGCGCGAGCTCGATTATGGCCGAGGTTCGCATGAACGAGCGCAGCTACTATTTCCTTGCCCGCCAAGCGGCGGCGGCATTCATCGGTTTTGTCGTGATGATGCTCCTCAGCCAGGGCGACTATCGCAAGCTCGGTACCGCGCCCGTGGCTTTCACCGGCCTTGGCCTCACCTTGATCCTCTTGATTGCCGCCTACGCGCTGGACGTCCGCGACCACCGCTGGATTCGCCTCGGCGTAACAAACCTTCAGCCGGCGGAGTTGGCAAAGCCGGCGCTCGTCGTGTTCTTTGCCTGGTTCCTTAGTTCCCGCGAGGGCCTGGTGAACTCAAGGCACTCTCTGTATCAGGCAGGGCTTGCCGTGATGATGCTCGGCGGCATCGTGCTCTATCCGGATTTCGGCACCGCCGTGGTGCTGGTCGGAACCGCGATCGGGTTGCTCTTTGTGGCTGGCATTGAGCGGCGCTACCTGGCCATGGCCGCCATTGCGGGCATGTTGGTTCTGGGCGTGGCGATCGTCGCCAAGCCTTACCGGCTGCTGCGCGTGATCACCTATGTGGATCCGGATTTCGATCAGGTCAAGAAGACCGAGATCGGCCGCCGCATTCTCGCCTATGCGCAGTCGCGATCCAAGGTTCAGGATACGAACTATCACGGTCTTCAATCGCGTATCGCGGTGGCCGCGGGTGGGCTGACGGGCGAAGGGCTTATGCAAAGCCGGCAAAAGCTGATGTTCCTTCCGGCGGCGCATACCGACTATATTTTCGCCATCGTGGGCGAGGAAACGGGACTCTTCGGGACCACCCTGCTACTGGGAGGCTTTGTCGTTCTCTTCTGGCGAGGCTACCGGCTCTACTGGACCGCGCTCGACGACTTCGGCCGCTATCTGGCGGTGGGCGTGACAACATGCCTGATCCTTCAGGCGTTCATCAATATGAGCGTTGTGCTCGACATGGGACCCTCCAAGGGAATTCCGCTCCCGCTGATCAGCTACGGCGGAAGTTCCCTGTTGAGCTCGATGATTCTGTGCGGGATCTTGCTGAGCGTGAGCATGCGCAGTGTCGAACAAGCCGAGGTATAGATTCTTGATTACCGGTGGCGGAACAGGTGGGCATGTGATGCCGGCGCTTGCCGTGGCGGGGGAACTCCGCGCGAGCGGGCACGACGTGATGTTTGCCGGCACGCGTTCCGGAATCGAAGCGAGACTGGTGCCCGCCGCCGGGTTTCCGATCGAGTTTGTCGAAGCCGGTGCGTTAAATCGTGCCAAGTTGTGGACGAAGATTCGTAGCCTGGCCGCCTTGCCTTGGGCTGTCTTCCGCGCTTCCCGTCTGCGCGCGAACGCCGTCCTTAGCACAGGAGGCTTCGCGGCAGGTCCCGCTGTGCTGGCGGCATTGTTGCGCGGCACGCCCGTCGTAGCGATGGAACCCAATGCTGTCCCTGGCTTCACGCATCGCAAGGTGGCGCGCTGGCTATCGCGGGTGCTGGTGAACTTTGAGGAGACCGCCCGGTGGTTCCCGGCCGGACGTGTGGAGCGAACCGGTGTGCCCGTGCGCCCGGAGTTCTTCGCGGCTCCGGAAAAGGCGCGAGAGGACGAGTTTCAGGTGCTCGTGACAGGAGGCAGTCAGGGGTCGCGCACGCTCAACCAGGCGGCGCGTGGAGCGGCCGCCCTTGTTGGGCCGAATACGCGCATCCGCCTGCAGGCGGGGAAGGGAAACGCCCAAGCGGGTGAAGAAGAGTTCATTCAAGATATGCCGCGCGCGTTCGCCGAAGCGGACCTCGTGGTGTGCCGGGCGGGGGCGAGCACTGTGGCCGAAATTTCCGCCTCGGGTAAACCCGCCATTTTTGTGCCCTTTCCGTATGCCGCTGACGACCATCAGGCCGGCAACGCCGAAGCAATGGCGAAAGCCGGCGCCGCCGTTGTGGTCCGCGACGGAGACATGACGGGTGAGAAGCTGGCGACCCTCATCGCGGAATTCGCCCAACGACCCGATGAACTATCCGCCATGGGCCGCGCCGCCCGGAAACTCGCCAGGCCGGATGCAGCCCGCCGCGCCGCCGGGATTCTCATCGAAATGGCTGAAAAAGGTTGACTTGTGGCAGGAAAGCCGAAACAATACGGTGTAAAAATGTTTTTTAGGCCGCAGCACCTGCACTTCGTCGGAATCGGCGGCATCGGCATGAGCGGCATCGCCGAAGTGCTTCTGAATCTGGGCTACCGGATCAGCGGGTCGGACTTGAAAAAGTCGCCGATCACCGACCGGCTGGCTGCGCTTGGCGCCGAAATTTTCGAAGGTCACTCCGCGGAAAACGTAGGCGATGCAACCGCAGTCGTGATTACCTCAGCCGTTGACGCCACGAACCCGGAAGTTGCCGCCGCTGTGAAGCGGAACGTTCCGGTTATCCCGCGCGGCGAGCTGTTAGCGGAGCTAATGCGGTTGAAGTTTGGCATCGCCGTTGGCGGAAGTCATGGAAAAACTTCCACTACTTCTATGACCGCGACCGTGCTGGCGCACGCCGGTAAGGATCCAACCGTTGTGGTCGGCGGCCGCGTCGCCACGCTCGGCGGCTCGAACGCCCGTGTCGGCACAAGCGATTTGCTGGTCGTCGAATCTGACGAAAGCGACGGAAGTTTCCTAAAGCTCGCGCCCATTCTTGCCGTAGTAACCAATATCGACCGCGAACATCTCGACCATTACGGCACCTTCGAAGGCGTTCTCAACGCGTTTGTCGAGTTCGTCAATAAGGTTCCGTTTTACGGCGCGGCCATTTTATGCATCGACAATGAGCACGTTCAAAGCATCCTGCCGCGAGTCAGGCGCCGCATGTTGACCTACGGCGCCAGCACGCAGGCGGATCTTGTCGTTTCGCGGATTGTGTCCGGCGGCGCTGCGAGCGATTTCGATCTTCGGCTGAATGGCAATAGCCTTGGCACGTTCCACATTCCCACTCCCGGACGCCACAACGTCTTGAATGCCACCGCCGCCGTCGCCGTGGGCCTGGAACTGGAACTTTCGACGGACGAAATTCGCCAGGGTTTGGCGCAGTACCGCGGCGTCGACCGGCGCTTTCAGGCGAAAGGTCAAGCCGCGGGCGTAGTGGTGGTGGACGACTACGGGCATCATCCCACCGAGATTCGCGCCACGATCGCGGCCGCGCGCCTGGGAGGGTACGGTCGAATCCTCGCCCTCTTTCAGCCTCATCGATATTCGCGCACTCAGTCTCTGATGGACGAGTTCGCCAAAAGCTTTCATCAGGCCGATGCCGTCTGGGTCACCGACATTTACGCTGCCAGCGAGCCCCCCATCGACGGCGTCACCGCCGAGGTTCTCGTCCGGCGGATGACAAGTCACGGCCACCGCGCCGCTCACTATGCCGGGTCGATTCCCAATGCCGTCGCCGGCGCCGTGGCCGAAGCCAAGTCGGGAGATCTGGTTTTAACGCTCGGCGCGGGAAGCATCACGCAGGCCGGCGATCAGATCTTGAAAGCTCTGGAGGCTCGTAACTAGATGCCGCGCCGCGATGCCTATGTGATGGAAGAGCGCGCGCAGGGCGTGGCGGGCGAGCGCGTTCTGCGCGCCATGGTGATGCCCGCCATCGTTCTGACCGTCGTCGGGGTAACGCTTGCGGTGTCCTTCCACCTTGCCGAAAGCTACCTCGTGCGAAATCCGCGGTTCGCATTTCAACTGCCTCCGGTGCCGGGTGAGCCTACTACTCTCGCCGTCGCCGGCTTGAAGCGAGTCCGCGAGGAGCGTGTGCGTGAGATCTTTCGTGCCGACGGCGGTAAGAGTATCTACGACACGCCGCTGGAGGACCGCCGCGCCCGGCTGAAGAGCATCGATTGGGTGCGTGAGGCTACCGTTGCCCGCCGCTGGCCCAATGGTGTCGACGTCTACATCACCGAGCGCGAACCGGCCGCTTTCGCGCGCTTGCCGAAAGACAAGCAGGGCCGGGCCCGGATCGCTTTCGTCGATGACGACGGGATGCTGCTGCCGATTTCCGATCGCGACCGCGGACGTTACGACCTGCCCGCGCTCAGCGGCCTCCGCGAGGATCAGAAGCTGGAAGACCGCGCCCTGCGCGTACGCCAAATGCGGCGGTTTTATGCCGAAGCCAAAGGCGTCTCATTCGTGATCTCCGAAGTGAATCTGGCAAACCTTCGCAACTTGAAATGCCGGGTAAAGATGGCCGACCGCAGTTACCTCCTGCTGATGGGCCAAGAGGACTTCGCCTTCAATCTACAGCGCTTCCAACAGCACATGGCCGAGATCGAAAGGAAAATGCCGCAAGCGGCCGTGCTCGACATGCGGTCGAGGGACACGATCACTGCTTCGAATGAAGAGCAAGATGGCGAATAAAGCCAAATTGTCGGTGGGATTGGACGCGGGCAGTTCGCGCACGCGGTGCGTGATTTGCGCGGTCGAGGATGGACGGCTGCGCTTCCTCGGCGCCGGGTCGTCACCGGCGACGGGATGGTACCGGGGCCGCATCGCCGATCCCGACATGGTAAGCGAAAGCGTTTCGCACGCTGTCAAGGAGGCCGAAACCAATGCCCAGGCCCTAGTGGAAAGCGTTGTCGCGGGCGTTGGCGGTCCAGCCGTGGATGGGGTTCAAGGGCGCGGCCTGTACGAATTCTCGCGGCCGCGCGAGTTGGAAGCGGGCGACCTCGCTTACGCGGTGGAACTCGGCACGCGCATGCGCCTGGAAGAAGACCGCATGCTGTGCCACGTCTTGCCGCAAGATTTTACCGTCGATGGGAAACCGGGTTACCGAAGGCCGGTGGGCGTGAGCGCCACGCGCCTTGAAGCCAACCTGCAGATGATCACCACATCCGCGCAGGAGCACCAATGCCTGGTCACTGCCCTGCATCAGGCGCATCTGGCCGTCGAGGAAACGGTCTTCGAAGCCATCGCCGCCGCCTACTCCGCCATCCTTCCCGATGAGCGCGGACGCGGCGCCGCGCTTGTGGACATCGGCATTCATTCGACCGGCGTTGCGATCTACGACGGCGAAGCGATGGTCGGAGCG
>Ga0187894_10005019_pt1 | contig 13822 bp, 8 predicted proteins | sample GBC1701081metaG_FD_136650 | JGI IMG/M metagenome (GOLD analysis project Ga0187894, IMG submission 136650) | White microbial mat communities from a lava cave in the Kipuka Kanohina Cave System on the Island of Hawaii, USA - GBC170108-1 metaG ...
AAGAAAGAGTCGAAGCGCTGGCTCAAGGCGTTGCGCGCCGGCGACGTTCGGGCGCGCCAGCGTCTGCTGGCCGCCACATCGGACGCGCCGGCCGTGCCGGGCCTGCGCGACGTGCAGTTGGCGCTGGCGCGCGAGCATGGGCTGCCGGGCTGGGTGGCGCTCCGGCAGGCGCTCGACGACCTTGCGCTGGCGCGGCGCTCGCAGGCAGACCGTGTCGAGATCGTCCTGCGCTCGGCGTGGCAGGGCGATCCGGCTGCGGCAGCGCGCATCTTGGCGCGCTGGCCGGACACCGGCGCCGACAATCTCTACATCGCCGTCGCCACCGGCAATCTCGTCGAGGTCCGGCGCCGCCTCGCTGCCGATCCCGCAGCGGCCACGCACAAGGGCGGCCCCCTCGACTGGGAGCCGCTGCTGTATCTCGCCTACGCGCGACTGCCGGGCGGCGACGCGCACGCGCTGGACATGGCGCGCAAGCTGCTCGATGGCGGCGCCGACCCCAACGCCAGTTTCAACGACGGCTGGGACAACCCGTTCACGGTCCTGACCGGCGTGATCGGCGAGGGCGACAAGCCGCCGCATCCTCAAGCGGCCGCCCTGGCCGCCCTGCTGGTCGAGCGTGGCGCCGACCCTACGACACGCAGGCGCTCTACAACACGTCCATCACGCGCGACCAGACGACCTGGCTGGAATTCCTCTGGACGCAGTCCGAGCGGCGCGGACGGTTGGACCGGTGGCGCGCCGTTCCCGACAAGGCCACGGTCGGCGGACGGGTCCCGCTGGACGTGCTCGCCTATCTGCTGGGCAACGCCGTGGCCTGCGATCACGTCACGCGCGCCGAATGGTTGCTGGCGCATGGCGCGAATGCCGATGGCGTGCACGCCTATTCGAAGCGGCCGCTGCGCGAGGAGGCGCTCGTGTACGGCCACCTCGCCATGGCCGAACTGCTCGTGCGCCATGGCGCCGCCGCCTTGCCGCTGGAGGGCAATGCTGCGTTCCAGGCGGCGTGCATGCGGCTCGACCGCGATGCGGCGCGAGCCGTCGCGGCGCGGCACCCCGACTGTCTGCGCGATGCATCGGCCATGCTGACCGCCGCGCGGCAGGGCCGGGCGGACGTCGTCGCTTTGCTGCTCGACCTGGGCGTCGATGTCGATGTCGCGGACGCGACCGAGCAACGCGGGTTGCACAACGCCGTCGCCGGCAACTCCCTGGAAGTCGTGAAGCTGCTGGTCGCGCACGGCGCCGACATCGACCGGCCGACGACTCGGTTTGGCGGCGCGATGGGCTTCGCCGCCCATTTCGGGCGGCGCGATATCGCCGCCTTCCTCGCGCCGCTCAGCCGCGATGTGTTCGACATGACCGCGCTCGGCATGAAGGAGCGCTTGCGCGACCTGTTCGCCGCCGACCCGGCGCTGGTGAACGCGGTCCATCCCCGCGCCGGCGTCACGGCGCTGTTCTGCTTGCCGGACGACGAGGATGAGGCGGCCGACATGACCGAGTTCCTGCTCGCGTACGGCGCCGACCCGGGCGTCAGGAACAAGGAAGGCCCGACCGCCGAACAGGCCGCACGCAACCGCGGCCTGGTCGACGCCGCCGACCTCATGTCCGGCGATGGTGAACGGCCGTAGGTTCGGACCGCGCCACTCCAGTGGCTCAAACCTGGACCATTCATCTCCTCCTCACCCCGAGGAGGCCGCCAAGCGGCCGTCTCGAAGGGTGGGGAACAACTGCGATAATGCGTTCTAACGGCTTTCGAACGCGGGAGCGGTCGCCCACCCTTCGAGACGCGCACCCTCATCCTGAGCTTGCCGAAGGACGCGCGCTCCTCAGGGTGAGGAGAAGGGTGAAACAGCCCGCGTTGGCGCCGCGATCGTGAAGGGCCGTGCGGTGGCGGTGACAGTGTCGGGTCATTCGATAACTTCGTCCGCTCTGGCGAGCAGCGCGGGTGGGACGGTGAGGCGCAGCACCTTGGCCGTTGCGAGGTTGATGACCATCTCGAACTTGGTCGCCTGCTGTACCGCGAGGTCGGCGGGGTTTTCGCCCTTCAGGATGCGGCCGGCATAGACGCCCGCCTGGCGGTGCGTCTCCGCGAAAACGCCGCCGTAGTTGAGCAGGCCGCCGGCTTCGGGAAACTCGCGCGTGAAATGGATCGCAGGCACCGCCAGCCGGACCGTCAGGGCGGCGAGCTCCCGGCTGCGGGTGGCGAAGAACTGGTCAGCGCCGATAACAAGGCCCGCCGTCCCCATACGCTCGACGAGGCGCACTACGACGCTGTGCAGATCCTGGTCGCCGCTGGCGTGCAGGATGTGCAAGCCGATGCCCCGCGCGGCAGCTGCCGTACGGATGCGCGCAGTGGCAGGGCCCGCGTTCGGGTTGGTTGGATTGATGAGGAAACCGACGTCGGTCAGCGCTGGTGCGAGCTCATGCAGCAGCTCGAGCTGCTTGGCTCCCAGCTCGTTGCTCAATGACGTCACGCCAGTGACATTGCCGCCGGGTCGGCTGAGGCTGGCGACCAGCCCGAAGGCCACCGGGTCAGTGCCGATCTCGAAGACGATCGGGATCGCCGTGGTCGCCCGTTGGGCAGCCAGTGTCGAGCCGAGGTTGCCGGGAGCAGCGATGAGGTTGACACCCTGGCGTACCAGGTCGGCTGCCAGCGCCGGCAGGCGATCATTGTGGCCATCGGCCCAGCGATATTCGATCGCGACGTTGCGGCCCGGCTCGAAGCCCGTCGTGCGTAGCCCTTGATGGAAGGCGGCCAGGCGACGCTCGAACTGCCCGGCTGTGCCGCTGCCGAGATAGCCGATGACCGGCACCTTCGCCTGTTGCGCCCGCACTGTCTGCGGCGCGGCAAGCGCGGCAAGCATTGCAGCGAGGTGGCGCCGTCTCATTCGAACCTCCGGCGGCTACAGTGAGGCTTCCCCTGCCAGCCGTCATCTTCGGAGGCGACGACGATTTCGTGCGTCTGCGGTTGCCGGAAGAGCAAGCCGCGCGCAACAGGCGGCGCCATGCTGGCGTCGAGCGCGTGGTAAGCTGGTCGTGCCAGGCTCATCGAGGAGGAACCCATGCCGCTTCTCTACAGCAAGCAGGGCCATGCGGGCATTCTTACCTTCAGCCGCCCCGAAGCCCGCAACTGCTGGGGCCAGGACTATGCCGACGGCCTGATCCGTCATCTCGACGAGGCAGCCGACGACGACGACGTGCGCTCCGTCATCCTGACCGGCGACGAGGCGGGCGGCGCGTTTTCCGCCGGCGCCAACCTGAAGGATCCCAACACCCACAACACGCGCTCGGCCGAGGCCTTCATCAAGCGGATGGGTCGTCCACGCAACTTCCCCTCCAACGTGATCAGCGACTTCCCCAAGCCGGTCATCGCCGCGGTCAACGGCTATGCCGTCGGCATCGGCTGCATCGTCACCTTCTGCTGCGACCTGATCGTCGCCTCGGAACGGGCGGAGTGGCGCTTGCCGCAGGTTGCGCTCGGCATCCTGCCGAACTACGGCGGCGCGACGCGCCTGGCCCGGATCGTCGGCAAGGGCCACGCGATGCGGTTGGCGATGGGCTTCCCGCTCAAGGCCGACGAGGCGCATCGCATCGGCCTCGCCCAATGGCTGGTGCCGCACGCGGAGCTGATGGCCCAGGCCCATGCGGTGGCCGACCACATCGCCGGGCTGGCGCCGCTGGCGGTCCGCATGGTCAAGGAGTCCATGAACCGCGGCCTCGATATCCCCAACATCGCCGACGCGTCCCTGGTCGACGCCTACCGTTTCATGGTGCTGGAGCAGAGCGAGGACAAGTCGGAGGCGCATGAGGCCTGGCGAGAGCGCCGCAAGGCCCGCTTCCGCGGCCGGTAGGCGCGGCGCCATCCGCCCTTGAAGGCGCGGATGGCTCAACCGGACCGCGCGCCTCCCGGCGCGCTCTTCGGATGTCTGCGGCAAGGCGTGGATGTATGCGCTGTTCTGACCCCCACCTTGCCGTAGCAGCGGCTGCTTCACGGGAGTCGGCCGCAGGCGCCGCGGGTCGTCTGAAGCCATGGTGCAGGTCGTGGCGGGGAGCTACGCTGGCGGCACGACTGTCAGCGGTGTGGCGCGCCGGCACGGGCTGACGGTTCAACAGCTCTTCACTTGCCAACGTCAGTTGCGGCTCGCTGCGGTAGGGTCGGCGGCACCCGGCTTTGCGCAGGTCGTTATGGATCGGTCGACGATGTGCACCGGCAGTGTCGCGGCGGCGGACATCGTGGTCGAGATGGCGCGTGCGATCGTGCGTGTGCCTGCGGGAGCCTCGTCGGCGACAGTGGCGACGGAGCTTCAGGCGCTGCGGTGCTTGCCATGAGCAGCTACAGGCTGCCTCCGGCGGCGCCACCACGTCAGCCGCCGCGTAACGGCGCGGCGCGGCCGGTGGTGCCGCAACGATACTTGCCGACGGACACCACTCGGCACAAAAGGCTGATGCCGGGGAACGAAAACAAGCACGCTGCGTTCACAGGTGCGTCACGGACTACCGAATGGTCTTGAAAGCGGAGGCCTAATACCAACATCTTGTTTCTGGCTTCGCAGTGTATTTTTGTTGTTTTGACATGATTTTAGCGCAGTAGTATAAGGCACTATAAATATTTTGTATTTTGGCGTCGCTGGGTGTCCCATTTTGGACAGTGATCCCGACGCTGTTTCGGAATTTGTCGAGGCACTATCTTGTTGATATCCCGACTTTTTTCGCTAGTGTACCGGTACACTAGGCGTGTAAAAACGCCAGATAATTCGCGTCAAAGACCGGGGGATCCTGACATGAAAATCGGACTCAATATTGCGGCGGGCCTGCTCCGGGGGTCCATTCACGATCGGATTGGCAAAGCCTTCACGCTCGGCGCATGGTTCGCGTTGTGCACTTACGTATCCTCAGGCATCCTGCCGATGATCGACATGTTGCTCCCTGGCGATCTGCCCGATGGCCTTGCTCCAGCGATCGGTGGCGCGATAACCGTTCTCGTTGTCGTGTTGAAGGGCCTTTGACGCCCGCTCTCTTCCCGACGTTCAACTCGAAGAGCGGCCTTCTCCCAAGGGTAGTGCCATGCCCAGTTGGTGGTCGATTTTTGCATCCGTCCAGGCATCGATACTCGTAGGTGTCTTCGCGGTCATCCTGCTGGTGTGGAAAAAGCGTGTCGACGGCGAGGGTAAATTCGTTGCTGCCGGCATCCTATCGATTACGCTGTACACACTGATCGTGGCGCTCGGCGGTCAATGGGCTCTGGGAATCGAGATTGCTGACACAATTCGATTGGGGTTCGGGAGTGAGCGCTTTTCCTGGTTGATGCTCGGGTTTTTCTCTGATGGTTGCGGCAGGTTCTATTTCACGTTTGTCGCTCCTAAAAGCCCACCTTCGTAGAACATCACGGGGACTTTCCTTCCACGGCCTCGATGACATTGATTACCGCGACGAGCGCAGCCGGGTTGCGATCGGGCAGGGCCGAAAGCGGATAACGAATTGGTGGACTGAAGGCGCTGATCGGATTTGCAACGAGTCCGTCGTCACGACCGGGCATCGGGGCCAGGCAACTTACCTGCTGAACAACCAGTTTCACATCTACATCGAGCGCGAACGGACTTGCGACTTGCGACTACATCACGCGCTTCGTGCCGTGGAATCCGGAAAATTTCTGAGAGCCCGACTGAAAATGCAGAAAACGCTTCATGGTGAGCTTGTCGAACCATGAAGCGCCGCACCGCCGACAGTCCGAGGCCTTCATGGTTCGACAAGCTCACCATGAAGGCAACCGGATCGGTACATTTCCAGTCAGGCTCTGAGTCTTTGGAGACGAGGCTGCCGGCAAGGGGGGAGAGGCATTGTTTCGGTGCCGGGAGCAGGATTGCGGCGGCGACAACAAGTACGGCATCGGATCGACGGGCTGGCATCAGAACGTGTTGATGAAGGTCTATCCGATCGGCGAGCTCCGTCAGCCGCGTTTCAGCAATGGGGCTGTGCGCTACGGGAGAACATGGCCGGCCTGCGCTATGCCGCGCTACGCTTGCCGGGTCCTGGTGGCGACGCTCACGTCGCGGTCGTGACGTACCAGCTGAGCAACGACAGCTACGGCAAGGCGCTCAACGGCCGCACGATCGTCGTGACCATCGTTGAACCCAGGGCGCGCGAGCAGCGCATGGTGACGGTGGGTGTCCCCGAGATGAACGCCGCGCTGGGCCGCGACGGCCGCATCGTGCTCTACAGTATCATGTTCGATTTCGACAAAGCCGACATCAAGCCGGAAAGCAGGCCGCAACTCGAGGAGATCGCCAAACTGATGCGGGCGAGCCCGAACCTGCGCCCGCATGTCGTGAGCCATACCGACAACCAGGGTCAGCTGGCCTACAACATGGACCTCTCGCGGCGGCGTGCGCAGTCGGTCGTCCAGGCGCTGGTGCAAGCACACGGCATCGCCACGCCCCGGCTGATCAGCCACGGTGTCGGCCCGATAGCACCCGTGGCGCCCAACACCGACGAAACCGGCCGCGCCCGCAACCGGCGCACCGAACTGGTTCCCCAGTAAGCGCGTGATGAACGAATCATGCTCGTGGACCCAGAGTTTCGATTCGAGCAGGCGACGCTCTACGACGCCTGCTCTTGATACCCGCGGCCTTCGGCCCCGTGCTGGATGTGCTTTGTGTGAGCGGGGATGAGCAAACGCGTGTGGGGGAAAATCCGGGCTGTGACTGTCCCGGGTGCCACAACGATGTTGGGTGGAGTGTGTACAGCGACGGACACGGACAACCGCGCGCACACGGGGTGCCCGGGCACTCGTTGCCTCCCGAGCGCGGGTTCCCTCCGGACCGTGAAGCCCTGCCCGCAGCTCGTTGCTCGGTGCCACGGCGCTCGGCGCCTTGGTCGGCTGGGGCGTACTCGCATTCATGTCCGCGTCCGGGTCGCAGGGAATTGGCTCGGCGGTAGTGGTTCGCTATGAATTTTTGTCCGCAAACTCGGCCTTGGTTTCTGGGCCGATGCCGTCGTCCATCAAAGTGATGTCAAGATGTGGGGCGCGCACAGCCGTCTGTCGATTCCAACTCCTCCAGAAACGAGAGCGCCACGCGCCGCAGCGCGATCCGGGCCGCCGCCTCCATGTCTGGCGTATCTTCGTCCAGCCAGTCCGTCAGGACCAGCTCGGCACGCTCTCCTGCAATGGTCATTTGCGCCTTCACGCTCACTCGACCGTCGACTGACTGGATGTAAATAGCACCGCCGCCGACGTCGCGCCCTTCTGTCATTGGGGTCTCCCGATATTGCAACTCGACGCCACAAAGGGGGCGATCGATATTTGCTGTTAACGGGAAATAAGGCTCGCAGGCTACGAGCCTGGTGCAAGGCAGCGTGACCCGGAATGGGCACTGTTGCGAAAAACGGAACACTGCTCTCTGGCAGGGTGCGCGCCTGCCGGCGGCCTTGGCGATCCTTGATCAGGCCGCTTCTCCCTTCTCGTACGGCCCGCGCGGTCCGGCCGGCTCTCCTGCCGCCGCCGGAAATCCTTTTTGCGAGTCCGTTTCCGAGGGAACCGAACGAGTGCTCCAATGTTTTCCGTGGTTACGGATCACGGATGAGCACGGAGTGGGGCAATGGGAGAAGCGTCGGTCAATACCCTCCTTCAGAAAATGCAACGCAACGCAAAAGTGCCGTGTTCACGGGAATGCCTTGGCGATCGGATTGGGCGCTAAAGGCAGATCGCCGTCCGCAGCAGCAAATCTCCGGGAATAGGCCTCTTCGGCTGTGGGCATGGCCTGCGGTTCGATCAAGCAGATGACGCGCTACGCCAGCCCGCTCTCACGACCGCGGCGTCGCCGGCACTGAGCAAGGACGCGGCTTCTGCGAGCGGAGATCAGAGAGCTAACGCGAATGGGAAACCCGGGCTGTGACTTTTCCGGCGGCCGCAACGATGTTGAGTGGAGTGTGTGCATGGCACGGCGACGGACAACGACAACCGCGCGCACTTTGCGGACCCTGTCAGAATTTCCCTCTGGAACGAAGCGCCCGACCCGCAGCTCGTTGCTCGGTGCCACGGCGCTCGTCGCCCTGGTCGGCTGGGGCGTATTCGCATTCACGACGCCGGCCGGCGCACAGCTGCCGACCGGCGGCACCGTGGTCGGCGGCACGGCGACCATCAACACCGGCCCGAACCAGGTGACGGTCAACCAGACCAGCAATCGCGGCGTGATCGACTGGCGGAGCTTCTCGATCGGTCAGGGCTCGCGCGTCGACTTCCGGCAGCCGGGCGCCAGTTCGGTTACCCTCAATCGCGTCACCGGCCCCGATCCATCGGTCATCGCCGGCCAGCTCACGGCCAACGGCCAGATCGTGCTGGTCAACGGCGCCGGCATTGTGTTCGCCAACGGGGCGCAGGTCAATGTCGGGGCGCTGGTGGCCTCGACGGCCAACATCTCCAACCCGCAGCGCTTCATGGCGGGCGGCGATGTCACCTTCGACGTGCCGTCGTCGAACGCCAACGCCGGCGTCGTCAATGCCGGCACGATCACGGTGCGCGACGGCGGCCTGGTCGGCCTGGTCGGCAACATGGCGGCCAACAACGGTGTCATCAATGCGCGGCTGGGGCGCGTGACCATCGGCGGCGCGGAGACGTTCACGGTCGATCTTGCTGGCGACGGCCTGATCAACTTCCAGATCGGTCAGCCGGTATCGCGCCAGCCGGTCGATGCGCAAGGCAGGAAGGTGCCGCTGGCGTCGAACACCGGCACGATCAACGCCGATGGCGGCGTTGTGACGATGACGGCGCGGGCGGCGGGCAGCGTGGTCGACAACGTGGTGAATGTCGGCGGCGCGGTCCGGGCGCAGGCAGTGAGCGAGGAAGGCGGCGTCCTGGTGCTGGGCGGTGAGGACGGCGGCACGGTGAACATCACCGGCAAGCTGGACGTGTCGGGCAAGGCACCGGGCCAGCGCGGCGGCTTGGTGATGGCCACGGCGAAGGGCGGAAAGGTCAAGGTCGCGGCGACAGCAGTGATCGACGCATCGGGCGACTCGGGCGGCGGCCGGGTGAATGTCGGCGGCAGCTACCAGGGCAAGGGCCCGATCGCCAACGCGGGCAATGTGACGGTGGAGCCGGGCGCGAAGGTCAACGCCGACGCGACGGGCCAGGGCACCGGCGGCACGGTGATCGTCTGGTCCGACAATGCGACGGTGTTCTGCGGGACGATCACCGCGCGCGGCGGGCCGCAGGGCGGCAACGGCGGGTTCGCGGAGGTGTCGGGCAAGAAGCGCCTGGACTATCGCGGCTCCACCGACCTGCGTGCGCCGCTCGGGACGGTCGGCACGCTGTTGCTCGACCCGAGCGACATCGTCATCCAGGCGACCGGCGTCGATGACACGTCGGGGACCGGCGGCGATCCCAACACGATCTCCGGCAACGGCGCCACCTCGATCCTGCTTGTCGGTACGCTGCAGAGCGCATTGAACGATGCCAATGTCATTGTCGATGCCAGCGGCGGACCGGGAACGGTGACCGGTACGATCACCGTCGTCGACCCTTTCAGCATCCCGTCCGGCAGGACGCTGACATTGACAGCGCCGGGCGCGATCAGCATCCAGGCTGCCATCTCGACGCCGGGCAGTGCCAACCTGACCATCAACAGCACCGCGTCGACCATTACCAGCAACGCAGCCGGTACAATCTCGCTAGGCAACGGCACGCTGACCGCGACAGCCGCCGGCACCATCGATCTCATCGCCCCGGTGGCCGCCGCCGTATTTGTGTTCAGCTCCGCCAGTGGCAGCGTCGAGCTGCTCAATGGCGGCAACAGTATCTCTGCAATCCAGGGGGGTGGCGGCACAGTCGTCAACATTATCAGCTCGACGCCCATGGAGGTCCGACCCGGCGGCATCACGGCGGGCACGTTCGTGTTCCTCACGTCGACGGCCGGACAGTTCGTGGTGAACGGCAACGTCACGAGCAACGGCGTCTCGGGCGAGCTCGTCAGTATCACGTCGACCGGAGCGGGCGGCTTCGGCATTCGGCTGAACGGCGTTACCATTTCCGGGCCGTCCATCAGGCTCAATGCCCCGGCGGGAGACATCACCCAGACGGGTGGCAGCGTTGTCACCTCGGGGGTCCTCAACGTGGACGCCGCCGGCACGGTGCAGCTCACCAGTCCGACCAACGATGTGGGCTTCATTTTCGGGTCGGCCGGGACGCATTTCCGCTACGTCGACGCCAACAACGTCACGCTCGGCGTGGTGGAGAATCCCGGCACAAGCTCCTTCGTCGTCCGCGGCATCACCATGGGCGCGGGAGGATATCTCGACATCGCGGCCAGTGGCGTCGCGATCGCAGCCGAGACCGGGTTCGTGCCTTTTGAGCCGGCGCGGATCGGAACGGCCCCGGGGTCGGTCGACAACCCGACGGGTGTTGTTGTGTTGCGGCCGACCACGGCAGGCGCGCCGATGGTGATCGGCGGCACGTCAGGCACAAACCTCACGGATGCAGTCCTGGCCAACGCCATCCGCAGCGGCACCTTGCGCATCGGCTCGATCGGTCGCGCCGCGGGCACGACGCTGGGCGGCGTCGCAACGGCGGCTGAAAGCGCTGCCGGCACGATCACTGTCCAGGGTCTCAACCTCACCGGTACGGGATCCGCGGTACAGACCCTGGTGCTCGAATCGGGTGCCACCGGCACGGCGATCACCCAGACGGCGGATCCGCTGTTGGTGAACACACTGGCCACCGCTACATTGGCAAATGGCAATGTCAACCTAAGCGGAGGATCGGGGCTGAACGAGATCGGCACGGTCGCTCATATCGTGCGCATCAGCGACACGGAAGTGGGCGCCGCGACTGGCATCTATTCCGTGGACGTCAGGTTCGGAGTCACCATCGCGTCGCTCGGTTCCGGGACCTTGCCGCTGGTGGGACTGCGCAGCAGCGGCACCACGCCGGGCCTGCCGGCGAACACCGCCATCCTGGCCGGCTCGGTCAGCGTAGACTCGGGTAGCGGTGTCCTGCAGATCGACAATGCCATCGCTACCAGCGGCGGCAACGTGACCCTGACCGCCTCCCCCGGCAGCATCGTCAGCGGCCCCGGCGGCACCATCGACACTGGCAGCGGCACGCTGAGCATGTCAGCCGGTTCCGGCAGCATCAATCTCAACGCGGCACCCGTCGCGGCCGGCGTCGTCAACTTCACGGCCACCGGCGGCCCTGTCTCGCTCACGAATTTCGGCAACGCCATCAGCGCGGTGGCCACGGCGCCGAGTTCGGCCTCTTCCACGGCGGTCGGCGCCGCGGTGCATATCGTCAGCACGTTGCCCCTGACGGTCGCTTCCGGCGGAATCACCGCGAACTTCGTTGTCACCATTGCATCGGCCGGGCAACTGGTTGTGAACGGGAGCATCGGTGCGACGGGTGGCATCGGGTTGTCAGGGCTGCGGGGGGTCCTGCAAACGGCTGGAACCGTCTCGTCGCCCAGCTCTGTTGTCCTGGAGGCGGGTCCCGGCGCTTCCATCATCCAGACAGGTGGTAACATCGTCACGGGGCTCCTCATCGCGAGCGCCGGCGCCGACGTCCAGCTGGCGAGCCCTGCGAACGATGCCGACGTCCTCTTGGGATCGGCTGGCGCGAATTTCCGCTACGTCGATATCGATGACATTCTGCTGGACAGAATCACCATCGGCGCCGGCGGATACGTCGATATCGCGGCCAGCACCATCACGCTCCCACCCCCCGCGTCCATCGGTGGGCTGTTGGGGTCGAGTGCGGAGGTCTCGGATAACCCGACCGGCGTGGTGGTGCTGCGGCCGGCGACAGCGGGCACACCGATGGTGATCGGCGGCACCGGTGGCACCGGTCTCACGGAGGCGGCCCTTGCCGCCGGCATCCGCACCGGCACCTTGCGCATCGGCTCGATCGGCCGCGCCGCCGGCACGGTGCTGGGCGGCGCCACGACGGCGACAGAGGCGGGGGCGGGCACCATATCCATCGCCGGCCTCAACCTCGCCGCCTCGGCAATCAATACGCTGGTGCTTGAGTCGTCGGCCGCCGGTGTCGCGATCGGCCAGACCGGCGGCCTCACCGTGGCCAACCTGCTGGCTGCCGCGACGGGCAGCGGCTCGGTCGAGCTGACCCTGCCCGGCGCCAACACTGTGCGGAACATTGCCGGGGTCGCCGGCGGCGACTTCCGCCTGATAAATGCGGGCACCGTGACAGTGCCGGCGGGTGGCGTCGGCGGCGACAACCTGGTGCCGGCGGTGCAGGGTGTGCAGGCGGGCCCGGCTTCGACCCTGGAGCTGGCGATCGGCAGCGGCGACATCGTGATCAATGCGCCGCTGTCGGCACCGGGCGGCCTGGTACTGTTGCGCCGCGTCGCGGGCGCCACCGGCAGCGAGATCATCCTCAACGGCACGTCCTTCGACATCGGCGCGGGCTCGCCGAACCTGGTGGTGCTCGACCTGACGGGCAGTTCCGCGCTGTCGCCCGGCAACTTCACGACGCTGATGTCGAGCATGACACCGGCCAGCGGCACGTCACCGATCGCGGCCGGGCCGAATCCCGACGGCGGCATCGTGCTGAACGGTGTGAATGCCGGCAACGCGACCATGTACCTGGTCGGCGGCGCCGGCTCGAGCATCGGCGGCAGCGGCACGTTCGGCCTGCTGGGGGTCTACGTGCCGCACAGCAACCCGATCGCGTTGACAGGCAGCGTGCGGCAGATCGATCCCGCGCCGGCGCATTCGGTCGCCGCCGGCTTCAGCGAGCCGTTCGACGCCTCGATCCTCGCCAGCTTCTATGTGCGCCGCACGGGCGAAGTCGTGCCGGCGCAGACGTTCAACACCTGCCCGATCGCCAGCGGCTTCTGCGGCACCGAGATTACGCCCGCGGTCGAGTGGTGGCCGGACGAGCCCGGGACCTCTGTCGGCGCACCTGGGACCCGGCGGATCGATTTCGTGACCGACCATTCAGTGCCGACGCCGCTCACCTTGTCGTCTATCATCCTGGTCAACCAGGGCAACGAGTACTTCTTCAACGTCGGCGAGGAGGAGCGCCGGCAACGCGCCGCGCGCGGCGGAAAATGAAACTCGCGCCAATTTCTTCCCCCTTCGCTGTTGGCGGCACGTGCTGTTGCGGGACAGCAGGCAGCTTGCCGGACGCGCATATGCGGAGGTGAATGTCATAGTACACGTTACCGAGCGGCAATCGCCGCCACATTTGATGTGGCGCAGGGCCATCGCATTTGGTCCTGCGCATGGATTATGGTCGTCCTGAGCGCAGCGAAGTACCTTGCGGTGATGGTCAAAGTGTCGATGTTTCCGATGAATCGAAGGCATCTTCGTCTTTGAACGACCACCGCAAGATCCTTCGCTTCGCTCAGGACGACGGGGAATACGCCAAATGCGATTGCCCTTTGATGTGACGTGTCCGGGATCGTACCCCGTGAAGTGCGGTGTAAAATTTCCGGTTTCGTACCGGTTGTGCGCCATTGAAGAACGGCATACATGGCCGCCTACAGTTCGCGTTCCCGTCGCCGGGGCTCGTCCGCCATAGCTTTCGCGAAGGCGGACGAAACGGGCGCTTCGCGGGCCTCACGTCACGAGGCAAGACCGTCGCCGGGTCACTGTTCGGGCGCTTCGCCAGCCGGGCGTTAAGCGGCCGTTGATACCTCTTGTCACGGAGGCGGCCATGAGCGCGCCTGACTTCGACAGCCTCACGCATGCCGAGTACGGCAAGCCGCTGCGCTGGTGGCGCTACAGCGACAGCTACGCGGTCGCCCGCTTCATCACCCGGCGCGGCCGCAGCCTCAAGCTGTCGGCGGTGCACAACGGCCACCTCTGCTACTGGCACACGCCG
>Ga0187894_10005020_pt1 | contig 13817 bp, 12 predicted proteins | sample GBC1701081metaG_FD_136650 | JGI IMG/M metagenome (GOLD analysis project Ga0187894, IMG submission 136650) | White microbial mat communities from a lava cave in the Kipuka Kanohina Cave System on the Island of Hawaii, USA - GBC170108-1 metaG ...
ATGATAGCGGCTGGGCTTGGGATGCTCGTCGAGGAATACCGCAAAGCCAAGAACGGCGATTCTGATGATATGGATGACGAGAACTTGCCACTCATAACGGTGCGGCGTTGAAGGTCGATCGGGCACACAGCGGGCACAAGCGGACTGAACAGCCGGGTAGGAATCAGTGTTCGACGCAGAGATTATGCCGTTGGGCTGTATGTTTGTTCTCAGAGCGGGCGACGGGAATCGAACCCGCACCATCAGCTTGGAAGGCTGAAGCTCTACCATTGAGCTACGCCCGCGCTTGGCATCTATTGTGGCATGCTCGCTAGGGTAGGCGCGTAGGACCTCCGATGTCCTCTACACTTCTTTTAGACGGCACAGCACCACGGGGTATGGCGCAGTTTGGTAGCGCGTCCGCTTTGGGAGCGGAAGGTCCTCGGTTCAAATCCGGGTACCCCGACCGAGCTAGGGCACATCGAGGCCTACTTCAGCCCGATGAGGAGCACATTCCCTACAACAGGAGACCTTGTTACTGTGAAAAGCGCGGTCGAGACCCTTAACCCCACCCGGGTTCGCCTCACCATCCAGGTGCCTTTCGAGGAACTTCAGCCCAGCCTGCAAGCGGCGTACAAAAGGATCGCCCAGCAAGTCGCGGTGCCGGGTTTCCGGCGGGGAAAAGTGCCCCCGCCCATTATTGACCGGCGGTTCGGACGCGAGGTCGTGCTGGAAGAAGCGGTCAATGACGCGGTGCCGCGTTTCTACGACCAGGCCATCGGAGAGAACAAGGTTCAAGTCCTCGGTCGTCCCGAGGTGGATGTTAGCGAGTTTACTGACGGCAGTGACCTGACATTCACCGCTGAGGTGGATGTTCGTCCGCACATCGACCTGCCCGACTACCGTAGTCTCGAGGTGACCGTGGACGATGCCGAGGTGGCCGACGCGGACGTCGAGAAGAAACTAGAAACCTTACGCGATCGCTTCGCCGTGCTGGCCGGGGTGGACCGGCCGGCGCAGGCGGGTGACTATATCTCCGTAGATCTGGTGACCAGCGTCGACGGTCAGCAGGTCGCCGATGGCGCCGCCAAGAATATCTCCTACGAAGTCGGTAGTGCTGCTCTGCTGGAAGGTCTTGATGAGGCCGTTGTTGGCCTATCCGCTGGGCAATCCGCGAACTTTCGCAGCGCTTTACGGGGTGGTGAGCACGCTGGCGTGCCGGCGGATGTCACGGTGACTGTGCAGAGTGTCAAAACTAAGCGGCTACCTGAGCTGAATGACGAGTTCGCTGAGGCTAACAGCGAATTCGACACGCTGGAGGAACTGCGCGCTGGCATTCGGGAATCCCTGGTGCAAGAGGCTGAGCTGGCGCAAGTTGTCCAGGCGCGGGACAAGGTGCTGGACGCTCTGCTTAACGGGGTGGACGTTGCGTTGCCATCTGGGGTGGTGAAAAACCAGCTGGACTGGCGTCAGCAGGCGTTACGGCACCAGCTGGAGACCCTGGGCATGACCAAGGACAAGTATCTCGAGGTGTTGGGCTCCTCTACTGAGCAGTTTGATGCTGAGGTTGAAGCGGAGGCTCAGCAGACGGTGAAAGCTCAGTTTGTGTTGGACGCGGTGGTGGCCGCCGAACAGTTGTCAGTGAGCGAGGCTGAACTCACCGACCACTTGGTGCGGCGAGCCGCTGATGCCGGGGTGAGCCCGCAGGAGCTTGTCCAGCAGCTGTCGCAGCGGGGGCAGATGCCGATGCTGGTGAGCGAAGTGGTCCGCGGTAAGGCGCTGGTCTTGATGATGGAATGGGCCAAGGTTATTGACGCCTCCGGTCGGTCGATTGAACTCGGGAAGGATGACGAGGGCGAGACCATCAAGCCTTCGCAAGCGGATTCGACCGAGCTGTCGTCGACGGTATAGGCGGTCGTGGCGAGCTGTCCTCCGACTCGGTAGACCCCACTGCGCTCACAGCGAACAGTTCTGGTTCTGCAGTCACGACCGACAATTGTCAGGTTAGGGTCGCAACTAGGTCGGCTACCATGGTGCTGTCCGCGGTAGCTGCTCCATCGCGCTAGCCGACTCTCTGACCGTCGACCCGAGCAGGTGACCAGTGACCACCGTCCAGATCGAGAAACTCGGCCTCAGGAGACCCTCAGGTCGCGTCGCCCAGCAGAATGGCACGGGCCTTGACGATCAGGTCTATGACCGGTTGCTGCGCGAGAGGATCATCTTCTTGGGCTCAGAGGTTGGTGGCGAGAACGCGAATCTCATCTGTGCCCAGCTGCTGCTGCTGGCCGCCGAGGATCCCAAACGCGACATCTACTTGTATATCAACTCGCCCGGTGGTTCGGTCGACGCTGGGATGGCCATCTACGACACGATGCAGTGGGTCGAGAACGACGTGGCCACCGTGGCTATGGGGCTCGCGGCGTCCATGGGGCAGTTTCTGCTCTGTGCTGGCGCTCCAGGCAAGCGCTGGGCTCTGCCACACGCCCGGGTCATGATGCACCAGCCGAGCGGCGGTATTGGCGGTACTGCCTCGGACATCAAAATTCAGGCGGAACAGTCGCTTCATATCAAGAAAAAAATCGCCGAGCTCACCGCCCAGCATACCGGGCAAGATGTGGCCACGATCGAACGCGACTCCGATCGGGATCGCTGGTTTACCGCGGAGCAGGCGCGAGACTACGGCTTCGTGGATCGGGTAGTACGCAGCGCTGGGCAGGTCGATGGCGGTGGGGGCACCACGTGACCCGCGACGGCACATCGGTTATTCCCATCCCGAACTAGCGAAGGGCCGAATCATGAACGAGCAGTACCAGCCGGTTAACCGTTATGTCATCCCCGAATTCGAAGAACGCACCAGCCAGGGCTACCGTCGGCATAACCCGTACACCAAGCTTTTTGAGGAACGAATCATCTTCCTCGGGGTTCAGATCGACGACGCGTCCGCCAATGACGTGATGGCTCAGTTGATCTGCTTGGAGTCGATGGACCCGGATCGCGACATCGTGATCTATATCAATTCGCCCGGCGGTTCGTTCACCGCGTTGACCGCGATTTACGACACCATGCAGTTCGTCACCCCGGATATTCAGACGGTCTGTATGGGGCAGGCTGCTTCGGCCGCCGCGGTGTTGCTCGCGGCCGGCACGCCGGGCAAGCGCCTTGCGGTGCCCAATGCCCGGATCTTGCTGCACCAACCGTCCCAAGAAGGCACCTACGGCCAGTCCAGCGATTTGGAGATCATGGCCCAGGAGATTCTGCGAACCCGTGCCTTGCTCGAACAGATGATCGCCAAGCACACCGGTCAGTCCGAAGAGCAGATCCGTCAGGATATCGAGCGAGACAAGATCTTTACCGCCCAAGAAGCGATGGACTACGGCATCGTCGATGCGATCACCGCCACCCGGAAGGCATCGATTGTCCGGGCGGCTAGCTAGTGGCAGCAGCGATAGTTGGCGCTTGATGCGGAAATGAGTAGCGAAAAGACACCAATAACGGAAGTTAAGGGGTAACGTCGAAGGTGCGAAGTTTTCTTTCAAAGCACCGCGGAGCGGTCCCGGCATAGTCGACCTAGGCGAAGGAGAAGCGTCGCGTGGCACGTATTGGCGACGGTAGCGACCTGCTCAAGTGCTCGTTCTGCGGCAAGAGCCAAAAGCAGGTCAAGAAGCTTATCGCGGGTCCTGGGGTCTACATCTGCGATGAGTGCATCGATCTGTGTAACGAGATCATCGAGGAAGAGCTGTCCGAGTCCTCGGATCTGAAGTGGGGAGAGCTTCCTAAGCCGCGAGAGATCTATGAGTTCCTTGACTCGTATGTGATCGGTCAGGAAAACGCCAAGAAGGCTCTGTCGGTCGCTGTGTACAACCACTACAAGCGGGTGCAGTCCGGGGAGAGCGGCAAGACCTCTCGGGAAGACGGAGTCGAGCTGGCCAAATCGAACATCCTGCTGCTCGGCCCCACTGGTTGTGGCAAAACGCTGTTGGCGCAAACCCTGGCTCGGATGCTCAATGTGCCGTTCGCCATTGCGGACGCCACCGCGCTGACCGAAGCAGGTTACGTCGGTGAGGACGTTGAGAACATCCTGCTCAAGTTGATTCAGGCGGCCGACTACGACGTTAAGAAAGCCGAGACCGGGATCATCTACATCGACGAGGTGGACAAGGTTGCCCGTAAGAGCGAGAACCCGTCCATCACACGAGATGTTTCCGGTGAGGGTGTGCAGCAGGCTCTGCTGAAGATTGTGGAGGGCGCCACAGCCAGCGTGCCGCCGCAAGGTGGTCGGAAACATCCTCATCAGGAGTTCATCCAGATCGACACCACCAACGTGCTGTTTATCGCTGGAGGATCGTTCGCCGGGCTGGAAAGAATCATCGAGGGTCGAACCGGCAAGAAGGGCATTGGCTTTGGCGCTACCCTGCGATCCAGAACCGAGATCGACACTACCGATGTATTCGCCGACGTCATGCCCGAGGATCTGCTGAAGTTTGGCATGATTCCGGAGTTCATCGGCCGGCTGCCGGTCATCAGCAGTGTGCACAATTTGGATAGGCAGGCGCTTATCCGTATCCTCACCGAGCCCAAGAACGCGTTGGTGAAGCAGTATCAACGGCTATTCGAGCTGGATGGGGTGGAACTCGAGTTCGCCGACGATGCGCTGGACGCCATTGTGGAGGAGGCTATCCCGCGGGGCACGGGCGCCCGGGGTTTACGGGCCATCATGGAAGAGGTGCTGCTTTCCGTGATGTACGAAGTGCCCAGCCGTAAGGATGTGGGCCGGGTCGTGATCACCCGTGATGTGGTGGCGAAGAACGTGAACCCGACCTTAGTTCCTCGGGACATCCTTAACCGGGAACGGCAGGAAAAATCCGCTTGAGCGGTGTACTGAGTTCGCCCCCTCATAATACCGTCGAGGAACTGGCTTGTCTCGAGTCCCAGCTTGCCGCGCGGACGCCAGAGGCTATGCCGAAGCCTGGGTTGGAGCGTATTCGCGCGCTGATAGATATGTTGGGTTCGCCCCAGCACTTCTATCCGGTGGTGCATATTACCGGGACGAATGGCAAGACGACCACGGCCCGTATGGTGGATGCGCTGCTGCGCGCCACCGGTATGCGCACCGGTCGCTACACCAGTCCACATCTGGAGTCGGTTATTGAGCGGATCGCCGTGGATAATGAGCCGCTCACGCCGGAGCGGTTTATAGCGGCCTATCAGGATGTGGCGCCTTACGTCGACATGGCAGATATGCGTCCTGTGGGCGCCTTGTCGTTCTTCGAGGTGCTCACTGGCATGGCCTATGCCGCGTTCGCTGACGCTCCAGTGGACGTCGCCGTGGTGGAAGTAGGCCTGGGTGGTTGCTGGGACGCTACCAATGTGGCTGATGGGCAGGTCGCCGTGGTGACTCCGATCAGCATTGACCACACCCGCGCCTTAGGAAATACCGTAGCGGAGATTGCGCAAGAGAAGGCAGGGATCATCAAACCGGGAGCAGTAGCGGTTCTGGCTCAGCAACCTTGGCCGGCAACCGATGTGCTGCGGAACCGAGCAACAACGGTAGACGCGACAGTAGTCCAGGAGGGGAACGACTTCGCGGTAGCACGCCGGGCCGTGGCCGTGGGCGGTCAGACTCTCACCATTCAGGGCCTTACCGGGCAATACAAAGACCTTTTCTTACCGTTGCACGGGGCGCATCAAGCTCACAATGCGGTATGCGCGCTGGCCGCGGTAGAAGCGTTTCTTGGCAGTCGAACTTCGCTGGACGAGGAGCTGGTACGAGAAGCATTCGCCGGGGTGACCTCCCCCGGGCGCCTTGAGGTGCTACGGCGGAATCCCACGGTGGTCCTTGATGGCGCGCATAACCTGGCCGGGGCACAGGCAGCTGCCGCGGCACTACGAGAAGCGTTCGCTTTTAAGCGTGTTATGGGGGTCCTCGGAGTATCCAGCGATAAGGACGCACGCGGGATCCTAGCGGCCTTCGAGCCGGTGTTGACAGAAATTGTGGTGACCCAGAACTCCTGGCGCCGAGCCATGCCAGCCGATCACCTGGCCAGCATCGCCGTCGAGGTGTTTGGCCCAGACCGAGTGAGAGTAGCGCCGCGGCTCGCGCAGGCTCTTAGGGATGCCGTACAGTTCGCCGAGACTAGCGATCAGCCCGCGAAGACCGGAATAGTGGTCACCGGATCCATCATCACGGCCGGCGAAGCCCGGCAACTCTTGCGGAAAAATTCTTTTCCGGGCGTTGAGAGATAATCAGTGGCTAGCCATGATTACGATGGCATCATGAGCCGCGCCGTCTTATCACGGCGTTGCCTAGGACTGTCCACCTCGCTCCACGAAAGGCCGTATGTTTGCCATGAGGAACAGCCTGTCGTTTCTTGGCACCAATAATCTTTCGTTTATCGGCCGTGACATGGCTGTCGATCTGGGAACCGCGAACACCTTGGTGCACGTGCGGGGGCGGGGCATTGTGCTCAACGAGCCTTCGGTGGTTGCGATCAACACCAACACCGGCGCCATTCTCGCGGTAGGCGTTGAGGCGAAAAAGATGATCGGGCGTACTCCCGGCCATATCGTGGCCATCCGACCGCTCAAGGACGGTGTCATCGCTGACTTCGAGACCACCGAACGAATGCTACGTTACTTCATTCAAAAGGTACATCGTAACCGTTATTTCGCCCGACCTCGCATGGTCATTTGCGTACCGAGCGGGATTACCGGAGTGGAACGGCGCGCGGTCGTCGAGGCGGCGGGTCAAGCCGGTGCGCGGCAGGTTCATATCATCGAGGAGCCGATGGCCGCGGCCATCGGCTCTGGGCTGCCTGTGCATGAGGCCACCGGAAACATGGTGGTAGACATCGGCGGCGGCACGACCGAGGTGGCCGTGGTGTCGCTGGGGGGAATTGTCACCGCTCAGTCCATCCGCGTCGCGGGTGACGAATTGGACAACGCCATTATCCAGTACATCAAGAAGGAATACTCGCTGTTGCTGGGAGAGCGGACCGCGGAAGATATCAAGATGTCCATAGGGTCGGCGTATCCTGCCGCTGAGGAAAAGCACACGGAGGTGCGCGGCCGAGATTTGGTTAGTGGTCTACCCAAGACTGTCGTGATTTCTACCGACGAGATCCGCAAGGCTATCGAAGAGCCAGTCAACGCGGTTATTGACGCGGTTAAAACCTCCTTAGACCGGTGTCCGCCCGAGTTGGCCGGTGACATTATGGACCGCGGCATTGTGATCACCGGTGGCGGCGCCTTGTTACGCGGCTTGGATGAGCGGCTGCGTCAGGAGACAGGGATGCCTATCCACATTGCCGATAACCCTCTGGATTCCGTGGTCATCGGCGCCGGCAAATGCGTGGAGGAGTTCGAGTCTCTCCATCAGGTTCTTATCTCTGATCAGCGGTCCTAATGCTCCGGGATACTCGACGAACCCGGGTCGTTCTCGGCGTATTGCTGCTGGTGTCCTTTCTCCTGATCACTCTGGATCTACGGGGAGGCGAAAAATCCCCGGTGTCCGCGGCACGCGGCGCTGCTCTCGCGGTGTTCAGTCCGATTGAGCGTGGCGCCTCAGCCATAGTTCGCCCGGTGACCGGCGCCATCCGCAGCGGATGGCCAGGCAGCCGGAACGAGCTCACCGAGCTGCGGCGAGAAAACGCCGAGTTACGTCGTGAGCTGCGCACCACGGAGAATCAGCGCCACCGGGCTCAGCAGCTCGACGCCCTGTTGCGGATCATCAACCTTGGTCACTACCGTACGATCCCCGCTCAGGTGATTGCATTCGGCAATGCGCAAGGTTTTTCCTGGACGGTGACGATCGACGCCGGCGCCCAGGATGGCATTGAGCCAGATATGACCGTCATCAACGGTGACGGTCTGATAGGACGAGTCACCACGGTAGCTCCCGCCGCCGCGACTGTGCTGCTAGCCATCGACCCCACATCATCGGTGGGCGCCCGGCTTGCCGGCTCAGCGGAATTGGGGATCGCCACTGGCCAGGGCAGTCAGCCCATCAAGCTGCAACTGCTCAACGGTCAGGCGGATGTTCAGCCAGGCGATCAGCTGGTCACTTTCGGATCGGACGGTCAGCGTCCTTTCGTGCCGGGCGTCCCCCTGGGCGAAGTCGCCTCCGTGGCACGGACCCCGGGGGCGCTGACTCGTAGCGCGCTGATCACACCGTACGTCAACTTCACCGCGCTCGACTTGGTCGGTGTGGTGGTCCCGCCAGTGCGAAAAGATCCCCGCGACGCATTGCTGCCGGCGAAAGCGCCAATCCAGCCGGAACAACGGAGCTAACATGCCTGCCCGGAAAATCGCGGTGTGCGCGAGTCTGATCACGGCAGCGTTGATCGCTCAGCTCACGGTACTGCCTCGATTGAGGCTACCGGGCAGCACACCTGACGTCATCCTGCTTGTGGTCATGGGTTTGGCTGTGGCATATGGATCCACCACGGGCATGGTGGCGGGTTTTTCCGCGGGGTTGGCCACAGACTTGCTGCCGCCGGCCGACCATGCCGTGGGGCGGTTGGCCTTCGTGCTCTGTGTGGTCGGCTACCTGACGGGACTGCTCCGCGATGAGCTCCGGAAGTCAGCGCCGGTGTCGATGGGAATCGTCGTGGGGATGACCGTGGTGGGCATGCTGCTTTCCGCCGGATTGGGAGCGCTGCTCGGCGATCTGACGCTATCCCTGACCGCGCTGACCCGGCTGATATTAGTTGCTGTCTGCTACCAAGTGCTGCTGAGCCCGTTTTTCATTCCAGCGGTGTTGAAACTGGTCCAGCTTACCGAGCCGCGCGACTTGCTGAGTGAGGTCGCTCGATGAGTGAACGGTCTCGGCTGCGTTTGATCATTGTGCAGGTTCTGGTCTTTTCCCTGCTGGGGACCTTATTCAGTCGGTTATGGTATGTGCAGATCGTAGCAGGGGAGCGGTACGCCCAAGCGGCATCCGCGAATCAGATCCGTGAGGTAGTCAGCCCAGCTCTCCGTGGCATGATCCTGGACGTCCAGGGTCGACCGTTGGTGAATAACCGCACCGCTTTGGTGGTGTCGGTCAGCCGTACCGAGCTGCTGAGCCAGCCGGATCGCGGGACTGGGACGCTGCGGCGGCTGGCTGAGCTGCTACGGCAGCCCTACCAGGATCTTCAGGCTCGGATATCGTTGTGCAGCGATCACAACACCTCCCCACTGTGCTGGAATGGCTTGCCGCAACAGCCCATTCCCGTGAGCGAGGCAGCCAACCCCACGGTAGCGCTGCGGATTGCCGAACAACGCGAAAAATTCCCCGGCATCACGGCCGAGCTCCAACCTGTTCGGCAGTTCCCCCGGTTTGACGGGGCAAACGCCGCTCACCTGCTCGGTTACCTTTCTCCGGTCACGCAGGAGGAGCTGAACCGACAGCGGCTTGCGGACGACCGTCAGTTGCGCCCGATTGAACTGGTGGGCCGCGCCGGAGTGGAACGCAGGTATGATTCCGATCTGCGGGGACAGCCGGAGATCAGCCGGCTCGCCGTGGATAAAGTAGGCCGGGTCATTGGCGCCGGAGACACCACTCCCGCGGCTCCTGGCAACCATCTGGTCACCAACGTGGATGCTCGGCTGCAGGCGGTAGTGGAGCGAGAGCTGGCTGCCGCCATCAAGGGCGCCCGGGGACGGATCGACAAAGAAGGCCGCCGCTATCAAGCGGACTCCGGCGCGGCCGTGGTTCTGGACGTAACAGACGGAAGCGTCCTCGCCATGGCCAGCTATCCGACGTACGAACCGGAGGTTTTTACCGGAGGTATTTCTGTCACGGATTACGCCAAGCTGACCAGTGAAAAAGCAGGAACCCCGCTGCTATTCCGCGCCACGGCGGGTCAGGGACCACCGGCTTCCACGTTCAAGGTGGTTTCCACCACGGCGGCGGTCAAAGAAGGCTATTCACTGGATGCCACTTATCCGTGTCCCAGTGACTTTCGGGTGGGCAACCGTCTTTTCCGCAACTATGAGTCGCGAAGTCACGGGAACATCACCCTGGCCCGCTCCTTGGTGGTGTCCTGTGACACGGTTTTTTATCGGATCGGCTATGACCTGTGGTTACGCGACGGCGGCAATGACCCGGTGGATCCGAAAGACCCGATTCTGTCCATGGCCAAGGAATTCGGGCTGGGCAAGCCCACCGGGATCGATCTGCCAGTCGAGGAGGGTGGGCGAATCCCCGACCGGGCATGGAAGAAGTCGTATTGGGAACAGATGAAGGACGAGTGGTGCGCACGGGCTCAATCGGGCTATCCCGAGGTCGCGGACAAGGACCCCAGCCGTGCCAGCTTCTTGAAGAAACTAGCTGAAGAAAATTGTGTCGACGGCGACAAATACCGGGCTGGTGATGCGGTAAACAGCGCTATCGGGCAGGGTGATCTTCTGGTCACGCCGTTGCAGTTGGCCCGAGTCTATGCGGCGATTGCCAACGGAGGCACGCTGTGGACCCCCCGCATCGGCAAAGCCGTGGTGAGCCCCACCGGCACGCTCATCCGGGAAATTCCGGCGCAACAAGCGGGCACGTTGCCGGTGGACAACGACACCTTGAACTACATCCGTCGCGCGCTCACCGATGTGCCGATGGCAGGCACTGGTCAGGGTGCCTTCGCCGGCTTTCCGCTGGATGAGATCCCGGTAGCCGCCAAGACCGGCACCGCGGAAGTCTTCGGCAAGCAGAACACCTCCTGGTTCGCCTCGTTTGCCCCGGCGGACAAGCCCCGGTACGCGGTAGTCATGATGGTGTCCCAGGGCGGCACTGGCGCCAGCACCTCGGGCCCAGCGGTACGCAATATCTACCAGGAGCTTTTCGGCGTACAGGGATCCACGGTGGATTCGAGCAAGGCTATCCTGCCTCCGGACGGCCCGCCGAAGGAGCTGCCCCACATCCGGACTGATGGCATGATAGGACCATCCAAGGAGTCGCCGTGACCGTGGGTTCTTATCCCACTCGCTATGCCCTATCTCGCCGAGGGCGGTGGCCCAGCCTCGCCGCCGCGGTGCGGCGGTTCGACGGCTTGTTGCTGCTGGCCGTGCTTGCGCTGGCTGGCATGGGCTCGTTGCTGGTCTGGTCCGCTACTCGGACCAAGCAGGAACTTGCTGGGGCGGACCCGCAATCCTTCCTCAAGCGGCATCTGCTCACCCTTGCCGTTGGGCTTATCCTGGGCGCACTGACATCGAAGCTGGATTACCGGAAACTACGGGCATATGTGCCGGTGATCTATCTCGCCTCGCTGCTTGGTTTGGCAGCGGTGCTCACCTCCTTGGGCGCCACCATCAACGGCTCGCATTCCTGGATCGTGCTCGGGGGCGGCTTTTCCCTGCAACCGTCGGAGTTCGCCAAAGTAGCCTTGGTAATCGGGCTAGCCATGCTGCTGGGTGAAAAGCAGGACGCGGAGCAGGCGCCCCTTGCCAGGAACATCCGCTATGCGCTGCTGCTCGCTGCGGTTCCCATGGGATTGGTGCTGTTGCAGCCCGACCTGGGCACCGTCATGGTATTTGCCGCCATCTTGCTCGGTATGCTATTGGTCTCGGGAGCGCCATCATGGTGGACGATCGGGCTTGTTAGCGTTGGTGGATTGGGCGCGCTGCTGGTGACCAAACTGGGCTTACTCAGCGATTACCAACTGAGCCGGTTTGCGGCTTTCGCCAATCCGGCGCTGGATCCGGAGGGGATCGGCTACCATACCAATCAGGCCCTGATCGCGATCGGATCCGGGAAACTCGCCGGTAAGGGATTATTCCAGGGAAGCCAGACCACCGGTTCGTTCGTTCCGGAGCAGCAAACCGACTTCATCTTCACCGTAGCCGGGGAAGAACTGGGCTTTCTGGGCGGCGCCGTGATCATCCTGCTGTTCGCGGCAGTGCTATGGCGGGCTGGGCGAATCGCGCTGCGGGCTCGGGAGAAGTTTAGCACTCTGGTAGCGACTGGGGTGATGTGCTGGTTCGCTTTTCAAGTGTTCGAAAATATCGGAATGACGTTGCGCATCATGCCGGTGACGGGCTTGCCGTTGCCTTTCGTCTCTTACGGTGGCTCGTCCATGTTCGCTAACCTGGTGGCGGTTGGCCTACTGCAAAATATCCACATGCGCCATTCCTCCCGGTGATCGGGAACGAATACCGGCTGGTAATGCTAGGCGGCGGAGGTTTCGGGAGGTTTAGCGTGTCCAGCATCATGGTTCCAGTTCGCGGACTTGCCGCGGTTCTCAGTGTCGGACTGCTGTTGTTGACCGGTTGTGGCGGTGTGGACAGTTCCTTAACTGAAAGAGAGTCCGCTGCCGAAAAGTTGGCTTTCCAGGCCACCACCGTCGAGGGGAAATCCTTCGACGGGACATCACTGATTGACAGGGATGTCGTGCTCTATTTCTGGGCGCCGTGGTGCCCAGTTTGCCGTGACGAGATCCGCGATATTGCCGCCGTGGCCAAGGAGTTCGAAGGCAGAGGAATGCGGGTCATCGGGGTGGCTAGCCTCGGTGATCTTTCCGCGATGACGGATTTCGTTACGGACACCGGCACTGAAGAGCTTACTCACCTCGCCGATATCGAAGGCACGATTTGGAGTAGATTTGGAGTCACTAGGCAATACACTGCTGCTTTTGTGGACGATGGTGGCTCAGTAGAGGTTGTCTCTGGGCCGTTCACCCGGGAGGACCTTGAGAACCGGGTGACGGCATTGCTCGAGAAATAACGCGAGGTCCCCGAGCGCAGTGAGGAGGCGGCCGTGGAGGCGCCCTTCGTATTGGCGTTGACGGCCGGCATGGTGGCGGCAGTCAATCCGTGCGGTTTCGCGCTGTTGCCGGGGTATCTTTCCCTGCTGGTCGCGGCGGACGAGGGCAATGACGCACCCTCCCGCCTTGCCGCGGTTGGACGAGCTTTAGCTATGACTAGCGCCATGACCGCCGGCTTTGTCGCGGTGTTCGGTGTATTCGGCCTGGTGGTAGTTCCGCTGGCGCTTTCGGTGGAGCAATATCTGCCCTGGGTGACAGTCTTGATCGGCCTAGGGCTGCTCGGGCTGGGCGTGTGGGTGCTTACCGGTCGGGAGATCCAGCTGGCGACCCCCAAGCTCCGCGTCGGCGCCCCTACTCGTACCTTGGCGTCCATGGGTCTCTACGGGGTGTCCTACGCGATTGCCTCGCTGTCCTGCACCATAGGTCCGTTTCTGGCATTAGCCACCAGCACCTTCCGCACATCCAGTCTGGCAGCTGGCTTGCTGGCTTTTGTGGCTTATGCCGTGGGCATGGGTTTGGTGGTGGGGGTGCTCGCCATGGCGGCAGCGTTGGCCCGGCATACCCTGGTACGCTGGCTGCGTCGGGTGCTCCCGTATGTGTCCCGCGTGAGCGGCGGTCTTATGGTGCTGGCTGGGGCCTATGTGGCGTACTACGGCTGGTATGAGCTGCGGGTGTTCTCGGGAGGGTCCGCGGATGATCCGGTGGTGAATGCCGCTGTCACAGCGCAGAGCACTCTGGCCGGCTGGTTGGAGCGCATCGGCGCGGGTGGAATTGCCCTGGCCTTCCTCTCCGTGCTCGGCCTCAGCGCAGCCAGCGTCCTCCTCCGCCGTCGCATAGCATCTTCTGATTAGAGACAAGCTCGTCACTCGTATTCTGTGCCACCTTGGCGCGTCAGATAGGCTTCGCTCACCGCCTTGAGGATGGCTCGTCCACCCAACACCGAGCTGTATCGCCCTTGAGCTGGGCGGATCACCACACCCTCCCGGATGTGCTCACCGCGCCCGCTGACCTGCTCCATACCGTGAGCCATGGCGAGCACGGCTTGTTCGTCGTATGGCCCGGAATAGACACGTGGAACTACCGGCAGGCGTAGCTCAATTCTTCCCAGCA
>Ga0187894_10005021_pt1 | contig 13815 bp, 11 predicted proteins | sample GBC1701081metaG_FD_136650 | JGI IMG/M metagenome (GOLD analysis project Ga0187894, IMG submission 136650) | White microbial mat communities from a lava cave in the Kipuka Kanohina Cave System on the Island of Hawaii, USA - GBC170108-1 metaG ...
CGGCGAGGCTGGCATCTTGGTCGCTGCCGCCGGCATCACCTCGATCCTGGTCGCGAGGTTCTTCCCGTCGCGCGATTCGTACGACGCCTTCACCTTGTCGCCCTCGCGCAGGTCCGCGAGTGAACCCTGACGGCCGTCCACCTGGATCTGCGTCTGCTCGTCCACCTCGAGCGTCCGGCCCGCGAGGCCCAGGAGTCCGGCCGAGACCTGCACGCTCTTCGTCGCCGCATCCACCTTCTTGACCGAGCCCTCGACGATGCCCGTCGCCGGTTTGTCCATCGCGGGTTTCTCCGCAGGCGACGAACCGGCAGGCGGCCGCGTGGTGGGCTGCTGGGCCGATGAGATCACCGGCGCACTGATGATGGCCGCGCTCAACACCATGGCGAGGGTCATACCGCTCCAACGCATCACCGCATTGACTGACATGATTGACCTCCTTCGTGTCTGGGGCGGTTCATTGGTACCTGACGTCAAACGAGCAAGCCATGTGCCAGGCGCGCCGTCATGCTGGCATGGTCGATGCTGCTCGACTGCTTCGGGACAAGGCACGGCATGAACCAGGCGCCTGTGCAGGCGATGCGGGTCGTCCGGCGGACCATGACGGTGTCGAGCGAGCAGCACATCGAGGCCCTCGACATCACTGCCGAGATCCAACGTCACGTGACGATGGCCGAAGTCGTCGACGGGATGCTCGTCGCGAACTGTCTTCACACCACGTGCTGCCTGCTGGTCGCCGATCTCCATTCCTCGCTGATCGAGCATCTTCGGATGCTTCTCGAGGCCCTCGTCCCCGACGGGCGACGGTACGAGCACAACGATCCGCGCTACTCGGACTGCGAGCGCGGGAACGCGGCGGCACATCTGCGCGCGTGCCTGCTCAACCAGACCGTGGCGATCGGCGTCGAGCACGCGCACCTCTCGCTGGGCGAGCAACAATCCATCGTGTTCGTCGAGTGGGATGGGCCGCGATCCCGACACATCGACCTGCAGATCATGGGGACGTCGGGAGAGCGGTAGGATCTTCCTGGTACTTCTTCCTCGCACTCCTCCAAAGGTCGAGCGCCAGGAAGTTTCTTCCGGCTACAGCAAGCCCAGCTGGAGCCGCGCCGCCTCGGACATCCGACACGCGTCCCACGGCGGGTCGAAGGTCAACTCGACCCGGACGGCGGTGACGCCGGGCACCTCGCGCACGCGCTGCTCGACTTCCCGCGGCAGCGCTTGCGCCGCGGGACACCCGGCCGCGGTCAGCGTCATGCGGATCGCGACGCTGCCGGCCGGATCCACGGTCACCCCGTAGATCAGGCCGAGCTCGTAGATGTTCACCGGAATCTCGGGGTCGTGGATGCCGCGCAGGGCCTCGACGACTCGGGTCTCGATCGCGGAGGGATCGACCATCGCCATGGCTCGTCCTCACTCCGTCGACACGGATGCGCCGGTGCCCATGAGCGCCGAGCGCAGGGCGTGCCACGGCAGCGTGGCGCACTTGATGCGGCTCGGGAACTCGCGCACGCCCGCGAACGCGGCGAGCTTGCCGAGCGACTCGACGTCGGCCGGCGGCGCGCTCGCCGTCAACATCCGATGAAAGCGCTCGAACGCCGCCTCGACCTCGGCGAGCGACTTGCCCTTGAGGCTCGCCGTCATCATCGAGGCCGAGGCCTTCGAGATCGCGCACCCCGAACCCTGAAACGCGATGTCGCGGACGACCGCGTCCTCCACCTCGATCTCGACGGTCACGCGGTCGCCACAGAGCGGGTTGATCCCCTCCGCTCTGCGCGTGGGATGCGCGAGCGTCCTGAAGTTCCGCGGCGCACGGTCGTGGTCGAGGATGACCTCCTGATACAGGTCGCGCAGATCCGCCATCACCGAAACACCTCGCGCACGACCTCGAGGCCTCGGACGAGCGCATCGATGTCGTCGCGCGTGTTGTAGCAGGCGAGGGAGGCGCGGACCGTCGCGGGCACCCCGAAGCGGGTCATCACCGGCATCGCGCAATGATGGCCCGTGCGCACGGCGATCCCCTCGCGGTCGAGGATCGTCCCCACGTCGTGGGCGTGCACGCCGTCGACCACGAACGAGAGCACCGACGCCTTGTGGCGCGCCGTGCCGACGAGACGCACGTCCGGCGCCGCCTGGAGGGCCGCCGTCCCGTAGGCCAGCAGCGCCTCCTCGTACGCGGCGACGCGCTCGAGATCGAGCCCCTCGAGGTAGTCGAGCGCCGCGCCGAGCCCGATGGCGCCGGCGATGTGGGGCGTGCCGGCCTCGAGCCGATGCGGCAGGTCGTTGTACAGCGTCCGCTCGAAGCTCACCGACTTGATCATGTCGCCGCCGCCCTGCCACGGCGGCAGCGGCTCGAGCCGCTCGGTCTTGCCGTACAGCACGCCGATGCCCGTGGGCCCGAACACCTTGTGGCCCGAGAACGTGTAGAAGTCGCAATCGAGGCTCCGCACGTCGACCCGCATGTGCGCCACGGCCTGCGCGCCGTCGACCAGGACGGGGATGTGCCGGCGATGCGCGAGCGCGATCATCGTCTCGATCGGCACGACGGTGCCGAGCGCGTTCGACACGTGGGCGGCGGCGACGAGCTTCGTCCGCTCGCCGAGCAGTCGCTCGTAGGCGTCGAGGTCGACCTCCCCGGCATCGTCGATCGGCACCACGCGCAATCGCGCGCCGCTCGCCTGGCAGCGCATCTGCCAGGGCACGATGTTCGAGTGGTGCTCGAGCGCCGTGATGACGATCTCGTCCCCCGGCCCGATCGACGTCTGCCCGTACGTCTGCGCGACGAGGTTGATGCCCTCGGTGGTGCCCCGGACGAAGACGATCTCGTGGGCGTGCGCCGCGTTGAGGAATCGCTGGACGCGGCGCCGAGCGCCCTCGTAGGCCTCCGTCGCGCGCTCGCTCAGGAGATGCACGCCCCGATGCACGTTGGCGTTGTCGGTCAGGTAGTAGGCCGCGAGCGCGTCGATGACGGCCGCCGGCTTTTGCGTCGTCGCGGCGCTGTCCAGATAGACGAGCGGCTTGCCCCGGACGTCCTGTCCGAGGATCGGAAAATCCTTGCGCACGCGCGCCGCGTCGAACGCGAGCGCGTGCCCACGGGGGGATGGTGCGCTGATCGTCATGACATCTCCTTCGCCGAAGCCGCCGCCGGGGTGGCGGCCATGACCTCGGGCGGCTCCGCTTCGTGCACGCGGCCACCGTGGAGGCGCTCGGCCAGGCGGCGCTCGAGCCAGCTCCGCAGTTCCGGGTGGCGGACTCGATCCAGCACCTCCTGGGCGAAGCCCAGGGTCAGCAACGTCCGCGCCCGGTCCTCGCCGAGGCCGCGGCTCTTCAGGTAGAACAGGGCGTCCTCGGCCACCTGGCCGTCGGCGGCGCCGTGGCTGCACTTGACGTCGTCCGCGTAGATCTCGAGCTGCGGCTTGCTGTCCGCCTCCACGCCGTCGGCGAGGAGCAGATTCTTGTTGGTCTGATACGCATCGGTCCCGTTCGCCCCGGGCCGCACGATGACGCGCCCGTTGAAGACGCTCCGGGCGTGCCCATCCAGGATGGCCTTGAACAGCTGGCGGCTCGTCGCGCGCGGCGCCGCGTGATCCACCACGGTGCTCTGGTCGGCGTGCTGTCGCCCGCCGAGCACGGAGAGACCGGAGAGCGTGCACGCCGCCGTCTCGGCCTCGAGCCGGACGCGCATCTCGCGCCTCGTGAGCGATCCGCCGAGCACGACGGCGCAGGACGAGAGGCGACTGCCTTCGCCCTGACGAGTCTCGGTCTCCGCGACGCGAAACGCCTGTGGTCCCGTGAGCCCCACCGCGTAGTGGTCCAGCTCGGCCCCGGCGCCCAGCGCGATCTGCGTCACGGCGTTGGTCAGCGACGGCTCCCCGGTGAGGGCGAGCGCGCTCTCGACGAAGGTAGCCCGGCTCCCGGGCCCGAGCTGGATCAGGCTGCGCGGATGATCGACCAGCCGACGCCCGGCGCCGGCGGTGATGAACAGCGCATGAATCGGCGTCTCGAGGCGCACCCCAGGTGTCACATCGCAAACCACGCCGTCCCGCCACCACGCGGCGTTCAACAGCGAACACGCGCCGGCCTCGTCCAGCGCGCCGGGCCGTGCGAGGAACGACCGCACGATCTCGGGTTCCGTGAAGAGCGCCCCGGCGAGGCTACCAATCCGAATACCGGCCGGCAGCGGCCCCACGCTCGAGAGCCGGGTAGAGTAACGCCCGTTCACGAACACGAGGCGGATCGCCGCGGGCAACCGGACGACCGCCTCGTCCAGCCTGTCCTCCGGGAGATCGCCGGCGTCCCCACGTGGATCGCCGGCGGCCGGCAGATCGCCGGCGTCGGCGGCGTCGAGGTCGAACGACGTCGACGTGATCGGCGCGAGGCTCGTGTACTTCCACGCCTCGTCCCGCGAGGTGGGCCAGCCCATCGAGGCGAAGCGCGCCATCGCCGCGTGGCGAATCTCCCGGAGCCAGGCCGGCTCGCCGGTTGCGCGACCGTCGCGGTCCTCGAAGGCGGCGAGCCAGGCCGCCACCGCGGTTCGCCCCGCCGTCGACGTCCTCGGCGTCATCGCGCGCTCGCCTCCGGCGCCGGCTCGATCCACTCGTATCCCCTGGCCTCCAGCTCGTGCGCCAGCTCGCGGTCGCCCGAGCGCACGATGCGACCCCCGACCAGCACGTGCACGCGGTCGGGCTCGACGTGCCCGAGCAGCCGCTGATAGTGGGTGACCAGCACGATCGCGTTGTCGGGGCGCCGCAGCCGATTGATCCCGCGGGCCACCGTGATCAGCGCGTCGATGTCGAGGCCGGAGTCGGTCTCGTCGAGGATGGCGAGCCGCGGCTCGAGCAGCGCCATCTGGAGGATCTCGTTCCGCTTCTTCTCGCCGCCGGAGAAGCCCTCGTTGACCGGGCGGCTCGTGAAGCTCGGGTCCATGTCGACCAGCGCGAGCTTCTCCTTCAGCAGCGCGAGGAACTCCACCGCGTCCAGCTCCTCCTGCCCACGATGCGCGCGCACCTCGTTCACCGCCGCCTTGAGGAACTGGGCATTGGCCACGCCGGGGATCTCCACGGGATATTGAAAGGCCAGGAACACTCCCTCGCGCGCGCGGACCTCGGGCGGCATCGCGAGGAGATCCTGTCCCTGGTAGCGGACCTCGCCGGCGGTGACGATGTAGCCGGGATGCCCGGCCAGCACCTGGGCGAGCGTGCTCTTCCCGGAGCCGTTCGGGCCCATCACCGCGTGGACCTCGCCGGCTGCGACCTCGAGGTCGACGCCCTTCAGGATGGTTTTTCCCTCGACCCCGGCCCACAGGTTCCGGATGCTCAGCAACGGACTCGCCTCCTCTCCGTCTCTAGCCAACGCTGCCCTCGAGGCTCACACTCAAGAGGCGCGTGGCCTCCACGGCGAACTCCATCGGCAGGTTCTTCATGACCTCCTTGCAGAACCCGTTCACGATCATCGAGACCGCGTTCTCGCCGGACAGCCCGCGCTGCTTGCAGTAGAAGAGCTGCTCCTCGCTGATCTTTCGAGTCGACGCCTCGTGCTCCACGACGGCGGACGGATTCGCCACCTCGATGTACGGGAACGTGTGGGCGCCGCACTGGCTGCCGAGCAGCATCGAGTCGCACTGCGTGTAATTGCGCGCTCCCGTCGCCCGCGGCAGCACCTTCACCAGACCGCGATACGTGTTGTTGCCGTGCCCGGCGGAGATGCCCTTGGAGATGATCGTGCTCCGCGTGCGCTTGCCGATGTGGATCATCTTCGTCCCGGTGTCGGCCTGCTGGCGATTGGCCGTGAGCGCGACCGAGTAGAACTCGCCCACCGAGTCGTCGCCCTGCAGGATCACGCTCGGGTACTTCCACGTGATGGCCGACCCGGTCTCGACCTGCGTCCACGAGATGCGGGCGCGCGGCCCCGCGCACTTGCCGCGCTTGGTGACGAAATTGAAGATGCCGCCCTTGCCCTCCGCGTCGCCGGCGTACCAGTTCTGGACGGTCGAGTACTTGATCTGCGCGCCCTCGAGCGCGATCAGCTCGACGACCGCCGCGTGCAGTTGGTGCTCGTCGCGCATCGGCGCCGTGCACCCCTCGAGATAGCTCACGGAGCTGCCCGGCTCGGCGATGATCAGCGTGCGCTCGAACTGACCCGAGCCGGCCGCGTTGATCCGGAAGTAGGTCGACAGCTCCATCGGACAGCGCACGCCCGCCGGGATGTAGCAGAACGAGCCGTCGCTGAAGACCGCCGAGTTGAGCGCGGCGTAGAAGTTGTCCGTCGGCGGCACCACCGACCCGAGATAGCGCTGCACCAGCTCGGGGTGCTGCTGCACCGCTTCGGAGAACGCGCAGAAGATGATCCCGAGCTCGGCCAGCTTCTCCTTGAACGTCGTGCCCACCGACACGCTGTCGAAGACGGCGTCGACCGCGACGCCGGTGAGGCGCTTCTGCTCCTCGAGCGGAATGCCGAGCCGCTCGAACGTGCGCAGGATTTCGGGGTCGACCTCGTCGAGGTTGGCCGCGATCTTCCGCCTGGGCGCCGAGTAGTAGACGATCTGGCCGTAGTCGATGGGCGGATGCGTGATGTTGGCCCAGCGCGGCTCGCCGGCCGCGCGCTCCATCGCCGTCCAGTGCCGGTAGGCGTTGAGCCGCCAGTCGAGCATGAACGCCGGCTCGTTCTTCTTCGCCGAGATCAGGCGGATGATGTCCTCGTCGAGGCCTGGCGGCGTCGACTCCGCCTCGATGGACGTGACGAACCCATAGGGGTAAGCCCGGTTCGCAAAGGCCTCGATGGTCCCGCTCGTCGTCTTCATGGTCCCGTCCTCCACTCAAATCGTATACCCTCCGCGGCCACATGGCGACTCGCGGAGTCGTATTTACTTAGGCCTTGCTAATCAGATAGTTGAATCGATGTCTTTCCTGACGGTGCTACCCCGAGCAAGCGGTTGACACGGGCCGGGGGCCGCGGTTGACTGGAGGTGATGGGAGCGGAGGCGCCGGCTCCTGTCGTGCAGTCAACCCGTAGGGAGGTTGCTCATGGAGGAAACGCCACCTGGCTCGAACGGCGCCATCGGGGGGCCGATCTCCTGATGGCGCGTGCGGCGACCTAGCTGGACCAGGGTCCCGGCGCACGCCGGGACATGCCGCAGGGTCGTTGACCCTGGGCGTGACAGTGACTGCCCGGCCGGCGGTGAACCGGTAGCCGCCGCCGGGCATCGTCATGTCGGGCCGCGACCGCGCGGTCCGGCCGCGATCGCGCGGCGAGCCCTCAGCGCCGCGCCCGCCGTCTTCCGGGCAGCGGGGCCAGGGTCGGCTTCGTCGACCACCGTGCGAGCGTGTACTCGCGGGCGTACCGCGACGTCAGGTTGTGAATCGACACGGCCAGCGTGCCGGCCGCCGTGCACGCGTAGCGCTCCTCGATCTCCTGGTCCGCCGCCGTCGCCGAGGCCTCGACAGGCGCCCTCTCCAGGCGGTCGTGCGTCTGGAGCGCCGGGTCCAGCGGAAAGTAGACCTCGTCCCAGACGGCGATGTCGCCGGCGGGCCGGCCGCCCTCGTCCACGTGACTGGCCTCCAGGTAGCGGAGGTGGCCGACGTTGTGCACGGGCTGATAGCGGCGCCGCACCGAGAGGGGCGGCTCGTCTGGTCCGGGCAGCGGCGTGCCGCGCGGAAAGATGACGTCGAACACCATGACGCGCCCGGCGTCCGCCTCGCGCCACACGCCGAAATGACGCGAGAACACCTCGCGCAGCGCGTAGCCCGACGACGCGTCCGCCTGGATCGCGAGGCCGATCGCCGTCGCCGAGCGCGTGTAGGCGCTCCGCCGCACGCGACGCCCGAACTCCTCGCGCAGCATGCGCGCCACCAGCGGGAGCTCGCTGCCTCCACCGGTCACGTACAGCGCCTCGATGTGCTGCTCGCCCACGAGCGCGGACACCGTCCGGATGGTTTCTTCGACCAGCGGCCGGCAGCGATCGTAGAAAGCGGAGACCGGCGTCGTCACCTGACCCCATCCCTCTCGCACGTGGTCCAGATCGACGACGACCTTGCGCGTGTTCGGATGGATCGCCTCCTTCTGCCGCCGGCACTCCTCGAGAAGCCGGAATAGCTCGGCCGCGCTCAGCTCGGCTTGCACGGCCTCTCCCACCACCAGCTCGGCGAGGAGGTGGTCGAAGTCGTCGCCCCCGAGCGTGGCGATGCCGTCGCTCTCGACGACGGTGTGCGTCTGGTCGTCCAGGTCGACCAGCGAGGCGTCGAACGTGCCGCCACCCAGGTCGTAGACCAGCAGCCGTCCCTTGAGCTTCTGGCTGTGTCCGAACTCGACCGCCGCGGCCGACGGCTCGTTGAGGAGGCCAAGCACCTGGAAGCCCGCGCGACGGAATGCGTCGACGGTGAGGAATCGCTGGTTGCTGTTGGCGTTGGCCGGGACGCCGAGCATGACCTCGAGCGGGTCCTGGAGCGCGAGCGCTCGCTTGAACTCGGCGATCATCCCGGCCAAGAGATCGCCGAGCGGATACGACGCGCCGTCCACCTGGACGGTCGTCGCGGACCCCGCGTCCTCCAGGATCCGTTTGAGAGAGCGCACCGCCGTCCACCCTGGCTCCCCCTGAACCGCCCAGGCCTCCCAGCCAAAGCGCCGCTCGCCGCCGCGGAGCGCGACGAGCGAGGGAAACCAGTCCGCGGCGCCCTCGCGGGTGTCGAATGTGAGAATTGGGTAGTTCCCCCGGTCGACCGCGGCCGCGATGATTCGTGTCGTCCCGAAATCGACGCCGAGCTTCATAGCCCCTCCCCCCGGTCGGTCCACCACTCCTGGTCGATCGCCAGACGAGAAAAAGTATACGGGCATGATCGAGCGTCGGGGGGCCCAGCCGGAGCCCGTGCGCCGGGCTCCGCCCCATGAGTACAGTTCCCTGATCCGAGACGGGACCCGAAGAGCCGGGCGATCGATGCGTACGATCCAAATGCCCATGGACAAGGGGCTGATCCCCTCTGGTGTGCGGCTTCCCGCCCTGTCCGGCAAGTGCTAGAGTTTGGCCAGGTAGGAAGCGAAGGAGGCGTCGCCCATGGCGAAGATGCGGCGGAGGCCGGAGGCCTCCGACGAGTTGGTCTTTGGCGTCTGCCACGCCTTTCTCAAGGGCGAGAAGACCGAGGCCATCGCCGAGGCGTTCGGCCTGACGCGCGAAGGTGTCTATCCGCTGATCGTCGAGGGCGCGGCCCGCAACTACCTCCTGCTGTGCCCGCCGGCTCAGCAGCAGCTCACCGAGCGCCTCGCCTTGCGCTATGCCATCGACCCGGGGCACGTGCGCGTCGTGGCGACGCGCGGCAAGGCGGCGAACGAGCAGGTCTCGTGGGCGGGCGGCGATCTGGTCCTCGACCTCGCGAGGGAGGTGGCCGCGCGCAAGAAGCCGGTGCACCTGGGGTTGGGGTCCGGATGGACCACGCTTCAGGTCGCGCGCCGTCTCGCGCAGCGCCTGCGCACGGAGTTCGGCGGGGCGGATCTCGTGCTCCACGCCCTTTCCTCGGGGTTCGACATCAAGGATCCCCTTCGCGCGCCCGTGGCGTTCTTCGGCTCGTTCTCCGATCTGCCGGTGAAGGTGGACTACCTGGGGCTGTTCGTGTCGGCCGCGGTGCCATGGAACATGTACGAGGACGTCAAGACGCAGCCGGGCGTCCGCGAATCGTTCCAGCACGCGCCCGACGTGGACATCGTGGTCACCTCGCTCGCGAGCGCGGGCGACGAGCACGGCGCGCTCAATCGCTTCCTCAAGCTGTGGGGCAACGAGGCCATCGACGACCTGAAGCGGCAGGGCTGGGTCGGCGACGTGCAGTACCTCCCCTATTCGACGGGCGCGCCGATCACCGTGCAGAGCGGCGTGCGAGCGGTCACGCTCTTCGAGCTGTCCGACATGGTCGCGATGGTGCGCTCGAGGAACAAGCACGTGGTGCTGGTCGGCGGACCGTGCGGAGACTGTGGCCGGCCGAAGACAGACGCGCTCCGGCCACTGCTCGAACAGCCAGGTCTCCGAGTCTGGAGCCACCTCGTCGTCGACGCCGGCACCGCCGAAGAGCTGCTCGGACCCGCGACCGTGGGTCACTGAGTGGCGAGCCGCAGCCGCAGGCGAGGCGAGCGGATGTGAAAGTGATTGCGAGCGGAGCGAGCGGCCTCGCGCGGCGCACGCCCCTTCACACGTGGACCCGCAGTGACGCCGGCACCGCTCGCCTTCGCCGCCGGCTCGGGCGCGCGCCGTTCGTGCTCGCGCCGTGCGACACCGAGTGGCGACGTCTCGCGCCGGGGTGGGATGGCTGCCTCGCGCTGGCGCGCGCCGGCCTGCCCTTTCACATCGTGGCCGGGCGCCGCTACGACCGCGCCGGCGATCGGCGGCGCCTCGGCGCGGCCCTCGCCGAGGGCGCCACGGTGTATCTCCCGCAGGTCCACGAGGCGCTCCCGCGCGTGGCGCGGCTCATGGTGGCGATCCGCGCGGGCCTCCTCGGCGCCGGGCGCGAAGAGTCCTCGTTCCTCTTCGTGGTGGACGGCCGGAGCCGCGAGGGCATGGGGCTGCACCACGACGGGGACGCGTCCGCGTTCTGGATCCAGCTCGAGGGCCGGCGCACGGTGACCATCGGACCACCGGTGCGCCCGGGCACACGGCAGGACCTGCCCGACGCGATGCTCGAGCACGGCCCTCGCTGGCGCACGATCGACCTCGATCCCGGCACGCTCTTCCACCTGCCGCCCTACACGCCCCATCGCGTCCTCTGCCGCGGCCGTTCGCGCGCGCTGTCGCTCACGTGGACGCGGCCCCGGAGGCGGCTCACCGAGCGCGCCCGTCTCGTCTCGCTCGCCGCATGGCCCGTCGCGTCGGGGCGGGCCACCGCCGTCCCGCCGGCGAGCCGCGACCGGCTGTGGACGCAGGTCCCCGGCATCGTCGAGCGCGGCACTCTGGGCGTGCGGCTCTGGACGCCGTCGGGCCGGATCGATCTGCCGGCCACGGCGCGTCCGCTCGCGAACCGTCTGGCGGAGATGCCGGCCCTCCCGCGCGGCGTCCTTCGCGGGCGCCACAGCCGCGCCGTCTCGACGCTGCTCGAGCACGGTGTCCTCGGCGCGCGCGACCTGCCGGCGGCGATCGTGCCCGCCCACCCCGCAGCGCTCGAGGGCTGGCGCTTCGCATGAGCATCGCGCGCGACGAATCGACCACGACCACTCAGGAGACGGAAACGATGACGGCCACACCCCTTCTCGGCTTCGTGGGGCTCGGCGTGATGGGCGAGCCCATGTGCAGGAACCTCAGGACGAAGTCCGGCGCGCCGGTGATCGCGTTCGATGCGCGGCCGGAGCCGATGGCCGCGCTGGCGGCCGACGGCGTCGAGCGCGCCGGCTCGCTCGCCGACGTCGCGGCCAGGGCCGAGATCGTCTTCGTGTGCCTGCCCGGCGAGCGCGAGGTACGCGCCATCTGCCTCGGCCCCGATGGCCTCGTCGCGCGCCTGCCCGCCGGCCGCACGCTGGTCGACATGAGCACGGTGCCGGTGGCGCTCGTGCGCGAGGAGGGCGAGGGAGCGACCCGGCGCGGCATCGCCTTCGCCGACGCGCCCGTGGCGCGCACGGCACAGGCCGCGAAGGACGGCACGCTCTCGATCATGGTGGGCGCCGAGGCCGCGGTGTTCGAGCGGCTCCGCCCCTATCTCGCGTGCATGGGCAGCGAGATCACCCATTGCGGGCCGGTCGGCGCGGGCGAGGCGGTCAAGCTCATGAACAACATGGTGGTGGCGCAGACGGTCGTCGCGCTCGCGGAGGCGCTCGCCGTGGCCCGCGCGTCGGGCGTCGTCCGGCCCGAGGTGCTCTTCCAGACTCTCGCCAAGGGCTCGGCCGACAGCTTCGTCCTTCGCAATCACGGCATGAAGTCGCTGTTGCCCGATCAGCATCCGACGCGCGGCGCGTTCCCGACCAGCTACATCATCAAGGATCTGACGTACGCCATCGCGCTCGCCGAATCCGCCGGGCTCGAACTGCCGCAGGCGACCACGACGAAGCGCCTCATGGAGCGCACGGCGGACGCAGGCTATCGCGACCACTACTACACGGCCGTGATCCGCGCGCTCGAGAAACGCTGAGAGCGCGGGTCCGGGTGACCCGGGCGGTACAATGGACGGGTGAAGCTCGCACCCGAGACCATCCGCGCGCTCGTGACGGGACAGCACGGTGACCCGTTCGCCGCGCTCGGCCCCCATCAGGACGGCCACGGCAGCGTGACCGTCCACGCCCTGCTGCCGGGATCGCGCGAGGCCGCGGTCGTCCCGCTTGGCGACAACGGGCGGTCCCACCCGATGAGAGCGGTCCATCCGGACGGGCTGTGGGGCGTGACGCTACCCGACGCCCCGGGGCGCGGATACCGGCTGCGCTTCGTCGACCAGGACGGGCGCACGCGCGAGATCGACGACCCCTACCGCTTCGCGTCGACGCTGTCGGGCTACGACCTGCACCTCCTCGGCGAGGGCACGCACTATCGCATCTACGACAAGCTCGGCGCGCATCCGGCCGAGATCGCCGGGGTTCGCGGCACCATCTTCGCGGTCTGGGCGCCCAACGCGCGTCGCGTGAGCGTCGTCGGCGACTGGAACGGCTGGGACGGCCGATGGCATCCGATGCGGCTCCACCCCGGCAACGGCATCTGGGAGCTGTTCCTCCCGGGCGTCGGCGAGGGCGCGCGGTACAAGTACGAGGTGATCGCGCGTTCGGGCGAGCCGCTCGCGCTGAAGGCCGACCCCGTCGCCTTCGCCTTCGAGCCCGACGACCCCGGCACCGCCTCGATGGTCTACGACCTCGACGGCTACGAGTGGCACGACGCGGAGTGGATGGCGACGCGACGGCATCGGGTCGCGCACACGACGCCGATCGCCGTGTACGAGGTGCATCTCGGATCCTGGCGACGCGTGCCCGAGGAGGGCCACCGCTTCCTCACTTACCGCGAGCTGGCCGAACAGCTCGCCGACTACGTGACCGCGATGGGCTTCACGCACGTCGAGCTCCTGCCCGTGACCGAGCACCCCTTCTACGCCTCGTGGGGTTACCAGACCATCGGCTACTACGCGCCGACGCGCCGCTACGGGACGCCGAAGGACTTCATGGCCTTCGTCGACCACCTGCACCGGCGGGGCATCGGGGTCATCCTCGATTGGGTGCCCGCGCACTTCCCCCAGGACGCCCACGGCCTTGCCTACTTCGACGGGACCCACCTCTACGAGCACGCCGATCCGCGCGAGCGCGAGCATCCCGACTGGGGCACGCGCGTGTTCAACTACGGCCGGCGCGAGGTCGCCAACTTCCTCATCGCCAACGCGCACTTCTGGCTCGAGCGCTACCACGTCGACGGCCTGCGGGTGGACGCCGTCGCCTCGATGATCTACCGCGACTATTCGCGCAAGGCCGGCGAATGGATCCCGAACATCTACGGCGGGCGCGAGAACCTCGAGGCGCTGGCCTTCCTGCGCCGCGTGAACGAGGTCATCTACGCCGACGAGTCGGGGGCCATGACGATCGCGGAGGAGTCGACGGCGTGGCCGCAGGTCTCGCGGCCGACCTACCTGGGCGGGCTCGGGTTCGGCTTCAAGTGGAACATGGGATGGATGCACGACGTGCTCGACTACCTGCATCACCAGCCGATCCACCGGAAATACCACCACAACCAGCTCACGTTCGGCCTCCTGTACGCGTGGACGGAGAGCTTCATCCTGCCCCTGTCGCACGACGAGGTCGTCCACGGCAAGCGCTCGCTCATCGGCCGGATGCCCGGTGACGACTGGCAGCGCTTCGCCAATCTCCGGTTGCTCTACGCCTTCA
>Ga0187894_10005023_pt1 | contig 13809 bp, 13 predicted proteins | sample GBC1701081metaG_FD_136650 | JGI IMG/M metagenome (GOLD analysis project Ga0187894, IMG submission 136650) | White microbial mat communities from a lava cave in the Kipuka Kanohina Cave System on the Island of Hawaii, USA - GBC170108-1 metaG ...
AGCAGCGCGCGGCCGATCGCCACCCGCTGCTTCTCGCCGCCCGACAGCGACGCCGGCCCGCGCGTCAGCAGATGGCCCAGGCCGAGCAGCTCGACCACCTGATCGACGGCGATGCGCTTGTCGCGCGCCCGCGCGAACCAGCGGCCGTAGAGGAGGTTGCGCCGTACCGACAGGTGCGGGAACAGCCGGCCCTCCTGGAAGACGTAGCCGACCCGCCGCCTATGCCGGGGCACGAAGATACCGCGGCCGGTATCGACCAGCACGGTGCCGTCGACGGCGATGCAGCCCTCGTCCGGCCGCATCAGGCCGGCCACAAGGTTGACGATCGAGGTCTTGCCCGAGCCGGAGCGGCCGAACAGCGCGGTCAGGCGGCCTTCGCTTTCGAACCGCACGTCCAGCGCGAAGGCGCCCAGCCGGTGACGGACGTCAACCGCCAGGGTCATGCCGCCGCCAGCTTGCGCTCGGCCCGGCGCGCCATCAGCTCGGAGACCAGCAGTGCCGCCATCGAAACCACGATCGAGATCAGGGTCAGGCGCAGTGCGCCGGCATCGCCGCCCGGTATCTGCGTGAAGGTATAGATGGCCGACGGCAGGGTCTGGGTCTCGCCGGGGATGTTGGAGACGAAGGTGATGGTGGCGCCGAACTCGCCCATCGCCTTGGCGAAACCCAGCACCACGCCGGCGATGATGCCGGGTATCGACAACGGCAGCGTGATGGTCAGGAACACCGAGACCGGATTGGCGCCCAGGGTGCCCGCTGCCTGCTCCAGCCGCCGGTCGACCGCCTCGATCGACAGCCGCATGGCCCGCACCATCAGGGGGAAGCCCATGACGGCGCACGCGAGCGCCGCGCCGGTCCAGCGGAAGGCGAAGACGATGTCGAAATTCTCGGCCAGGAAGGCGCCGATCGGCCCCTTGCGGCCGAACAGCAGCAGCAGCACGTAGCCCGTCACGACCGGCGGCAGGATCAACGGCAGGTGCACCACGCCGTTGAGCAGCGAGATGCCCCAGAAGCGACCGCGCGCCAGCACCAGCGCCACCAGCACGCCGAACGGCAGGCTGGCGGCCGTGGCCCACAGCGCCACCTTGAGGCTGAGCTGGACGGCGGTGAGCTCTTCCTCGGTCAGCCCCAGCACGACTCCCCTACTTCAGGACCGTGAAGCCCTGTTTCTCGAACGAAGCCTTCGCCCCTGGCGACCGCAGGTAGGCGACGAAAGCGACCGCGTCAGGATTGGCCGAACTGGCGACGAGAGCAATGGGGTAGACGATGGGTGGGTGCGTATTTTCGGGAAACGCACCGACGATCCTGACATTGGGATCGGCGGCGGCATCGGTCTGGTAGACGATGCCCAGCGGCGCCTCGCCGCGCGACACCAGCAGCAGGGCGGCGCGCACGTTCTCGGCCTGCGCGATGCGATCCTGGACCGAGGCCCAGACCCCCAGCGCCTCCAGCGACGCCTTGCCGTACTTGCCGGCCGGCACGGAATCGACGTTGGCCATCGACAGGCGGCCATCCCCCAGCAGCGTCTTCAGCGGGAAACCCGGCTCGATCTTGGCCGCCGCCTTCGAGTCCTTGCCGGCGATCAGCACGATGCGGTTGCCCAGCAGGTTGACGCGGCTCTCCGGCTTGATCAGCTTGCGCTGCGCCACGTAGTCCATCCAGTCGAGGTCGGCCGAGATGAAGATGTCGGCCGGTGCGGCGCCCTCGATCTGACGGGCCAGCGCCGGGCTGGCGGCATAGGAGATCTTGCTCTGCTTGCCGGTCTCCTTCGTCCACTGGCCGGCGATCTCGTCCAGCGCGTTCTTGAGGCTGGCGGCGGCGAAAATCAGTACCGGCTGCGACTGCGCCGTTGCCGGTCGGCCCGGGATCGTGACCAGCAGGGTCGTTGCGATCAGTGTACCCAACAGGCCGCGCAGCAGCTCTCGCTTGCAGCAGTTCATCACACCCCTCCCCGGCTGATCGATATGTTGGATTGACTATATCGTTTCACGCCAGAGAGCCAAACGTTATATTTGGGCGGATACGGCGCCACCGGCCTACGCCTCGCGGCGCGCGAACCTGTCGCGCTGCCATAGAGCTCGGGCGCTCGCTGATGCTCGCCGGCACGGCACGCACGGCCGACGCCGGACGGGTTCGGCGCAGCCGGCCGCGCGGTTCTCGCCGCGCTCTTGGTGCGCCGTTGAAGGGCTCGCTCAACGGTCGGCGTCGACGGCGCGCCAGACGTGCGTGATATCGTCCAGCTTGGCCTTGAGATCCGCCGGCAGAGGCCCCTGCTCGGCGGCAGCAAGGCTGTCGGCCAGTTGCTCGGGGCGGCTGGCGCCGACGATCGGCGCGGTAATGGCGGGATTGGACAGCATCCAGCGCATCGCCATCGTGGCCATGCTTATGCCGGCCTCTCCGGCAATAGCCCGCAAGGCTTCGATGGTTTCGAACTCCCGGTCGTGCCAATAACGATCCTGGTACCTCGCCCCGGCGGTGCCCAGCTGGAAGCGCGTTCCCTCCGCTGGTGGTGCCTTGCGGTCATGCTTGCCGGTCAGCAGGCCGCCGGCCAGCGGGTTGTAGGGGATCACCGCGATCGCCTCTTCAGCGCATAGCGGCAGCAGATCGCGCTCGTAGGCGCGGAACAGCAGATTGTAGCGCGGCTGCACGGACTCGATGCGAACGACGTTCTTCACTTCGCTGCGGCCCAGGGCACGGGCGACCTTGTAGGCCGGCCAGTTGGAAACGCCCACGTACCGCGCCTTGCCGGCGCGCACGACCGAATCCAGCGCCTCCAGCGCCTCGTCGATCCGCGTATGCAGGTCGAAGCTGTGCAGCTGGTAGAGATCGATGTAGTCCGTGCCCAGTCGGCGCAGCGAGGCGTCGATGGCATCCAGGATATGCTTGCGCGACATCCCGAGATCCCACGGCTTGGGACCCATCTGGCCGACGCACTTCGTGGCGACGATGAACTGCTGGCGCCTGCCTTTCAGCCACTCACCGATGATGTGCTCGGTGCGGCCTGCCGTATTGCGGCCGCCACCCAGCGGATAGACGTCGGCCGCATCCAGGAAATCGATACCGCCAGCCGCAGCGGCGTCGAGGATGGCGTTGCTCTGTGGCCCGTCGCACTGGAGGCCGAAGGTCATTGTCCCGAGGCAAAGCCGCGAGACACGAAGGCCGGTGCGGCCGAAACGGATGGATTGCATGGCGCGTCTATACCCCGCGGATATCCGGGACAATCACGCGTGGCCGCGTTCGGTGTGCGGCACGCAAGGACCCTCGAGAGCAGCAATATCGGCCGGCACACACTTGACGTCCACCGCGCGATGGTGTCGTCGAGGCGGTGCGGTTCGGAATCACCTGCGGCTCATTTGCCATGGATGTGTCTGTACGGATATAACGACGGCGGGGGGTGGCGTCGAGTGCCCGGAGGATCTGGACAGGCGATGTTGACGCACTTCGATCGGCACGGACCATCGCGGCTCCGCCTGATATCCGCGCTGGCGCTGCTGTGGACGATCTGGTTCGTCGCGATCCCCGCCGCCGCCCAGACCCGGGCTGCCGTCGACAGCGCCGGCCGCACGGTCCAGATCCCGGCGCGCGTTTCGCGCGTGCTCGCCGCCGGGCCGCCGGCGTCCGTGCTGCTCTACACGCTGGCGCCCGAAATGATGATCGGCTGGGTGCAGGAGCCGTCGCCCGAGGAGAAAGCGTATCTCGCGGCGCCATACCGGGACATGCCGGCCCACGGACGCCTCACCGGGCGCGGCAACACCGCGAACATCGAGTCCGTCATCGCGCTCAAGCCGGACCTGATCGTCGATGTCGGCAGCACCGACGCGACCTACGTTTCGCTGGCGGACCGGGTCCAGCAGCAGACCGGTATCCCCTACGTCCTGATCGACGGCCGGCTGGCCCGGACGGCCGAGACCTACCGCACGTTCGGCGCCATCGTCGGCCGCCAGGAGCGCGCCGAAGAACTGGCCCGCTACGCCGAAGCAACGCTGCGCGACATGCGCCAGCGCGTCGAGGCCGTACCGACGGACCGCCGGCTGGGAGTCTACTACGGCCGCGGTGCCCGCGGGCTGGAGACGGGGCTGTCGGGCTCGATCAACCTGGAAGTGCTCGATGCCGTCGGCGCCCGTAACGTGGCTGCGGCCGCCGGCAAGGGTGGGCTGACGACCGTGTCGCTGGAGCAGATCCTGGCGTGGAACCCCGACGTCATCCTGGCGCTCGAACCGCAGTTCTACCGCGATGTCGCCCACAACCCGCTGTGGTCGGGGATCAAGGCGGTGCGCGATCGGCGCATCTACCGGGCGCCGTCCCTGCCCTACGGCTGGTTCGACTCGCCGCCCGGCGGCAACCGCCTCATCGGGTTGCGCTGGCTGGTCGCCGTCCTCTACCCCGACACCGGCGCCAACGACCTTCGCCAGGCGACCCGCGGCTTCTATCGCCAGTTCTATCACGTGCAGCTGACAGACGCGCTGCTCGACGGGCTGCTGCGCGACGCAGTCTCGCCGCCGCCATGACCGTCCGCGACAGGCTTGCCGCACGGCGTGAGCCAACCGCTGGCTGGTGGGAGCGCGCCGGCGTCTGGGTAGCACCGGCGGCATTGATCGCCATCGTCCTGTTGTCGTTCGGGATCGGCAAGTACCCGATCTCGCCGGCCGAGTTCGCGGACGCCATTGTCACCTGGATCACCGGACAGCCCTCCGAGATCGACCGGACCATCCAGACCGTGCTGTGGCAGGTGCGGCTGCCGCGCGTGCTCGCCGGCCTGGTCGTCGGGGCCGCGCTTGCCGCCGCGGGTGCGACCTACCAGGGCCTGTTCCGCAATCCCCTCGTGTCGCCCGACATCCTGGGCGTCTCGGCCGGGGCGAGCCTGGGCGCCGTGCTCGGCATCTTCCTGTCGCTGCCGGTCCTTGCCATCCAGGCGCTGGCCTTCGCCGGCGGACTTGCCGCCGTCGCGCTGGTCTACGTCATCGGCTCGGCCATGCGCGAGCGCGATCCCATCCTCGTCCTCGTGCTGGCCGGCGTCGCCATCGGCGCGCTGCTGGCGGCCTGCCTGTCGCTGCTGAAGGTGCTGGCCGACCCTTACAACCAGCTGCCCGCCATCACCTACTGGCTGCTCGGCAGCCTGGCTGCGGTGACGCGCGGCGACCTCCTGTCCATCCTGCCGGCGCTGGTGATCGGTGTCATCCCGCTGGTGCTGCTGCGCTGGCGCATGAACCTGATGACGCTGGGCGACGAGGAGGCGCGCGCGCTGGGCGTCGATACCACGAAGCTGCGCTGCGTCTTCATCGCCGCCGCCACGCTGATGACGGCGGCGGCCGTCTCGATCACCGGCGTGATCGGCTGGATCGGCCTGCTGATCCCGCACATCGCCCGCATGCTCGTCGGCCCGGACTTCGGCCGGTTGCTGCCGGCCGCCGTCATGCTGGGCGGCGGCTATCTCGTCGGCGTCGACGTGGTGGCGCGCAGCATGGTGCAAATCGAGATTCCGCTGGGTATCCTGACCGCCGCGCTGGGCGCGCCGTTCTTCCTCTACCTGCTCGCCACGGCGCGGAAGGGGTGGCAATGACGCTGGCCGCCACCGACCTCGCCTTCGGCTACCGCGGCGTGGCGGTCGGCCGCGGTGTCAGCCTGTCATTGCGCACCGGTGAAGTCCTGTGCCTGCTCGGGCCCAACGGCGGCGGCAAGACGACGCTGCTGAAAACCCTGCTGGGCCTGATCCCGGCCCACGCCGGCAGCATCACGCTCGACGGCCGCGACCTTGCCCGCTTCTCCCGGGCCGAGCTTGCCCGTCGCGTCGGCTATGTCCCGCAGGCCCACGCGGCCTTCTTCCCGTTCACGGTGCGCGAGGTGGTGCTGATGGGCCGCGCGGCGCGCGTGGGGTTGTTCTCGGCCCCCGGCGCGCGCGATCGGGACGTGGCCTACCGGGTGCTCGACGTGCTGGGCATCACGCATCTCGCGGACCGCGCCTACACCCAGATCAGCGGCGGCGAGCGGCAGATGACGCTGATCGCGCGTGCGCTGGCACAGGAGCCGGAAATCCTGGTCATGGACGAGCCGACGGCGAACCTCGATTTCGGCAACCAGGCCCGCGTGCTGGAGCGGATCGACTCGCTCTCGTCGAGCGGCCTCGCGATCCTGCTGTCGACGCACGACCCCGACCACGCCTTCGCCTGCGCCGACAGCGTCGCCTTGCTGCATGGCGGCGGCCTGATCGCGGCGGGCCCGCCGCGCGAAACCCTGACCGCCGACACGCTCAAGCGTCTGTACGGCATCGACGTCACGGTCAGCTATCTCAGCGAGATCGGCCGGCACGTCTGCACACCCTCGCTCAACCGTTTCAACCGTGGAGAGACAGCATGAAGATCAGCGCGCGCAACATCCTCAAGGGCAAGGTCGTCGAGGTCACCAAGGGTGCGACGACCTCTCATGTCCGCCTCGACGTCGGCGGCACGATCGTCACTGCGTCCATCACGAACGCGGCGGTCGACGAGCTGAAGCTGGCCGTCGGGCAGGAAGCCTACGCGGTCGTGAAGGCCTCCGACGTGATGATCGCGATCGACTGAGACCATGGTCCGGGAAAACGAGATCCGAAACGCCGAGGTCGCGGTCGACCTGCCGGCGGCGACCGATGCCGGGCTGATCTTCATCGGCCGCATCCGCACGCCCTGGCAGAACCGGCTCGTCTGCCCACGCCAGGGGCGCGCCGACGGGCCGATCTGCCGCATCGAGCTGTTCGAGCCGTGGGTGAGCGCGCTCGACGGCATCACCGCCTACGAGCGGCTCGAGGTGCTGTACTGGCTGCACCTGTCACGGCGTGATCTCGTGCGCCAGAGCCCGGCCAACGACGGCACCGGCCGCGGCACGTTCTCCCTGCGCTCGCCCGTACGCCCCAATCCGATCGGGACGTCGATCGCCACCCTGGTGGGGCTGGAAGGCAGCACACTGCTGGTACGCGGGCTGGACTGCCTCGACGAAACGCCGTTGCTGGATGTCAAGCCGGACCGGACTCTGTTCACGCCGATCGCGCCGCCCCAGCCCGGCGACTTCCAGGTCGGCGATCCCTGAGTGCCTGACTATGAAATCACCGGTTAACGTGGCACCCCTCAAACGCAAGACCGAGCGCGCCGGATCATGACTGATGTCGTCGCCAACAGTGCCCAGCGCAAAGCCGGCACCGGCGCTTTCGCCGGCGGGTTGGGAATCGGAACGCTGGGCGGCTTGATCGGTCTCGGCGGTGCCGAGTTCCGCCTGCCGCTTCTCATCGGCATGTTCCGATTCGGTCCGCTGCAAGCCGTCATCGTCAACAAGGCGATGAGCCTCATCGTGGTGGCGTCCGCGTTGCCGTTGCGCACGGGAACGATCTCGTTCGGCGCCATCGCCGATCACTGGACCGTCATCGCGAACCTGCTGGCCGGCAGCATGCTCGGCGCGTGGGTTGGCGCCTCATGGGCAACCCGGCTGAAATCCGAAACGCTCTATCGCGTCATTGCCGTGCTGCTGGTGGCGATAGCCATCGTGCTGGTGATTGGTCATAGCGCGGAAGGGCGTACGGCACCCGTGTTCACCGGCGCCGCGCAGATCGTTGCAGGGGTCATTGCCGGCTTCGTCATCGGCGTCGTGGCGTCGCTGCTTGGCGTCGCTGGCGGGGAGTTGCTGATACCGACCCTGATCCTGCTGTTCGGTGCCGACGTAAAGCTGGCCGGCAGCCTGTCGCTTGCGGTGAGCCTGCCCACCATGATCGTGGGCTTCGCGCGCTACAGCCGGGACAGCACGTTCGCGGTGCTGGCGCGCAATCGCCGGTTCGTTGTCGTGATGGCGGTGGGGTCCGTTGTCGGTACGCTCATCGGCGGGCAGTTGCTCGGCATCGTGCCGGGTTACGTGCTGCTGCCAGCGCTGGCCGTCATTCTGCTGATTTCAGCTGTCAAAGTCTGGCGCCACAAGTAGCGGCTGCGTATGGGAAGGGCGCAATCACCAAATGAATTGAGCGAGCAGAGTGACTTGCGGTGCGCCGGCAGCCTTCATGGCGAGCCCTGAGCTTGCCGAAGGGTCGAACCATGAAGGCATCGCACGGGCAGTGGTGCGGCGCTTCATGGTTCGACCCGGCAAGACGCGAAGCGTCTGTGCCTGTGCTCACCATGAAGCACTTCCCCCATTTTCGTCAGGCGCTGACGCATCTGTCACGCCAGCCATGCGCGGCGCCGCTATTTTTGTTGCTTATCGATATATACAGACAAATATAACGACGCTAGGATCACCCACGTTGTCGGGATTCCTTCGAGAACGGCGGCAGGTCGGCGCATTGGGGCGCACCGCGACCCCGCCATGCCAAGGAGGCAGCCATGGATACAGTGACAGCAACCGTCAGCAATCCCGCCGGTCAGCCCTCTGCCCTGTGGTCCGGCCCGAACCGCCTGCTGATCGACGGTCAGTGGGTCAACGCGGCTTCGGGGAAGACCTTCGAGTCGCGCAATCCGGCCACGGGCGAACTCCTCGCGAACGTGGCCGAGGGCGACGCGGAAGACATCAATCGCGCGGTCGCCGCGGCCCGGCGGGCTTTCAACGGCCCGTGGAGCCGGGTCAAGCCGAACGAGCGGCAGCTGATCCTGCTGCGGCTGGCCGACCTCGTCGACCGGCACTACGAGGAGCTGGCCCTGCTCGACACGCTCGACATGGGCGCGCCGCTCAGCCGCACGCGTGGCAGCCGCCAGCGCGTGCTGGGCATGCTGCGCTACTACGCCGGCAAGGCAACGGCGCTGCATGGCGAGACCATCGAGAACTCGCTGCCGGGTGACATCTTCTCGTACACGCTCAAGGAGCCCGTGGGCGTCGTCGGCGCCATCATCCCGTGGAATGGCCCGCTGGGCGCGTCGGTCTGGAAGATCGGGCCGGCGCTGGCGACCGGGTGCACCGTGGTCCTGAAGCCGGCCGAGGAGGCGCCTCTGACGCCCCTGCGGCTGGGCGAGCTGTGCCTCGAGGCGGGCGTACCGCCGGGCGTCGTCAACGTCGTGACCGGGTACGGCGAGACTGCCGGCGCGGCGCTGTCCAGTCACCCTGATGTCGACAAGGTCGCGTTCACCGGGTCGCACCTGACGGGCCAGAAGATCGTGCAGGCCTCGGCCGGCAACCTCAAGCGCGTGTCGCTGGAGCTGGGCGGCAAGTCGCCGGACATCGTCTTCGCCGACGCCGACCTGGAAGCCGCCGTACCCGGCGCCGGCATGGCCGTCTTCGCCAACTCCGGCCAGATCGGCAGCGCCGGTACCCGGTTGTTCGTCGAGAAGAGAATTTACGACGAATTCACAGACCGGGTCGCCAAGTACGGCAGCAGCCTGCGCGTGGGCGACGGCCGCAATCCCGACGTGCAGGTCGGACCGCTGGTCTCCGCCGAGCAGCTCGACCGCGTCACGGGTTACCTGGCCATCGGGCAGAAGGAAGGCGCCCGGCCGCTGTCCGGCGGCGCACGGCTCACCGATGGCGATCTCGCGCGTGGCTACTTCGTGCCGCCGACCGTCTTCGCCGACGTGCGCGACGACATGCGCATCGCGCAGGAGGAGATCTTCGGGCCGGTCATCGCGGCCATCCCGTTCACCGACATCGAGGAAGTCATCCAGCGCGGCAACGCCACGACGTTCGGCCTGGGCAGCGGCGTGTGGACCAAGGACGTCAGCAAGGCGCACAAGCTGGCGAAGGCGATCCGTGCCGGGTCCGTCTGGGTCAACTGCTACCAGGCGATGGACCCCGCGGTGCCCTTCGGCGGCTACAAGATGAGCGGCTACGGGCGCGAGAGCGGACTGCAGCACCTCGAGGAGTACCTGAACGTCAAGGCCATCTGGATTCGCACGGGCTGAAACGGCGTGCCCTCAACCGGTTTCCGGAAATGAAACAGCTCTGGAAAGCGGCGGCGAGCGACAGGCGGCCCTTCGTCGCCTGGTGCTTGCTCGTGGGCGTCGGTCTCGTCGCCGTCGCCATCCTGCAGTCGTGCGGCAGCGGCCTTCGCCTGTAGAGGATAGGGCACGCCGGTCCGTCCGGACCGCGCGGCCATGTCCTGAGCGCAGCGAAGGATCCTGCCGCGCTCTTCGTCCGTAACAACGGATCATGAGCGCGCCGGGATCCTTCGCTGCGCTCAGGACAGGGGCACGCGGTCCGGTCACACCATCGTGCCGGAAGGGCGCTATAGTCGTCCGTCTCGCACACCAGTCACCGGGAGCCACTGCCGTGACCACCCATCCTGCCCTGACCGCCGGGCGTGTCGCCGTCATCACCGGCGGCGCCAGCGGTATCGGCCTTGCAGCGGCGAAGCGTTTCACCGCCATGGGCATGAAAATCTGCCTGGCTGACTTGAGCCAGGACTCGCTCGACAAGGCCGTCGCCGACGTCGGCGCGCCCGAGGGCACGATCATGGCAGTGCAGACCGATGTCTCCCGGGCCGCCGATATCCAGCGCCTCAAGGACAAGGCTTTCGGCACGTTCGGCGAGGTCGCGGTCCTGATGAACAACGCCGGCACCGCGCCGGGCGGTGGTCCCTGGGATCACTACGACCGCTGGCGCCGCGTGCTCGACGTCAACCTCTGGGGCGTCATCAACGGCGTGCAGACCTTCACGCAGGCGATGGTCGACCAGGGAACGCCGTGCGCGATCATCAACACGGGATCGAAGCAGGGCATCACGTGCCCGCCGGGCGACACCGCGTACAACGTCAGCAAGGCCGGCGTCAAAGTCCTGACCGAGGCGCTCGCCCACAGCCTGCGGAACGTGCCCGACTGCCGCGTCAGCGCCCATCTGCTGGTGCCGGGCTTCACGTTTACCGGCATCACCCGGCCCCAGCGCACGGATAAGCCCGCTGCCGCGTGGTGGCCGGAGCAGGTCGTCGACATGATGATCGCGCGGATGGCCGTGGGCGATTTTTACATCATCTGCCCGGACAACGACGTGACGACGGAGGTCGACAACCGGCGGATCCAGTGGGCGGCGGAGGACATCACCCGCAACCGGCCGGCGCTGTCGCGATGGCATGCGGACTACAAGGACGAGTTCGCCGCCTTCATGAGCGCGACGACAGGCAAGATATAGATCTTCGTAGTCCATGGGAGCGCCGGCTTCCAGCCGGCACCGGTGCGAAGCGCTGGTTCATGAGCCGGCTGGAAGCCGGCGCTCCCAGGGATACTCCGCCCCTTCAGGTAGCGGCTTGGACGGACACGGCCGTGCTGGCGCGAAGGCCCGTGACGTCAGACCGGCCCAGCGCCGCCATGAACGAGCTCAAGCCGGCGCTGCGCAGCGGCACGTATGGCTTGGATGCCTGGCGGCAGAGGCGCTTCACCATGGCGACGGCCTCGTGGCTCACGCAGTCCACGGGGAACATCACCATGTCGGCGCGGCTGACCAGGCCTGCCAGCAGACCCGTGCGATCCTCGACTCCGCCGTCGTGCTGGAGGAACTTGGCGCCAAGTTGTTCGGTCAGTGCACGCAGGTGGCTCACCTGGTTGGGGCGGCCGCCGACATAGAGCAGCAGCAGCCCGTCGAGACGGACAGGCAGGGCCGGCGTCTCGCTATCGGTGGCAGCCGTCGACGCGAGGTTCGCCTCGACCGCTTCGAGCTCCCCACGCAACGCGGCTTCGCGATGCTCGGCGGTATTGCGATGCTCCCGTTCCTGCCGCAGCTCATCGACGATGCGCTCCAGGCGTTTCTCGACGCTCGCGCGGCGATGGCGTTCGGTCGCGAGGCGCCGCTCGAGATCGCCGACGAGCCTGGCGAGCGTCGCCTGCTCGGTGGCGGTCTCGTCCGGGGCGCCGTCGCCGGCGTTGTCCGCGATGCGGCGGGCGAGAAGCGCCCCGAGATCGCGGATCCTGGCGTCGCGCGCGGAGATACCGTCGCGCAGCTGCTCCTGCTGCCGGCGCAATTTCTCCTGCAGCTCGGCGTTCTCGGCTTCCAGCGCGCTCAGCCGGCGGATGTCCGCCCGGTTGGCCGCACCGACCAGATGCGACAGCATATGGACTTCGCCGAAGACCTCGCGGACCAGCGCGTCGGTCGTCGCGGGATGGGTCAGCCCCGCCCAGTAGGCGCCGGGGATGTCACCGCGCCTGACCGCTTCCCGCCAGAGGGCGCGAACATCCTCGACCGTTTGAGCCTTCTCGAACTGGTTGATCGCCAGCCGATGGCGCTTGTCGAGGGCCTTGTGCAGCAGCTTGCCTGCCCCGTCGTGCTGCGCGGCGATCAGGACGCCCTGGCCGTGGAGATCGTGCTCGGACGCACCGTCAATGACCACCCCGGCCTTGCCGAGCACCTGCCGCAACTCCCCTGTCGAGAGGCAAGTCCCGACGATCGAGCAATGGAGATGGCGCGACAGATCCCAGAGCTTCGTGCGCCGCGCGACCGGCGAGGCCAGGTTCTGCGGATTCTGGCTGATCAGCCTCGGCGGCGACGCAATGAGCGGCATCGCGCGCACGACCCCGCCCGCACCGGTTTTGAAGTGCAGGGCCAGCGGATCGAAACGAGGCGTCGCCGTCATGTCGCAGCAGGTCTCACGCGATATATTCAAATGTATATAGCGATGGTGCCAGAACAGGAAGGCGTCGGCAAGGGGGCCCTATTGGGCGGAAATCAGGGAGATCAGACCTTCTCCCCGCGAAGGCGGGGAGAAGGTGCCCGAAGGGCGGATGAGGGGCTTTGTCTGGGTTTCATCGGCCATCTCGTCAGCCGACATCGCGAAGCCCCTCATCAGGCGCTTCGCGCCACCTTCTCCCCGCCTTCGCGGGGGAGAAGGATGAACTCACTTCATCGGCGAGTAGTTGGTCGGGATCAGCAGCACGGACTGCATCTCGGCCAGCTGCGGCGACGACTTGGGGACGAACTCCTGCCAGCCCGGATCCTTGGCGACGGCAGCGCGCGCCGCCGTGCGGGCGTTCAGGTCGGGGTAGGCCCACATGTGCACGGCCTCGTTGGGCTGCGGGAACTCGCCGGTCCACAGGCCGACGATCTTGGAGTACTTCTCGCGCACCGGCAGGACCGACTGGAACAGCTCGGCCCACGGCCGGGCGTTGCCGATATGGGTGCGGTACATGCGGATCTCGTAGACGTTGCCGGTGCCCGCCGGCGGCCGCGGGTCGATCAGCGCGTTGAGCAGCCGCAGATCCTGGCGCAGCAGCAGCGGCTTGATGGCCGCAACATAGTCGTTGACCCATTTCGGGTTCTTCGCCAGCTCGGCACGCAGCCGGGTGCGCTCGTCGTAGCTTTCGTAGCTCCACAGATGCCAGATCTGGTTCAGCGTGCCGAACTCCGAGGTCCAGTAGCCGTGGTTCATGCCGTAGTTGTTGCCGCGCGCCGGCCGACCGACCTCCTCGGCCAGCTTGAGATATTTCGGCATCGCGCCCGGCGGCAAGGTGTAGGTCCGAAGCTCGTAGATCATGGCGTCCCTCTCCCGTCTCGATCGGCGATCCCCGCCGCGAGCGCGGCAGATACGCAGCCGGACGTTACGCCGCGCAGCACTCGGCGCACCAGATGTTCTCGCCCTTGCGCCGCCATTCCGCATGGCCGAAATGCAACGCCTGCAGGCCGGGATCGACGACCTGCCGCCGCGTCAGCACGCGATGCACGTGATCCGTATCGGGCCATGCCGGCGCCGGGGTGCCGCGCGCGTGGCCCCCGACCCGCCGCACGTCGGCCGCCAGCGGCGGGTTGATGAAGATCGGCACCGAGAGGCGATCCTGCGACCGCGACGGATTGACCACGCGGTGCGGCGCGGCGAACAGGTCGCCCGATGTCGCGAATTCCAGCAACTCGCCGACATTGACCAGCACGAGGTCCGGCGCCGCCGGCACGTCG
>Ga0187894_10005024_pt1 | contig 13804 bp, 13 predicted proteins | sample GBC1701081metaG_FD_136650 | JGI IMG/M metagenome (GOLD analysis project Ga0187894, IMG submission 136650) | White microbial mat communities from a lava cave in the Kipuka Kanohina Cave System on the Island of Hawaii, USA - GBC170108-1 metaG ...
GAACCGCTTCCTCAGTCAGCGCGAATGTCCGGGGCTCGCGCTGGTCGACGTGCGTGTCGCGGACGACCATCTGGTCTTCGGCGCCGGCGGACACCCGGACCTGGAATGCCCGATTGAGAGCGGCGGCGAGCGGCGCCGCGTGACGATCTGGCGCGACAGCCCGATCGCAGAAGTCGGCAGTGTCGACACACGAGACTGGCTGCAGCGCGCGACCGGAGTGCGCGGCCAGCTGGTGCGCGGCATCGCCGGCGACGAGCGCCGCTGCGATCCGAGCTTCACCGGCACCGACGTCGGCAACGCATTCTTCTCCGACGCGTATTCGCTCCTCGTCACCAACCCTGCCTCGCTCGCGGCATTGAACCAGCGCCTGCCCGAGGCGTTGCCGATGAACCGCTTTCGCCCGAACATCGTGGTCGAAGGCGCCGCGGCGTTCGACGAGGACCACATGACGTGGCTGCGTGCCGGTCCGCTCGCCCTGAAGTGCGTCAAGCCGTGCACGCGCTGCATCGTCACCACCACCGACCAGCGCACCGGCGAACGGCGCGGCGAGGAGCCGTTGCGGGCGCTGCGCCGTTTCCGCTGGGTACCCGCTCTCAAGGGCGTGGCCTTCGGGATGAACGCCATCGTGACGGCGGGGGAGGGGGAGGGTTCGCAACTCACCGTCGGGCAGGAACTGGACGTCGAATGGCACTCCCGTGCGGCGGCAGCGCGCTGGACCTTCCGGGCCGAAACCGTCTGAAACTGTCGCGGGCCGCCGACGCGTATCCTTCTGTTGCGCCGGAATTGCGTACGGCCTGGGGTGTCACACGGCCACCGAGGTCCCTAACGTGAAACCGGTCGCTCTAGCTGAAGTGAACCTTCGGTAGCCTGCAGGACTCTGATCGTCGGCGACAGCGCTGCAGCGCCAAGGGAGGGCTGCGTGTCCTCGCGCATGAACCCGGTTCTCGTATCTGTCCTCGTCTGCGCGGCCACGGCGCTCGGTGCATCCGCTCCGGCTGCCGTCTTTGCAGCGCAGGAATTCAACGGCAAGCTCTCGCAGCCGCGAGCGCGTCCGGCCGCGGCCGCCACGGGCCAGGTCATCGTGAAGTGGCGCGCCCGCGCCGTGGCACAGAGCCAGTCGCAGGGCCTGGGCAAGAGCGAAAGTCGACAGGCACGCGTGGCGAAGCTCGCCGCCAGTACGGGCGTGCGGCTCGAAGCTGCGCGCGAGATCGCGCCGGCGCTCGACGTGCTGAAGCTCGAGGCGCCGCTCGCTCGCGCCGAGCTCGCCGAGGTGCTGCAACGCCTGCGTGCCGACGACGCGGTGGAGTTCGCCGAGCCCGACGAGCGCCGCTTCGCGCACGCGATACCCAGTGACGCCTTGTTCGTGCAGAACCAGTGGTACCTGCAGACGAACGAGATCGCCTCGGTGCGCGCCACGCAGGCGTGGGACGTGACGACGGGCAGCAACGGCACCGTGGTCGCCGTGCTCGACACCGGCGTGCGCTACGACCACAGCGACCTGGGCAGCGCCACGCAGGGCGGCAAACTACTGCCGGGATTCGATTTCATATCGCAGGACACGGGTAACGCTTTCGCGGTCGCGAACGACGGCAACGGGCGCGACTCCGATCCGTCCGACCCGGGCGACTGGATCAGCAGCGCCGACCTGCAGCGCGCACCGTTCGACAGCCAGGGCTGCGCGCTTTCGGACAGCTCGTGGCACGGCACGCGCGTGTCGGGGATCGTCGGTGCACTCAGCAACAACGGCACCGGCATTGCCGGGATCGGCTGGACGACCTGGGTGCTGCCCGTGCGCGTGCTGGGCAAGTGCGGCGGCAGCGATTCCGACATCCTTGCCGCCATGCGCTGGGCCGGCGGCCTCGCCGTTGCGGGCGTTCCCGCGAATCCGTACCCGGCGAAGGTCCTCAACCTCAGTCTCGGCAGCGACGGCCCCTGCCTGCAGACCTACGTCGCCGTCGTCAACGAGTTGTCGGCCGCGGGCGTGCTGGTGGTTGCGTCCGCCGGCAACGACGGCGGCGTCGTCGATGCGCCGGGCAACTGCCCGGGCGTCATCGCGGTGGGCGCGGTGCGGCATATCGGCACCAAAGTGGGATTCAGCAACGTCGGGACCGGAGTCACGATCAGCGCGCCGGGCGGAAATTGCGTGAACACCGCGCCGGGTTCGCCGTGCCTGTTCTCGATCGGCACGACCACGGACACGGGCACGACCAGCCCGGTAAGCCCGGGCTTCACCGATCAATTCAATTTCAACGTCGGCACCAGCTTTTCGTCGCCGATCGTCGCCGGCACGGCGGGCCTGATGCACGCGGTCAACGCGAAGCTGCCGCCGGCCCTGCTCGCGGCGCGCCTGCGCGAGGGAGCACGCGCGTTCCCGACGACCTCGACCACCGTGCCTGCGCCGCCCGTGTGCCACGTCCCCATCAACGACAGCGACATCCAGGCGACCGAGTGCATCTGCACCACGCAGACCTGCGGTGCCGGCATGCTCGATGCTGCGGCTTCCGTGACGGCAGCGCTGCGGCCCGCGGTGAGCATTCAGCTGCCGGCGAGTGTCGTCGCGGGACAGAACGTTTCGCTCGATGCGAACGGCAGTGCGGCAGCGTGCGGACGTACCGTCTCGACGTTCGCGTGGACCGTCCAGGTGCCTGGCGGTCAGCCACCGACGATCGTCAATCCGGATCAGGCAGTGGCCAGCGTGCTGGCGCCGACGTCCGGCGAGTTCACCCTGCGACTGACCGTCACCGACAATACCGGCGCGCAGGATTTCGCCGATGTCACGGTGCGGACGAATTCCGCGAGCACCACGGCCGTGCCGCTGCTCGCTGGCAATGCCTGTCCGCCGCCGATCACGGTGCAACAGACTCCACCGACCCCACCCCCGCCCGCGCCGCCACCGATCGGCGGAGGCGGTGGCGGCGGCGGAGGTGGCGCGCTCGGCTTGGGGATGCTGGCGCTGCTGCTCGGACTATTGCGTACCAGGGGATAAGGAAGCTGCGTCGGCGAATCTGGACGGGCGTTGCGGTGCGGGAGCGACGATTCTGCGCATGCCACTGCGGCCCAGGTAAGTGCTTGGCAGGCGCCTGCCGGCGGGCGTAGGGTGGACACAGCCGGAGGATCCGTCATGGCGCTGAAGGAAAAGCTCGCCATCGGCCCCCCGGGTGTCGAAGTCGAAACGGAATTCGACGGCGCCGTGGGCTCCGTGCGTGTGCGCGGCCGCACGACGTTCCAGCAGGCCACGCTGATCGGCACGAAGGTGATGACTCTCGCGCGCGAGCGGGGCGTGCGCCATCTGCTCATGAACCTGAGGGAGCTCGGCATAGAGCACAGTCCCAGCCTCGGCGAGCGCTACTTCATGGTGCGAGACTGGGCCGCGGCGGGCGCCGGCGCGGTCAGGGTCGCGATGGTCGTGCAGCCGCACCTGATCGATCCGCGCAAGTTCGCCATCCTGGCCGCGCGCAACGCCGGCCTGGTATGCGATGTCTTCAGCGACGAAGCGCAGGCGTGCGAGTGGCTGAACAACTGAGGCCTGAATACCTAAAGTCCGGTACCGCCGTTTAGTTATCAATACCTAAAGTCCGGTACCGCCGTTTAGTTATTCAGTCGCCGACGCGCACCAGGATGGTGTCGATGTCCGCTCGCTGCAGCTTCTCGCGCGTGCGGTTGAGCTCGGTGAGATCGCTGATCGGCCCGATACGGATGCGATGCCAGGTGTCGTCGTCGATCGCCACGCGTTCGATGCGCGACTCGATCCCCTGCAGCGCGAGCTGCGCGCGCATGCGATCGGCATCCTTGAAGTTGCGGTAGGAGCCGGCCTGCAGCTCGTACGCGCCGGGAACACGGACCGCCGCGGCAGGCGTGCCGCCCGGCTGTACCTTGTCGCGTTCCGGCACCACGACCTCGAACTTCGGCAGCATCTCGTAGAAGTCGTATTTCTTGCCGCCGTCCTCGGCACTCTCCGCCGCTGACGCGGGCGCCGCGCCTTTCGCAGCCTGAGGCTCGGCTGGCGCGCGCGCCTCCGGACGCCGGTCGTAGAGAAACACCGCCAGCGCGACGCCCAGGCCGATGGCGAGGCCGAGCAGCAGACCCGCCGTGCCCGACAGACCGCCCGAGCGTCCACCGCGTGCGGACTTGTAGTCGCGCGTCACGCTACATGGTCTCCGGCGCCGAGACGCCGAGCAACCCGAGGCCGTTGCGAATCACCTGCTGTACGCCGAGCGCCAGGAGCAGCCGCGCGTTGCGCAGTCCGGCGTCGTCGACGATCCAGCGATGCGCGTCGTAATACGTCTGCAGGTCGGTAGCCAGCTCGCGCAGGTAGTGCACCAGCGTGTGCGGTGCGCGGTTGACGGCGGCGAGCTGCACGATCTCCGGGTAGCGGCTCAGGTTGCGCAGCACCGCGCTCTCGCGCGCCTCCGTGAGCTGCGCCAGTGCGGAACGTCCCGCCTGCCGGTCGAGCGCGTGCCCCGTCTCTTTCAGTTTCTTCATCACGCTCGCGACGCGCGCGTGTGCATACTGGATGTAGAACACCGGGTTCTCGGTGCTGTGCGACTTCGCCAGCTCCAGGTCGAAGTCGAGCGACTGGTCGTTGCTGCGCATGAGGTAGAACAGGCGGCAGGCATCGTTGCCGACTTCCTCGCGCAGCTGGCGCAGCGTGACGAACTGGCCTTCGCGCTTGCCCATCGCCAGCTTTTCCTTGCCGCGCCAGAGGCTCACGAGCTGGATCAGCCGCACCTCCAGGCAGTCGCCCGGCTCGCCCATCGCCATCAGGCCGGCGCGCACGCGCGCCACGTAGCCGTGATGATCGGCGCCGAGCACGTCGATGAGGTGCTCGTAGCCGCGCACGCGCTTGTCGAGGTGATAGGCGATGTCCGAGGCGAAGTAGGTGCGTACGCCGTTCTCGCGCACCACCACGCGATCTTCGTCGTCACCGAACTCGGTGGCGCGAAACCACAGGGCGCCGTCTTTGGTGTACACTCGGCCCTGCCGCTGCAGACGCTCGAGCGCGCGATCGATCGCGCCGCTGGTGCCGAGCGAGCGCTCGGAATACCAGTTCTCGAACTCGACGCCGAACTCGCGCAGGTCGTCGCGAATCCCGGCGAGCATGCGCTCGAGGGAGAAGGCGAGCACGCGTTCGAAGCCGTCCTCGCCGAGCAGCGCGCGAGCGCGCATGACGATGGCGTCGATGTGCGCGTCCTTGTCGCCCGCGGGCGCGTCGGGCGGCACACCGTCGAGAATCCGCGCGGCCGGCTGGTGCAGCGCGCGCCCCTGCGCCGCAAACAATGCATCGGCGATCGGGCGCAGATAGTCGCCGCGGTAGCCGTTGCTCGGGAACGCGAACGTTTCGCCGCAGGCCTCGAGGTAGCGCAGCCAGACGCTGGCACCGAGGATGTCCATTTGCCGGCCGGCGTCGTTGATGTAGAACTCGCGCGTGACGTCGTAGCCCACCGCGTCGAGCAGGCTCGCCACGCTGGCGCCATACGCCGCGAGCCTGCCATGGCCGACGTGAAGAGGGCCCGTGGGATTGGCGGAGACGAATTCCACCAGCACGCTCTTGCCGCCGCCGAACGTCGAACGCCCGTAGTCCGCGCCCTGCTCGTGTACGTGCAGCAACTCGCGTGCGTAGGCGTCGGGCGTGAGACGCAGGTTGATGAAGCCGGCGCCGGCTACCTCGGCGCTTGCCACCAGGTCGCTGGCGGGCAAAGCCGCGACGATCGCTTGCGCCAGCTCGCGCGGGTTGCGTTTCGCCGCCTTCGCGAGCCGCAGCGCCACGCTGGTGGCGAAGTCGCCGTGGGCCGGATCGCGCGTGCGGTCGATGTCGACGCTCGCCGCCGCATCCGCAGCGGACAAGTCCGCCGGCAGCGAGTCAGCCGGCAGCGAGGCCAGTGCGCTGCGGACCAGCTCGCCGATCTGCTCTTTCAGGGAAGCTCGTGTATTGGCGGGAGCCGGTTTCACGTGGGTCATTGCTGCCGGGACAGGGTCGGCCGGGAACGTCGGGGGGCGAGGAGTTTACCCGATCACGAGAGGTCGATCGGGTCGACGTCGAGCGACCAGTGCACGCGCTGGGTGAGGGGAATGCGCGCGACCGAGCGGATCCATTCGGCCAGGAAACTCTGCAGCGCGCCCCGCGACTCGCTTTCCACCAGCAGCTGGGCGTGGTGACGCTCGGCGCGCCGGGCCATCTGTGCCGGCACGGGGCCGAGGATGCGCACGTTGGCCGGTGGCGGGAGTGCCAGGTCTCGGGCGGCCTCGAGAAACGTCATCACCGCCGACGACTCGGGCGCATCGGCGCGCAGCAGCGCGAGGCGCGTATAGGGCGGCCAGTGAGCCTGGCGCCGTTCTTCGAGCGCCGCGCGCGCAAATCCCTCGTAGCCGGATTCGATCAGGCTGCGCAACAGCGGATGGTCGGGGAACCCGGTCTGGATGAGCACTTCGCCGGGTCGCGACGCGCGGCCGGCGCGGCCGGAGACCTGCACGATGGTCTGCGCGAGACGTTCGCTTGCGCGGAAGTCCGCGCTGAACAGCCCCTGGTCGGCATGCACGATCACCACCAGCGTGACGTCCGGAAAATCGTGCCCTTTGCTCAGCATCTGCGTGCCCACGAGGATGCGCGCCTCGCCGGTGTTGACGCGCGCCAGTAGCTCTTCCAGCTCGCCGCGCCGGCGCACGTTGTCGCGATCGAAGCGCACGATCGGCACGCTCCTGAAGCGGTCGCGCAGCGCTTCCTCGACACGCTCCGTGCCCTGACCTACCGGCTTCACCTCGTGCCCACACGTCGGGCAGGCGAGCGGCAGCCGCTCGTCGGCGCCGCAGTGATGGCAGCGCAGTCGCTGGCGGCGCAAGTGCACCGTCATGCGCGCGTCGCAGCTGTGGCAGGGCGCGATCCAGGCGCAGCCCGGGCAGAAGAGCGTCGGGGCATAGCCGCGGCGGTTCAGGTAGAGCAGGACCTGGCCGTCGTTGCCGAGGTGCCGTTCGATCTGACTCAGCGTCGTCACCGCGAGCCCCGATTCCACGGCCTCACGACGCAGGTCGATGAGAGTGACGCGCGGGTGGCGTGCCGCACCGGGCCTCTCAGGCAAAGCGATGCGCGTGTAGCGCCCCTGTGCGACGTTCTCGATGGACTCCAGAGACGGCGTCGCCGAGCCAAGCACTACCGGCACGTTCTCGCGCTGCGCGCGCACGACGGCGAGATCGCGGGCGGAGTAGCGAAACCCGTCCTGCTGCTTGTACGAAGCGTCGTGCTCTTCGTCGACCACGATCAGGCCGAGCGCGGGCAGCGGCGTGAAGACCGCCGAGCGCGTGCCGATGACGATCGCGACCTCGCCCGAGCGTGCACGTCGCCACGCCGCGAGTCGCTCGGCGTCGGTCAGCCCGGAATGCAGCACTGCTATCGCAGGGGGCGCGTCAGTGACGGCAGGGGGCGCGAAGCGCGCCTCGAAGCGCGAAACCTGCTGCGGCGTCAACGTGATCTCGGGAACGAGCACCAGCGCCTGCCGGCCCTGCGCGAGAGCGTGCTCGACGAGTTGCAGGTAAACCTCGGTCTTGCCGCTGCCCGTCACGCCGTGCAGCAGCCAGGCCACGTAGCGTTGAAACTGCGCGACGACGGTGTCGACCGCGTGTGCCTGCGCCGGCGTGAGCGTCGGCCCGGCGGACTGCGCGCCCCCGCTCCAGCGCCTGGTGTTGCGTGGCGTGGTGTGCCTCTCCACCCACCCCTTCGCTTCGAGTGCACGCACGTGATCCCGCCATCGCTCGCCGAGCACCTGCATTTCGTGCGCCCCGGCGTCGGTGCCCTGAAGCAACTCGATCGCGGCGCGTTGCTTCGGCGCCCGTTTCCCGAGTGCCCCCAGCGCTTCGCTCCGGCCTGTCGCCGTGAGGCGCCAGCGTTCCTCGATCGCGACGAGGGACTTGCCGTCACGAAGGTGCACGGGCAGCGCGGTGGCCAGGACTTCGCCGATCGGGTGCCGGTAGTAGTCGGCCGCGAATTGCAGGAGACCGAGGAGGCCGCTGTCGATCGCGGGTTCGTCATCGAGAATTTCCAGCGCCGGCCGCAGCTTGGCCCTGGCTACGGGCGATTCGTCCGCGACCTCGACGAGCACGCCGACGGTTCGCTGCCGGCCGAAAGGCACACGCACACGCATGCCGGGAGCCAGCGCCTGAGGTTCCGCGTTGTCTCGCTGGAAAGCCCCCGGCGGCGGCAGATAGTCGAAAATCTGGCGCAGCGGGGTGTCCACCGCCACTCGCAGGATCGAGCTCATGCGGTGCGGTTTTTCCCCAGAACTTGTGGATAACTCTGTGGACGGCAGGGGTCCGGGAAGCGCGCCGCAGCGCAGATCACGGCCATCGCGTCACTTTGGTCAATTCTTGATCGCACGCACAACCGTCAGGGAATCAAGGTGTTGCAGGGTCGCCGCGCGGGCCGGACGGCGGGGTCATCCAGACGTCACATTGTCCGGTCGCTCGTGTGCGTAAGTCGATGATTCGGGGAGATTTGTCTGCACCGCTTGTCGCCGTCAACCGACGCCACGCCGGGACGTTATACACCCAAGGTCAACCCCCGCGTCGGGCCGCATCCGGCTGGGCGCGGGTCGCCGACAGGAGAACGGACAAATTGGTCACGTCTGCTAGTCTCGCCGCACTCGACGTCTGTGCGAGCGTTTTCGGCGTCCTGGCGCCGGATCGGGAGGAAGCGTCTCTGGATCGTTCCCGCGAACTCGAGCGTTTTCTCGCCGACGTCGAGCGGCGCGCCTTCAAGATCGCGCAGATCGCGGTCCGCGACGTCGACGACGCGCTCGACATCGTGCAGGACTCGATGATGCAGCTCGCGCGCCGTTACGGTGGGCGGCCGGGCGAGGAATGGCGGCCGCTGTTCTACAGCATCCTGCGCAACCGCATCCGCGACTGTCAGCGCCGGCGCGTGGTGCGCAATCGCGTGCTCGCCTGGTTGCCCGGACGGGCCGGCAGCGACGAGGATGAAGTGGCCGATCCGCTCGATTCGGTGGCGGCGACGACGCTGGCGCCGGGCGATCGGGTGCAGGTCGACGAAGCGCTGGCGGCACTCGAGCGCGCGGTAGGAGCGCTGCCGGAGCGACAACAGCAGGCGTTCCTGCTGCGCAACCTGGAGGGAATGGACGTTGCGCAGACCGCGGCCGCGATGGGCTGCTCGGAAGGCAGCGTGAAAACACACTATTTCAGGGCGCTGCAGACGTTGCGCCAAAGACTCGGAGATTTCTGGTCATGAGCACCGACGACGAGATCGAACAGCGCAGCCGCGAGCTGCTGCAGGCGGGCGTCGATAACATCGAAGGACGCGTGCGCTCGCGTCTCACGCGTGCCCGCTTTGCGGCCGTGGAAGAGGCGAGTGCACATCGCGCCGGCCCCATCTGGCGCATCTGGGTTCCTGCCGGAGGCGTCGCTGCCGCGGCCGTGCTCGCCGTGATGCTGTGGAGCGGTCAGGGGCGCGAGCAGGACTCGGGTCTGGTCGAGGTAGCCGGGGAAAACGTCTCACCGCCGGCCATTTCCCCCGTGGACGACCTGGACCTGTTGATGGCCAGCGAAAGCTTCGAGCTCCTCGAGGACCTCGAGTTCTACGAATGGGTGGACGGCGAGCTCGCGGAAGGCGAGCGGGACATGGGCTGACGGATGACGCGCGCGACGACCGGTGCGTGTGCGGCGCTGTGCGCGATGCTGGCGGCGACCGGCGCACGCGCCGAGGAGCCCGAGCAGCTCGACGAGGAGTTCCTGGAATTCCTCGCGACGCTCGACAGCGACGACGAGGTCTGGGCGAGTTTCCTGGCGGCCGCGCAGGGCGATCCGGCGCGAGCGGCGGACGAGGAACAGGCTGCCGACGAGGCCACCGAGGCGAAGCGGCAAAGGACGAAACCGAAGGTGACGGACGATGACGAGTCGTAACCTGCGATTGCTGATCCTTGCGCTCCTGCTCTCGGCGGGTGCGTCGCTGCCGTTGCATGCCCAGGGTCAGGCGGCGGCGCCGGCTGTGAGCCCGCCGGGCGCCGAGAATGCGGCGGCCAGCGTGCCGTGGGAATCGTTGTCCGCCGAGCAACAGAAGGTGCTCGACAGGTTCTCGGGTAACTGGTCAGCCCTGCCGCCGGGGCGCCAGAACGCCTTGGCGCGCGGCAGCGCGCGCTGGCTGAAGATGTCCCCCGAGCAGAGGGTTCGCGCGCGCGATCGCTTCGTGACCTGGAGGAATCTCCCGCCCGAGAAGCGGATGCGGATTCGCGAACGAGGGGAGCACTACCTGACGCTCTCGCCGGACGATCAGCAGCGAGTGCGCGACGGGATTCACAAGTTCAAGAAGCTCTCCCCCGAACGCCGGCGCGAGCTGCGCGAGACCTGGCAGCGGCTCACGCCGGAACAGCGCGAGCGGCTGCGCGAGCGCGCGCGCCAGCGTCGCGAAAACCGCCCGCCGAATCCGCGCGACGGCAACTGAGCCCGGATCGCCGGCGCACCCGCCGTCCGCCGGCGCACCCGCCGTCCGCCGGCGCACCCGCCGCCCGCCGGCGCCGTCAGTGAACCCTTCCGTGCAGGCTGTCGAGCAGCTTGCGCAGCGCAGATCGCGGATCGCTCAGCACTTCGCTGTCCCACAGGCGCAGCACGCGAAACCCCAGCGACTCGAGGAACAGCTTGCGCTGAGTGTCGCCGGGCAGGCCGACCACGTGTTGATCGCCCATCAGCTCGACGATCAGCGCCTCTTCGATGCAGATGAAGTCGACGATGAACGGCCCGACGCTGTGGTGCCGCTGGAAACGGAAGCCGCGCAGGCGGCGGGAACGCACCAACCCTGAAAGGCGCTGCTCGGCATCCTGCCGGCGACGCTGGCGCACTCGATCCGTGAGCAGGCGCAGTCCCATGGTGGACAAGACAATATGCGGTGCTGCGTGGCTGTGCCTCACGCATTAGTCACGCGTTCGCTACGATTTGCCGGCGCCCGGGTCGCCGGTCGGAATCGCGCGCGGCTCAGTTGGTCTTGCGCTCGAGCTCCTTCTTCTCGCGCTCGCGAGCTTCCTCGAGCGTGCGGTCGGCAGTCGCGATGCAACTCGTGCGCTCGGCGCCGCTCAGCGCTTCGCACTTCTGCACCTGGATGCGGTGCGCGCTGTGCGCTTCGGTGAGGTTGCTCGCCATGCGCACCTGCTCGCGACCCGTCTCAGCCTGCCGCTGCGCCTCTTCGACGTCGCGTGCGGTCTGCTCCGGCGTTTCCGGTTTGCCCTCGTCGGGCAACGGGCCGGGACTGAGTGGCTGATCCGCGGAGGCTTCCGTAGCCCGTTGCCCGGCAGACGGCGAGTCGCCGCCGCCGCAGGCCGCGCAACCGAACAAGACGACAATGACCGCAGCGATGATGCCGAATTGCATGGTCTGCTCCTTGGAGCCGTCCCTGGATCAGGAGCAGCAATTGGCGTGCCATGACGCACCGTGGCAACCGGTAAAAGCACGGCTCAAAGCTCGCTGCACCCGTGCCGCGCCCTGCGGATGCGGCCAAAAGGTTTGCAACCGCCGGAAGTTCTTACACGCCCGCAGGAGCCGGCCGCATCCAGTGTGCGGCCGACCTCGACAGGGGCCGAGTGGGGCCGGAGCAGGTTGCTCAGCGCTATCGCGGTTTGTACGCGACGCACTCCAGCTCGACGCGCGCGTTGAGGGCGAGCCCGCCAGTGCCGAATGCGCTGCGCGCCGGATACGGCTTCTGGAAATAGGTCGTGTAGACGCCGTTGAAGGTCTGCCACTCGGCCATGTCGGCGAGGAACACGGTGCACTTCACCACGTCGGCGAAGGAAGCGCCGTTGGCGGTCAGTACCGCCTTGATGTTTTCCATCATCTGGCGCGTCTCCGGCACGATGCCGCCGCTCACGAGCCGGCCGTCCGCACCCGTGCCGAGCTGCCCGGCCAGGAACAGGAAATCGCCGGCGCGCACCGCCTGCGAGAACGGCCAGTTTTTCGCGGCCACTTCGGGAGCGCTGTAGAACTCGGGTTTGCTCGGGGGGCTCATGACGGACTCCGTGACGGTGCAGCCGCTCGCTGCAATGGACAGGATGGCGATGGACTTCAGGGTTGGCTTCATTGCTGGCGCTCCGCTAGCCGGCGGCCTTGACCGCGTGGATGAGCTGACTCGCGGCGGCCTGGCCGTCGCCGTAGAGCATGCGCGTCTGGTCGAGGAAGAACAGCGCGTTCTCGATTCCCGAGAAACCCTGTCCCTGGCCGCGCTTGATGACGATGACGTTCTTCGCCTTGTCGGCGTTGAGGATCGGCATGCCGTAGATCGGGCTCGACTTGTCGTTGCGCGCCACCGGGTTGACCACGTCGTTGGCACCGATGATCAGCGCCACGTCGGCGGTCTCGAACTCGGCGTTGATCTCGTCGAGGTCGGCGATCAGGTCGTAGGGCACGCCGGCCTCGGCGAGCAGCACGTTCATGTGGCCGGGCATGCGCCCGGCGACCGGGTGAATGGCGAAGCGCACCGTCACGCCGCGTTCGATGAGCAGCTGGCAAAGCTCCCACACCTTGTGCTGCGCCTGAGCCACCGCCATGCCGTAACCGGGCACGACGATCACCTTCTGCGCGAAGGCCATCATCACGCCCACGTCGCTCGCCTCGATCGGCTTCTGCGCGCCGGTGACCGGGCCGCCGCCCGCGGACGCCGTCTCACCGAAACCGCTGAACAGCACGTTGCCGAGCGAGCGGTTCATGGCTCGCGCCATCAGCTGCGTGAGCAGCGTGCCGGCGGAGCCGACGACGGTGCCGGCGATGATCATCGCCGCGTTGTTGAGGACGAAGCCCTCGAAGCCGACGGCGAGGCCGGTGAGTGCGTTGTAGAGCGAGATGACCACCGGCATGTCGGCGCCGCCGATCGGCAGCGTCATCGTCACGCCGAGGATCAGGGCCAGCGCGAAGAACGTGACGATGACCGCCGGCGAATCGTTGCTGCCGAGCGCGATCAGCGCGCCCGCAATCAGGGCGCCGGCGAGGATGATCAGGTTGAGCACCTGCTGTCCGCCGAAGCGCAGGCTGCGCTTGATGAGCCCCTGCAGCTTGCCGAATGCGATCAGGCTGCCGCTGAAGGACACGGCGCCGATGATGCCGCCCAGCACCGCGAGCGTGAGGAACGCGAGCCCGTGGGCCTCGCCCCTGAACAGCTCGACCGCGGCTATGGCCGCCGCCGCGCCGCCGCCCATGCCGTTGTAGAGCGCGATCATCTGCGGCATGTCGGTCATCGCGACGCGCTTGCCGGTCCACCATGCGGCGATCCCGCCCGTGAAAATGGCGACGACGATCAGCCAGAAGTTCGACATTCCCGGGAACGCGAACGTCACCACGGTCGCGACCAGCATGCCGAAGCCCGCCCAGACGATGCCGCTGCGCGCGGTCACCGGCGAGCTCATGCGCTTCAGGCCCATGATGAAGAGGAAGGCCACCAGCAGGTAGCTGGCGTCGATGAGCAACCGCGCCGCGGAAGGTGACAGCCAGTCCATCAATGCGCTCCCGTCTTCCTGGCGCCGCTCGCCTTGAACATCTCCAGCATGCGCTCGGTGACCACGTAGCCGCCGACGGCGTTGCCGGCCGCGAGCACCACGCCGACGAAGCCGATGGTCAGCTCGAGCGCGCCGTGCGCGCGACCCAGCGCCACCATCGCGCCGACCAGCACGATGCCGTGCACGAAGTTCGAGCCCGACATCAGCGGCGTGTGCAGGATGACCGGCACGCGCGCGATCACCTCGTAGCCGGTGCAGGCCGCCAGCATGAAGATGTAGAGAGCAATGACTCCGTCGATCATCGGCGCTTCCTCGCGGATTTGGGCTTCTGC
>Ga0187894_10005025_pt1 | contig 13804 bp, 6 predicted proteins | sample GBC1701081metaG_FD_136650 | JGI IMG/M metagenome (GOLD analysis project Ga0187894, IMG submission 136650) | White microbial mat communities from a lava cave in the Kipuka Kanohina Cave System on the Island of Hawaii, USA - GBC170108-1 metaG ...
CTTTCGGTGGCTTCCGATTTCAGGAATTTGCGGCGCGCGGGAACGTTGAAGAAGAGGTCGCGGATTTCAAATTCGGCGCCGCGCGAAAACGCTATGTCACGCACATTGAGCATCCGCCCGCCGCTGATCTCAACCTCGGTTCCGGCCAGATCGCCGGCCATTTGCGTGCGCAGCCGGACCTTCGCGACCGAAGAGATCGAGGCCAACGCCTCGCCGCGAAACCCTAGCGTCATGATCGCTTCGAGGTCTTCGGCGGTTTTGATTTTGCTGGTCGCGTGGCGCTCGAAGGCCAGGATCGCGTCGTCGCGCGACATGCCTTCGCCGTCGTCGCTGACGCGAATCAAGCGCCGGCCGCCCGATTCGACTGCGACATCGATCCGTCGCGCCCCGGCGTCAATCGAGTTCTCGATCAACTCTTTGACTATGGACGCGGGCCGTTCGACCACCTCTCCGGCGGCGATTTTGTTTGAAAGACTATCTGGAAGAACGCGGATTTTTGACATTGTTCGAAACCGATTCGGAAATCCGATATGTTTTGTTCAGCGAATATGACTTCTTAAGTTTACCGCGAACAGGCATAATTTACAGGCCCTCCAAACATAGCGAAATCCATGAAGGAGTATCATTGCGATGAAGAATAAGAAGAGACTTTGCCTTTTGATATTGCCGCTGGCGTTGTTCGCCTGGGCGCCTGCCGTCTTTGCTCAAGAGCACGAATTAGCCCTGTTGGTCGGACGCCTGAAAACCGGCGACCGCAGGTTGGACACTGTTCAAACGATAAAAGCGGCCTTTGACGGAGCCGTGACGTATCAAATCAACTACGCGAACAGAATGGTTAATGGCGAACTCGTCTCGCTGCATTGGGAGCTTATGATAGCCGGCGCGCCTAAGACGGATGTCAAATCAACCGACCTCTTATTGCCACGAAATTACTCCTCGTTATTTTTCGCGCCCGGATTGAAACTGAAGATCTTTCCGGGAGGAGGGTTTTCGCCCTACCTGGTGGGCGGCGTCGGGGTGGCCCGTTTCAAGCAAAGCGAAACGACCGTGAGTGGCGGTCCCAACAGCGGGGATCGCGCGAACACCACCTACGGATACAATTTCGGCGGAGGGGTGGATTTAAACATCCTGGGTCCGGTCTCGGTTCGCGGCGAGGTGCGGGATTTCGTGACGGGAAGCCCGAGCTTCAGCAGGCCTTTTTTGACGGATAGACAGCACAATATATTTGTTGGGGGTGGAATTGTTGTGCGATGGAAATGAAGTTTGGCGAGTAACTGTTCAGCTTTGAAGCCTTGAAGAGAGAGTACGGAAAAAACGGAAATAACGGAACAGACGGAAGATTTTCTGTTTTTTTCGCCTGTTCCGTTATTTCCGTTTTTTCCGTACTCTCTCTTTTTTCGTCTGTTCCGTCCTTTTCCGTTACGCCAGCGTCTTAATTTTCAACTCCGCCAACTGTTCCGGCGCCACCGCGCTCGGAGAGTCGGTCATCAGGTCAGAACAGCTCGCGACTTTAGGGAACGCGATGACGTCGCGCAGCGATTTCGCCTTGGCGAACAGCATCACGGTTCGGTCGAGTCCCAGCGCGATGCCGCCGTGGGGCGGCGTGCCGTAGCTCAGCGCATCGAGGAAAAAGCCGAACTTCTCGCGGGCCTCTTCTTCGCTCAGGCCAAGAGCCTTGAAGATTTTCGCCTGCACGTCCGCGCGGTGAATTCGGATCGACCCTCCGCCCAGTTCGTTTCCGTTAAAGACCAAGTCGTAAGCTTTGGCGCGCACCGAACCCGGATCGCTTTCGAGTTTCTCCAGGTCTTCGTCAACGGGCGAAGTGAACGGGTGATGCATCGCGTACCAGCGCTTGTCGTCTTCGTGGTATTCGAACATCGGGAAATCGACCACCCACAGCAGGCGGTACTCGTTCTCGTTGATCAATTTTTCGCGGCGGCCGATCTCCAGCCGCACTTGGCCGAGCGCGTTGCACACGACATCCCATTTGCCGCCGATCATCAGGATGGCGTCGCCCACCTTCGCCCCGGCGGCTTCGATCACGGCGTTGATCCCTTCGGGGCCGAGCGATTTCGTCAACGCGGATTTGCTCTCGCCTTCCAGAACCTGAATGTAGGCGAGCCCGCCCGCGCCGTGCCGCTTCGCGTGTTCGATGATGTCGTCGAACTGTTTGCGCGACCAGTTGGCCGCGCCGGGCGCGACGATGGCTTTGACCGCGCCGCCTTTTTTGACCGCATCGGCGAAGACTGTGAACGCGCCACCTTCGAACTGCGCGCTCAGATCGACAAATTCCAGGCCGAAGCGCAGGTCAGGTTTGTCCGAACCGAAACGATTCATGGCCTCGCTGTACGGCATTCGCGGGAACGGCGTCGCGGGCGGCTCGACTCCGGCGACTTTGAAAAATTCGCGGATCAGCGGCTCGATCGCGCTGAACACGTCGTCCGGCTGAACGAAGCTCATCTCGATGTCGATCTGCGTGAATTCGGGCTGGCGGTCGGCGCGCAAGTCCTCGTCACGGAAACAGCGCGCGATCTGGAAATACCGCTCGTATCCCGAAATCATCAACAACTGTTTGAACAACTGCGGCGATTGGGGCAGCGCGAAGAACTTGCCGGGGAACGTGCGAGACGGCACCAGATAATCGCGCGCGCCTTCGGGCGTCGATTTCGTCAGGATCGGCGTCTCGATTTCGTAAAAACCCTGGGCGTCGAGCACACGCCGCGCGGCCAGCGCCAGGTCGTGACGCAATTTGAAGTTACGCTGCATCTCAGTCCGGCGCAGGTCGAGGTACCGATACTTCAGCCGCAGGTCTTCCGCCGCCTTGCAGTTGTCTATCTCGAAGGGCGGGGTCTGCGAATCGTTGAGGATCTTCAGTTCCGAGGCGAGCACTTCGATCTCGCCCGTAACCATATTCGGGTTGTAGTTTTCCTCGGTGCGCGCGACACATTCGCCGGTGACGGCCAGCACATACTCGGTACGCGCCTGCCTTGCGCGGTCTAGCAACTCAGCGTTGACCTCGTCTCGGAAAACGATCTGCGTGATACCGTCGCGGTCGCGCAGGTGAATGAAGAGCAGCGAGCCGTGGTCGCGGTAGCTGTTGACCCAGCCCATCAGCGTAACCGTCTGTCCGACGTGTTCGCGGCGCAGTTGGCCGCAGGAGTGAGTGCGTTTCGTTTGTCCTAAATGATCGAGCATTGGGAGTTTCCTACTTATTCAAAATCAGCGATACAGTACCGGGAGCGGTAGCGACCGGGCGCCTAGTGAAGCGCGCTCCACTAGGCGCCCGGTCGCTACCGCTCCCGGTACTGTATCGATTTCAAAATTTGAACCACGAAGATGCGAAGAGCGCGAGGGAGATTCAATAAACACCCGCGTCCTTCGTATTCTCCGCGCGTTTTTTTTTCAGCTTCGAGATGATTTCGTCGAGCGCGAGCGATTCCTGTTCGCCCGCCGCCAGATTCTTCAAGCCGTATCGTCCGCTCGCCACTTCGTTCTCGCCGATAATCAGCGCGTAACACGCGCGCGATTTGTCGGCAGCCGCCATCGCCTTCTTCATCTTGCGATCCTCGAATTCCATCGCGACGGCCACGCCCGCGTCGCGCAATTCGCGAGCGACTTTGAACGCGTGATCGCGCGCCACATCGCCCAGAAAAACAATGAAGAGGTCGGGCGCGTCCGCCGCGCGTAATCTATCAGCTTCGTCCGCCGGCAACGACATCACCATCCGATCCAGCCCGAACGCAAAGCCGAAGCCTTTGGTCGGCGGGCCGCCGAGCGTTTCGCTCAGCCCGTCGTAACGCCCGCCGCCGACCAGCGTGTTCTGCGCGCCGAGCCCGTCGTGGCCGACGATCTCGAACGCCGTGCGGGTGTAATAATCCAGCCCGCGCACCATCCGCGGGTTGACGGTGTAGCGAAGGCCGCGCGCGTCCAGATGCGCTTTGAACCTCTCGAAATGTTCGAGCGACGCTTCGTCGAGCGAATCGGTGATCACGGGCAACGTGGCGATCACCGCCTGGCAACTTTCGTTCTTGCAATCGAAGACGCGCAGCGCGTTCGCCTCGTAACGGTGATGACAATCGGCGCAGAGCTTATCAAGTTGCGGTTCAATCGCTTCGCGCAGTATTTCCAGATAAGCCGCGCGGCTCGCCGGTTCGCCGACCGAATTGACCAGCAATGTGGTGTTGGTGATCTTCAACTCTTTCAAAAACCAGTCGAGCATTTCGATCACTTCGGCCTCGATCGCCGGGTCGTCGCTCGACCCAATCACCTCGGCGCCGATTTGATAGAACTGGCGGTAGCGGCCCGCCTGCGGCCGTTCGCGGCGGAACATCGGGCCGACGTAATAAAGCCTGGTCAATTCGCCCGGCGATTTGTCGGCGAAGATTTTGTGCTGAATGTAGGCGCGCACGACGGACGCGGTGTTTTCAGGCCGCAGCGTCAACGATTCGCCTTCACTGTCGGCGCGGGCGCGGTCAATGAAGGTGTACATCTCTTTGTGTACGATGTCGGTGGCTTCGCCGACGCCGCGCGCGAACAGCTCGGTCTTCTCGAAGATCGGCGTGCGGATTTCGCGAAATCCGTAGCGGCGGAACGCCTCGCGCGCCACGTCTTCGACGCGGCGCCACAGCGGCATATCTTCGGGCAGAATGTCTCTCGTTCCTCGAACAGTCTGAATCATAAAAACGCTCGTCGGTCAGTTGTCGTTGGTCAGTTGTTTTTCGCTGATTTGGACGACTGCCTGAATGGTGTCGCAGGCGGGATCGAGCCTGACAGATTAAGCCGCGGATTGTAGCATGGCCGCTGGTTTAGCCAAATCATCACAAATTTCATCGGGGGTATTCAGAAAAATTATGCTCACGGTCGAACGGCGCGCCAACATTTTGCTCCTCACGCTCAACCGAGCGGAAAAACGAAACTCGCTCCATCCGGATTTGATCGGCCAATTGTCGAACACGCTTGCGGACGCGGCGAGTGATGAATCTCTGAGCGTCGTCGTCATCACAGGCGCGGGGACGACCTTCTGCGCGGGGTTGGATTTGAATCACCTGCTCGGTCTCGAAACGGAAGGCAAGGCCGCTTATCTCGAAACCGTCTTTTCGCTCTTCCAGCAAATCTACACGCTGCCGCAACCCGTGGTCGCCGCGATCAACGGCCCCGCGATGGCCGGCGGCTTCGACCTGGCGGTGATGTGCGATCTGCGGCTCTGCTCGCCATCGGCGACTTTCGCTCAAACCGAAGTCTTGCTGGGGCTGACGCAGATGGTCTATCCGCTCTACAAAATCATCGGCCTCAGCCGCGCGAAGGAACTGGCGATGACCGGAGAACCGATTACCGCGGAGGAAGCCTATCGAATCGGGCTGGTCAATCACATCTTTCCGAGCGAAGAGTTGTTTGAACAGGCTCTGAAGCTGGCCGGGAAGCTGGCTTCAAGGCCGCGCGAGGCGTTGTTTGAAACCAAGCGGTTGAGCCGCGAATTGATTGAGATGGACACGGCGTCGGCGTTCGAGCGGATGAAAGGCGCGATCATCGAAAGGCTGGCGTCGGAAGAGCACCGGCGGAAAGCGGATGAATTCGTCGAGAGGTTGAAGCGGCGATGATGATTTCCTGGGAGCGTGCGCTCCCAGGGGTTACTCGCTTCGCACGAACTTTTCGCGATCCAGGATCGCGATTAACTCATTCGCCGCGGCTTCGAGCGCGCCGCCGTCTTTCGACTCCAGCGTGACTTTGACGCGGTATTCAGACGAGGAAAAACTCGGATAAGAGCCGATGGCGACTTGCGGGTGGGCGTCGGCCACGGCGCGCAATCCACCGGCGATGTCGAACTCTTCCTGAAGCGTGTAGATGGCGCAGGCGAAAAACGGCGCGACGCGGAACCGTTCGCGGATCGCCATGAATTTTTTGCGGAAAAGTTCAGGCACGCCGGGCAGGATGAAGACGTTTTTGACCGCCAGCATCGGCCATCGCGTCTCTTCGGGAATGAGCAGCTCGGCGCCTTCGGGCACGTCGGCCATTCGCAGGCGCGATTCGTCGACGTCGGCGCCGAAATAAGTTTTCAATCTCGCTTCCAGGTTCGGGTGCCGGACGAGCGGCACGTCGAAGGCTCGCGCGACGCCGGCGAGCGTCACATCGTCGTGCGTGGGCCCCACGCCCCCCGAAGTAAATACATGGTCGAACCGCGACGACAGATCGCGCACGAACGCCGAGACCTCCTCCACGTCATCGGGGATGACCACGATGCGGCGCAGCGCGACGCCAAGTTCGCGCAGTTCGCCGATCAGCAGACGGGCGTTCTGGTCTTCGGTCTTGCCGCTCAGAATCTCGTCGCCGATCACTAGAATCGCAGCCGTCGGTATATTCATGCCCGCCATCATATCCATCGCGTGTCGGCGCCAGCAAGCAACAAATGGAACAAAAGTTTATTGGTGAGCGTCAGAAACGCGAGGGAACGGCCCCGATTTAACGGCGCGTAATGTCCCCAAACAAAATCGCCCGGAAATGTTCGCAAGAGGCGTGGCGCCGGGCGTTCAGTCGAACGGATAGTGAACCTGGTCATCGCCCCGTGATTATTTAACGGCTATAGACTTTAAGAAAAAGAAGTTCGTAGTCCCGCCTTCAGGCGGAAGCGTTGGCCGGCGAAACCTTCCGCCTAAAGGCGGGACTACGAACAAACATTTTCTTGAATGCTATAGCTTAAGAAAGGGAGTGTCTCAGCCAATGAAAATAACAACTGATTACTTCAAAAATTTTCCGACTCGATTATGCGTTCTGTTGTGCCTGATCGTTTTGATTCTGCCCTTCGTCATCAAATCCGACGCGAGCGGGCGGCAAAGGCGCGCCATCTTCAGCGCCTCCGGCGAAAATTCGGGCCTGGTCTTCCGCTTGAGCGAAGCCCTGGACGAACCGCAGCGGCAGGCGCAACCACAGATCGCGAGGCCCGAGACGGAGCCGCTCTCCGACGAAGGCGTCCAGAACCTGCTCAAGCGATTGCCGCCGATCAAAATAGAAGGCGCCGACGAAAAAGATTTTGCGTTGCGCGACCGGTCGCTCCCCGCGCCGCGCACGGGACAGACGATCAGCGAGGCTTTCCCGCCCGCCGGATCGGCCAATCCGCCCGAACAAACGCCGAGCGGCCCGCTCGAAATCCTGCGCGTCTCGCCCGAAGGCGAAGTGCCGATCTCGCCGCATCTGAGCGTCACGTTCTCGCAGCCGATGGTCGCGGTCACGTCGAATGAAGACCTGAGCGCTTCTCAAGTTCCCGTCAAACTCTCGCCCCAGCCTCAAGGCAAATGGCGCTGGCTCGGAACGAAGACTCTGTTGTTCGAGCCTGCGGCTCGATTCCCGATGGCGACCAATTACACCGCCGAAATTCCCGCCGGAACGAAATCGGCCACGGGCGGCGCGCTCGGCGCGGCGAAGCGATGGACGTTCTCGACCCCGCCGCTTCAGGTCAAATCCAGCTACCCGACCAGCGGGCCGCATCCGCGCAACCCGCTCTTCTTTATCGAATTCGATCAGCGCATTGAGCCTGACGCTCTGCTCAAAAAGATCCGCTTGAGCGCTTACGACCGTTTGTGGAGATTGCGGCTGGCGACCGCTGAAGAAATTGCGGCCGATGAGATCGTCAACCGGATGGTCAAGGCGGCGGACAAGAATTGCCAAAGCTGTTGGATCGCTTTCCGCGCCGTCGCGCGTTCGGGCGACGATCCGCAAAAGCCCTTGCTGACAGGCGCGACATATACCTACACGGTCGAATCCGGCGCGCCGTCGGCCGAAGGCCCGCGCGTGACGACACGCGGCCAATCGTTCCAGTTTTCAACCTACGGCCCGTTGATGGTGAAGAGCCATCGCTGCAATTACGACGACGCTTGCGCGCCCGGAATGCCATGGGTGATTGAGTTCAACAATCAGCTCGACGTGAAGGCCTTCGACAAGGCGCAGATTCGAGTCCAGCCTGAGTTGCCGGGAATGAAGGTGAGCAATTACGGCAATTGGATGAATATCGAAGGCCAGTCGAAAGGGCGCACGGTTTACACCGTCACGCTCGACGCTTCGATCCGCGACATCTACGGGCAAACGCTGGGCGAGAGCAAGACGCTGAGTTTCAGGGTCGGCGACGCGACGCCCAATCTGGCCGCGACCGCCGAAGGCCTGACGGTGCTCGACCCTTACAGCCAGCCGAATTTTTCCGTCTTCAGCGTCAACCATGAACAATTGAAAGTCAGCCTTTACGCCGTCGGCCCGGAGCACTGGAGCCAGTATACGGCTTTCATGCGCGAGGCGCAGCAGTATGGTTATCGCCGCGGCCAACGCGGCCGGGTAATGCCGCCGATTGGACGATTGATCTCTTCAAAGGTCATTGACGTGGCGAAGAAGCAGGATGAACTCGCCGAAACGCCGGTTGCTTTGAAACCCGCGCTCAATGAAGGCCTCGGTCACGTCATTGTCAGCGTTGAAGCCGTTCAGCCGCCGCGCTCCGAATGGGAGCGCCGCTCGCTGCAGGTCTGGGTTCAAGCGACCAACATCGGCCTCGACGCGTTTGTCGGTCAGACGAACCTGACCGGCTGGGCTTCATCATTGAAAGACGGAAAGCCTCTCAACAATATCGAACTGGCGGTTGCGGATTACAGAGCGGTCCAGCAGTCGAGCGCCAGAACCGCCAGGAACGGGCTGGCGAACATCCCGTTGGAGAACCGCGGGGGCAAGAAGATGCTGATCGCGCGAAACGGCAAGGATGTCGCGTTTCTGCCGGAGGATTTTGGCTGGTGGGACGACGGCAATCACAGCGGATGGCAGAAACAAGCCGCTGGCGATGCGCTGCGCTGGCATGTCTTTGACGATCGCGGGATGTATCGTCCGGGCGAGGAGGTTCACGTCAAAGGCTGGTTGCGCGACGTCGGCATGGGGCCGAAAGGCGATGTGACTATGGCGGCGGGCGCGACCGGCGTGAACTACACCTTGAGAGATTCGCGCGGCAACGAAATTTTGAAAGGCTCGGCGCAGCTTAACGCGGTGAGCGGATTCGACGCCGCGTTCAAGCTTCCGGCGACGATGAATCTCGGACATGCGTATTTGACGTTGAGCGCCACAGGCGTGGCCTACAACCAGCATCAACACCTGGTTCGCGTCCAGGAGTTCCGCCGCCCCGAATACGAAGTCAAAGCGGCCGCGAGCGAAGGCCCGCATTTCGTTCGCGGCCACGCCACGCTGACGGCCGCGGCGAATTATTACGCCGGCGGCGGTCTGGCCAATTCCGAGGTTCAATGGCATGTGACCGCCACGCCCGCGAGTTTTACTCCGCCCAACCGCGGCGATTTCACTTTCGGCAAATGGACGCCGTGGTGGGAATACCGGGGCCAAGACTATGGTGTAAACAACAGCAAGGAATTCGCCGGTCGCACGGACGCTTCGGGCAAGCATCGTCTGCGTATTGATTTCGATTCGGTCACGCCGCCGCGCGCGACTTCGGTCAACGCCACGGCGAACGTGCAGGACGTCAATCGCCAGAGCGTCGGCTCATCGGTCAACTTCCTCGTGCATCCTGCCGACCTCTACGTCGGATTGCGAACCCAACGCTGGTTCGTGCAGAAAGGCGAGCCGTTGGTCGTCGAATCGATAGTCACCGATCTGGACGGCAAGGCCGTCGCCAACCGCGAGATCAGAATGCGCGCCGCGCTGCTTGATTGGGTTTACGACAAAGGCGAGTGGAAAGAACAAGAGACCAGCCCGCAAGAGTGCGTGATCAAATCGGGCGCGAACGCCACGCAATGCCGCTTTGAAACGCGCGAAGGCGGGCGTTACCGCATCACCGCGCGAATCCACGACGATCGGGAGCGCCCGAACGAAAGCGAATTGACCTTGTGGGGCGCTGGCGGCAAGCAGCCTCCGCAACGCGATCTGGCGCAGGAGAAGGTCGAATTGATCCCCGGCGGCAAAGAATACCGGCCGGGCGACACGGCCGAGATTTTGGTTCAATCGCCGTTCTTCCCGGCGGAAGGCGTCCTGACTTTGCGCCGTTCGGGATTGGTGACGAGCGAACAGTTCACGATGAATTCGGCGTCGCACACGCTGAAGATTCCGATCAAGGAAGAGTATTTGCCGAACATTCACGTCCGGGTTGATCTGGCCGGCGCTTCGTCGCGAACGGATGATGAAGGCAAACCCGACCCGAAGGTCCCAAAACGACCGGCCTTCGCTTCGGGTACGATCAACCTTTCGATCCCGCCGACAACCCGGAAATTAACGGTCGCGACAACGCCTCGCGACAAAGAGATTGAGCCGGGCGGCGAGACTACGGTGGATGTCGAATTGCGCGACGCCACAGGCGAACCTGTGCGCTCCGCCGAGGTCGCGCTGGTCGTGGTTGATGAGTCTGTGCTGGCATTGAGTGGATACAAACTCGCCGATCCGCTGAACACCTTTTATTTCCAGCGCGGCGATGATGTCAGTAATCATCATTTGCGGGAGAGAGTGCAGCTTGCCAAGGCGGATGTTTTGATCAGTCAGGTAGGCGGTGGGGTTCCGGGCGGAGTGGCAGCCGGAGTGGCAGGAGGGGTACCGGGGCCGCCACCGCCTATGACCACCCCATTGCCGAGGATGGCAAGGAAAGCGAAAGCGGAATCAGCAGATGCGCAGCTTATGGCCTTTGGTGAGGAGCGCGAACAAAAGGCGGAAGAGTCAATTCGCGCGCGCATTGATTTCAATGCCCTCGCCTTTTTCGCCGCTTCGCTGCCGACAGACGCCAACGGGCGCGCCAGCGTCAAAGTCAAACTGCCCGACAACCTGACGCGCTATCGAGTGATGGCCGTCGCCGTCGCGGGCGAAAAACAGTTCGGCATCGGAGAATCGGCGATCACCGCGCGGTTGCCGATAATGGCGCGGCCGTCTGCTCCGCGATTCCTCAACTTTGGTGACAATATCGAATTGCCGGTCGTCGTGCAGAATCAGACCGACCAGCCGATGCAGGTTGACGTGGCCGTGCGCGCGGCGAATGCGGAGTTTGTAGTCCCGCCTTCAGGCGGAATCGGCTCGGTAAATCAGCCCCTTCCGCCTCGGCGAAGTACTACGAACGGTCTCCGCGTCACCGTGCCCGCCAACGACCGCGTCGAAATTCGTTTCCCCGCGACGACGACAAAACCCGGCACGGCTCGATTCCAAATCGCAGCGGCGAGTGGCAAGTGGGCCGACGCGGCAGAGATCAGTCTGCCTGTGTGGACTCCGGCGACCACTGAAGCCTTTGCGACGTATGGCGAAGTTGATGCGGGCGCGATCATTCAACCCGTCAAAGCTCCATCGGACGCATTCAAACAATTCGGCGGATTGGAAGTCACGACTTCATCAACGCAGCTCCAGGCGCTGACCGACGCAGTGATCTATCTGACCTCGTACCCGTATGAATGCGCCGAGCAGATTTCGTCGCGCGTCCTGGCAATCGCGGCGCTGCACGACGTGCTTGCGGCGTTCGACGCGAAGGGATTGCCGAACGCCGATGAGTTGGTCGCGGCCGTTGATCGAGACATCAAACGGTTGCAGGGTATGCAAAGCCCCAACGGCGGGTTCGGGTTTTGGCGGCGGGACAGCGAGACCTGGCCGTACCTGAGCATCCACGTGGCGCACGCTTTGCAGCGCGCGAAAGAGAAAGGTTTCAACGCGCCGCCTGAAACGCTCGAACGGTCGAAGCAGTACCTGCGCGCAATCGAGCAGCACATCCCGCACTGGTACAGCGCCGAAAGCCGCCGCTCGCTTATCGCCTACTCGCTCTACGTCCGCAACCGGATGGGCGACCGCGACGCATCCAAACTGCAAGCTGGGGCGCGCTCGCTGATCGATTCGGCGGGAGGAGTGGAGAAAACGCCGCTCGAAGCTCTGGGCTGGCTGATGCCGGTCTTGTCGGGCGACGCCAATACACTCGTTGCGATTCGCCGCCATCTGAACAACCGCGCCGAAGAGACGGCGGGCGCGGCCCATTTCACGACCTCCTACTCCGACGGCGCGCAGGTGTTGCTGCATTCCGACCGCCGCGCCGACGGCATCATTTTGGAATCGTTGATCGGTGACAGCCCGAAGAGCGATCTGATCCCGAAGATCGTTCGCGGCTTGCTCGGGCATCGTAAGGCAGGGCGGTGGGAGAACACGCAGGAGAACTGCTTCGTGTTGCTCGCGCTCGACCGTTACTTCGCCGTTTACGAAAAAGCCACGCCGGATTTCGTGGCGCGCGTGTGGCTGGGCGCCGCCTTCGCCGGCGGACACGAATTCCGGGGCCGCACTACTGATCGCCATCAGGTCAATGTGCCGATGGGTTACCTGATGTCGCAAAACGGCGCGCAGAATTTGATCCTGAACAAAGAAGGCGCGGGCCGTTTGTATTATCGAATCGGAATGAATTACGCGCCGACCAGTTTGCAGTTGAAACCCGCCGATTACGGCTTCACGGTCAGGCGCGTATACGAAGCGGTCGATAATCCGAACGACGTGCGCCGCCAGGAAGACGGCACGTGGCGCATCAAGGCGGGCGCGCAAGTCCGCGTGAGGTTGACGATGGTCGCGACCGCGCGGCGCTATCACGTGGCGCTGGTCGATCCGCTGCCCGCCGGGTTTGAAACGCTGAACCCGGAACTGGCGATCACGGGCCACATCCCGCGAGACCCGAACGATCAAACATCAAACGATTGGCGCCGTTATTGGTGGAGGCAATGGTTCGAGCACCAGAACATGCGCGACGAACGGGTCGAAGCGTTCACGTCCTTGTTGTGGGAGGGCGTTTACAACTACTCGTATGTGGCGCGGGCGACGACGCCTGGCGTCTTCGTCGTACCGCCGTCGAAAGCCGAGGAGATGTACCATCCTGAAACCTTCGGGCGCAGCGGGAGTGATCGAGTGGTAATTGAGTAAGGGAGAATGCGGAACGCGCTGAAAAGGTTGAGGCCTTGGTCGAATCTTTCAGCGTGTTCCGCTCATTCGGCGTGTTCCGCGTTTTGATAAGCCAGCATTGCCGCCATCTGGGTCTCACGCAATCCGAGCTGATGCTTCTCGGCCGCCGCTCGGCAATCTTCGAACTCAGGTGAGAAATTCACGACTCGTCCATCTTGCGCGCGCGACACTTTGATCCTGATCGCGCCGTATTCAGTCTCGACCGTGACGAACTCCCGCTTCAAAATTTCGCGTTGTTCGTTGCGAAATCGCACGCCCAGCGTGGTCGTTTCGCGGAAGATGATGTCGCACATCCGCTCGCGGTCTTCCGGCTTGCACAGCAGCGTCAGGAGCACGCCGGGGCGGTTCTTTTTCATCTGCACGGGCGTATAGAAGATGTCGAGCGCGCCCGCGGCCAGGGCTTTCTCCATCAGGTATCCGAAGACCTGCGCGTTCAGGTCGTCGATATTGGCTTCGATGACGGTTACGGTCGTCGGTGTGCGGTCGGCGTCTTCTTCCAACTCGCCGATGATGGCGCGCAGGACGTTTGGGAACTTCGGATAATCGCGCGTTCCAGCGCCGTAACCGATCTTTTCGATCTTCATCATCGGCGCCTGTCCGTAGCTTTCAGCCAGAGTCGAGATGATCGCCGCTCCGGTCGGAGTCACCAGTTCGCCCTCAACGTCTTTTGAATAGATCGGGACGCCTTTCAACAGTTCGGCCGTGGCGGGGCCGGGAACGGGATAGGTCCCGTGCGCGCATTTAAATGTGCCCGATCCGACGTGCAGCGGCGACGAGATGATCCGTTCGATCTTCAAAGCGTCGAACGCGACGCAGGCGCCGGCGATGTCCACGATCGAATCGATCGCGCCGACTTCGTGGAAGTGAACCGTCTCGA
>Ga0187894_10005026_pt1 | contig 13804 bp, 5 predicted proteins | sample GBC1701081metaG_FD_136650 | JGI IMG/M metagenome (GOLD analysis project Ga0187894, IMG submission 136650) | White microbial mat communities from a lava cave in the Kipuka Kanohina Cave System on the Island of Hawaii, USA - GBC170108-1 metaG ...
ACCCTCCGGCTTCAGCATGAAAGTGAGATGTTTGAAATAGCCGAACATCGAGCAGCGCAACACTTCCCCGACTATAAAAAGATTACGTATGAGGAAGATGAAAATGGAAATTTATCTGCTCTCGATGATCGGGAGGAAGAGATTGGCCTGTTTATGGCGGAGGTGATTATGGAACTGGAGGAGGATGAATCTGTAAAGATTAAGGAACATGTGGATATGGATGTGCATGTTGACTTTGGTATCGCCCTGGACATTGGCCTTCATGTAGAAAAGATTACCCCTGCTGTTGTCGAAAAATTCATTCTTGATTTCAATACCGATTCGCTTCAATTAGACCCTACCCATTACTCTTTTCAAACAAAGGAGGAAGAAGCATAACCGACCTGTTTTATTTATTTGTAAAACCTGCATAATTGGTGGCTATGATTATATTTGCGGGCTAAAATCAATTTTTAATTACAGTAATGAAGAATTTGCCACTCATTTTAAGCACTGTACTGCTGGTTGCGGTAGGTGTTTTATACTACTTGCATTTTTCTGCAAAAGGTTCAAAATCCTCTAACTCAGCCAATGTTCAGGTTGGAGATTTAACAATAGCCTATATAAACTCAGACTCTGTGTTGAAGTATTATGATTTCCTGAAAGACAATAAGGTTGTATTAGAATCGAAGACCAAGCAGATGGACACTGACTATCGTAACCGTGCGCAAAGTCTTCAGAATGAAATTACTGCCTACCAGCGCAATCAGTCTAATCTTACTATTGGACAAGCCAGGGCTTTAGAAGAAGACCTTACTAAAAAGCAACAAAACTTACAGATGTATCAGCAACGCCTCAGCCAGGAGTTGATGGCCGAGGAATCTAAGCTGAATAAAGAATTATATGATCGTATTACAATCTTCTTAAAAAAGTATAGCCAGGAAAATGGTTTGCAAGTGGTGTTGAAATTTGATCCGACAAGTGACGTTCTGTTCGGTGCAGAAGCCCTGGACATAACAACCGTGGTTGTAAAAGGGTTGAACGAAGCGTATACCAGCGAGAAATCTGATGGCAACGTAAAAGCGGATAGTACATCTATTAAGTAAACAACAAACACAAGTTGAAAACCGGCTTCCAATAACATTGGGCCGGTTTTTTATTTATATTTGTTTGGCTATGGCATCTATTTTACCCGCATTTCTTCAGGTAAAGACACTCGAACAACGTCAGGTTGTGCTAATGCTGACGACTGGTTTTTTTATGGGGGTGTTTATTGCCACCTACCAGATTACAGCCGATTCTATTTTCCTTAACAGATTGGGGAGTTATCTCGATAAGGCGTTTTTGGCAGCCGGTATCCTTGGTATTGTAACAACCTTTTTGTTTTCTTCTTTTCAAAACCTGATCCGGTTTTCAGTCTTGACACAAATCAGTGTCGCGCTCATCTTCTTCTTTACGTTAGCCGTCTATTACCTGCTGCACTTTGGCAACCCTGAGTGGACTAACATTGTGATATTCACGATGTACTGTGGCTCGGGACCGATCATCGCGCTGTTGCTGCTTTGCTACTGGGGTACATTTGGCCGCCTCTTTAATTTCCGGCAATCAAAGAGAATCATTGGTTGGATTGACACCGGCCAGTTAGTGGCCGCAATTTCTGCATCATTTCTGATCCCTATAACAGCTCGGTTAGTACCGGATACTACAGATTATTTAATGGTGTGCAGTATCAGTATGTTGGTTGTGGGTGGGCTGTTATTTATGATTTCCTCACGCTTTATCCTTTCTAAAAATGACCCTCGGGAGTTTGATAAGGGAGTACGGGAAGAGACCACCATGAAAAGAACGTTTTCAGATCGGTATATACTCACCATGTCATTATTGCTGGTTGTTTCAATGACCGCATTCGTATTTAATCAATATTCATTTCAGCAATTGGTAAGCGTTCAATACCCTAATCAGCGTGAACTTACCGACTTTAATGCCTTTTTCATGGCTGCTGTATATGGCCTTAGTTTGTTTATGCAAACATTTATTAACAGCCGGATAATGGGCAACTATGGCTTACGTATTTCACTGTTGATGCTTCCATTGGTATTAATGGTGTTTTCAGTCGGCTCGGTAGCAGCCGGATTAGTTTTTGGATTTGACAAGGCTACATCACCCACTGGTTTTATTTACTTTTTCTTGTTCGTAGCGATGAACCGTCTTTTTAACTGGACACTTCGTGATTCATTGGAGACCCCGGTTTTTAAACTTTTCTTTATTCCGCTGGATAGCCGCCTCAGGTTTAGTATTCAGTCGAAGGTAGAAGGTATTGTTAACGAAAGCTCACGATTTGTAGCAGGCTTGTTGATATTCCTGCTGGCATTCATTCCGTTCTTTAAGGTTGTTCATATTTCAATGGCCTTAATAGTACTGGCCGGTGTATATTATTTTGTTGTAAACCGGCTTTACGGTGGGTACAGAGGCAAGATACGGTTGAAGCTTGAAAATACTGATAGTCAGCAGGATAAGCTTGAAAAAGGATTTGCTCAGGTTACGAAGAAACTTGAAAGTACGTTGCTCGAATCCAATTCAGGTAAGGCCGTATTTTCATACAAACTTTTGGAAAAGATAAATGCCAGCCAGATGTCGGTTTGGGTAAATAGCCTGATTAAAAATGAAGAAGAAACGATCCATCAATACGCACAAGAGAAACTGAACGAGATAAAAGGTCTTTCTGTTTCCGATAAATATGTGATCAGCATGGATCGAAACAGGGTAGATGGTTCCGAGAAAAATATGCTCACAAAAAATGATCTTCAGTTGATTATTCAAAACGATGGAGATATTACCAAGACCAGAATCCAGCGATTAACGCGTTCTACCAACCCCGATGATCGTCATTACGCAGCTGAATTATTGTTGCACACTTCTGCGGATGAGTGCATTTCTTTTCTTATCGAACTACTGAACGATACCGAACCGAAAGTCAGGAATACGGCAATTCGGTCTGCTGTAAAGAAGTGGAATTCCGAAGTAATCAGTGCGCTAATAGAAAACCTGGGAAGCCCGGTTTATAGTAATCAAGCCATGAATAGTTTGATACTCATCGGATCAAAAGCATTGCCGGCTCTTGATAATGCTTTTTACAGGAGTAGCCAAAGCGCACAGGTGATGTTGCGTGTTGTTCAGGTAATTGGAAGGATTGGGGGCCAGCGCGCGAAGGACATACTTTGGAATAAAATTGATTACCCTAATAAGGTGGTGGTGTCTCAGGTTCTCTTGTCGTTAGGAGAGTGCGGATTCAAGGCTGGCATGTCGCAAATTACGCGAATTAAATACGCAATTGAAGCTGATATTGCGGACATTCGGTGGAACCTGAGTGCAATTCAGGAAGTGGGAAGTGATGGTTTTAACGAACAGATTGTCAGTTCTTTACGTTGGGAAATTCAAAATGACGTTCAGCACATATATATGTTGCTTGCCATGCTGTACGATACGCGTTCCATACAACTTGTAAAGGAAAATATTGATAGCGCTACCACTGAAAGTATTACCTATGCCGTTGAACTTCTCGATGTGTTCTTGTCCGATCAGCTAAAGCAACGGGTTATTCCAATTTTGGATGACATTACGGATGCCGACAGGATAAGTAAGCTTGATGTTTTTTATCCTCGTGTAAAATTAGATTCCAAACTGGTGCTGAAGTTTATGATCAATCGCGACTTCACGCAGTCTAACCGATGGACAAAAGCATGTGTGCTGTATCAGATTGGGCTTACGAAAATTGGTGACTTCAAGCTTGATCTGATCGCCCAGATGTTTAACCCTGATACGTTGATCAGAGAAGTTGCAGCATGGGCTTTATACCAATTGAATGAATCGGAGTATCATCAAAATGCGAACCGGTTGATCGACCAGCACAAGCGTGAATTGAATGAAGTAATTATACAGTTGTACCGCCTGAGTAAATTTGAAAAAGTTTTGTTCTTTCAGAAGATTGAATTGTTAGAAGATATTCCTGGAATAACACTTTCCTATTTGGCGGATATAAGCGAAGAGGTAAAACTCAAGGAAGGAGAGACTCTGATACTGGATGATAAAGTAAACAATGATTTTTACGTTCAGGTTAACGGGGTAGTTGACTTCTATGAGCGAGGTGTGTATGTATCGGAATTTTCCAAAGGGCAGTTCATTGGAGAGATGCTTGCTAAACCCAACTTTGTCAATACAAACCTGATTATTGCCAAGCGTGATACCAGCATCCTGAAATTCAATAAAGACAAGTTTTATGAACTTTTGGCTGATAATGTGAAATTGGCCGACAAGGTGTTAGAATATGCCTAAATTTGGCAATTCAAGGTTATTTTGCTTACTTGGGTTAATTGATTTTTTAAACTTTCGAATTATAATTTTTTAGACTAATTCTTTGAAGTGTATACGTAGCATTATGGTGCCAATTCATTAAATTTCAGGTTCTTTGTAGCTAAACTATGCTTACTCATCCGCTACAGTCTGATGAACCAGGAGTAATTACCGAGGTCCAAATTGATTTGGATCCCGGTAACACTAATCCTTTTCCGGGATTGCGGCCTTTTACTGTCGATGAGTGCCACTTATTCTTTGGTCGCGAAGGCCAGGTAGACGATATCCTTGTCAAGCTTTCGCAAAACAGGTTTGTGTGCGTAATGGGTTACTCCGGAAGCGGTAAATCATCTTTGATGTACTGCGGACTGGTGCCCATATTATTTGGAGGATTCGTAACTCAAACCGGCCCTAACTGGAACATCATTATTACAAGGCCTGGGTCTTCACCTATTCATAATCTTGCCGAATCAATTGTGGAATACCTGGTTTCAAATGATCGAATTTCAATTGAAGACAGGTCGATTCATAAGTCCATCATTCACTCAATCCTTCGAAGCGGATCGCACGGATTAGTGGAAGTGTCGCGCTACCTGCAGGAGCATAAACTTGAGAATGTGTTCTTCATGATAGATCAGTTTGAAGAACTTTTTAGATTCCACGAAGTTGTTTCAGAAGATGATGCATTCAACGAGTCGCAGGAGTATGTCAATCTTATACTTACCGCAATTCAGCAGCGCGATGTTCCGATATACGCAGCCATCACAATGCGCTCGGATTTTATTGCACGCTGTTCAGAATACCCCGGACTAACGCAAGAGGTTAATAAGAGTAATTACCTCGTTCCGCAAATGTCGCGTGAGCAGAAGAAGATGGTGATTGAGGGACCTGTGGCAGTTGGTGGAGGAAGAATATCGCAACGACTCGTTAAGAAACTACTCAGCGAAATGGGCAAAAACCAGGATCAGTTGCCGATTCTGCAACATGCCCTGATGAGAACATGGGATTATTGGGTGCACAACCGTGAAGAAGGTGAGCCCATGGATATCCGCCATTATAATGCCATCGGTAAAGTTTCTCAGGCACTTTCTCAACACGCGAATGAATCTTTTGAAGAACTGACATCGCGGGAGAAGGAAATTGCAGAAGTACTTTTCAAAAGCATAACTGAAAAAAGTCAGGATAATAAGGGCATGCGCAGGCCCAGCAAGTTAAAGTTAGTGGCAGATTTAGCCGATGCCGACACCGCTGAAGTGATAAGTGTAGTGGAACATTTCAGAAGACCAGGCCGGTCGTTCCTGATGCCTGTTCACTACATACCCCTTACTAACGAATCCGCGATCGAGCTTTCTCATGAAAGCTTAATGCGCATCTGGAATAAACTGGATGTATGGGTTGAAGAGGAGTTCGAATCAGCCACCATGTACAAACGCCTTTCAGATGCTGCAGCGATGTACCAGATTGGTAAAACGGGTTTGTGGAGGCCCCCCGATTTACAACTAGCTCTTAACTGGCAGAAGAAGCAACGGCCTACACGTGAATGGGCACAACGTTATGATACGGCATTCGAACGGGCAATTGTGTTTCTGGATACAAGCCGGATTACCTATGAAGCCGAACTCAAGAACCAGGAGATGCTCCAGAAGCGGATGCTTCGCAGAGCGCGTGCCACAGCAATTATTTTAGGTATTGCGGCATTGATTGCGATCTTGTTTTTTCTTTACGCAAACATTCAGAAAATTGAATCCGATAAAAATTACGCGGATGCAAATACTCAAAGAATTGCGGCAGACAATCAACGAATAGAAGCAGATAAGCTACGATTAACCGCTGAGTATCAAAAGGGCCTGGCAGAGAAAGCACGTGTTGAAGCAGAAAAATTAAATAGCCAACTTCAGTCAACACTTAAGCAACTTCAGGTCGAGAAAAATATTGCGATTGGAGCGTTGTTAAAAGCGCAACAGCAAGAACAACGGGCTATTGCCGCTGGAGAGAAGGAAACGGAAGCAAGGATTGAAGCTGAGAATCAAACGCAAATTGCAAAGAGAAATTTAGATGAACGAAATGACCTGTATATGCTGGCAAAGGCCCAGGCATTAGCGGCAAAATCGGTTCAGGAGGACGATGATAAAAACCTTGCGGGTTTACAGGCCATGCAGGGATTTCAATTTCACAGACGACACAAAGGGAAGCACTATGATCCATACATCTACTCCGGATTGTATCATGCGCTTCAGTTAATATCGGGCTCAACCTATAATGCCATGAAAGTGAAAGGACCCGCGCGCAACAGAATGAACTCTGTTGCAGTATCTGCAACCAGTGCACAATTCTATGCTGCTGCTGCTGATGGAAGAATCTTCTCCGGAAATTATGAGAACCTGAAAAGTCAGCCCACCGGTTATGAGAATCCATATCCAAACCGGATTGTTGTATTGAGCCAGGATGAAAACTATCTGGTGAACGGAACAGACTCAGCAGCCGTTCAGATTTTTGATTTGAGAAATAAATCATCAAAGCCTACAGTTGTTAGCGGTTTAAGAGGGGCCACAAATGATATTGAATTTTTGCCGAACAACGCTGGCTTTGTTGTAAGCAAAACCGATAAAACAATTTCACTTGTCAATCACCTTACAGGCAAGGCAAGTTTGTTGACAAGCCTGCCGTATGAGTTAAAGTCGCTATCGATTAGTCCGGATGGTAAGATATTAGCAGGGGGAACGTGGTCTGGCGAATTAGTACTTATCGATCTTGAGTCCGGAAGACCCGAAGTAGTTTACAAAGATTCAGCTGCACAAATTCTTTCTGTGCGTTTTAGCCCGGACGGAAAGAAGCTCGCGTTTGGAACCTATGAGCCGAAGGAGAAAAGAGGGCTGGTGAAAATGTTTAATATGGTGAAGCGCACAAAAGATGAAAGACAATTCACCGGGCATAAAGCAGGTGTGTATGATATCGAATTTAGCCCTGATGGAAAATTGTTGGCGAGTGCAGGATCAGACAAGCGATTGCAAATGTGGGTGTTGGATTTTCCTGAAGATTTGCCGATTGTGATGGAAAGTAATAATGGGTTCATCTGGGATATAGCCTTTGCAAAAGGTTCGGATTACCTGATAGCTGCGTGTCATGAATCCGAAATCCGGGTGTGGCCAACCGATCCTGATTTGCTGGCGAAACAAGTATGTCCTAAACTAACCCGAAACATGACCTTGGAAGAATGGAGCAGATATGTGGGAAGTGATATTGAATTTGAAAACACTTGCACCAATCTTCTTATTAAGGATTACGAATAAATGAACGTCTGGAAATCTATCGTTGGCTTGATTGTTACCAGTATGCTCAGTGCTTCACTATGGGCACAGGGTAATACCTGTGAAGAGCAATTGAATGCTGCCACTGCAGAATTTGATGCGGGCAGGTTTTATGGAGTTCCTGCCATGCTCAAATCGTGTATTGATAAAGGGTTTACACGTGAGCAACGACAACGCGCGTATCTGCTGCTGACGCAAACCTATTTATTGCTGGAAGACCCGATTGGAGCTGATAATAGTTACCTCGAATTATTACGCGCCAATCCTGAATTTTTACCCGATACTGCACTCCATCAAATTGAAGTTGTTTACCTGAGCAAGCGATTTACAGCATCACCAATTTTTTCGATTTACGGTAAGATTGGCGGGAATACATCGGTGGCAAGAGTTATTGATCAGGTATTTACGTACAGCTCTCCTAATTCGCAGCCTGACGATAAGTATACCTTACGACCAGGATGGCAGTTTGGTTTCGGTGGTGATTGGAATATAACGGATAGAATAAGTCTATCTGCTGAATTGAATTATGCGCTGACCGCTTTCAAACGAGAACGAACTGAAATATTTGGAAAGGACATACTGGAGTCATCGGATCAGCAAAGTTGGTTAACAGTGCCTCTCTTAGTTAAGTATACCGATAACATCGGACAAATTCGGCCTTTTGGATATGTTGGATATTCAATGAATTTTCTTTTTTCCGATAAACTAAAGGTAATCAATCAGAACAGAGATGAAAATCCTGATGATGCGAGCGGAGCTGTAAGCTCAGAAGTATATGAAAGTCCAAGCCGTGACTTCACATCAATTCGCAACCGAATTAATCAGGCAATTATAATTGGAGGAGGTGCTCGTTTAAAATCCGGTTTAAACTACTGGTTTGTTGATGTTCGATACTCTTTTGGCCTCAAGAATCTGATAAAAGAAGATGCCGTTTTTCTAAACGAAGAAGTTTACAGAAGCGGACATGTTGACGATTTTTTGAAATTGGACAATTTGTCTGTCTCGATAGGGTATGTTTATCCACTCTACAAACCAAGAAAGGTTAAGAATGTGAGGACGAAAAGTGTACTAAAGCGGATTAAAAAGGAGAGTGAATGAGATTAATCAGATTGGTTATTGCTGGTATTTTATTCATTGTGATTTCCTGCGACACCGCAGGGGATCAGAATGACAGAACTCACTTTATTCGCTATTACGGCCAGGATGGGGATCATGAAGCTGCTGACATGGTGGTGAACACTGATGGAAGTATTGTCGTGTTAGGTACAGCTGAGTTCCCAGCCAACTCCGGTAACCGAAGGATTTATTTGGCTAAAATTGACGACCAGAATAATACCATGTGGGAGAAACAACTTGGTGATTTCACTGAAAATGCAAAAGACATAGAATCCATATTTGCCGGTGCTTATGCCGGAGGATATTTAATATTATCAAACCCGGTTATTGACGTGGATGGAAATACCGGGATCAAGATTTTGCGCGTGGACCAGGATGGAATTAAGATTGACAGTCTTCTTCTCAGTGGCGCTTCTTTTTTACCATCTTCATTTGCTAACTCAATTACCCCGCTGCAGGACGGTGGATTCATCGTTACGGGAAATACTAAAAACACTAATTTGATTTTACTTGATAACGCTTATGTTATCCCTGATCAGGAAGACCTGCTTACATTGCGGTATTCAGAATCCAACTCACTTGTTTGGCAATCCACTTTTGGAAGTGGTCCTGAAGAATCCGGGATTAAAGTTTTTCAGGAGAATGCGAATACGTTTAATTACGCAGGGTATACAAATGCAACGCATTCAGGCGAACCTAATGCAGCTGGTAACTTTGATCTTAATTTTTTTTACTTAACACTGAACGATGCAGGGGTTAACTCCAGTGCGATTTACTCCGGTAGTCCTACAGAGGGAGAGCAGATGAATGCGATTACCAGGACACCGTTTGGTGATTACATCGCGGTTGGCACGACTAACCAATCAAGCGGATCAAAGCGGGTTTTTATTTCCAGAATTGTTGGAAATTTTTCCACAGTAGATAAGGAGGAATCTAGAACTTTTGATGGCGAAGGTATCTCTATTAGCCCTTCAGGCGGAAGTAATATTTTGGTAGTAGGAAACGAAATTACTGCTGGCGGAAGCAGGGATATATGGCTTACTAAATTGAGTCGTGATCTTGAAGACTTGAAGAGTTTCCCGGTGAGTTTTGGAGCCTCGGGTGACGATGATACCGCAAATGCAGTAGCAGAGTTACCCAATGGGGATATCGTAATTCTTGGAACAATGAATTTGGTTAATCAAAATAAAATAGCGCTAATTAAGCTGACAGCAACCGGTAATTTTTAAATACAGTTTTGGTTACTTTTTATTTTTTTAAGTGATTTAAGTTTTATAGTTGGCCCTTAACACCCTATGTACAAGTTTACCTGGCTTTGCTTTGTTTTATTCCTCTTAGGGTCTCTGAATTCCTATTCTCAGGGTACATTTAATAGTAACGCTTCGGGAAATTGGGCGAGCCCGGCCAGCTGGACTCTAACCGGAGGAGCGGACGGGGATGGTGTTCCTGATAATAATGATAACGTAACTATTTTAAATACTCACATTATCGCGGTGAGCGATGGGACCGGCACACCAAGTACACACGAAGTAAATAACATAACGATCAATAGTGGTGGTACGCTAAGAACAAACTCCGGTACTGTTGTACGTACGCTGAATGTTTTTGGCAATTTGATCATTGATGCGGGTGGCACACTAACCGTAAATAATGTAGGAGCTTCCACAGTTCACTTTTTAAATCTTGCCGGAAATTTTACAAATAATGGCGGTTCCTTTGTTCCACTAATTGCAAACGTTGGTGTACAGGTCACATTTAACGGGTCAGGCGCTCAACAAATAAACGGTACCGTTGCCTCTCAAACCTTCAATAATATTGTTGTTAATAAATCGGGAGGCACTTTAACAGTAGGTGGAAGTACAACTCAACTGATCGTTGGAGACTACACGAATACGCTCGGTAACTTCACAGCTCCAAGTACCTTCAGTACGACTGTTACCGTTAAAAGTACGGGTAGTATTTTACTATCAAGCGGCACGTTTACAGCAGGAGCAATCACGAATGTTGGAGGAGATTTTACAAACAACGGAGGAACATTTACGCACAGTGGCGGAACGGTAACGTTTAATGGTACCGGAGCCCAGGCCATCAATGGCACGGCTGCGACCCAGACCTTCAGTACTATCATAGTAAACAAAACAGTTGGTACGACTTTAAGCGTAAGCGGAAGTACCACCACACTGAATGTTGCCAATCTCACAGAGACCCAGGGTAACTTCACAGCACCGGCCACGCTGACTGCGACCGGTACGATCACGCTAACAGCAGGTACTTACACAGCAGGAGCAAACACGAATGTAGGGGGCAATTTCACCAACAATGGAGGAACATTTACGCACAGTGGCGGAACGGTAACGTTTAATGGAGCTACACAGATTATTGGAGGTTCAACAAGCACAACATTTAATAATGTAAGCACAACAGGGGCTTCATCAACAAGCATTGGAATTGCAACAACCGTTTCAGGGAATTTGGCCATTTCAAATGGCACCTCCTTTACCATTCCAAACTATTCTTTTACAGTAACCGGAAGTACTACCGTTGGAGGCGGGGCGAGTGGAAGCCTGAATATCATTTCAGCAGTGGGAACAAAAGTGTTTACAGGTTTGGTAACTGTTGCTGCCGGGGCCACCTGGAATAATTCAGGAAACTCTCCGGTTAATTTTAGAGGAGGAATTACAAATAATGGAACCTTCACCGCGGGAACTGGTCTCCATACTTTTACAACAAATAACCAGGCAGTAGCTGGTGTATTATCAATTCCTAATTTTGAATCAGACGTTGTACTTACAAACAATGGGACACTCACGGTAGGTACATCGCTAACGGGTTCGGGAAGTATTGTTCAGGGTGCAGCTTCCGTATTAAATCTGGGTGGCACTTACGCTATTCCTACGATTAATGCTTTAGCAGCAGGTAACACTGTATCCTATCAGGGAAATAACCAAACCCTCTATCCGATTACATATCAGAATTTGACGATAAACCAATCAGGAGGGCAGGCATTTGCCGGAGGGAATTTTGAAGTGGATGGTGTACTCACGCTGGCTAACAGGAATCTTAATTTGATTGGTTCTAATATTCTAACGTTTGGCTCTTCCGCCAGCATGGCTGGTGGCCCATTTTCATCATCTAAAATGATAGTTGCCACAAGTGGTAGTGAAGTGTTGAAAGTGTTTTCAGCTCCAGGTTCATTCACTTATGTGGTTGGGGACAATACAGGTGTATCCGAATACAGTCCAATCACAATTTCACCTTCAGCGGCATCAACAATTGGAGTTTATGTTGTTGATTCAAAGCATCCCAACAATTCAAGTTCAGTAAATTTTCTTACTCGCTATTGGAATGTAAGCTCGACTGCTACTGTGACTGCCAATTTATCGGCTGCTTATGTCGCCACAGCTGCAGATGTTTCTGGCACTGAGGGGAGTATTAATCCTGCTCAGTTAAATGGTATTTTTAATCAATCCTCGAACCCATGGATTAAGTTTCCAACAGCTCTCGGGGGAGGCACATGGACAGTAACCGGTGCAACGCTTACAGCAAGCCAGGTTTCAGCATTTACAGGAATTACCGGGCCGAACCCAACGGTAACGATAACAGGTGGTGGTGTTTCAATTTGTAATGGACAATCAGTTGCTTTGGGAACCAATGTATCAGGAGCAGATGGAACTGTACTCTATTCTTGGATCCCGGCTGCAGGTTTAAGTGCAACAACGATTCCCAATCCTACTGCCTCACCAACCTCAACAACATCCTATACAGTAACTATTACAGACGCGAATGGTATTGTAGCTTCGGATATCACAACAATTACTGTAAATGCAATACCTACGTTGATAATTACAAACCCGCCAGCTGTCTGTTCTCCATCAACGGTTAACCTGACCGCACCTGCTGTGACTGCTGGATCAACAGGAGGTTTAACCCTTACTTATTGGACAGATGCAGGCGCTACAATTTCATACCCAACACCTGCAACAGCTTCAAGTGGAACATACTACATCAAAGGAACCACTGCCTCAAGTTGCTCGGCAATTCAACCGGTAATTGCTACTGTGAATCCTCAGCCTACTGCGGATGCAGGAGTTCCCAGCGTTACAATTTGTGATGGACAAACTACCGTTTTAGGAGGAAGCCCTGCTGCAACAGGAGGCAGTGGATCGTATACATATTCTTGGAGCCCTAATACTGGACTAAGCAATCAGTTTGTTGCCAATCCAACCTTTACCGCAGCGGGTGCAGTTTCTCAATTATATACATTGACCGTTACGGATGGAAATACGTGCCAACACAGCGATGGAATTACAGTAAATGTAACCGCATTGCCGTCAGCACCATCCGTAACGTTTTCGCCAAGTACCTTTTGTCAAGGTGCTGCCATTACTCCTCCTACTACTTCAGGTAGTGCCATTCAGTGGTGGAGTAATTCGGGTCTTACAATACCAATAACAACTGTTGATGCTGCAAACCCTACTTTAGTTGAGTTGGGATTCTCTTCTTCAAGTGCAGGAGTTACAACCGTATACGTAACGCAAACAGTAGCAGGCTGTAGAAGTTTAGCAACTCCTGTTACGCTTACCATTAACCCTGGGTTTACTCCGGCCTTAGTCAGCAGTGATGGCGACAATACAATTTGTCAGGGTACATCAGTTACGTTCTCCGCAACACCTCTTAGTTCAACAAATTATAGTTTCATACTAAACGGAAATGTTGGTTCTCCTGTTCAATCCGGTGTATCAAATGTGTTCACAACCTCAACTCTGGCGAATGGTGATCAATTGTATGTGATTGTTACGAATGCAGGTTGTACTTATTCGAGCAACACCATTACGACTAATGTTAATCTGCTACCACCAGCAGCCAATGCCAACTCAGACCAGACATTATGTAACACAGCTACCTTCACATTAGCGGGCAATGCAGCCGCCCCTGGCACGGGAGTGTGGGCCATCCAGAGCGGCCCCGGTACAGTTACAACACCCGGCTCACCGGCCAGCACCGTTACAGGCGTTACGGCAGGCGCAGCGCCAACAGTAGTACGGTGGACG
>Ga0187894_10005027_pt1 | contig 13803 bp, 12 predicted proteins | sample GBC1701081metaG_FD_136650 | JGI IMG/M metagenome (GOLD analysis project Ga0187894, IMG submission 136650) | White microbial mat communities from a lava cave in the Kipuka Kanohina Cave System on the Island of Hawaii, USA - GBC170108-1 metaG ...
GCGCCGATCACCACCATCTTCTGGCAGCTCATCCGCACGCCGGCGGAAAAGCGCGACATGCCCGCGGTCGAGGCCGCGCTCAAGCAGGCTGCCGACATCTTCAAGATCGCCGACGATGCGCTCGCTTCCCGGCCCTACCTGGGCGGGGCGAGCTTCTCGATGGGCGACATCCCGTTCGGCTGCTTCGTGAACCGCTGGTTCGGGCTTCCGATCCAACGCCCCGACCACCCGAACCTCGCCCGCTACTTCGAGCGGCTGAAGTCGCGGCCCGCGTTCCGCGAGCACGTGGCGGCGATCCCGCTCACCTGACGGGGACGCTTCGACATGACCCAGGACTCGAGGGGCTTGCGCATCCACTTCGTCGACGGCAGCACGCTCGCCTTCACCTTCCCGAAGCAGAAGGACAACGAGATCGCCGCCGAGCTCGCGCGCGAGGCGATCCTGAAGGAGCGGATGATCGCCATCGAAGCTGACGGCGCGCTGCACTACGTGCCGTTCGACAACGTCAAGTACATCAGCGTCCATCCGGTTCCGGAGAAGCCCGGCAAGCACGTGATCCGCGGCGCGACGCGGCGCGACTGAAACCGGCAACGACTATGCGGCAGCCCCGACGAGCAGGAGCTTGAGGTCGTTGACGTTGGTTCCGGTAGGGCCGGTGATGACCGCGTCGTTCAGTCCGAGCAGAGCCGGCGTGACGTCGTGGCGGTAAAGGGCCTGATGCAGGTCGATGCCGAGAGCGGGCGCGCGCTCGAGCGCGCTGCGGTCGCATAGCGCCCCGGCGACGTGTGTCGGGCCGTCCGTGCCATCGGTGTCCGCCCCGAGCATGATGGCCGGGCAACTCGACGGCAGCTGCAACGCACCGGCCAGGGCGAACTCCTGGTTCGGGCCGCCCTGGCCGCCGTAGTCGGCGATCCTGACGACCGTCTCGCCGCCCCCGATCAGTGCGCAGGGCGGGGAGAGCGGGTGGCCCCGTAACGCAACCTCGCGCGCAATCGCGGCGAAAGCTTCGCCCAGCGACTGGCTCTCGCCCTCGAACGACGTCGACAGGATGAGCGCCCTATAGCCGAGGGCTTCCGCGGCCCGCCGGGCGGCGTCCACCGGGCTCGACGCGGAGAGCAGCACGTGCGTGTACTCCGGTGGCCAAGGCAGGGCCTTGGGCGTTTCGCTTACCGCTCCGCCCGGGCCGAGAAACGCACGGAGTGCGGGGGAAATCCTGTCCCAGAGCTCGTAACGATCGAGCGTTGTCCGCGCATCCGCGATGGTCGAGGTGTCGGGGACAGTGGGATCGGTGATGTAGTCGGGCGCGTCGCCGATCACATCGGACACAGTCAGGTTGACAATGCTGGCGTCCGCGTCGAATTTCTGCGCGAGCCGGCCCCCACCGACCTCGGAAAGATGCTTGCGCACCGCGTTGATCTCGAAAATGCTCGCGCCGCAGGTGAGGAGGATCTTCGTCAGCGCCTGCACGTCATCCAGTCCGAGCCCTCTGCCCGGCAGGGTGAGCAGTGCGGAGCTTCCGCCGGTGATCCCGCACAGGACCACATCTCCCGGACGCGGCAGCGCGGCGCGGGCAACCATGTCGCGCGCCGCGTCGATGCTCGCTTGCGATGGGATGGGGTGATTCGCGTACCGAATGTCGATCCGGTTCAGCTCGCCTTCCTGGCCCTCCTTGCATACGACGAGCCCGCCCTGAAGCCGCTTGCCTAACTCCTCTTCGACGGCTTGGGCGATCCGCAGCGAGGCCTTACCGGCGCCGAAGAACCAGATGCGCGACGCCGGCGGGGCGCTGACTTTCAGCGACCCTACGTGAAGCGTGTCGCCTTCGAGCCGGAGCGCCCTGCGGCAGGCGTCGTACGGGTCGACTTCCGTCAGGACCCGGTCCAGGATCGCGAGCGCGTCACGGCGCAGCGCGATTGCTCCGTGCTGGAGCAGCGCGCCCGCGTTGCGCACGTGCCGCAGCACCCGCCCCGGCGCCGCCGACCCTGCCGAGCTCCCCAGCGCCACGCGCTATACCGGAACCCGGAAGCTCCGGCCCGCGTACTTCCCCGCTGCGCCGAGCTCCCGTTCGATCTCGAGCAGCCGGTTGTATTTCGCGGTGCGCTCGCCTCGGACGGGAGCTCCGGTCTTGATCTGGCCGGCGTTGAGCCCGACGACGATGTCCGCAATCATCGGATCCTCGGTGTCGCCTGAGCGTTCCGAAACCATGACAGCCAGATCCTTGCGGTAAGCGAGTTCCGCCGCCTCGATCGCCTCCGTCACCGTGCCGATCTGGTTCACTTTCCAGAGCAGGGCATTGGCGGTCGGTCGGCGCACCCGCTCGCGGATCGTCGCGGGGTTCGTGCAGAAGAAATCGTCGCCCACGATCTGGATGCCGAACTTCGCAGCCATCTCGAAGCCCTCCAGGTCGTCCTCGGCGAACGGGTCCTCGATGGACGCGATCGAATAGGCCTTGATCAGAGCCCTGTAGTAATCGGCGAGCTTCTCGGTGCTGTAGCGCCTGCCCTCAAGCGAGTATGTGCGCGTCCGCGCGTTATAGAGGTGCGTCGCTGCGCAATCGAGCCCGAGCACCAGCTTCTTGGATACGCCGCAGCGCTCCACCGCTTCGTGCAGCAGGTCGAGCGCGCCGCGCACGCTCGACATCGGCGGCGCAAACCCACCTTCGTCCCCGGTGTTCCCGGCGACGAGGCCGAACTTCTTCGTCACTAGCCGATAGAGCACACGGTTCACGTCGAAGGAGATCTCCATCGCCTCGGAGAACGTCTTCGCGCCCGCAGGGAAGATGCAGAACTCCTGGAACTCGAGCTCGTTCGAGGCATGCTTGCCGCCGTTGATAAGGTTGACCAGCGGCACCGGGAGGACGCGGGCCGAAGGACTGAGATAGCGATAGATGGGTACGCCGTTCGCGGTGGCGCCGGCGCGCAGGACGGCAAGCGATACGCCGACGATGGCGTTGGCCCCGAGCCGGCGCTTGTTGCGCGAGCCATCGAGCTCGACGAGCGCGCGGTCGATGCCCATCTGGTCGGTCACCACGCGGCCTTTGAGGTGGGGCGCAATCACATTGCGGATCACCTTGGCCGCTTTCGTCACACCGCGCCCGCCGTAGCGCCGCTCACCGTCACGCAGCTCCTGCGCCTCGCGCGCGCCGGTCGACTTGCCGGCGGGGACGTCGGCCCACACGCGCCTGCCTGTGGAGGTCGTAACGAATACGCGTAAGGTCGGATCGCCCCGGCAATCGAGGATCTCCATGGCGTCGATGGTCTGGATGACTGCGTCGGTCACTTGGGTCGGGTCCTTGTGTGGAGCGGATCGGCTGTTGCCGCAGGCGGGGATGTGAACGATAGCGGTTGACACTATATGGGCGACGATTGTAAATTGTCAACAATTGGCCATCCGCACCCAAACGTGCCTACCACCGCCCCGGAGCCTCCCCGAACCATGAGCAAGAAGAGCCCGCGTTCGGCCCAGATCATCAAACTACCCCTCGACCGCCAGGCGGCCGGGGTGATCCGCGACCGCATCCTCTCGGGCGAGTTCGGGCCCGGTTATCGCCTGGTCGAAACCTGGCTCGCGGAACAACTCGGACTAAGCCGCGGCACCGTGCGCGCGGCGTTGAGCGAACTTGTGCACGAGGGCCTCGTCGAGCAGGTGGCCTATACGCGCTGGGCCGTCCCCGGGCTCTCCGACAAGGACGCGTGGGAGCTCTACACGCTGCGCAGCGCGCTCGAAGGCCTCGGCGCGCGCCTCGTCGCCGAGCGCATCGCGCCCGAGGCGGCCCGGCAGCTCGAGCGGGCGTTCGCCGCCATCAGGGGCGCGGCTGCGCGCAACGACCGCGCGAGCCTGACTGACAGCGATGCAGCGCTTCACAAGATGATCATCCGGCTGTCGGACAACAGTCGCCTCGAGCGCCAGTACACGGTCATCGAGCAGCAGATCCGCCGCTATATTGCCTCGTCGAACGCGCTTGTCGTCGACCCTCGGGGCATCGTGGCGCAGCACCAGCCGATCGTCGCGGCGATCCTTGCCGGCCGTCCGGCGCTCGCCGAGCGCGAGGCGCGGCAACACAATTTGGAGGAAGGCGCGGTACTTGTCGAGCAGCTGCGTCGCGTGGCCAAGACGAAGACGAAGGCCAAGGGGTAGCGCCGTGGGACCAGGGGGCGCGGAGATCCTGGTCTATTCGCAATACGCGGCCGACTTGCCACGCTTCCGCAGAGTACTGGGCGCCGCCCTGCCCGACGAGGCGATCGCTTACGCCTCGACTGAGGCCGAGGCGTCCGCGCATCTCCCCTCGGCCCGAGTGCTCTACGGCTGGGGCTTCCCCTCCGGCATGGTCAAGTCGATGCCGCGGCTGCAGTGGATCCAGAAGATGGGCGCCGGAGTCGAGGACGTGGTGGGCGGCTGGCCTTTCGGCTCTTCGGTCCTCCTCACACGGACCGACGGCCGCCTCATCGCGCCGCGAATGGTGGAGTACGTGTTGTGCGCCATCCTACGGCGCAGCCTCAAGCTGCACGAACTTGACGAACTGCGCGCGAAGCGGCGGTGGGAGTACGTCGAGCTCGGGTCCATCCGCAACCATACGGTCGGCGTCGCCGGACTCGGCGACATCGGCGAGGAGATCGGCAAGGCGCTGCGCGGGCTCGGCGCGAAGGTCGTCGGCTGGCGCAGAACCCGCGCGGAGTCCGGCGCGGTCGAGCGTACCTACGTGGGGCGCGCGGAACTCCGGGCATTTCTTTCGGCGAGCTCGGTCCTCGTGCTGGTGCTTCCGCTGACGGCCGAGACCGCGAAGCTGCTCGACGAGGAGGCGTTCGCAGCGGTGAAGCCGGGCACGCACCTCGTCAATGTCGGGCGCGGTGGCCTCGTCGACGAGGGCGCGTTGCTACGCGCCATGGACCGCGGTCAGGTGTCGCACGCAACGCTCGACGTGTTCGCGACGGAGCCGCTCCCGGCGGCGCACCCGTTCTGGAGCGACCCCCGGGTGTCGATGACCCCGCACCTGTGTGGTCCGCTGATCCCGGAGGATGTCGCGCCGCACTTTATCGAGAACCTGCGCGCCTTCCGTGCCCAGCGTGCCTTGAAGAACCTCGTCGCGCCCGAGCGGCAGTACTGACGATGACCGATCTCGCGCCCGACTCCGAGAGCCCGTCTCCATCTAACCGTTCAGCGGAGGATCTGCCATGACCCGCATCGTCATCGAGCGCGGCTACGTCATCCCGGTAACCAGGAACGAGGTGATTGCCGACGGACTGGTCGCGATCGACGGGTCGCGGATTGCCTACGTCGGCCCGCGCACCGGGTTCGACGCGCAGGCCTTCGGGGCGGAGCGGGTCATCGACGCTTCTGGCAAAGCGGTGATGCCCGGCCTCGTGAACACACATACCCACCTCATCGGCGCGTACATCAAGGCGCTTACCGAGGACGTTCCCGGCGACGCCAAGGGCGATGCCGCCGGTCTCTACAAGCGAGCCTTCCCGGTGATCGCGGCCGTGAAGACAGAGGACCACTACTGGGGATGCATGACGCACGGCATGGAAATGGTCATGACCGGGACCACGACCATCAGTAATACCTGGACCGACGAGGCCCTCGCCGGCACTGTGGTCCGCGACCTCGGCGTGCGCGCGGTGCTGAGCGAGATGGTGTTCGGGATCGAGCTCGGGAGACTCTCGGCCACCGTGATGGAGCGGCCGTTCAGCCGGGAGATGGAGGCCCGGTTCCTCGACGCCGCGGAGAAGCTCCACGGCACCTGGCACGGCAAGGAGGCAGGACGGATCACCACGCGCATCTCGCCGGCGGGCCCGGGCTACTGCTCCGCCGACGCGCTCGAGCGGTGCGCCGATCTGGCGAAGCGGCTCGGCGTGGGGCTCAACGTGCATATCGCGGAAGTGCCCGGAGAGACGGAGTTCATCTTGAAGCGGTACGGCATGCGCCCGATCGCGCTCGGCAAGAAAGTCGGGATCCTCGGGCCCGACACGATCGGCTTTCACATGGTGTTCCTCGACGACTTCGACATCGAGACCCTGGCCGAGACGCGGACGCAGTTTTCGCACACGTCATTCCACACCCCGAAGCGCGGGTATTTCCCGCCGATGGAGAAGGTGTATGCGCGCGGCATCGACGTCTCGTTCGGGTCGGACTGGACTTCGAACGACCTGTGGAAGTTCATGCGGGCCGGCATCATGATCCCGCGCGCGCGCACCGGCGACGTCGCCATGGTCTCGGGCTACGACGCACTGCGTATGGCCACCCTCGGCGGCGCCAAGGCGCTCGGCCTGGACAAGGACATCGGCACGCTCGAGGCAGGGAAGAAGGCCGACGTCGTTCTGATGGACGTGTCGCGGCCGTGGTGCCAGCCGATTTATGCGCCGAACCTCATCAGCAACATCGTCTGGAACGGCAACGGCAGCGACATCACCGACGTCTTCGTCGACGGGCGGCACATAGTGAAGGACAGGGAGATCACCACCGTCGACCGGCGCGAGATCCAGAAGGAAACGCAGCGGCACGCCGAGCGCATCTGGGCCGAAGCGTCGAGGATCTGGTAGATGCTCCTCGACCACAGGACCTACACGGTCAGACCGGGAACGCTGCACAAGCAGCTGGCGCTCTACGAGAAGTACGGGTTCGCGGCGCAGAAGCGCCACCTCGGCGAGCCCCTGGCCTACCTGATCACCGAGACCGGCGACCCGAACAGCTTCGTCCACATCTGGGCTTACGCGGACGCGGGCGACCGCGCGCGGCGGCGCGAAGCGATGATGGCCGATGCCGAGTGGCGCACCTATCTCGAGAAGGCCGGCGAGGCCGGCTATGTCGTCAAGCAGAAAACCAAGCTGATGGTTCCCGCAAGTTTCGCCGCCGACCTGGAAACTTTCAAACGGAGGAAATGATGCTGCCAGCCATGAAGCGCGTCCTAACCACGATCGCCTGCGCCGTTTCGATCCTCGCGGGAGCGCCCGCCGCGCAGGCGCAGCAGGTGCAGGGCGTCACTGACAAGGAAATCCTGATCGGCGCCTTCGGGCCGATCACCGGCCCCCTCAGCTGGCTCGGCCAGGGCGCACGGGACGGCGTCCAGCTGGCGATCGACGAGATCAACTCCAACGGCGGGATCAACGGGCGGCGCCTTCGCCTGGAGCACCAGCCCGCAATGACGCCCGCCGAGAGCTTGGCCGCGGTCAAGAAGCTGAACGAGCAGTCGAAGGTGTACCTGATCTTCTCGGCGCACGGCAGCACCGGCGCTGAGGCGGCCGCGGACTACTTCCGCGAGTCAGGCATCCCGGTGTTCAACAGTGTGAGCGTGACGATGCGCCTGCGCGAGCCGTTCGCGAGGAACATCTTCAACGGCACGCCGCTGGGCGTCGACATCCTCAACGCCTATTACGTTCGGAGCGCTCTCGACCGCACGCCGAGGCCGAAGCGCATTGCGGTCCTGGTGGGCACGTACGCGTTCCCCCAGGCCGAATGGAACGCGGCCAAGCCGCTGTTCGAGAAGGAGGGCGTGGAGTTCGCGACGGTGCAGACCTATGACCTCGGCGACAAGGATTACACGGCGCAGCTCGTGCAGATCGCCCGCGCCAAACCCGATCTGATCGTCGCCTTCGGCCAGGTGCAGGAGGTGGCGATCGCGGTGAAGCAGTCGCAGGAGCGCGGCCTCGCCAAGACGCCGTGGTGGGTCGGCCCGGGGGTCGTGACGCGTGCGTTCCCCGTCGTCGCCGGCTCTGCCGCCGAAGGCGTGCGCTCGGTCTGGATCGTACCCTACTACCACGGCGACAAGGGCCCGATGGAGAAATTTGAGGCGGCGTGGGTCAAGCGCTTCGGGAACCCCCCGGAGGGCCGTCCTGCATATACGGACGTCTTCGGCTACGGCGACATGTACATCCTCGCCCAGGCGATCAAGAAATCGGGCAATGACTTGTCGTGGCCGAACCTGATCCGTCAATGGGAGAGCCTCAAGGGCGCCAAGCCCTCCGACTTCGGCCCGTGGGCGGCGGACGTGATCTTTCCGCATACCTATGGCCCGACGCGTCGCCAGGGTAACCAGCAGGTGACGAACATCCTGGTGGAAGGCGGCACCTGGAAAGTCCAGCCCGACAAGAAGTAGCGGAGCGCCGATGGTCGAGATCCTCGACCTGCTGCTGGGCGCGCTGAAGATTGGCGCGATCTACGCGCTGGCCGCGAGCGGCTTCGTCGTGATCCACAAGGCGACGAAGACGGTGAATTTCGCCCACGGCGCCTTCATCATGCTCGGCGCCTACGGCGCCTGGGCCACCCTCACGTTGCTGAAGTGGCCGTACTGGGTGGCCTATACGGCGGTTCCGATCGTCGTCGGCGCGCTCGCGGCGCTCGTGGAGTTCGTGATCCTGCGACCGCTGCGCCGCGCCGACCTCTTCTCGGTGCTGATCGCCACCGTGTTCCTGGGCGTGGCGATGATGGAGCTGATCCGCATCGTCTACGAAGTCGAGCTGCTCTCGGTGCCGTCGGTGTTCTCCGGCGTGCTCGCCGAGCTGCCAGGTGAGATCTTCCTCACGAAGGAGACCGCCTGGATCGGCGCGGGTGCGATCGCCTGCGCGGTCGCGGCGACGCTCGTCTTCGAGCGCCTCACCCTCGGGCGCGGAATGAAGGCGATGGCGTCCAACTATCGCGGCGCCCAGCTGTGCGGCTATTCGGTCCCGGTGACCTATGCGCTGGCGTGGTTCTTCGGCGGCGTGCTGGCAGGGCTCGCCGGCGTCTTCGCCGCGCCACCAATGGGCATCAACCCGGAGCTCGCCACCGCACTCATCGTGCCGGCGTTCGTCGCCGCGGTGATCGGGGGCTTCGACAGCCTCAAGGGCGTGATCGTCGGCGGCATCATCCTGGCCATCATCGAGACGTTGGCAGCCGCCTATATTTCGAGCGCGGCGAAGAGTGCCGCGAGTTTCGTCCTGGTCTTCCTCTTTCTCCTGATCCGGCCGGAAGGTCTGTTTACCGAGGGAACGCGCCGGCATGCCTGAGAGCCGCCTGCGGCACGGCCGGGCCGTGGCCGCACCCGCGGCGGCCGTGCTGGGCGTGGCGATCGCGGGGATCGCGCTGGATTCGTACCTGCAGTACGTCGTCGGCCTGTGCGTCGTCGCGATCCTCGTCGGAGCCGCGCTCGTGCCACTGGTGGGGCTCGCGCGCATCGTGATGCTCGCGACCGGCGCCATGATGGGCATCGGCGCCTACGCGTCGTCGCTCCTCATCACGAAGCTCGGTGTCCCGTTCCTGGCCGCGCTCGCCGTCGGCGCAATCGCGGGAGCCGTCGCCGGCTTCCTGCTCGGGCTGCCCGCCATCCGCTTCCGCAGCCATCACCTCGCGATGGTGACCCTCGTGTTCCAGGCGCTCGGGATCATCGTCATCCGCGAATGGAAGACGATGACCGGCGGCGCGGAGGGCATGCGCGTGCCGCCGGTTGTCATGCTCGGCTACACCTTCCGCAGCGACGAGAGCAACCTCGTGCTGCTCGGCATCTTCGCGGCGGCGTCCGTACTCGTCATCACGATCCTCGTACGGGGGAGCTTCGGCAAGGTGCTGCGCGCAATCACCGCGACCGAAGTCGGATCGACGGCCTTCGGTGTTCACCTCGGCGCGTACAAGGTCGCGGCGTTCACGGTCAGCTGCACCTTCCTCGCGATCGCCGGGGCAATCCTCGCGCCGCGCATCAGGATCATCGATCCGGACAGCTTCGGGATCATGCAATCGATCAACGCCCTCGCCTACCCGATCGTCGGGGGGATGACCTCCGTCTGGGGCGGCCTGCTCGGCGGGGGCCTGCTGCGCGCACTGCCGGAGGCGTTGCGGGCATTCAAGGACTACGCGGAGCTGATCTACACGGCGCTCGCTGTGCTGATCATCCTCGTGCTGCCCGGTGGCCTGGTGAGCGGCATCGAGCGGATCGCCGGCCGAGTAGGCGCCTTCCGCGAAGCCTCGTTGCAGGAAGAATCCGCGGCCTTGTCCGCGCACGACCGGGAGCCTACCGTCATCCGGCACGATGCGGCGCAGCCGGTCGCAGCGAAACCGTCGGTGCCCGCCCTCGAGGTGCTGGGTGTGAGCAGGAGCTTCGGCTCGCTCGCGGCCATCGTGGATGTCGCTCTCACCGTACCGGCCGGAAGCATCCATGGACTCATCGGCCCCAACGGCGCGGGCAAGACGACGCTCTTCAACATCATCTCCGGGTTTACGGAGCCGGATCGAGGCGAGGTCCGGCTCTTCGGTGCCGAGTCGGTCGGGATCGCGGCGCGGAGCCGACTCCGGATGGGTGTCGCCCGCACCTTCCAGCACGTGGCGATCTATGGCGACCTCAGCCTGCTCGACAACGTGATGATCGGGCTCGGCGAGAACGGCGTGCTCCAGACGATCGTCGGCAGCGCGGACGACGCCCTGCGCGGCCCGCGTTACCGCCGACGCGAGGATCTCGCGAAAGCGGCGCTGGACATCGTCGGGCTTCACGCACGCCGCGCGGAGCGCGCGGGGTCGCTGGCCCTTGGCGATCAGCGGCGCCTAGAAGTCGCACGCGCGATCGCGTCGCGTCCACGGCTGCTGCTGCTCGACGAGCCGGCATCCGGCGTAGCGATCGAGGAGGAGCGCCGGTTGAAGGACCTCCTCCATCGGCTGAACGCCGAATGGTCGCTCACCATGCTGCTGATCGAACACAACATCCGCTTCGTCGTCGACTGCTGCGTCAACCTCTCGGTGATGCACCAGGGCGTGCTCGTCGCGGAGGGCCGGCCGGACGAAGTCATCGCGCGCACCGACGTGCAGCAGATCTATTTCGGAAAGGTCTGAGCACGATGCTCAAGGTGGACGAGCTTTCGGTGCAATACGGGCAGGTCGTGGCCGTGCGCAAGCTCTCCTTCGAGCTCGGAACCGGTGAGGCCGTCGCCATCCTCGGCACCAACGGCGCCGGCAAGACGTCCGCAGTCGAGTCTATCGTCGGTCTGTTGCACAAGAGCGGCGGGAGCGTGATCTACGGCGGCACGGACATCACCGGCCAACCAGCGAGCACGATAGTGCGTCACGGGATCGCGCTCGTCCCGCAACTGCGGGAGCTCTTCTTCGACTTCACCGTCGACGAAACCTTGCTCGCCGCGCGTGCCGCGTGCCGCGGCCGGACGCCGGTCGAGAGCGACGAGATCTACGCGCTGTTCCCGCGGCTCGCGGAGCGGCGGCGGTCGCAGGCCGGAAACCTGTCGGGCGGCGAGCAGCAGATGCTGGCGATCGGCCGGGCGCTCGTCACGCGGCCGAGCCTGCTCGTCCTGGACGAGCTGTCGGCAGGGCTCGCGCAGGGCATCGTCACCAGCGTCATTGCCTCCCTGAAGAAGATTCGCGTCAGCGGCCTGTCGCTGGTGGTCGTCGAGCAGAACCTGGAGATCGCCGCGGCGCTCGCCGAGCGATGCATCGTGATGTCAGTGGGCGAAGCGGTATGGCGCGGCCCGGTTCACGAGGCGATCGGCAGCGAGACGATCCGGGACGCTTTCTTTCACTGACGGGAGCCGGGAGCCATGGCGCATTTCGCGGAATACGACCGATACGACGCAGTCGGCTTGGCAGAGCTGGTCAAACGGCGCGAGGTCAAACCGCTGGAATTGCTCCAAGCGGCGCTAAAGCGATCAGCGGAATACACCCCGCGGTTCAACGCCGTCAGCCACCTCATGGACGAGGAAGCGCGGCGCACGGCGGCGGCCCCGCCGGCCGGCCCGCTGCAGGGCGTGCCGTTCCTGCTGAAGGACCTCAACATCCTGTACAAGGGAGCGCCAACCACCCACGGCAGCCGGTACTTCGCCGGAAACGTGGCCGACCACGATTGGGAGCTCACGCGGCGCTACCGAGCCGCTGGCCTCGTGATCTTCGGCAAGACGAGCACGCCCGAGCTCGGCCTCAACATGAGTACCGAGCCCAGAGCTTTCGGGCCAACGCGGAATCCGTGGAATCCCGAGCACAGCGCCGGGGGCTCGAGCGGCGGTGCCGCGGCCGCAGTCGCCGCCGGGATACTGCCGGTCGCGCACGCGACCGACGGCGGCGGCTCGATCCGCATTCCGGCCTCGTTCTGCGGACTCGTCGGCCTCAAACCCACGCGCGGGCGCATCAGCTTCGCACCCGATCTCGGCGAAGGCTGGGCGGGCTTGGGGACGCCGCATGTGGTGTCGAGAACGGTGCGCGACAGCGCGGCGTTTCTCGACGTGGCGGCCGGCCCCGGCGTGGGCGATCCGTACTTCGCGGCCCCGCCTGGACAAAGCTACCTCGCCGAGCTCGACCGCCCGCCCGGCGCGCTCCGCATCGCCTACAGCACGGACGCGCCGAGCGGCGTCGGCGTCCACGAGGAATGCCGGATCGCGACCGAGAATGCCGCCCGGCTGTGCGAGCAGCTGGGCCACGTCGTGACTGCGGCGGCACCGACCATCGACTGGCCGGTTTTCATCGGTGCGGTAAAGACGATCATCGGCGCAAACGTCTGGACGACCCTCCAGGCGAGAACCGTCGCGCTCGGCCGCCCGCCGGGGGCGGAGGATCTGGAGGTCATCACGCGCCTCTGGGCCGAGCGCGGGCGCTCCACTAGCGCCGCAGACTACATACGGGCGACGCAGGTCCTGCACGCCACTGGGCGCAGAATCGCCTCGTTCATGGACGGGCGCTACGACCTGATCCTCACGCCGACGCTGTCCACCCCGGCGATCAAGCTCGGCACGAGCGACATGATGGGTGCGGACCTCGACAAGTACCTGCAGGACCTCTTCGGGCGAAATTGCTTCAACCCGCAATACAACGCGTCCGGGCAACCTGCGATTACGCTGCCGCTTCACTGGTCCAAGGACGGCCTGCCGGTCGGCGTGCAGTTTGCCGCCCGGTACGGAGACGAGGCGCTGCTCCTGCGGATCGCATCGCAGATCGAGCAGGCGTTCCCCTGGGCTGGTCGCCGACCGACGGGCCTCTGAAAGGGAAGCGCCCGTGCTCGTACGGGAGGATCGCTAAGGTGAAGCCAGGGTGTCGCTAACGAGCCGTTAAGGCCGCGAGTTCCCGGTCGCGCTGCGGTTTGTCGAGCGCGGCGAGCGCCTTCACCGCCGCGTAGAACTTCGGCAGGTCCCCGCCCTCGCGCGCGAGCAGCGCGCGGAACGCCGGCACCAGCGCTTCATAGGTGGCGACCGACGCGAGGTGGGCGTTGTTCATCCCGGCGAAGAACCGGTCGTACCCGGCGAACCCGCCCCACTCCTTTGCCTTCAATTGCCCGTAGTCCGCGTCGAGCTCGGCGAAGAGCTTCGCCTTCGCAGCGCGCTTCGCGTCGTCCGCAAGCGGCTCGCGGTAGAGCTGCGCGGCCCGATCGCGGTAGCGCAGCACCAGCTTCACGAACTCCGCGCGGCGCGCGCGCGACGCGGCGTAGGCCTCGCGCTCCGCCGGCGTCGAGTGCTTCGCCATCCAGCGCCGCAGGCCTTCCTCCTCGACCGCCACGGCGAACGACTCGTTGAACGTCGTGTCGCCCTTCACGTAGACGACCTGGTGCGCGAGCTCGTGGAACACTAGCCGCGCCAGGTCCGCGTCGGGGTAGCGGATGAAGGTGTTGAGCACCGGGTCGTCGAACCAGCCGAGCGTCGAGTAGGCGGCGACGCCGTACACGAACACGTCGAAGCCTTCCTTGCGCAGGCCGGCGCCGAAGCCTTCGGCGTCGCCCTGGCCGTAGTAGCCGCGGTAGCCCACGCAGCCCGCGATCGGGAAGCAGCTCTGCCGCGGCTCGACCGAGAACTCGGGCGCGGCGAAGACGTTCCACACCACGAACGGCCGGCCGAGGTCGGCGTAGGACCGGTA